>MDTE01191812.1_pt1 | contig 73148 bp, 52 predicted proteins | sample 811231 | NCBI WGS metagenome assembly MDTE01 (sample SAMN05326651, study PRJNA326480) | marine metagenome | isolation source: seawater | place: Indian Ocean: Red Sea | collected 2010
CGCGACCGCCTCGCATCCCTCCCCCCACGCCGCCGCCGCCGCCGCCGCCGCCCGCCGTCGCCGCCCCTCGCTCGCCCCTCATCGATCTCTCCTCCCCGACGCGCGCGTAATAACCAATGTAACCGACGTAACTCACACATAGAGCGTCCCCCCGCCCGCCCCCTCTCCGCCCGCGCGTCTCCCGCCCGTCCCCCGCGCCGCGGAGGGGAACGAAGCTAAACCCTAAACCCTCTCTCTCGACACCTCGCGCGCCCATTAGCCCTCGCGGCCGCACACACCGGGTGCGCCCGCACTCACCGACGCCTCGAGGTGCGCGCGACCTCTCGACGCGCGCGCGCGCGACCCCGACCTCGACGCTTCCTCTTCGCGCGCGCGACGCCGACGATCGGTCGACGACGCGCGCGGAGACGCGAGTGGGACCGACGCGCGCGAGGAGGATGAATCGACGCGCATTCGTGGGGGAATGGAATTCGCGACGCGCGCGCGCGACGATGGACGCGCGACGGCGAGTGGGAGACGGTCGGATCGACGGCGACGAACGCGCGTCGTCGTCGTCTCGAACGCGCGCGCGCGAGGGGGGGGCGTGGGGATAGGGGGACGCGATCGGGCGGTGATTTTGAAAAAAAATGAACGTCACCGTTCAAACGGCTTTTTTTATGAAACGCCGCGTCGGCGCGCGCGAGGAGGAGGAGGGACGACGAAGCGCGAGCGTCGGGTGATGGGGTGTGGATGGAGTCGAGATCGTGGACGGAGTCGAGGGGGGTGGGGCTGTGCGCGCGCGCGATGTGTGGAAGAGACGGCGACGCGAATGACTGACGAGACGAGACGGGCGTCGACCCGTCGCGTTTTCTCGCGCGCGCAGAGAGACGTACACAAGATGAAGGCCGCCGCCAAGCAAGCACTCACGAAAATGGATTCCCCGATCGCGCTCGTCGCGGGGGTGACCGTCGGTATCCTGGCGCTCGGCATCGTCGTGCAGGTGTTGCTGATCGTCGCGTCGCTCTTCTCGGGCAAGAGCTCGACGAGCGGTAGACCGAAGCGCGACCGCAAGCCGACGACCAAGGCGCTCGAAGCCGCGCCGGCGCCCACTCGCGCGGCCAAGAAGGCACCGGCCAAGAAGGCGTCGTCCAAGAAGGCGTCCCCGGCTGCGGCCAAGAAGGCTGCCCCGGCCAAGAAGGCCGCCCCGGCCAAGAAGACGTCCTCCAAGGCGAAGCGCGCTCCGGCCAAGAAGACCTCTTCCAAGGGCATCGCGAGCCCGCGACGCTCGTCCCGTACGCCCACGAGAAAGTCCCGATAAATACTCAGACTTCGTTCGCGTTCGAGGTTGGGGGTCAGAGTGTCCGTTAGACCCAGAATTTGATCGATGTTGGTCGCTCTCTTGGCGCGGAGGAGGCGAGGCGAGACCTGTCGGGGTGTGAACGGGAGTCCGGACGTCGGTAGTGTCGGCGTCGCGAGCGACCGTTGTTTCTTTAAGTTCACCGTCGTCTGACGCACGTAGGTAATAGAAACTTACGTTGTTCATAGGAGAATCAGTTACAGTGAAGCGAATTTTTTTGCGCCGCGGCACCGCGCCGCTTTGTATCGAGTCGACGTCAATCGCGAAGAAAGATAAACGCCTCGCCGCGACAAACGAGTGGAACAGATGTGATTTTCTATCATTGCAAATGTTTTTCTTGCGCGAAGTCTACATAACCTTGAGGTGTTCGTACTTGGACACGTCGAGGCCGAGGTTGGTCATGAGCGCGTTCCAGCGCGGCGGTTCTTCGTCAAAGACGTATGTGAGCGGGAACGTCAAGACACCGCTACCTCCCATTCCGCGCAACTTCTTCACGCTCTCATAAATGCGCGACTGCGGGACGCAAACGGAAACCGCGTAGTATTCGCCAGCCTTGCCGCTACCGTCGGGTTGCGGGGTGTACACCGGCGCGATGGTCGGACCTTGCAAACCTCGCAACGTGGCCGCTTCGTTGAGCTTGGCCGCGACATCCTCCGCGGAGTCTCCGCGGACGTTCGCCGTCACCATGAACAAACTATCCGCGCGCAAGTGAGCCTCGAGACGCTCGAGAAGTTCGTGAACAATCTCTAACAAACCTTCGCGCTTCAACAAAGCCTCCCTCGACGCGACCAAAACCCCTTGGCTGTCGAGCACACGACCGCCCTCAATCTCCTTCAAGTTGTTCTCTCTGAGCGTCGTACCGCTGCTCACCAAATCGAGGATGCAATCGGCGGCTCCCATCGCCGGGGCAGCCTCCAACGCCCCGTCCGCGGTGGAAATCTCTACGTGGTCGAATCCGATATCCTTGAAGAATTGCTCCGCCACGTTTGGATACGCGGTGACGACTCGCAACGGTCGAGAGGGTCCCCACTTCGGAAGCGCCATCAACTCACGCATGCTGTTAATCTCGTCCCACGCCTGCGGAATCGCCACCGACAGATGGCACCCTCCGAATCCGAGCGCGTCGTGCACGATGACGATATCGTCGTCCCCGTACGCGATCTCAGCCAACATGTCGTATCCGACGATGCCGATATCAATATCTCCGGACACAATCTTCCGCACCACATCCGTCGCGCGCTGAAACCACACCTCCATCCCCGGCACGCTCGGAATCTTCGCCGCGTATTGCCTCGGGTTGAGTTTCTTCACCGGAAGCTGACACGTCTTCAACAACGCCTGCGTGTCCTCCGCCATGCGTCCCTTGGACGGGATGCCCATGCGAATCGCCGATCGAGACTCGACCGGTTTACGAAACACTGCGCGCGATGTCACCGCACCCCGCGATCACGCGTGCGTTCACTCGTCAGTCATTCGTTCGGTCCGGTCGATCGCGCGCGCGGTCGTCGTCGGTTCCTCGCGCGTCTCGCGTCTCGCGCGCCCCCTCGGCGCGGCTGCCCTATCCGCGAAATCTCCAATCATTCGTGCACGCCCGTCTCGCGCGGTCTCCCGAGTCCCCGCGCGCGTTCCTCGCGCGCGCGCATCGATCGACTCCCTCTCGCGCGTCGTTCCCTCGCCCTCGCTCGACGTCTCGCGCACCTTTCCCTTGCGGCTTCTCCGTCGCGCGAATGCTCGCCGTGATGGGCGTCGAACGTCGCGCGCGCGCGGTGTGCGCACCGACGCTCCCACGCGTCGGTCGCGCGGGCGCGAACGCGAAGCGCTGCGTCAGCGTCGAGGTCGTCATCATCGCGCGCGTTCGTTCGATCGTCTCGCGTCGACGTGCGACGTCCCTCGGGGTCGATCGGCGGCGGGGCGGGGCGGCGACGACGACGCGTGATAGCGGTGATTCTTTGTGATACTGTCTTTTTGCGGATACTCTATGTATCGTGTGTCCGAGTATGATACTGAACATACCGTCTCGCGGTGGGTACACACATAGTGTGAACACGTTTTGGACCATCAGTCTATGGGAAAAAAAACACTCGACCGCGTCTCTCTCTCGCACACTGTTTACCCATACGTACGTACAGGACCCACGCATCATTCCATCGCGCCGAGTCCCTCGACGACGCTCGAGACGACGACGCTCGAGACGACGACGACGACGACGACGGGTTCGACGACGACGGGTTCGATCGCGCGCGCGTCGCGTCCCGAACGCGCGCGCGAGACGACGGGACGACGACGACGTCGACGTCTCTCGAATCATTCCCAGCCACCGCGCGCGGGGACGACGACGCCCATGTCGACGACGACGACGCGCGCGCGATCGAACGCGCTCGTCGTCGGCGGTGGACGCGTCGGCGCGTACCTCGCGCGCGCGTTGCGCCGAGGAGGGGCGATGGAGGAGGTGGTGATGAAGACGTCGGGGAGACGACGCGAGGGAGACGCCGCGGGGGCGGAGACGCGAGACGCGGCGCGCGCGGTGGCGCGCGACGCGGGCGCGATCGTCGTGTCGAGATACGATGAATTGGAGGAACGTGAGGTGGGGAAACACTTTGACGTCGTGTTCGTGGCGGTGAAGACGTACGCGTTGACGACGGTGAAGAGAGAGATGGACGAGGCGGGGGTGACGTTCGCGCGCGTCGTCTTGGCGCACAACGGCATCGCGGAGACGCCGTTCGATGAGGAGAAATCTACGAGAGCGGTGATGCCGCAGTCGTGGGATATCGTGAAAACACCAGGTGTTGGGTGTGGGTACGATATTCACGTGAAGAATGAGGATAAACCGTGGGTGTTGCCGAACACGGAGGGCGGACGCGCGGCGCGAGAGACGCTCGAGACGTGCGGCGTGGCGAGCGCGGCGACGGATGAATTCGAGTATCTGCTCATTCGTAAGTTTTTTATCAACGGTGTCGCGAATTTACTCGCCATCGTCGGTGATTGTAACTGCGATGGACTCTTGCGGTGTCACCGCGAACGAATGGAGACGCTGTACGACGAAATGGTGGTCGTCTTGCGAAAACCGCACGCCGCGGGATTCGCGCTCGCGCCCGACAATTTCCGCGACGTCGTCTTCGAGGGATTGGCCACGTACAGGGACCACTTCCCATCCACGAAACTCGATTTCGACGCCGGCGCCAGGCTCGAGATCGACAGTCTCAACGGGTACGTCGTGCGGTGCGCCGACGCGCAAGGTCTCCCGTGCGCCGCGCACCGCCGTCTCGTCGACGAGGTCAACGCCCTCGTCGCCGCCCGCGACGCCGCGTCTCCCACGACATCGTAGACACTCCACCACTACTCATAGCACCCTTAGTTTGTATTCACACGCGCGTCGCATCGCCGTCATCGACGCGCGACGCGCCGTCTCCGTCTCGGCGTCTCGAACGCGCTCTCGGCGAGCTGTGCAGTTTTCAAACCATCCCCCGTCTCCGCACACCCCCGCGCGTTGATGGTCGATCCCTCGCGCCCGCCGTCCATCGTCCGCGTCGTCGCCTTCTCCCTCATCGGCGCCGCTCTCGGTTTTCACGTCCAGAACGAGCTCGAGCGCGACTACAAGGCGAAGCAATCGGCCGCGTACGAGCGCTACCTCTCGAGAGGACGAGATTCGGACGAGCGCGCGCGCTCGAGGTAGCGCGACGCGGTGAAACGCGACCGACGCGCGGAGAGCGTGGACATGGACGCGTCTCGTCGGCGGAGCGTCTCGCTCGAGTACGGGGTCGTGGAGAACTGCGCGCCGAACGAGACGCTCGGTTTGAATGGGTTCGGGCTCACGTTCGACGCGTGCGCGGTGCGCGGGGGGCGACCGCACATGGAGGATCGATGGTGCGCGGTTTTGGACGAAGGGAAGAATGCGTTCGTGGTGGCGGTGTACGATGGACACGGTGGAGACGCGGTGAGCGCGCATTTGAGCAGACGGTTGGCGAGGGAGGTGTTGGAGGAGGAGGCGCTGGCGAGCGACCCGCCCGAGGCGTTGCGACGCGCGTTCAGGCGCGTGGACGGTGAGGTGTGCGAAAAGAATCCGGGGAGGATGAATGGGGTGTATGGAAATCCGGGGGCGGGATCGACGGCGATCATGGCGCTCATCATGCCGCCGAAAGTGTACGTGGCCAACGTGGGCGATTCGCGCGCGACGGCGCTGGACTGTCGAGGTCAAGTGGTGTTCGAGTCGAAAGATCAACGGCCGAGCGTGCCGGAGGAGAAGGAGAAGATCGTGCGCGATGGTGGGTTCGTGAAGAGAGGACGAGATGGGTTGGTGCGGACGGGAGGCATACTCGCCGTCTCTCGAGCGTTCGGTAACGCCGGCATCAAGTACTTTTTATCCGCCGAACCGGAGGTTTCCGTGGTTGATTTAGACGCGATTGAGTTCCTCATACTGTGCTCGGATGGTTTGACCGACGTCATGGATAGCAGAGCGGCCAGTGAAACCATGCGAGCGGTGCCGATGGGCGCGATGTCGTCCTCGCCTTCGCCGATACGAAAACGGAGAGTGGCGAACAAACTAGTTTCCCTCGCCAGAGTCAGGCAGAGCAGAGATAACATCAGCGTGGTCGCGCTCCAGGCGCGAAAATTAGCATCAATAGTCTTCCCAGCGCTAGAAACACCGGCGTCCGACGTTCAGTTGACGTGCGGTACGCCGCCCACGGTGCGCTACAATCCGGCGCCGTCGAACGGTTTCTTCGGAGACCAAAGCTCTGAACGAGATGTGAAAGTTAGCCTTCGAGTAGAATCCGGCGGATTCGTGCGTGTCGTGATCGCTTGCGTGGAGGAGACGTTTTCTGAAGAGAGATCGGACGGTTTGTCGTCGCCGATGCCGACCGTCTTGCGAGAGTCCACTCAAGCGATCACGCCGATCATACACGCGTCGTGACCTCGCGACTTGATAGTATTACAAATTGTAGTAGTTAACGCGCTTTAAATGATGGAATAATGTTGCGTTAGGCCTCCTCACTGCTGCTCAGCCGCGGCGATTTGCTCTTTCTCTTCGGTGAGGGTGCCGATGGCGTCGAAATAGGCGACGCCGGCGAAGGCGTAAAATACTGGAGCGAATAACATTGCGTGCTGTAAGTCGTACTTGGATGCGAGGAAAGCCACGGCGAGCGGGCCAATTCCTGCGACCATGTTGCGCACGGCGAGATGTGCGGCGGCCGCCACCGATGGCGTTCCCGGAAGCGCTTCTCGCGTCATCACTGCGGTGGGCGAACGGAAGATTTCCGCCGCCACCATGCCGGGAAAGAGAAACAGCAGAGATGTCTTGTAGTCGTCTGCGAGTAGCGAGGCTGCTAACAAAGGCCCCGCTAAGAATGTCGTGGTAGAGATGAACCATCTCTGCGCGTTCGGCGCGGTCGATTGGAGTTTATCGCAGATCCAACCACCGCCCAAGCCTCCAGTGACGCCCGCGATGGGAATCACAAACGCCAAGAGAGGATCGTACTCTTGAGGCGTCAGAGAAAAGACGCGTTCGTAAAACGCAGCCTGAAAAGCAATCATTGACCAACCCGCGACGTCGGCTAATGTTGCCGCCGTCGTAATCTTTTTGAAAGAATCACTCTTGAAACAACCCGTGAGCGATGAAAGGACACCCTTCTTCTCTTCGCGATTTCCTGATTTCTTCATCGCCCTCTTGGCTCTTCGCTGCGTTCGAGATCCCTCCGCCGTGCGCCCGGGATCGCTGATCGTGAGTAACACGAGAGGAACGATGGCCAAACCGGGCAACGCGACGATGTCGAAGATTTGTTCCCAGGACATCCCCGATGAGGACATCATCGCGCCCCCGACGGTGTTTTCCAACACGGTGCCGACGTTTGGCGTCAACACCACGGAATCCGCCGTCGTGTAGAGAATCGTGTGCGCTCCCAAGGAACCGATCTCCGTCAAATACGTTAACGGGAGCGTGATCGGATCGTTCGAGAACATGTGCGCGTCCGCGCCGGGAGGCAACGGCGCGCGTCCCACAAAGGCGCCGCTCGCGAAACTCACCGCTCGTCCGGCGTGAATGGCGAGATTGTACACGCTCAGGGCGATGTTCTTATTCCTAGGGAACAATTCTGGAATCATACTGAAAGCCACCGGATTTTGCGGTGAATTCCCGATCGCAAACAACCCTCTCGACAGCACCAACGACCCGAAATTCTCCGAATGCGCCGTCATGAAGGACGCCGCCGTCCACGTCGCCGCCCCGCACGCGAGCAAATTTTTTCGATTCACCGTATCCGCGAGCACCCCAACGAACGGCAACAGCAACGAATACGTCACCGTGAACAGAGTGGTCAGCACCGCGCCTTCTCCGTCGTCCAACTTCAAATCCATGCTCATCACGGGGAGTAAACTCGGCAGCAAGAACCCCGTGGCGGACGCGTGGCAATACGCCGCCGTGAGCAACCCCAACGCCCACACCGCTCTCTTCTCGCCCTTCTCGCTCGCGGACTCGCCGCCGGCGTCCTTGCGCGCGAACAAACCCTCCGTCGACCACTCTCTCCCCCCATCACCGCCGTCGCGCACCCCCACCCCGCGCTCCGTCGACCGCCTTCCGGTCGTCTCCATCGTCTCCACGTCAGCGCGATTCTTCGTCCCCACCGCGCGCGCGCGCGCCGATCCACCCCCCTCGTTCGCGCGTTTCGCTCGCGCGCGCATCTTCCCCGGGCCTTCACCCTCACTCGCGCTCCCACGCGCGCCTCCTCGCGCCCCCGCGCGCGGGTCCCGCGTCCCACGAAATCGCGCGCGCGACCCTTCGCGACCACTCGCGCGCGCGCGCGCCACCCCTCCCGCGCGCATCCCGCGCGACGAACACGTCGCCGACGATGACGTCGACGCGCGCATCCCCTCCGCGACGCGCCGGTCGACGCGAGCCGTCCTCTGACGTCGACACTCGTCATTCGCGCGCGAAACCATATCCTCGAATGATGGATGCCGGGACATGCATGAAAATGCATCATTCGTCGTCGCTCGCGCGTCTCGCCGCGCGCCATGCGACGCGACACGCGCGCGAGGGAAGAGTACGATCTCTTCCCGAAACTCGCGGACGATTTCGCGCGACGGACGGCGACCGGAGGCGCGATTTCGTCCGTCGGGTTGGTGGTGGTGCTCGCGCTGTTGTCGCATCAGTGCGCGGATTACGCCTTCGGGACGACGACGATGTATGATTTAGCGGTGGATGACGACGGTGGTGGACGCGGGCAACGCATGCGGATCAACGTGGACGTGACGCTTCGAGCGATGCACTGCGCGCAGGTGAGCTTGGACGCGATGGACGTGACGGGGGAGTCGAGGCTGGACGTGTCGACGCACGAGGTGCATAAGACGAGGGTGGACGCGAGAGGGGTGGTGATCGAGGAATCGGCGACCAAGGTGAAGGTGAACGCGAACGAGGCGAAGTCTGAGGGTGAGAAGGAGAAGGAGTCCGAGGCGGTGGTGACGTGCGGGGATTGTTACGGCGCCGGCGAGGAGGGGCAGTGTTGCGACGACTGCGGCGCGGTGAGAGAGGCGTATCGCATCAAGGGATGGTCGTTACCGGATCTGAAGCGTGTGGCGCAGTGCGTGGAGGAGATCGACGCGTCGGAGATGATGAACGCGAACGGTGAGGGGTGTCGATTCACCGGACACTTTGACGTGAACAAGGTGGCGGGGAATTTTCATCTCGCGCCGGGGAAAAGTTTCGATAGCAATGGTCGACACGTGCACGATTTAGCGCCGTTTCAGGGATTGGAGACGTTCAACTTTTCGCACGTCATTCATAAGGTTTCGTTCGGGGAGGATTTCCCGGGCGTGGTGAATCCTCTGGACGGCGTCTCTCGCGCGCAGGAGACGTCGGCGGGGACGTATCAATATCGACTCTCCGTCGTGCCCGCGCGGTACAAGTACCACGGGTTGAACGCCCGCGTGGTCGAGAGCAACGATTATTCCGTCACAGATCACTTCACGGGCTTCGAGTTATCCCAGAAAAACGCCCTTCCGGGCATTTTCTTCTTTTACGACTTGTCGCCTCTTCGCGTCGAATACGAGGAGAAGAGAATGGGATTTTTCCAATTCCTCTCCAACGTCGCCGCCGTGATCGGCGGCGTGAGCGCGATGACGAGCATCATCGATGGATTGGTGTATCGCGGTCAACAGGCGCTCAAGGAAAAGATTGACTTAGGTAAACAAGGTTAGCCCCCTTCGGGATTGTAGTGAAAAAAAACGGTACAGTTACAATGATGAATGCGAGACCTCTTCGTTCAGCTGTTCAACTGTTTAAGCCGTCACCGCGACGCGCGGCGGCGGAGGAGGACGGCACTTCTTTCGAAGCGCCATCGCCTTGGACGCGCACGTCTTGCCCAACTTGGCGAGTTGTTTCATTCCCTCGATGAAGGAAATCTCGCCGTCTCGAATTTTTCTTTTGATCTCGTCGTACGCGTCGTGACACTCCTGTTCGAGCTCTTTGCGCTCAGCCTCGCACTTGGCGCGATCGTCATCCGGATCGTCCGGATCATCGAGCGCGTCGTCGCCGTCGTCGTCGTCGACGCACGCCGCCGCCTCGGCGGCGACCCGAGACGCGCACTCCCGACTCGATTCCGCCGCCTTCATCGCGCACGCCCACGCCCCCCCACTCTCACACGTCCTCGCCATCTCCCGCACCCTCACCTCACACTCCTCCTCGATCGCTCGCAACGTCTTCGCGCACGCCCGCGCGTCCTCGGCGCACGCGTCGACGACGTCCCGCGCGTCCGCGGCGCACCTCGCGCGCGCCTCCGCGAGCGCTCTCACCGCCTCCTCCACCGATTCCCCCTCCGCTCGCCGCGCGACGTCCATCGTCTCTCTCGCACACTTTTCCACCGCGTCCATCGCTCGGTCGACGCACGTCGCGCCCCTCGCGCCGTCGTCGTCGCCGCCGAGAAGTCGCCACGCGTTCGCATTCGCATCCATCGTCGTCACCGGTCTCCCGAGCGCGCCTCTCGCGACGCGCACCACCGCGACGCACGCGCACGCCACCATCGCGCGCGCGCGTCCACCACCACCACCTCGTCGTCGTCGTCGTCGTTCACCCGTCGCATCCATCGCGCGCGTCGGAATGCATGCATGACGCGTCCATGATTCATTCGCCCCGACCGAGGAGACGTGTGCTGGTTGATGGATAGATACCCTCACACTCGGCTTCACTACGTAGAGAGAGAGAGAGAGAGAGAGAGGGACATACATACATACATTCGCGGGTCATGACTCACGAAAAAAGGACACACACATAAAACCGTACACCTCATCGGTCGGACACATGGAACTTTGCGCGCTTTATCCATTCATTCATTCATTCATGCGTTCATTCGCGTCGGTCGGTCGGGCCGTCTCGCGCGACGACACACGACGACGCGCGACGACGACGACGATGGTGACGATGGTGATGACGACGACGACGATGACGTCGATGGCGTCGAGAGACGGACGCGTGGGACGCGCGAAGACGCGACGAGGAAGAACGCGTGGGACGCGCGAGGGATCGATGACGTCGACGACGGTCGCGCGCGCGACGGACGCGAACGACGCGAACGAGGGCGAGGAGGAGGAGGAGGCGTTCGAGGCGAAATTGAGCGCGCTCAGAGGGAAGCGATCGAAGCGCGCGGTGAAGAAGGAGACGGGTGAGGAGACGGTGACGGCGGGGACGTCGGACATGCGGCGCGCGGCGGCGAAGGCGGCGAAGGAACGCGCCAGGGGCGTGCGCGAGTTCACGGTGACGGATACCGTCGAGGAGCCGCAGAAGGATTGGGGGACGGAGACGATCGTGTACGAGGGACCGCCGGCGCGTGGGGAGGTGGTGGCGAACGTGGCCATGTCTTGGACGTTGGTGTGGTTGCCGTTGGCGATTCAAGCCGTCGGGCGCGCGCTCTGGTTGAGTTATAAGATTACGGATAAGCGCGTGAGCGTGCTGTCCATCTCGCCTCTTCGTAAGGAACGCACGGATATTCCGATGGATCAGATCGAGGACGTCGTGTGCGTCGGTCGCGGTATCGGCGCGTGGGGCGATATGGTGGTCACGCTTCGCAACGGCGAAAAAGTGGAGCTTCGCTCTCTTCCCGAGTACAAGAAGTGCGAAGAGGTGATTCGCGAAAAGATGTACAAGGAGAAGATCATCGATTTCTAGTGTGATTTGTTCACGTCTCGGCGGTAATCTAAATCTAAAGACATTCTAGTATTCTACGTCTCCTCCTCTGGATACTCGAAGCGCGCGACGGAGAAGCGGTCCATCGTCGCCGGCGCCTCGTGCGCGTCCCACGCGCGTCGATCGTCCTCGTACGACGCTCGGACCACCGTCGACATCGGCACTTCGATCAACGATCCCACCTTCGCGATCACGCGTTCGCTCCCGCGTCGATCGACGAATCTATTCGGGAGTTCTCTCGCCCCCGCCGGTTTCGTCGACCACCAATTCACGAGAAGCGTCACGCGTTGCCCTCGAAACGCGCTCGAGTTCTTCAGCACCCCGTGCCAACGATCACCAGCGAACAACAACACCCTATTCCTCTTCACCCCGCACGCGCACACCAGACGCGGCGATCTCGGCGCGAGTTCCCCGGTCGCCTCCTCCGTCGTCGTCTGATCGAAGACAACCGTCGCGCCGCCGCCGTCGTCCCCGTCCAGATACAACACGCTCGCCACATCGGGAAAACGCCGCGTCGTCGCGCCCTCGTCGCCCGCCTCACGACCTTCGCGATACTCGACGTCACAATCCGTGTGATACACCTTCGGACGCTCGTCCCACGCGACGTCTTGCACCCACCACTCGGCGCCTCCGCGCGCGCGCGCCGGCGCCGTCCCCGCGCGCGTCAACGCCCCCACGTACGCCTCCACCGCGTTCCTCGGTCGATCGAACGCCCGTCGAGGGATCCAAAACGAACTCGTCAGCGTCCGCGACGACGTCCCCGCGTCGTCTCTCTCGCCGATGGCTCGCGCGGCGTCGTCATCGTCGGCATCGCTCCACGCGGCGTCGTCATCCTCGACGCGCGCCGAGCGCGCCCCGGGGTCGTACCCGGCGTCCACGAGCTCGACGTACGCGTCGACGAAGGCGCGAACGGCGTTAAATCCGTCCTCGTCGAGCGCGTCGTCGCGCGCGCGCGCGAACATCCGACCGAGGGGCGACCGCGACTGACGCCCGTCACATCGTCTCGCGCGATTCCGGGCGAAAGCGCGCCGTCTCGCGAGGCGAGACGAGGGTCGAGGGTCGAGGGCGCGGAGAGACGGGCGTCGGGCGTCGATTGAAACGCGTGCCGAGACGCGATGGCGCCCAAGGTGCACGTGGTGACGCCCGCCGAGCGCGAATTGCGACGCAAGTATGAACTCTTGCGAAAGAAGAAAGAGGCGCGCGCGGCGCGCGAGGCGGCCAAGCGCGACGACCGAGACGGTGGAGACGACGGTGGCGCGCGCGAGGACGTCGGGGCGAGCGCGCGAGGGCGAGGGGGGGCGAGGGAGGAATCGAGCGGGGTGAAGAGGCCGAGCGGGGGCGGGAGAAAACTTCCGGGCGTCTCAAAGGTTCGACCGACGGCGGTCGCGACGCGGAAACCGGCGGTGAGGGCGGCGGAGGAAGAGCCCGAGGACCCGGCGATCGCTCGAGCGAAGGCGATCCTCGCGGGATTGCAGAAGAAGAAGGAACCCGGCGTGGCGGCGTTGAACGCCAAGGCGGCGGCGGAGACGGCGGAGACGACGGAGACGACGGAGACGGAGGCGCAAAAGAAACCGAAACTCGTCTTCACGATGAGTAAACGCGAGGTGAATCAACCGGTAGCGCCCGTGGATGACGACGGACCGATCGGGTACGCGTCGACGGTCGGGTACGCGTCGACGGAACCGAAGGTGCCGGCGACGGCGGAGCCCGAACCCGCGCCCGAACCCGCGCCCGAACCCGCGCCCGAACCCGTCGTGGAGCAGAAGAAAGAGGTTAAGAGACCCAGGGTTCTGAAACGCCCGAGCCTGCTCTCGCCGGACGGTGCGAAGAAACAGCGATTGAGCGCGCCGACGCCGTTTCCGGAGATTACGGACGGCGTCGGGGAACGCACGGACAAAACCGAGCGCGAAGTCTTCGTGAGCAATTTACCCGATGGGTGCACGGTCGAGGCGTTATCGCACGCATGCTTCAAGTACGGTCGAGTGAACAGTTGTCGAGTGATAGAGCACAGAAACTTTGGTTTCGTCACCTTTGCGGATGTGTCGTCGGCGGAGAAAATCGTCGCTGCGAGCGTCGAACACATGAACGATCCGGATAAGCCACCCGTGGTCATCGACGGATGCGTCGTGCTGGTCGATTATAGTGAAAACAAGGGCGAGCACGGAGGCACCGGGGGTAAGGCTCACAGGGAAGAGATTCGTCAACGCGCCGCGGAGGAACTCGAGCGCATTCGCGACGGCGAGATCGTCGCCGACGAACCGGAAACCGTCAAACGCGAGATGCTCGTGTACGATGACATATGAGTCTACTTCGCACCTCACTCGAGCGTTCGTCTCGCGATTGTAGTGCATTAGCGGTGAGATTGAAACACCACGCATACATAGTCCTTTCGTTTCCACTTCAGCCGCGCCTCAGAACCAGACGCGATGGACGACGACCGCGCTCTCCTCCTCGGAGACGACGGCGCGTCGACGTCACGCGCGCGAACGTGCCGAGGACCGACCGTCATCGCGCGCGAGTTTCTGCGCTTCGCTGCGCTCGGTATCGTCGTCGCCTGTGCCCTCTTGTCGTTCACGAGTGGGCGCAACACCCAACGGGATGTCGCGCCGCAACTCGGCAGGACGTGGCCGTCGGCCGGGCCGCTCGCAAGATGGGCGCACATGAGCATCAGGGCGAAGGTGGGGGGCAAGGCGGGGGCGAGGATGTTCGTACCGCGCGACGCGCACCGCGTGGTGGTGTTGACTCTGACCACGAGCGAGAACATGGTGGATCTTTACGAGTGGGCGACGAGTCTGAACGACGTGGGTGTGCACAAGTTTATGATTGGATGCGCGGATTCGCCGTGTTTGAAGACGTTACAAGCGTTGGACGCGCCCGTGTTCGATGCGAGCGATTTAGAGGGCAAGTTTATGTTTGAGGGAGAGGCGAGAGAGGACGCGTGTCGCTGGGCGGCGTTGGATTCGGCGCTCGAGCTGTTAGATTTAGGATACACGGTGATGCTGACCAAGCCGACGGTGAGATTTAGACGTAATCCCATGGAAGTCGTCGCAGACTCTTTCGCGCGTCACGGTGGGAACTCAGTGTTCTCGATGCGAGGCTTACACTCGTTCAACGTGGCGCCGAGCGACATCGGCACGTGGACCGTCGGGCATTCCTTAGCCTCCCTCAGGGATGATTTCATGGTGTTCACGCCCGGATCGCAGCCTCTGATTCGTCGAACGATCGACGGTTTCAAAGGATCGGATCCCCTTTTCGTGCTCAACCACGTCCTGAGCACGCAATCGGGTCTGCGCTGGAAAACATTAGACGGAAAAGACGTCGAAGCCGCGCCGTTCAGGACCAAACCGCACGAAGTGACGATCGACAAGTCGTTATTGGGCGCGAACGGCACCGTTCCCGGGGCGACGTTTGAAATGTCCGGCGTCGCGCGCATCGGCGGCGGCGACGGCGACCGCAACGTCACCGTCGTCTTACTCGACACCGTCGTCGCTCGCGCCCACTGTAACGACGCCCTCGACGACGCCATGGCCAAAACCTACGTCGTCGGCTGCGATTTGGACGATCGCGCGCTCGCCGGTCGTCGCATCGAAATCGACCACCAGTGCGTGCTCATGAAAGGATTAGAGACGGATGTCGGCGGTCGCGGGCTCGGCCTCCTCGGCTTTTTCGAGCATCGCGGCGAGGCTCCGATTCCGTCGTCGAAAGGGTTCATCGGCGCCCTTCGCGCGTGTAGACTGTGAACGACGCGATGGGTTCCACGAGGCCGCGCGCGCGTTGTAAACTGAACACAAATCAAATCAAAATCAATCCGCCTCGTCACTCTCCTCCACGCCGTGCGCGCGCGCGCGAATGCGAGGAAGAGACGACGACGCGGACGCAGACGTTTTCAACGCCCATCGCGACGCGAGAGACGGTGCGAAGGCGCGAACGCGCTCGGGAATACCGCGCGAAAGACGGAGGCGCGCGCGCGACGAAATCGCAACGATTCGAGCGACTGACGCGAGCGATTCGACGTCGACGACGCAGGACGCGCGCGAGAGCTCGGACATCTCGAGAGATTCGACGCGCACGCGGGACGGTCGCGGGTGGACGTCGGGTTCTTCGACGACTTTGACGACGATTTCGACGAATCAGACCTCAGGCGACGCGGCGCCGGAGACGAGAAGACGGCGACGAAGACGACGACCGGGACCGCCTCGAAGCGGTGAGACGTCATGCAGGCGATGGACGACGACGTCGCGGACGATAAGTCGCTGCTGATCGTGCTCGTGGAGACGAATCCGAGGTACTGGGAATCGGATCGAGGGAAAGGCGAGGGCACGGCGGCGGCGCTCGGATTGTCGCACGTCTTGCGAGCGACGACTATATTTTTGAATAGTTTTTTCGCGCTGAATCAGCAAAACAGAGCGGCGGTGATCGCGGTGCACGATGATGGATGTCATTATCTGTACGCGTCGCCTCTGGGCGGGGCGATCGACGATGAGAGCGAGGAGGCGGAGGACGCGCGGTGGACGAATAAAGTCGGCGGTTTGGATCCGTTGCAAACCGAGGCGGGACCGTCGATTTTGACGCGATTGGGTGAGTTGAACGCGGCGAAGAGTGGCACGAGCGGCCGAGGGAAGAAACGTGGGAAACCAAGCGAGAGCGCGTCGGACGCGGCGGTGTCTTCACCGTTCGCCGGCGCGTTGAGTTTGGCGTTGTGTTATTGCAATCGCGCGCAGGCGTTGGAATCCGCCGCCGGTTTACGCGTCCGACCTCGCGTGCTCTGTCTTCAAGGCTCTCAAGACAACCCCACCGATTACATCTCCATGATGAACGCCATCTTCGGCGCGCAGCGTCAATCCATTCCCATCGACGCCTTCGCCCTCGGCGAACACGACTCGCCGTTTCTCCAACAAGCCGCGCACATCACCCGCGGCGCCTACGTCAAGCCCGCGCGCGGCGACGGACTCCTCCAATACCTTCTCTCCACCGCCGGTCTCGACCTTCGCAGTCGAAAATTCCTCAAACTCCCCGCCGCGCGCGGCGTCGATTTTCGCGCGTCGTGTTTCTGTCACAAGCGTCCAGTCAGCGTCGGCTTCGTGTGCTCCGTCTGTCTCTCCATTTTTTGCGAACGACGCGGCGCGTGCGATACGTGCGGCGCCGACTTTTCCGACGCCGCCGTCGACGCTTCGCCGACCGTGGCGCCGACCGCGGCGTGACTTCATCTCTCACGGCGCCCTCACGGAGAGTTGTAATCATCATCACCAGAACCTCTCGCGGCGCCGCGTCGACGCCTCCCCGGCGGCGCGCGTAAAATATCTTGAGAAACGTCGTTACGAACGACCGTTCACGATGTGCGCGCCATCGCGCGGCGCGCGACCTCGTGAGACGCACTCGCGACGCGCGCGCGCGTTGCACGAAATTTTTGACGCGCGTTCGCGCGCGCGTCGACGTCGGAATATCGCGCGCGGTGGTGCGTCGTCGTCGGTCGTCGTCGATTGAAATTTGAACGCGTCGAGGTGCCCGAGGAGGATGATGGACGTTTCGGCGCGCGCGTCGGCGTCGGTGACGGTGCGAGCGCGCGGAACGGGAACTGGAGGGCGTACGAAAAGTCGACTCGTCGTCGCGCGCGGTGGGAAGGCGACGTCGGGGAAGGCGAAGGCGACGTCGAGCGGGACGCGCGGGCATCGCAATCAGAAGAGACGAGGCGGCGACCGGGACGGCGAACGCGTGGACTCGTCTCCGCATTCGAAACCGAGAGACGTGTCCACGACGGGGGCGTATAAGACACCGATGGCGATGCCGACGAGTCTGGTGAAGGAGTGCACGGAGGGACCGCTTGAGGTGGTGACGGATGAGCATCGCGTGTTGGTGCTGGACGTGTCGTATCAAACCATCGACATCGTGCCTTGGCAGAGAGCGGTGGCGTTACAGATGCATCTCAAGGTGGACGTGGTGGCGTATTACGAAGGACCGTGGGTGTTGACGGCAGATCGGGCGTATTACGTGCCGGCGGTGGTGCGCACGCGGTCGTACAGTCGACACGCGGGACACAAGACGCCGTTGGTGTCGTTGCATCGGAGGAATATTTTCATTCGGGATGGGTTCCAATGCCAATACTGCGGCGCGAAGGATAATCTCACCGTCGATCACGTCGTTCCCGCGTCGAAGGGTGGACCGTGGACGTGGGAAAATCTCACCACCGCGTGCGCGAAGTGCAACAACAAAAAGGGAGACAAACCACTGAAAAAGAGCGGCATGAAGCTTCGCACGACGCCCAAGGCGCCCACAGTGGCAAACATGTGCATGTACACGAGACACGGACGATTCGTCAATCCGCCCGAGGAATGGGTACCATTTATCCCCGTGCACCAGATCGTGCGAACGGGCGAAGGAGAGAAATCTGCGTCGAATTCCGTCGCGCCCTGTAGATGAAAAAGCTCGCCTTGTTGTTTTCTCGCCGTCAATGTAAACCGCCTCACCTCCGCGAAGCGCCTGTATCCATGTTCTTATAAGCTGCAAGTTGTTATACACATACGCTACCAACGCGTTTTCAAGTTTTAGTCGCTAATAATCGCTCCAATCTCTCCGACTCATCCTTCACGTTCACCGTCACCGTGCGAATGTCGCCGCTGAGTTGAACGAGTCCCGGTTTCGCGCCCCTCGGTTTACTCACTTGTCGACACCGCACGAGCGACACCTTCGCCCTGCCCACTTGATTCGCCTTACTATTCTTCGCCGCGAGCACGGCGGCGTCGATCTTCGTCTGTGCCGGTAAATCATCCCCCGTGTATCGAATGACGACGTGCGATCCCGGGCACCCCGCCGCGTGCATCCACCAGTCCCTCGAATCTCTACACTTCGGATCACAGCTCACGCTATCGTTATCCGACGACGTTCGCCCGACGCGAATATCGATCCCATCCGCGCTCACGAACGTCCAGTACGGCATCCTCGGCTTGGTCGCCTGTTTCGGCCCCTTTACTTTTTTCACCCTCGGCGGTCGCGCCGGCGGCGCGTCCCTCACCGCCAGCGCCGTCGCGAGAGGATACGCCTCCTCCAAAAACTTTGGCGAGTTCACCGTCTTACACCCTCGAAGAATATCATTCAACGCGTTTAAATCCCCAAGTTCGCGCTTTAACGTCATCAACTCAGCCTCCGCGCCGTCGACGTCCCGGGCCCGCGCGCGCGCCTCCGTCGCCGCTGCCTCCCTCGAAGAGAGCTCTTCGACTTTTTCGCGCGCGACGCGAAGCTTGGTGGTCGCCTTGCTCACTTTTTTGAGCGCGCGCTCGATTCGACGTCGCGTCTCTCGTCGCATGCCGTCGAGATCGATCGTCTCGGCGCGCTCGCGCGTCGCCGCGTCGTCGTCCGAGGTGTCCGCCGCCCCGAGCGATGCGGCGGGCGCGCGCGTCGAGCGTCCGCGCGTCGTCGAGCGTCGCGCGCGACGCGCGGGGGTGAGGGCGAAGAGCGTCGGGCGCGCATCGAGCGCGAGGGCGCGCGTCGACATCTCGCTCGACGTCGCGCGTGGAAGTGCGGTCGAGGAGTGTTCCCGTCCCGGGAACACAAGTAAAAAGTAAACTACGACGAGGACGATCGCGATGCGCGATGCGCGATGACGGTGACGATGACGATCACCCCACGAAACCGAAATACTCTGGATCGTTTTGAATGAGTTTGGTTCGATTATTGAACCGCGCCGCCGAGTCGTCGTCGGACGGGCACTCGTCGTCCGCGCGCGCGTCTTCGAGCGCCGCCTCCACGGCGGCTTCGGTGGGCACGGCGCGCGGTGCGAGGGCCTTGAGCGCGTCCTCGAGCGTGGCGTACTGTGGAAGCGGACGAATACCGAGACCTTCGGGCGTTCTGGCCTGTTTATTCGCGACGAGCATGTCGTCGTCGGCGCGCGCGACGGCGCGCAGCACGGCGTCCCGCGCGTCGGCGAACGCATCGTCCGTGATGTGTCGAGACGCTTCCGGCACGACGTACGCGCGCGATGTTTTCGCCGCGCGAGACGCCGCGTCGACGACGAGCGACGCCGTGCGATGGTCCACGAGCGACGAGCGTTCGCCGTACACCAACGCGAAGTGACACGCGTTGGTCTCGACGCACTCTCGAAACGCGTCGACATCGTACGTGAAATAAAACGTCGGATCCATGCGCCAACGCACGATTTCGTCACCGGCGACACCAGAGTTCTCGTTCCCTCGCGTCTTTCCCGTCGTCGTCGTCGTCGTCGTGCACGTCACCGCGCGTCGACACGCGCGTCTGAAGACGTCCCGACATCGACGCGGCTCGTCGTCGTCCTCGAACACCGGCGACGCGAGCGCGCGCGCCACCTCCTCCACGCTCGCACACACCATCGCTTGCACCGAACAATGCGAATACATCCGCGGCGGCACCGTCGGCGCGCACTCCACCACCACCGTCGCCGCGACGAGTCTCGGCCATCGTCTCGCCGTCTCGCACGCCACCACCCCTCCCATACCGAATCCCACCAAACACACCGGTCGCACGTACAGATCCAGCGCCACCACGAACGCCTCAACATCATCCGATAAATCTCTCACCCCGTACCGTCCCTCCCTCGACGCCGACGTTCCACCGTGTCCTCGACAATCCGGCGCGTACGTCTCGTATCCGCTCTCGCTCATCGCGCGCGTCAACCCCTCGTGCATCTCCGCGCACTCCCCGACGTCGTGCAACACGATCACCACCCTCTCACTCCCACCCTTTCGCACGTACCTCGCTCGAACACCCGTCTCGAGATCGACGAACCGCGCGGTCGAGCCCTCTCTCTCTCTCGCCCGTCTCGTCGCCGCGCGCGTCAACCCTCTCGCCGCCGCGCGCGCGTCCACCCACCCGCGTCTCCCGAACGACGACGACGACGCCTTCGATCGTTCCATCCACGTCATCGCTCGACTCGTCATCGTCTCGCTCGCTTTTTTCGCCTCCGCACCGCGCGTCACCGTGCGTGTGTTCGTCTCCGCGCGCATCATCGTCATCGTCATCGTCGCCAGCGTCGTCGTCGCGTGCGCGCCGGAAGGAATCGCGTCTCGATCGCCCTGCATCGCGTCCAACCGCGCCTCGTCCTCGTCGTCGAGATCCATCGCGCGCGCGAGAGACTTGTCTTTTTTCGTGTGTCTTTGTCGTCTTTTCGTTTCGTTTTCGTTTCGTGTTCCCCACTCGTCCGTCGTCCTCGCGTCTCTCTCTCTCGCTCGCGCGCGCGCGACGTCGCACAGAAACGCACGGTCGATCGAGCGTTTTTTCTTTCCCCATCTCTCTTTTCTTTTCTTTTGTTTTTTTTTCATCCCTCTCGTCGCTCGCTTTTTCACTCGTCCCTCGCCCGCTCGCCCTCGTGTTTCGATCGACGTCCGAAAAAAGCCTCTCGGTGCACACAGACATCGTCTCTCCCGCGCGCCGTGTCGGGCAAAGTGCGCACTGTGCCCGAAACGAGGCACTCGTGTGGAGGCGAAAAAGTCAACGCGCGCGCGCGCGACGAGAAAGGAAAGTCAACCGACGCGACGCGAGAGAGAGACGCGAGAGAGACGCGCGAGAGAGAGAGACGCGAAGGGATGAAGACGAGGTCGACGAGAGAGACCGCGCGCGCGCGAGCGCGTCGTCGCGCGATGACGGATCCGACGCGAGGGACGACGGCGAGGATGAATGATGACGACGATGACGACGACGACGACGACGACGCGCCCGAGACGCCGCCGAAGACGACGACGACGATGACGACGCCGAGACGATTGGGACGACGACGATCGGGAACGGAGAGCGAGGATGAACGCGAGCGTGACCGCGAACGCGCGTGCGCGACGGAGGAGGAGACGGTGTCGACGCGCGCGTCGACGACGACGACGACGACGACGACGCGCGCGCGCGAGCGAAGACGCGCGTCTCGACGAACGAGCGATGAGACGGTCGTCGAACGCGAAGATGGGTACGCGGATGAACGCGTGCGAGGGAGGGATGAGGCGCGGGAGAGAGCGGAGGAGGAGGCGTACACGAGACGGTGTGAAGAGGGACGGCGGTCGCGCGCGAGACGCGCCGAGGCGAGCGCGCAGACGGCGGCGAGGTTGCGATTGGACGCGAGCGAGGCTACGGAGGCGGAGGAGACGCGCGAGCGAGGCGTACAGGCGGATGAGACGTGTGGTGAGGCGGTTGAGGCGCTCGTGGATGCGGGGGGTGGTGGAGTGTTGCGGATTCGTACCGAGGCGGTTCGCGCGACGGAATCGGCGCTGCGAGAACGCGAACGGTTAGAGTATAGCTTGAAGTATCGAGGTTTGCGACCGATGCGGGAGGAGGAGGACGAGGGGGACGATGGTCGCGGTGGTCGCGCGCGCGTGACGACGATCGCGACGTTGACGCACGAGCGAACGAAGGGTTTGAACGCGTCGTGCGTGTCGCGCCAACCTCGCCGAGACGGTTTGACTTGCGTCGCGTACGGAGAGTTTAGTTTCGAAGGCGCGAATCGCGAGAAGGGCGCGGTGGAGTTTTGGTCCATGCGCACGGACGCACCCGTGCACGTCGTCGGTTTCGACAGCGGCGTCTTATCGGTGGATTGGTCGACGACGAATCCGAATTTACTCGCCGTCGGGTGCTACAGCGGCGAGGTCGTCGTCTTGGACGTTGACGAATTACTCAGAGACGACGCGGCGGCGATTCGCGGTCGATTCATCGCCGATGAGTTCAAGCACAGCGATCCCGTGTGGGCGGTGAGATGGATTCCCTCGAGAACGACGCACGACGCGTCGTCGCCGCGCGTCGACGATTTCGTAACCGCGGCGACGGACGGGAAAGTCGTACGATGGGGACTACGAGACGCGCTTCACGGCTCGGAAGTGCTCACCGTTCGGTGGTCGCCGCTCGGTGAGACGCATTCGACGCACGATACGTCTCGAGGACGCGACGACGAAATCATCGGACACAGCGGAGTGATGTGTTTGGACTTTGCCTCGCACGGGAAATGGTACGTCATCGGCACAGAGGAGGGGAAAATTCACAAGTGTTCACTTTCGTATTCGGATCAGTACGTGTCTTCGTACGCGCCGCACATAGGTCCGGTGTACGGGGTAAAAGTGAACCCGTACAGTGAACGCGTGTTCGCGACGTGTTCGGCGGATTGGACCATACGCGTGTTCCTGGACGACGCTCGCGTCGGCGAAGAAGACGACGACGAGGATGACATTTTCGCATCGTTCGACGATTCGTGTTCGCGATTACAGAGTCGAGTCGAGATGCAGCCGCGATGCGTAATCGAATACGGTCAGCAACCGGTCAACGCGTTGGCATGGAGTCCGTGGTGTTCCACGGAATTCGCCGCAGTGACAGACGCGGGCACGCTAGAAATTTGGGATTTGGCGTCATCCGTCGTGGTACCCAAGTGCGAATTACAAATAACGGACGATTCGAGACCCGCGTCAAGCGTGTCGTACGCACACGACGCGCCCGTCATTTTCGTAGGGTGCGCGAATGGGACGACGCACGTGTTACGCGTGCGTTGGCGAGATCCGACCGAAGGCGTCGCGCCCACAGAGACGCAAAGAAAATCTCTCGAAGACGTGTTAGACGCCACGCGCCACGCGATGTGAAGACTGTACATGAAACTCTTTAAAACACAATAAACGAACGCTAATTAAGGTACACGCACCGGCTACACGTACACGAGATGATTCTTTTTGCTTTTACTTTTTCGTCTCGTCCACCGTAGTATCCGGCCTCTTCGCGATGACTTCGTCGATGATCCCGAACGATTTCGCATCCTCCGGATCCATGAACGTGTCCCGCTCCAGAGTCACGCCGATCTGGTTAAACTCCTGCTTGGTGTGCTGCATGTATATTTTGATGAGTTTCTCGCGCACGTTTAAAATCTCTTGCGCGTGAATGGCGATGTCGCTCGCCTGCCCGCTCGCGCCTCCGCTCGGTTGGTGAAGCATCACGCGCGCGTTCGGCAAACTCCGTCTCTCTCCCGGTTCACCCGCCGCGAGCAACAGGCTCCCCATACTGCTCGCCTGTCCCACGCAAAGCGTGTGCACGGGCGGTGAGATGTACTGCATCGTATCGTAAATGCCCAATCCCGCCGTCACGCTCCCCCCCGGCGAGTTGATGTACATCCAGATCGGTTGCGTCGGACTCACGCTCTCCAAGAACAACAACTGCGCCACCGTGAGCGAGGAAATGTTATCATCGATCGCTCCGTTGATGAAAACGATGCGTTCCTTCAACAGACGCGAGTAAATGTCGAACACACGCTCGCCTCGATTGGTTTGTTCGAGCACCATCGGGACGAGCGCGTATCGCCTCGCGAGAGGCGGGCGACGCGTCGAGACGCTCGACGCGGTCGTCGAAGAGACGCGTCGAAGCGCGTTTCGGAACATATCTCGATCTCGACGCGCGCGCGGGGTGGCAGGGGCGCGAGGCGTCGCGCGATGACGCGAATTAATTCATCTACACGTTTTAACCGTCACCTTTTACCGCCGTATCGCGTACGTGACACCGTGACGATCACGCGGTGGCGATGTCGGCGAGACGCGCGACTATGGCGTCAAAGGTGAGACGCGCGGTGCGATCGCCGAGGAGGGTGCGAGCGAGGGCGGTGAGCTCGGCGACGGCGTCGACGCGGGAGACGCCGTCGTGGCGAAGGACGACGTCCTCGAGGAGCGCGCCGAACGCGCGCGCCTCGTTGCGTTGGATGGTGAACGCGCTCGGGTGGTCGACGTCGTAGAAGAATGCGGCGCCGAAATCACCGAGTTTGGCTCGGGGTTGGACGTCGGGCGTTTCGCGCACGTAGAGGATGTTGTGCGCGTAGACGTCGCCGTGGACGACGCCCGCGGCGTGCAACTCCCGAAGCGCCGAGGCGACGTCGGTGGCGACGGCCATGATCTCGCGATACGTGAACCGAGCGGTGTCGACGTATGTGTCTCTGGTGACGGTGTCGAAATCAGGAGGGTTACCCAAATCCTTCCACGTCTCCGGATCGAGGTACTGCATGACGAGACCTCGCGATTCGCCTCGCGTAAACCGGCCCACAGTTTTCACCACTCCTTCGCTCTTGATCGTTGCGGCGAGGACGGACGCCGTCATTTCGTCCTCGGGACGTCCATCGCTCGTCTTCGCGGCGTTGTTGTACACCTTGACAGCGACGCGCTCATCGCGCCAGACACCCGCGTACACCGCGCCAGACGCTCCCTTGCCGAGCGGCGCGGCACCGTCGCTGACGCCGAGATCGGACCAACTCGCGGTGAGTACCCCCGCGTGATCCGCGCGCGTTTTCGCCGCGTCCGCGATCGGATCTGTCGCTGGGTTCGCCGCCGCAGCGAACCAACTAAGTCTAGGTAACTCTAAAAGCCACTCGGGAATGGTTTCGAATCGATTATCCGCCAACCGCAACAGTTCCAAATTCTTCAAATTCTTCATGCTCTCCGGAAGGGAACTCAACCTGTTCCCGGCGAGCATCAACTTTCGCATCCGCGCGCAATTTCCTAGACTATTCGGCAACCGCTCGATCGCGTTATCGCTCAATATGAGCCATCCCAAACTCGGCGCCAACGAGCGCTCAGAAACTGTGCGCACGGCGTTCGCCTTGAAACTCAACATAAATAACGACGGCAACTCCCCCAACACCTCCGGCACCTCCTCGAACGCGTTCGCCAAGAAGAACGCGCGTTTGAGATTGGTCAAAAGTTTCACACTCGCCGGAAGCGACCGTAATCTATTCCCGCCCGCGTTGAGAAACTCGAGTCGACGCAGACGCCCGACGCTCTCCGGCAACTCCTCCAGTCCACAGTTGGACACATCGAGCGACGTCACGTCGTCGAGTTCACCGGATTCGATCGCGCGCAACACGGCGGCGCACCTCGTCGCCTCATCGCCGTCCATCTCGGCGTAGGACACCGCGCGCGCCGGGGCGTTATCCACGACTTCGCCCCCAGACATCATCGTCATCTTTTCGTTTCCGGCGCCCATCCTTCGTCGAACGAGCGCGAACGCGACGAACGCGACGACGGCGACGATCCACGCGCGTGCGCGCGCCGCTTTACTCGCGGCGCTTCGCGGCGGGCGAACGATCGCGATCGCGTCACTGTGCGGCGACGCGCTCGATTATGTATCCATCCGCGACTCTCGCGTCTTCACCGATTCTCGCGCGCGCCGACGCCGGCGCTCGACGCGCGCGCGCGCGATGCGCATCCTCCGCCTCCGCGCCCGCGCCGCAGGCCCCGCCGTTGGTGGTGAAGCGCTCGCTTCGAGCGGGAGAGGTGATCGAAGCCGCGGGCGCGGTGCTCATCCACGGTGACATCGAGCGCGACGCGAGCGTGCGCGCGAGGGGCGACGTTTTCGTCTGGGGGTCACTTCTGGGAGAGGTTGAGATCGACGGGGACGACGCCGCGGAGGTGCACGCGATAGATTTCAGACCCGAGGTGGTGAGAATAGGCGACGCGGTGATGGATTCTCCGGAACACTTGCGCGAGGGGACGGAGGATCGACGACGGAAGACGGGGGCGGCGGAGGTGGCGAGAGTGGACGCGGAGACGAAAGGAATCGTCGTCAGCGCGCACGATGACGGTTTGAGACCCGCGTCTGTGCCGAATGGCGCGAGGCGGGCGTCGTTCGTGACGGGCGCGTACATCGGCGCGGTCGGCGCGGCGCTGCTCCTCGCGCCGACGGCGGTATTTTCCATCTTATTCAACGCGTTCGACATCTCGAGCGTGTGGATACGAGTGTTCGGGGTGTTGTGTCTCACGTTTAGCGCGTATTACGTGGGCACGCCGTTCTTCGAGTCGCGCGGCGCGCCGTCTGGATTTTATCGGAGCACCGTGTTCGGCCGAACGTTCGTGTTCGTCTCGCTGTGCGCCGTGGCGCTTTTGGAGCGACACGCGCAGAGAGGATTGATCATATTGGCCGTCATCAACGCCGCGTCGGCGTTTACGATGCATCTCGCGCTCCGTCGCGCCGAGTAACCACCGCGCGAGTCGAGACACCTCGCCTCCATAGTAAAATATAGCGAAACCCATTTGATTCTTATCACATTGTACCTCCAACAAGCCTAACATTCTTTCGCGCGCAATATGGGGGAACGGAAATTTTCGCGCGCGTGATTCGAACGTTGCGCCAGTTTCCGTCCGACGACGGGTGCGCCACTCCTGCGCCACCGTCCGTTCGGCCGACATGCGGTGCGTACACTTTTCCATCCCGCTCTCCGCGCGGCCGCGCGTTCGTGCGGCCGTCGCCGTGGTCTCGCGAAGGCGATTACCCGACGCTCACCCGCTCGCGCGACGTTTGAAGAAGATCCAGCCTGACGCCCGCGTTCGCTCGACGCTCACAGGGAAATCGTACACATCCAAGGTGGACAATGCGGTAACCAAATCGGCGCAAAGTTCTGGGAGGTACGCGCGACGTTTACGAGCTCGCGCGCGCGTCGCGAACGCTCGAAAGGACTCGAAATGTGCGCAGCGATTACGCACCATCGCGATTGGATCGCGCGCTGACGGATCCGTCTTTCGCACCGCGCGCAGGTGATTTGCGACGAACACGGGATCGGCGCGGACGGCACGTACATCGGTGATTCCGATCTGCAGCTCGAGCGCGTGAACGTGTACTTTAACGAGGCGACCGGAGGTGCGTGGGCGCGATGCATTCGTTCGCTCGCGGGGTTGATTTAACGGCTACAATATGAGCCGTGTGATTCGTGTGATATTTCGCGTGATTTTCGTCGTCGAACGCGTCGCGCGAGACGTATGTGCGTCGAGAACGAGTGCTGACGTGTGTGTGCGCGTTTTAACCCCGCAGGACGCTATGTGCCGCGCTCCGTGCTCATGGATCTCGAGCCAGGGACGATGGATTCCGTGCGCTCGGGACCGTACGGACAAATCTTCCGTCCGGACAACTTTGTGTTCGGTCAAACGGGCGCGGGTAACAACTGGGCGAAGGGTCACTACACCGAAGGTGCAGAGTTGATTGATTCCGTCTTGGACGTCGTGCGCAAGGAGGCTGAGTCGTGTGACTGCTTGCAAGGTTTCCAAGTGTGCCACTCCCTCGGCGGTGGTACGGGCTCCGGTATGGGTACGCTTCTCATTTCCAAGATTCGCGAGGAATACCCGGATCGCATGATGCTCACGTTCTCCGTCGTGCCGTCCCCGAAGGTGTCCGACACCGTCGTTGAGCCGTACAACGCCACGCTTTCCGTGCACCAGCTCGTCGAAAACGCGGATGAGTGCGTCGTGCTCGACAACGAGGCGCTCTACGATATTTGCTTCCGCACCTTGAAGCTCACGAACCCGACTTTCGGAGACTTGAACCACTTGATCTCGGCCGTCATGTCCGGTATCACGTGCTGCTTGCGATTCCCGGGTCAGCTCAACGCTGATTTGCGCAAGCTCGCGGTGAACTTGGTTCCGTTCCCGCGCTTGCACTTCTTCATGGTCGGCTTCGCGCCGCTCACCTCCAGAGGTGCTCAACAGTATCGCGCGCTCTCCGTTCCTGAAATCACGGCGCAGATGTGGGATGCGAAGAACATGATGTGCGCCGCTGACCCTCGTCACGGTCGCTATTTGACTGCCTCGGCTCTCTACCGAGGCCGCATGTCCACCAAGGAGGTTGACGAACAACTCCTCAACGTCCAAAACAAAAACTCCTCCTACTTTGTCGAATGGATTCCGAACAATGTGAAGAGCTCGGTCTGTGACATCCCGCCCAGAGGTCTTAAGATGTCCGCCACCTTCGTCGGTAACACGACGGCTATTCAAGAGATGTTCAAGCGTGTGAGCGAGGCTTTCACGTCGATGTTCCGACGCAAGGCTTTCTTGCACTGGTACACTGGAGAGGGTATGGACGAGATGGAATTCACCGAGGCTGAATCCAACATGAATGATTTGGTATCTGAGTACCAACAGTACCAAGACGCCACTGTGGACGATGATGCCGATTATGAGGAAGATGAGGACGCGTATTAAGTGGGCGGATGGAGTCGCGCCGCGCGCTCCCGTTTTCAAAAAACACACGAAGGCGACCGCGCGCCGCGCGTACACCTCGAACCACCGCGCAATCTAGAAACCTACGGCTAGCGTAGGACAAACGATGCCTTTTTGGAGCAATCATATGTAAACGAACGACCATTAAAAGCTCGACCGCCTCGCCCACCCTTCCTTTGCGCGTCTTTTCGCGCGCCGCGCGCGAAAAAGGGACTCCGAGAAAACGGATAACGCGATAATCATCGCGCACTCATCGCCGCCGTCGTCGCCCGCGGACGTCATACGCGCACGCGCAAAAGTCGAGATGTCATCCGTCGCCGCTCGTGCCCTCGCCTCCCGAACCGCCGTCGCCAAGTTCGCCCCGCGCGCGATCTCCGCGCGTCGCGCGGCGCGCGCCGTGCGCGGTGCGGTCGCGGTCCCGCGCGCCGAAGCCTCGGGCCCGGTCTGCGTCGTCACCGGTGCGTCCCGCGGGATCGGTGCGGCGATCGCGCTCGCGCTCGGTTCCGCGGGCGCGCGCGTCGTCGTCAACTACGCCGCGAGCGAGGGTCCGGCGAACGAGGTTTGCGAAAAGATCAAAGCTGCGGGCGGGGACGCGATCGCCGTCAAGGCGAACGTCGCCGAGCCGGGGGAGGTCGACGCGCTCTTCAAGGCGACGATGGACAAGTTCGGTGAAGTGAACGTGCTCGTGAACAACGCGGGGATCACGAGAGACACGCTCATGATGCGCATGAAGTTGAAACAGTGGCAAGAGGTTATCGACCTCAACCTCACCGGCGTCTTCTTGTGCTCGCAAGCGGCGACCAAGTTGATGGGTAAGAAGAAGCCGGTCTCTGGCCGTATCATCAACATCACCTCCGTCGTCGGTGTCACCGGTAACGCTGGTCAAGCCAACTACGCCGCGGCGAAGGCGGGCGTGATCGGTTTGACGAAGACGATTGCGCGCGAGTACGCCGGTCGTAACATTCAGTGCAACGCCATCGCCCCGGGCTTCATCGCCTCCGACATGACGGCGGTTCTGGGTGAAGAGTTGGAAAAGAAGATTCTCACCACCATCCCGGCCGGTCGATACGGCCAGCCGGAAGAAATTGCCGGCTTGGTGAAATTCTTGGCGTTGGACGACGCCTCCAAGTACATCACTGGTCAAACGATTCATTGCGATGGCGGTATGGTCATGTAATTTGAGAGTAAACATTCTCTTCATTCATTCATTCATTCATTCATTCGTTCATTTATTCATTACAGTACAATAACAAGCTAGTCAACAGACTTCACGCGAGGACCTTTCGCCCACGGGTTACTTCTCTTGTAGTACCCGCCGACGTACACAGTCTTTTGTCTTCTCGGAGGAGGTTCGATGTAAGGTTCATGCTGGTTCGGCGCTTCGAGCAGCTTACGTCGCTCGCCGTGCTGTTCCTCGACAATCTTCGGTACTTCGTCGATCGCCTCGGGCACCGCCGCGGGTTCAACCGCCGCGGCGTCCGCTCGAACGGGCTCTCCCGCGGGCTCGGGTGTCGATTCGGGTTCCGGAAGCGACTCGATCGGATCGGAATCTGGCGCGAGATCCGTGACCTCGGCGACGGTGGCGTCGACATCCGATTGCGTAGATTCATCTTCATCACTTTCGTCCAAAATTTCTCGCGGTTCATCCTTCACGAGACGGTTGAAGAAACTACTCATGAAACCGCTCTTCTCGGCGGATTCGGTCTCCTCCTCGTCTTCGTCGACGACTTCTAAAGCCCTCTCCTCGACGATCTCGCTCGTTTGCACCACCGGTCCGTCCTCCTCTGGCGCATCATCCGTCGTCATAGACGCCTCGGACGCGACGTTTTCTTCCTCCTCCGCGCGCACATCCACCGCATCGCTCGTCTCTTCGCTCCGCTCCGTCGACGGCGGCGACGCGTCGACGTCGACGGCGCCCGCCGCCTCCTCCGCGTTCACCTCCACCGCCGCCGCCGGCGCCGCGGCGACCCACGACTCATCGAAGAAATCGGCATCACCCGATACCTCCGCCGGTTCCATCTCCACCGGCGCCTCCTTCGCCTCCTCCATCGACGTCGTCTCCTCCGCCTCCGCTTCCGCGGCGGCGGCGGCGGCGGCGTCTCGCGCGCGCGCCGCGTCCTCCTCCTTCATCGCCATCGCCTCTCGCAATTCCGCCATCACCGCCGCCTCGTCCCCGTCGAACGCGTCGAACGCGTCGTCCTCGACGTCATCGTCGCGCGCGAGACGGTCGTCACCCGTCGCATCGCGCGCGTCGTCGTCGTCGAATTCAAACGCGTGAAAATCATCCCGCGGCTCCGCGTCGTCGTCATCGAGCGCGTCGAGCCACGCGTCGTCGTGCGCGCGCGCTCGAGACGCGCGCGCGACGAAGAGAAGCGCGCACGCGACCGCGGCGAACGTCGCGGAGACGCGCGCGCGACGTCGCGAAGGCATTCGGACGGATGGTGCGTCACAGACTGACGCCGCGATGGACCATCTGTGGGCGCTCGCGCGCGACGCGAGCGACGTTCCGGGAACGCCGAGCGAGGAGGCGTGCGCGGGGATTCTCTCGAGATGGTCGTGGCCCGCGATGTTCGATGAACTCGCGCGCGCGGTCGAGGGGGAGGTGGATGAAGACGCCGGGCGGATGCTCGCATTGATGGAAAAACTGTCGCTGACGAGCGTCGGGACGGATGCGCTCGCGACGGCGACGGCCGCGGACGGTCGATTGGCGGTCGGATTTGATTCTTCCGACGCGCGCGTGCGAGGGACGGCGTGCGCGCTCGCGCGAGGGGTGTTTGAACGCGCGAGCTCGGACGCGCTCGCGGGGACGACGGCGGAGGCGACGCGCGCGCGGTTGCGCGAGAGACTGGCGATGGACGATACCTCGGTCGCGAGCGCGGCGAGCGAGGCGTTGGTGGCGATGTGCGCTCGCTTTCCGAACGAGGTGCCGCGCGAGTTGCGCGAGGTTTTGGCGACGACGTCTCGCGAGGGAGCGACGAGCGAGTCCAAGGCGCGCGGCGTAGCCTTCGCGGCGAGCGTCGCGGGCGCGAACGCGAACGCGGCGGCGGCTGTCGTGCGCTCGGGGGCGCTCGACGAGTGCGTGAGAGAGATCGACGGCGCGGATTTGTTGGCGTCCTTGGCGTCGCTGGAGATTTTGGCGGAAGTCGCGGAGACGTCCGAGGCGGCGGCGAACGGATTGAAGAGCATCGACGCGCTGAGCGCGACGCTCGTTCGCGTCGTGCTCGATGAGAACGCGGACGTCGCGCTGCGCACGCGAGCGCTCGTCGTCGGTGGACGAATCGCGGCGACGGTGTCGAGCGGTGACGACGCGTTCGTCGTTGAAATGACGAGAGTTATCGACGAGGCGTCGAGAAGCGAATGCGGGCGAGAACTGAGCGACGCGGCGATCGACGCTCTCGGCGCTGTCTCTGTCGCGCGCTCGCGAGTCGCGAGTGCGGTCGTCCTTCGAGCAAAGTCCGTCGTCGCCGACGCGGCGCACAAATCGTTCCGAGGGACGGGAGAATCGCAAATAGTGGCGCTGCACGCGTTAGCCAATGTCTTCGGCGCCGAGCGTTCGAGAGACGCGACGTTAGACGACGACGCCGAGCGCGTTCTCACCGACGTCTGTTTCGCCGCATGCGGATCCAAGCCGTTCGCAAAGGTGATCCACGACGCCATCGCCGCGAAGAGCGATCATTTCCTCAACCTTCGCGTGGCGGTCTATCGCTTCCTCTCCGCCGCCGGCGCGCGCCGTCCGTTCGCCGAAGAAATCGCCGCCGATCCCCAACTCCGCCGCACGCTCTGTGGAGACCTCGAACGAACGGCTGTGGCGTCTCAGTTCAGAGCTTCCGCCCTCAGATCGCTCGCCGACGCCGGCATCGCCGACACCGTCGCGGCGGACCAGTTCGCCGCCGCCGCCGTCGGCGCCTCTGCGTCCGCCGCGCCGACCGCCGTTCCCGACGTCGCCACCGCGCATCACTGACGCATCTCTCGTATACATCGACGCATCATCATCATCGCGACTCGTGTGTCCTCTCTGACGACCTCTCTCTCGACGCGCGCGCTCGCACGATGCACCGACGCGTCGACTCGGCGACGCGCGACTGCACGCGCTCCGGCGCCGACCCACCGACCGCGCGCCCTCTCGCCTCAATCCGCGCCTCGCGCTCGAGCGATGCGCACCGATCGAGGCGAGGTCAAGCCCGAGCTCGACGACGATAATCCGTACGTCTCACCCGTCGCCGTCTCGCGCGCGAGCGTCGTCGTCTCGCGCGCGCGCGTCGACGAACGCGACCGCCGCCGCCGGTTCTCGAAAAAGTGACTGACGTCGCCTCGACCGCCCGCAGCGTCGTCGAGACGATACCCGTGTACTTTAATCGCGTCGAGAGCGCGAGTGGGGAGAGTGTTTTACTTCAGGTGCGCGCGCGTGAGGGCGTCGGACGCGTGAGGGAGAGAACAGAGGCGCGCGACCGCATCAAAGGCGCGATCGACCGATTTCCGAGCTCGAGGCGAGCCGACTGACCGACCGGGGACGTTGGACGCGCGATAGTACCCGTTGCGACCGCCCGATCGACCGTATGACGTGGAAAACGTTGAAAGCGTGCGATATAAGTCCGAGGCTGCGAAACTCGAGATGACGTTGCCGCTGGATGATCGGATTCAGAATCGTAACGCGTTGGCGCCCGAGCACACGCAAATTTCTTCGTTGCGGCTGACGAGCGCGAGCGCGAGGGCGGAATCGCACGGTGACGGCGTGTTGGTGGGGATGATTCGCGATGGGGCGTTGTATTTGACGCCCGTAAGTTCGGTGTATCAGTTGCGACCGAGTTTGCATCATTTGGACGCGGCGGACAGCGCGAATAAACCCGCGCAGGAGCCCTCGAGAGAGGAGCGAGAGATGCAAGAGGAGAACATGTTGCCGCTGCAGGTGCAAGTGCGGCGACGGGAGACGGCGAGACAGACGGAGATTCGCGTGCAATCGCACGCGTACCTGCGTCAGAGGGAACAAGACGAGGTATGGGTCGATTTGGCGCCGTTTATGCCGGACGACGACGAGGCGCGCGCGGCGAAGGATCTCGTCGCCACGCCGAGAGCCGAGCCGTGCGGGCGCCCGGTGACGACGAGAGAATACCTCGATGCGATGTGCCCTGTGAGTGTGAGCAAGCGCATTGCGCCGGAGGATGAAGATGCGAACACGCTCGGTGATGGGAGTGGTCTGAGTAAGACAGAACTCGCGTCGTTACCGCTCGACCGACGCATTCGCGCGCTCTTCTCCAAGGGTCAAAAATCCATCATGAAGTTTAGCCGAGTTTGCCAATTCGTGACGGAGGACATAGATCCCGAACGGTTGATCTCGATGATTCAAGACAATGCGCACTTGGTGCAAGGTAACTGGATCGCAAAGTCAACGCTGCGATGCGGAGGCAATGTGACGTGGGAGAACATGCGCGACGCGGCGCTCTTTCAATTCGCTCGCTCGAGAACCATCAGGCCGGAACTCGTGTCCAACTGCTTGAAGAGAAACAGTTCCAAACCCGATCCGACTTTGGCAAAGATGCGACGCGAGGTGCTCGCCGAGTTTTCGTCGCCTCGAGGGTACGGAAGCGCCTCGGATGGGTTTGAGTTCAACGAAATCACGGATGAAGAATTCCTCGAAGAGTTCCCTGAGGTGGCGTCGCGAGAGATGGAGTCTTGGCTCGCGTTGGCGCCGTCGCTGGACGTGACGCTCATCGGCACCGAATTAGTGACTCCGAGCGTTCCGCCGCACGTGTCCCAGGTGCGCCTCACCACCGTTCGATCGCTTGTGCGCGCAAAGTTTGAGAAAAAGACGCACCTGAGCTTGGAGGACATTCGTCAATTCTTATTGACGCAAGCCTCGGACATCGCGGCGTGCGCATATTTCCGACAATCCGAACTTCTCGGCATGTTTGACGGAGAATTGGCGTGCATCGAGGGAGTGTGCGTGTTGGTCTCCGTGGGTGATCCCACCATCGACACGCTTCGACGAAAAATCTTAGGATTGCTCTACAAACAGAACGGCGTCGTCAAGCGCGCCGACATCATGGAAGCCCTCGGAGCGGGCGCGCCGAGTCAGCACACGTACACCAAGGTGCTCTCGGATCTGTGCACGTCGAAAGGAAGCGTTTGGACGATCAAGTCCGCGGAAAGAATGAATCTTTAGCCTCTGTACTGTACTACAATCTATTTTAGTTTACTACGGTGCTCTTAGTCGACCTTAGTTCTTCTTCTACCGACCTCGCGAGCCGCCGACCTCGCGAGGTCGGTTTTACTTCTTCCCGCCCTGGACATCCTGCATGCGCACCTTGAGCGTCTTCTCCCTCTTCGTCAAGATAAACTCGTCCCAAATCTTCTCCTTACCCTTCGCTTTACTTCGCATCCTCGCCCTGTACGCCGCGATGAGCTCCGGTTGCTTGGCCAACGCCTCGGCGCGGCGCGCCTCTCGCAGAGGCTTTTCTCGATCAAACTTGTGTCCCTTGGGCGGTCGCTCCACCGTCTTCTGCACACCTTTCGGCGCGTCGTGCGTCCATTCCATTCCGTTCGCGATCACCGCCTTGCGCAGTTCACCGACGACGCGTCCGCTAAACTCGGGCGCGCGAAACCGTCCCGTGTTCGGGTCGACCCTCGCGCGCGCGGCGTCCGGCATCTTCGCGAGCGCCGCGCGCAGTTTCTCGAGATTACGGAACATGTTCGGACGGCGCGAGAGGACGTCGATGGTGCGCGCTCGTCGCTCGCGCGCGCGCTCGGCGCGTCGAGACGTGAGGTGACGCGACGCGCGCGCGAATGGGTCGGGAGCGCGGGACGGGACGCGCGCGCCGTGAACAAGCGAATAGACTACCCGACTACCTGAGAAAGACGCCACCGTCGCTCCGAACGACGATGGCGTCGTCCTCGTACGGATCGAGCGAACGAGGTGATCGATACAGAAGGATCGGGTCGCCTCGGGCGACGTCGGTGGAGGAGGGCGGAGGCGCCGCGTCGAGAAGACGAAGCGCGGCGAGGCGTTCGGCGACGGCGGCGGCGTCGGACGCTCTCGCGGCGACGAAGAGGGCGCACATCGCCGCGCGATATCGCTTGGCGGCGATGGAGTCGTCTGTGAAATCGAGACGCAGATCGCCGTCTCGTTTTCGAGACGCGTCGTCGTTTGAGACTCCTCGAAGGGAGTCGACGACGAGCGACGGCAGGATGACCAATTTTTCATACTTGCTCGCAAAGGCGCGTTTGTTGAGGTTGTCGTACGCGTTCTCTCGGACTGAGAGCATGATTTTCTTGTACAGACCGGCGATGCAATTCGTGACCGGTCGCGAGGTCGTCGGCAGGAGCTCTAATCCGCGCGCGGCGCGCGCGTAATATCCGAGCGCTCTCTGTATCTGATACTCGATCAACGCGGCGTACGCCGGCGTCGGCGAGTCCATCGTCAACACGTCATCTCGCGTCAGACCGAACAATTCGAGATCTTCGTCGGCGATGTACACCCGACCACGCAATCGCGCGTCCTCGCCGACGTCTCGCACGATGTTCGTGAGCTGCAACGCCACGCCCAACGCCACGCCGAGTTCGTCTCGACGCGTCTTCGTCGTCTCGTCGTCGTTCCTCAACCCACGCGTGAGCACTGGTAAAATCATCAGCGCCACGACCCCCGCCACTTGGTACGCGTACGTCTCGACCTCCGCGTACGTTTTAAACGCCTCGTCCTCTAAATCTCGACGCATGCCTCGAATCATGTCCCGAAACGGTTCGACGCGAAACTCCCCGTCCCGCGCGGCGTCCCAGAGCGCCACCTCCGCGTACGTCGCCCCCTCCGGCGGCGACGAATCGCTCGATGCATCAAAAATCGCACTCAATCGCCCCTCCACCCCGTCCAACGCTCGCGCCGCCTCCTCCCGCGTCCTCGACGTCTCCTCGCCCGCCGCGTCGACGAGCTGGTCGCACTCTCGACACCACGCGTACAGCGCGTACGCCTCCTCCCTCGCCCTCGCGCTCATGAACGTCGACGCGAGGTGAAACGATTTCGCGTGCGCCTCCGTCGTGCGCGCCGCCTCGCGCTTGGCGTCGTCCACGTCCGCGCGCGCGCGCGTCCCATCCGAGGAGGACGACGTCGACGCGCTCGCGCCCGACACCGCGCGCGCGCGTCGCCGCGTCGACCGACACCGCGCGAGACGACGCGACTCGCGCGCGGCGATCGACGCGCGCGCGAGTCGCGTCGCCATCGACGCCGCGACGACGCGCGCCCGTCGTCGCGGTCTGAAGAATTCATTTCATTTCGCGCGCAATCAATCTTTTCGACGACACACCGCGACGCGCGACGCGCGACGCCGCCCGCGACGCCGAGAATCGCCCGCGCGCGCGCGCGTCGCATCACCTCGCCATGGATCGTCCGCCCGTGGTGATCGATAACGGCACCGGGTACACGAAGATGGGATTCGCCAACAATGTCGACCCGCAGCACGTCATCCCGACGTGCGTCGCCGAGAACGCGTCGTCGACGTCGACGAACGCGACGCGTCAGGGCGCGAGGGCGATGCGTGATTTAGATTTCGTCATCGGGGACGAGGCCGTGGGGCTGAGCGCGTCGAGAGACGTGCGATGGCCGATCAGACACGGGACGGTGGAGAATTGGGAGGCGATGGAGAAATTTTGGGAGGCGAGCATCTGTCAATATCTGCGATGTGATCCCGAGGATCATTACTTTTTGCTCACCGAACCGCCGTTGAATCCGCCGGAGAATCGAGAGTACACGGCGGAGATCATGTTTGAGTCGTTCAACGCGCCGGGAATGTACATCGGCGTGCAGGCGGTGATGGCGCTCGCGGCGAGCATCGCGAGTAAGAAACAGAGTCAGTACGCGTCGGCGTTGACGGGGACGGTGATCGATATAGGGGATGGAGTGACACACGTGATTCCGGTGAGTGATGGGTACGTGTTGGGGAGCTCGATCAAGAGCGTACCGCTGGCGGGGAGGGATTTGACGACGTTTGTGCAATGTTTAATGCGAGAGCGAGGCGAACGCGTGCCGCCAGAGGACGCCATGGAAGTGGCTCGAAAGGTGAAGGAAGAGCACTGTTACGTGTGTAAGGACATCGTGAAGGAGTTTTTACTGCACGAGCGCATGCCGGGGGAGCACGTGGTGAAGATCAACGGCGTGCGAGGGAAGACGGGCGACGCGTGGACGGCGGATGTCGGTTACGAGAGATTCCTCGCGCCCGAAGTTTTCTTCCAGCCCGAGATATACACGTCGGATTACTTGACCCCGCTCCCAGAGTTGGTGCATCAGGCGATCGCATCGAGTCCCATCGACACCAGGCGCAATTTATACGGCAATATCGTGCTCTCCGGAGGAAGCACGATGTTCAAGGGGTTCGGTAAACGCATCAAGCGCGACGTGAAGCGACTCGTTGATACTCGAATCGCGGCGACGACGAAAGGGGCGAAGCTGACGTCGAAGGAGGTCGACGTCGAGGTCGTGACGCACAGTTTCCAACGAACAGCGGTGTGGTTCGGTGGGAGCGTCCTCGCGTCCACTCCGGGCTTTTATTCGAGTTGCGTCACCAAGGCGGATTACGAGGAACACGGCGCGAGCGTCGTGCGACAAAATCCCGTCTTCCGTGGCGTCTAAAACAGACCTGTAACTATATAATCTACATTAGACTAATCCGCCGAAGCGCACGCGCTCACCGCCGCCCGCGCGCGCTCCGGTGATACCTATCGACGACGCGTTCGTCTCGCGCCAGAAGCGCGCGTTCGCGTTCTGCCTCCTTTCCCTCGCGCTCCAATCGCTCTCGCCGCAGCCGATAGATCTCGTCACCATCGTCATCTTTTGCGTCTCGTCGTCTTTTCTCTCGTTTTTCGCGCTTTCTCGCCTTCTTTTCGCGCCTATCGGTCCCTCGCGAGACGCCGACGGATGAGCCGCCGTCGGCGCTCGCCAACCGCTCGCGTCTCGTCTTCTCGCGAAGCGCCTCCTCCTCCTCCCGTCGTCGACGCGCGCGCGCGGGAAGCGATGTACTTCGCTCCTCCACGACCTCCTCACCCCGCACGCGCGCGTACCAAGGCTTCACCGCGTTCCTCCCGACGCCTCGGCCCCCGAACGCGTCGCCGGCATCCTCCCGCGTCCCCGCGTCCTCCCCTCGGCGCGTCCTCTCCTCGGCGCGCATCGCCGCGCGCTCCTCCGCCTCAAACAGATGAACGCGCTCCTCCCTCGGCCTCGATCCAGACTCGCGAAGCGCGCGCCATCGCTCGTCTCGCGCCTCGTCTCGCGCCTCGGCCGCGTTCGCCTCCGCCTCCAGACGCGCATTCTCCTCGTCCCTCCGCACTCGCGCGCGCTGTTTCGTCCCGTACACGTTCCAGGACTTTTGCGGGAGAATGTTCAACCCACCGTGCCCGCCCATTCGACGAACGCGCGCGCGCGAGGCGTCGAACGAGCGCGGGATTGTGATGATTTGATTGCGCGCGCTTCGTGCATTCATTCATTCATTCGTCGTTCGCGCGCGCGCTATGCGGAACACGGCGCGCTCTCACGCGACGACACGCCCCCACACACGACGACGATATCATCCCCCCACGATCACGACGCCCAATCCCTCGCCATGCGCTCGTAATGATCCCCGCTCGCCCTCGTCTTCGTCGCCGCGCGTCTCGCCTCCGCCTCGGCGGCGCGCGCCGCGCGTCCACCGCTCGAACGCTCGAACGCCTCCGCCCGACGCCTCGCCGCCTCGCTCGCCCCGCGTCTCGCCTCGCTCGCCCTCGCGCGTTCCTCGGGCGTCATCGCGCGTTTCCTCGTCCCACCGAACGGCCAACAACACCACGGACATCGAGCGTCATCATCGTCATAATCATCATCATCATCGTAATCATCGTCGTCGTCGTCGCCTCGATCGTCCTCGTCCGACGCCGCGCCGGCGGGTAACACGCGCGCGGTGGCCTCCTCTTCATCGCTCGCGCGTCCTCTCCCGCGTCGCTCGGTGGACGCGTACGTCATGATGGATGATTCGCGCGCGCGCGCGCGTCGTGGTCTGCCGTGACGGTGCGTATTCACGAGTCATGACTCGAGAAAGAGTCCCTCGTGTCGGTCGGTCGGACGGTTGGAAAACACCCTCGAGCCGTGCGCGCGCGGGGACGACGCGCGGGGACGACGCGCGCGAGGCGACACACGCCGACGAGGCGAACGCGCGAGTGGGACGAGGGGACGCGCGCGGAGACGGGCGAGGAGACGGGCGAGGAGACGCGCGCGGAGACGTCCCGAGGGCGAGCGAGGAGACGAGGGAGCGGTGAGAAAGCCCTGCGAGGGAACGAGGGCGCGCGTCGAGCGTGGGACGCGCGCGCGCGCGGGAGTGGGGATGCTCGCGGTGAGACACGCCGAGGGGAAGCGAGGGGAACATCACTATTGCGTCGACGCGAGGTTGGAGTGCGCGAGCGCGGTCAAGGCGGGGACGAGCGGGAAGAGCGGGAAGAGCGCGGGGGCGAGCGGGAAGAGCGGGACGCCGAACGCGAGGTTGGGAGCGGTGCGATGCGACGTGCGAGGGGTGAAGGATGAATGTGCGCGGGCGAGGGCGGTGGCGGTGGCGAGCGAGGCGCAGATGACGGCGATTTTCGCGAGAGGGGTGAGCGACGCCGTGAGGCGAACGGGGACGGCGGCGAACAAGCGAGGGAGGCGAAGGACGGCGTCGTGCGTCGCGAAACGGCGAAACGAGCGCACGGGGTGTGATTATTGGGTTGTCATCGCGTGCGATGAGCGCGATGACGCGAGCGCGGTGCGAACGATGTCGTTTCGGTGCGGCGCGGGGGAGGCGGGGGGCGACGAGGCGAAAACGCGAGCGGTCGAGTTCACCACGAGCGCCGCTTTCGACGCGTGGGTCGCGGGCTCGAAGTGCGTGCCGGGGTCGAAAAAGGAGGGCTTAGGCGGTTCGCGCATTCGCGCGAAGAAGCACCCGTACGCGTACAGTGGAATCATGGGAGATGATGTCATCGATTGTGCATGCGGCGATAACGAAGAGTACGGTTTCATGGTGGCGTGCGAGACGTGCGGGGTGTGGGAACACGGCGAATGCTGCCGAATCCAGTCCGAGGAAGCGATTCCGAAGGATTACGCGTGTTCGACGTGCGTTCGACGAAACGAAAAAACGGTCGCCGTGCTCGAGTTTTCGTCTGCGGAGAAGAACGGGTCGGCGCGCACCGCGCCGACGCCCGTTCGGTCACCGGAGGGAGACGAAATCAAAGACGATTCTTTCGGCACAATCGCCGGTGTCGCTCGCGAGCTTCAAGAGAACGGTATTGTCGTGTGTTGTGTGTGCGGATGTGAAGACTGTGACGGTGATTACGGAGCCATGATTCGCGCGTGCGAGTGCCGCGGCGGCGGCGCCGTGGCGCACGCGAGTTGTATGAAAAACTGGGCCAGTAAACAATCTACGCAGAAGAGCTCGAACGCGCGATCGCGTGGTTCCGGTCGCGCGTCTCCGGTTGCTCAATGCCGAACGTGTGGTGATTTCGGGGGCAAAGCTTCAGGTGTGATGGAACCGGCAAAGGTTGATGACATGTTGAACGCCATGAAAAAAGCCGTGGAGGACTTGTCGACGACGTACGAAGCCGACGCCATGGCGTATCGCTCGAATCCGCGACCGAGAACGCCTTTGGTCGAACGCAACGCAAAGAAGGAGCCAGAGATTGAAGCCAAGCCCAAGGTGGAGAAGAAGAAACCCGCGGTCGCGAAGCCTCTGCCGGCGGATACGCAGATACCACCGAAATCTGAAGTCAAGAGGGAGAAATTCGCGGGAACGCCGGTTTCCATGTTACCTCTGAAGAAGAGACGCATGATGGCGTGGGATTCCGAGCAAAAGTTAGTCCAAGCGCGCGCTTCAAGTGAAAATGTACTCGTCAACGGCGTTCGTAACGTATAGTGATTGAAACTTCTATTCTATTCTTTCCTACTCGACTTCACTCAACCTCTTCGCCATGTACGCCTTCACGGCGGCATCACCGCTTGCCCACTCGAGCGCCCATTCGTAATACGGCACCGCCACGACTTTCCACCCACGGAGTGCGAGCGCTTTGTTTCGCAACATCGTTTTATGATTCATCGTCTCGGTGAGATTGGTGTAAAAGTGAGAAGGCCCGTCGCACTCTATCGCGATGTGCTTCTCACGAATACATATGTCTATGCTCATCAAACCATCCTCCGTCATTTGCTCCATGGTGGGTTCGTATCCAAGATTGCGAACGGTCTCGATGACGCGCTCTTGGAACGTGCTCACCTGCGTTTTTTCGTTTTGTTCCAGCCACGCGCGGTGACCCAGCTCGGAGACGTAGTCCGGAAAGACGACGTCGACTAGTTTTCTATCGGGATCGAAATCGTGCTGCATCAAACGTGCGTGGTACAGCATCTTCATGCCTTCGTGCTGAAAATCCTTCACGTCGCGACGAAAGAGCTCTCTGACGGCGGCCTTGTATAGCTTTGATTCGAAGGCGCCGGCGGCGGCGATGGACCACGTTATGTTGGAAATATCCTGACTGTTGCCCTCTGAGAGTCGAAACAACGACGGGTTCGCCTCGTTGAAGAGTCTGAGTAAACCCCCGGATTTGGATCCGCCGAAGAGGGACAGACCTATGCATGAATTCGACAAAGCCTGCGTCGCGAACTCTTCTCTTCGTTCGAGGCGTTCTCTGAGCGACTGCTCGAACGCGCACAAGGCAGCCTCACCGGGATGGTGCGCAAACTGTCCGTAAGCCCACACCGAATTCGATAGCTCCTGTGCTTTAAAAGTTTCCGCGCCCTTGGTGATGAAAATTGCCAGTCTATCGAGCAGCTCGTACCCGGGATGCACGCCCATCGACGCCAGAGTCCACAGCGCATTGGACACCGTCTGCGTGCTGAATATGCCACCCTTCACGCTCTCAACCTGTTGCAATTCTTGATCAGGTTCGGGAAGGTGCGTCAAAATTTGAGGTGCGAGTAGGGCCGCCAGTTGCTTCGCGCGCGGATGTTTCATCACGGCGACCGCCCACAGCGTGTTCGTCAACGCTTGCGGATAAAATTCATCCACCTTTGCCTCCATGCGGTCCATGACCAGGCTTAAAAGATCGTGTCTCGGCCTGTATTTCAACACCGCGCACGCCCACGCAAAATTACTCAGATTTTGCACCTCAAATGTGTCTAACAACCGCAATGTCGTCTCCTCGAGATCCATTATTCTCGTATCCTGACTCGCGTTCCATCCTCGCGGCAGCGAACGCTGTCTCGCACTCTTCGCCAACCTGTGCCACGCCGTCGCGCAATTCACCCTATTATATAAATGACACCTCGTCCGAACGTGCTCTAAAATTTCCTCCCCCGTGCGCGCGCCCGTGATCTCGCTGTTCAACTCGGCGCTCAGGGTCCGACTCGCGCGCTCGCCGCCGTACGCGAACGCCGTCGTCGACCCTTCCCACCCTCTCGCCCGCGACTCCCGCCGCGCGCGCGGCCGCGACTCCGCCACGGATCCTCCTCGCCGATACCGAGGCACGTACTCCCGTCGCGCGCGTCCGTCGCCGACGCTCACCCCGCCTTTCCCACCGAACGCGCCCTCGCCCGTGGTCTCACCGCCACCCTCGCGCGTCGTCGTCGCGCCCCCATCGCCCGCGACGTCGCTCCGACCGCGCGCGACGATCGCGCTCGACGTCACCCATCGTTCGAGCGCGTCGAGCGCGCGTCGCCGCGCGAATGACTCGAGGACGCGCGCCATGCGCCCCGTCACACACTGACGCCATGGCGGACGACGCGCCCGGAACGATCGTGCTCGCCAAGACGCGAGGCGCGCCGGCGCAGCCGTGTCGGGTGCGCGCGACGACGACGACGCGACGCGACGCGACGCGACGCGATCGATCGATCGAGACGAGGGCGAGGACGAACCCGACGACGGACCGACTGACGAAGAATTTTCGTGACATTTCCCGCGCGCGCAGATTCTCGGCGACGACGACGGCGCCGAGGCGATGGACGCGCTGAAACCGAGGAAGGGATCGCACAGAGTGTTTTGGTTCGGATCGGGATCGGTGGGACACGCGTCGAAGCGGGAGTGTAAGCCGTGGGACGCGAACGCGTTCAGGGCGTCCCTGGGAAAGGTGAAGCGGGGACGGGACGCGCTCGAGGCGGCGTTGGCGGACGCGGAGGCGTACGCGAACGGTGGCGGCGAGGCGACGGACGCGGGGGGTGTGGAAGGTGCGGTGAGTGCGCCGGAGGCGACGCCGATGGAGGCGGAGGAGGAGGAGGCGCCGAAGAAACCGGCGGCGAAGAAGCGCGGCGGAGGCCGACGGAAAAAGACCGAGGACGAGGATGAGGACGAAGAGGAGAACGAAGCGACGCCGGGGGAGAAGGAGGAAGCGTCCGCGAAGGACGTTGAAGACGCCGAGGAGTACCGACCGGACGCGGAGGAAGAGCCGAAACCAAGCGGTAAGAAGCGCAAACTGAGCAAAAAGGCTGACGGCGAAGAGAAGAAGGCGAAAAAGCCGGCGGCGGCCAAGGCGGCGGCGCGGAAGGCGCAAGAGGTGGAAAAGCCGGTCATCAAAGTGCCGTCGAGCACACCTAGATTGTTAGAATTGAAAACCGAGCTTGAGAACGGGTTGCAGGCGTATGAGGACACGCAGGCGCAACAAGAGAAGGCTAGAATTGAATACGAAAAGGCGAAGGCGGCGATGACCGCGGCGCAGACGCTCGTTGAACAGGCGAATTCTCACGCGAATCGCTGCGTTCGTCGATTGAAACAGACTGCGCGACACATTCAAGAACAGAGCGTGAATCCGGTCATGTTGCAAGAGACTTTGATCACGAAAACGATTAAAAAGGGAAGCAAAGTGAAAGATCCGCTCCTCGTCGATTTCGCAAAAACGTGCGGCACGGTGATGGAAGAATGGATCGAGCTCGTGCGAACATCCGCGGCGACGCTGGTACCAGTGCAACCCGTGGAAGAGGTCAAGACGGTAGTCAAGGAAACGGCGTCTGCGGAGGAAATCAAGGCGGAAGACGGCGAAGAAGAAGAGAAACCCGCCGAGGAGGCGCAGGTTAAGCCGAATTTGCCCCCGGTGCTCGCGGAGACGTTCGCCAAGTCGAACGTCGTCGTCTCGAAACCGACTCCGGCTTCAGGAAGAGTGCCGAAGGACCCTTCACACGATCCCGTTCGACTCCGCGTCGTGCTGTACCTGGAACAAAAGCACGGCTTGTCGAGAAACGCCGCGCTCACGCTCGAGGCGGCGCTCTTTGATCAAACCGCCGAGCCCGGATTGGCGTACAAGTCCGCAATCAAGCGCGTCGTCGAACAGCCCTCCGTGTTATCGACGCACGCCGATTCTCTCGACACCGGAAACGTCCGACCAGCGCTCCTCCTCGCGTTCCGCGGACCGGTGTGAGTCGATCCTTAGCCTCTAGCGAATAAATGAAATTTCACGAAATAATGTTTACAACTCTACCGCATTTTGAACCCCAACTTTCGCATGTTCTGCACCAACGACGCGTGCACGAGCGTCGTGCTTCTCAGATGCATCCTCTGTTTCGGCGTCTTCGCGAACGCGCAGTGTCTCTTCCCCTTTCTCTTTCTCAAAATCTTCTTCCCCGACCCGGTCACCTGAAACCTGCCCTTGTACGAGCTCCACGGCTTGATCTTCGTCTTCGTCTTCCCCCCCGCGCCCACGACCACCTTTCGCGCGTACGCGCGCGCGCGCGTCCTCATCGCGTTCGTCCGGCTCGCCGTCGCCGCCGTCGCCGTCGTCGCCGCGAGCGCCGCGCGCGCGCGCGCCGGTGCCCCGAGCGCTCGCCCACCCGTCGCGCTCGTCCCGAACGCGCGCGCGCTCGACGTCCACGCCGCGGACGCGGTCGACGTCGCGACGCGCGCGCTCGCCAACGCCCTCGCGAGCGTCGTCGTCGCGGCGGACGACGCGGCGCGGCGCGCGACGTTCGCGAGGGCGGACATGATGATGTGGAAAAGTGACGATTGGCGGCCCGCGAGCCTCAGTCGACGCCATGCGCGTCGTCGACCTCGTCCTCGGCGCGGCGGCGCACGCGGTGGTTCGCGCGATGACGCGTCGACGTCGCGCGAGCGCCGGTGACGAAGACGACGCGCGCGGCGACGCGGCGGTGCGTCGGGAGCGCGAACAGCGATTGGCGGAGAGGAGCGGTCGAACGCGCGCCGAGCGCGCGCTGCGCGCGGCCAAGCTCGAGCTCGAGGCGATGCGCGCGACGGTGAAAAGCGTGAGCGGGGATGCGCGCGAGGGCGGCGGCGACGCGTCGGGGGCGAGCGCGGCGTACGCGATGAAACCGTGCGGGACGTTCGCGTCGGTGTTCAATCGGCGCAACGGGACGCCGAGACAACCGTCGTTAGTGCCGCTGGCTCGAGGACGGGTGACGCTGGATAGACGCGTGCCGTCGAGCGCACTCGAGGGATTGGAGGAGTTCACGCACTGCTGGCTCGTGTACGTGTTTCATGAAAACACAGACCTGGCGACGGCGCTGGAAGAGGACGGCAAGACGGGCGCGGCGGATGGACGAAAATCCACCGTGCGCGGTAAGATTCGCGTGCCACGCTTGAACGGGGAAAAGAGAGGGTGTTTGGCGACTCGCACGCCGCACAGGCCGTGTCCGATAGGTTTGAGTCTAGTGGAAATCGTGCGCGTCGGAGACCGCACGCTCGACGTCGCCGGCGCCGATTTGGTGGACGGTACGCCCGTGCTGGACTTAAAACCATACGTGCCTTACAGCGATTGCATCGAGGCTGCTCGCGCGCCGGAGTGGGTTGGGAACAATCTCACCGACGGTGACGGTCCGCTGGCGGTCGATGAGGTGAAATTCACCGAAGAAGGTGCCGCCGCCGTGCGCGCGGCGTGGTTGCGCAGACAGAAATCGTCGTTGTATTACAGCGCGGATGAGTTCATAGCGTTCGTTGTACAGGCGCTCGGGAGGGATATACGATCGTATCATCAGCGTTTGAATGAAGAGGCGAGTAAAGATGTGGATTGGCGCGTCAGTCTGGACGGCGTCGTCATCGTGTACCGACAGTTGAAAAACAGCGTACAGGTCCGCGGCGTGGCGGACGCGCTCTTGGAAGGGTCGCCTTCGTAGGATAGTATTAGATTAGTCGCTAATGTCTATGTTAGAGCTAGATGCATTGGTACCTTTCGTGCGGGTCGTCGTCGTTTCGACGAACCTTTTGAGCACTGTGATCTCTTCGCCTTCTGACTCCTCCTGAGGCGCTTCTTTTTCCTTGAGATTTTGCAACAATTCACTCGCTCTTTGCACGGCCCGATCGCTCGTGCCCTCTTTTGCGCTCGTCTCTAACACCAAGTCGACGGCCGTCTGCGTCTCGTTCTCTACGACTGAGTTGGACACGTTGAAGATTTTCTCCACGAGATCTTCTTCGGCATCCGCCTTGACGCGACTTTTCGATCTCGGAACTTTTAGTTCCTCGATAACGTGCTCTGCGTTTTTCGTTTCTTCAACGACGTCCACGGCCGCTTGTAACACTTCTTCTGCATTCAAAGTCTTTGCTTCGCGTAAATCTATAAGAGTATCATCGATGAGTGTACTCGTTTGTTTCACTTCGCTCGAAGCTGCGGTCAACCGAGTGAGTTGCGCCTCGTCGACATCTTCTGTATCCACTTCACGATCAGCGTCCTCAATAGCACCTATCGTCGCTTTTGCCAATTTTAATGTCGCGTTGAGCCTGACGAGCGTATTCGTATCTTTCGATGAGCTCGGCATTTCGTCACCTTCTGGTCTGGTGCTTCGCTCGTCCTCGCGCTCTTTGAGCGTCGCTTGCACCTCTGTCAGAGTGTTGGAGACGTTCTCGTACAGTTCCCTCGCATCGTGCAATTTGTCCTTGGCCTCCAACAGTGCATTTTCGTCCGTTTGCGTCGCGAATGGGTTCAAGAGATCGATTTCACGTCGTAGCGACGAACGGGAATCATCCTCTTTCTTCTTCGTGAAAGTCGCCGTTGCGTCCTTCACCGCGCTCTCCGTCGTTTTCGATACCTCGGAGATCTGCGATACCATCCGTTCCGCGTCGTCGATGCGTCTAAATCTACGTGTGGCTAAAATAATTTTATCGTAGACTCGGACCTTCGATCGGACGTACGTCTGCGCGGCGAGGAGTTGCGATAAGATGCGAATCACCGCAGCCTCTTCTCGCAGCGATTCCAACGTACTCCTCGTACACGTGATCCCAAAAAAGATCCCGAAAAGAACGAGACCTCGCGCACTGAGGCGCACACTTCCGCCGAGCCCTGATAATAAATTAAAGTCTCGTAAAGTGGAGTGCCTGTTCAGTCTGTTGTGATCGTAGGTGCGTAAGAACATGAGTCCAGGAAGAATGAACGTGAGTAGCGCGCACGTCGTGCTACCGATGAGACCGAACACGTGCTGAATGTTCGGAATGGAAATGGACAGTCTGAGCGCTATGAATAAGACTGATGCGTCGAAGACAAACTCGCCGTGTCTACCGACCACGCTCGAGAGCTTGAGCAGGAGGGAACAACAATTTTCGCGTAGAGAAATGAACAACAGGGGCACGCCCGTGCAAATCGCACACCCGTAGAGAAACCTTACGAGTTGCGTGCACAAACCGAGAAAACCAGTCTCTGAGCCCAAATTTCGTAGGACGTTGCCACTCACTTTCGAACCGAACGCTATGTACCCAGCCGCGCCCGTGATGACGTAAAACAGCCAAAGATTACACATCGTCTCGTTGGCGATCCGAGCCACGCCGCGCGTCGATAACTTTCCTCCCGAGCTTTTTAGCACTGGGAAAACGAGCGCGTGCGCGGCAAAGTTGAAAATCATGATCGGTAACACGACGCCGAATCCGCTCGGATCCCACATTTTCGTCCCGTCCGGCTTCTTGGTCGAACCGCTCGACGGTCGAAGTGAGAGCACCAGGAGACACAATGCGAAGAGAAACGTCGTCGCCAAACCCATGTTCACCACCTTGCCCATGCTCTTTTCCGTCTTGACGAGCGTCGTGAGCGGCAAGAACACGCCGAACGCGACTCCATACATGACGCGCTCCCGCGACGGTTCCGTGCCCGGCGGAAATATCCCGCTCGCGGTTGCCGTGAAAAAATTATCCCCCACGATGTTCACGTACGCCACGACGACGCCGAGCATCAAAGCGTTGATGCTCCACCGGACCACCGTTCTCCCTCGCGACCCGAACAAGGCGCTCGCCAAGTCATCGTAGCTCCACGCCCCGTGCGCCTCGGCGCAATAGATCAAAGCCTGCAGCGACAACGCGCACAGATAACACGCCAACGACGCCGCCGCCACCGTCAGCGTCCACCCGCACGCGGCGAAACAGCCCGGCACGGCGAGCGCGCCCGATCCCAACATGGTGTTCAGCAGCTTTCTCGACGTCTGCGACGCCGCCGACGACGCCCCGGTACCGCTTCGCGCGAGCGACTCGACGCGCATCTCAACGACATCTTTCCCGTACCCGCGCGCGCGCGCGTCGACGACGCGCGTCTGGGCGCTCGCGATCGATCCATCGAAGGCACCGATGAGATCTCGCCCGACGCCGACGCCGCGCATCGTCCTCGGCGCGACGCGCGTGCGTCGAAATGTCGAAATCAGCTAACCGTCCGGACGCGGCATTTCGGGGACGCGACGCCGCCGCGCGCGCGATGCGACGCGCGCGCCCGCGACGCGCGCGGACGCGTCCGGACGAACGCATGGACGACGACGCGCGCGACGCGAGCGCGTCATCGGACGAGGAGAGCGACGGTGGACTCTGCGTGGATGATTTGCTCATTTCGAGCGACGACGATGACGACGACGACGCGCACGAGAGAGAGAGTGTCGCGGCGGTGAACGCGCGCGGTGACGTCGTGCGCGCGATGTCATCGACCAAGGCGATGTCCATGTCGAGCTCGATGGCGGAGACGAGCGAGGAAGCGGTGCGCGTGCTCGTGCGTCGCGTGTCCAAACGAGCCGAGGCCGAGATGGACTCGGAGGCGTCGTCGAGCACGCGCGAGGACGAAGACGCGCGCGAGGACGACGAGAACGAGGATGGATTGGCGCTCGCGGCGGCGAACGAGGCGAGAATGTTGGCGAGTAAAGGTGGGGGCGACGTCTCGACGACTCGCGCGGCGCGGGACGAGGCCAGACGCGCGACGCGAGCGCTCGCGGAACGAGTGGGGAGGAGTCAGACGATGAGCGCGGGGTGCGCGGTGGAGCTGAAGAATGTTGAGGGTGTGACGAACGCGATGATGGACACGGTGGACGCGGGACGGGCGATGTGCTGCGCGTTGGGCCCAAATCGAAGCTCGGCGGTGGGCACCGAGGGCGGTTTTATATTCGTCGAGAGGTGCATGAAGGGTGAGACGACGGTTAGTTGCTTGAAATCAGCGAATAATTTCGCCGGAATCACGGCCATGCCGGGCGTGACGAGTTTGTGTTTCGACGATCGCGGTGAGTGGCTCCTCGTCGGTCACGACGACGGCGGGCTCACGCTGTGGGACATCAAACGAAACCCGACGATATTGAAATCAGTCATCGGCGTGCATCGAACGCCGGTGATCGCGCTGGTGATGCTCTCGAAGCCTCACGCAAACGGGGCGGTGGACGTGATCTCCTCCGAGGAGGGTGGTCTCGTCATTCATCACACGTTTTCACCTTTGGGCATGGGCGTCATTCGAGTGAAATCGACGTCTCTTGGCGAGAGAGCGTTCGTCATCTCCGCACAGTCTTTACCACGAATCGCATCGGTGAGCATTTCAGATGTTAGTGCGAACGAGAACGGTATCGTCAGTACGACTCACGGGGAAACCGCGAGCGGGGATAGCAACGTAGCAGACGCCGCCGGAATCATCGCTCTCTGTACGATGAACGCCATTCTCATCATGAGGTTGAATCCACGCGCTGAAGTCATCGAGAAAATCAGTCGACCACCGAATGTGGCGACGCACGTGTTACCCGTAATGTGTTGGAGTCCTCGATGGGCGGAAGAGGTGCAGATTACAGACGGCATAGAGGAGTGCAAATTAGTCGCCGTGTGGGGCACGAGCGTGTACAGCCTCGCCGTGGACATCCACACGGTTAAAACAGCACCTGGAAATCACGATCAAGTGAGACGCGAGAGCAAAACCTCTAGAATTATATGCTCTTGGAGTGTCGATTCCGAAATGTCGGCAAGCGCGATGGCGACGATGTGGTTATCGAATGAACTCATATGTATCCTGACAAACAGGAACAAGATGTTCATATACACGCCGAGCGGTCAACTCATCGATCGTGTACCCACGAGTGAACCACCCATCGTGCGTGAGATCACCCGAGGAGCGGTGGGCCCGGAAAGCACGTCTGAACGCCTTCAATATTGGTACGGAGCCGTGGCCGTGCGTGGCGTGCATTTCGCCATTCTGTCGCCCTCGCGTCTCAGGAGGGGCAAATACTTGGGTTGGTTTGAAAGAATGAATTCCAGAAAGATGGCAAAGGATTGGTTTGGGGCGTTTGAAACTCTTCTGCAAGTCCACGGTGGAGAATTGTCTCTCTGGCCGTGTCTCTCCAAAAAATACACGGACACGGAGATCACACGGAAGAAAGTTGTCAAAGCGTTCGTCGACAACATTCCCACATTTCTCGAAGAATTTTTGAAATTACGAGGTGTTGACGTCGACGAGCCCGCCTACCTCGAAGTCTTGGTGAACGTGATTTTCGGGATACTTTGTTCTTTTGATGCGCTCAAGGAAGTCTACTCTTCCGCGGTCTTTGATGCATTCCTCCGTTCCAAGTGTAAGTCAGCGTTCTTGCAAGGCATGGTTCCGTACGTCTTGTCGGACAAACTCCGATCGTTACCGGCAGAAGTGATGCAGGCTCTCGTCGATCACTACGCCTCGATCGATGCTGCGAATGTCATTGAAAAGTGCGTCTTGCACATGGATGTCGAGTCGCTCGATTTGAACCAAGTCGCTCGACTGTGCAAACATCACAATATGTATAGCGCGTTGGCACACGTCTTCACCAAGGCGTTGAACGACTTCGTCACGCCCCTCGAGGCCATGTTTCAAGGATCGCTGGCGCCCACGTTTGGTGATAAAGCCCGTGTGCGACAGCTTTTGCTGTTCGTGCTCGACACCATTCGGGGGAAACGATTCCCCGTGAGTGATGGCGAGTTATCGCACGAAGTCGTGACGAAATTCAGGATGGACGCGATGAAGTTCCTCTTTGAACCGATCGACATGTCGACGTTCACTGCAGGCGCGAGCGATACGACCGGTCGTAACGTCGATGCGTGGACTAGAGCGTTGGCGTCCATGGAAGTCGACAAGCATCTACCGCCGCTGCGTCTGTTGTACCTTTTGCTGATGGAACCAAAGGCGACAGCTACTGTGATGATGGAGATTTTAAAAGATTGGGACGCGAGTAAGAGCGAAGTGTTGAGCGTCGAATGTCACGAGGAGGATAAAATGAGCTCACAGATCGTCGCGGAGGCTTCTGTCTTCGCGGCTGGTGTTTTCGGTTCACTTGGTCTTGCTTCGAGCCGCACAACGCTTTTGACATTCACCGCGAGCGTCGTCGGCACCGGCCGCGCGTCGGTGGCGCAAGAGACTGAACAAGAGCTTTTGGAGGCGTTGGCGCGGACGCAATCGAAACACGATTCGCTCGTAAGAGAAGATGCGATGGTCTCCATCATAGCTCGGCGCATCGACGAGGATATAACTTTGCACGACGAAGAACGTATCCTCAAGTTGGTGCAAGATGCCCAATTTTCTCAAGCGGAAGCCGTGATATACATCGCGTCGGGCGATCACATCAGCGCCTTGAAAGCTCTCGTGGGCGACTCACACAGATCGAACGCGGCAGTTCACTACGTTGACGTACTTTTCGGTAAGTCATCACCGGGAACACTTCAAAGTGAAAAGTCGAACGCGGGGCCGGCGGTGGCGCGCGCGGCGCCGCTCGACGTCGATGCGGCGAGGTCATTTCGCGCAGAACTTCTGCACATTATGCCACAACTGGCGAGCATATCTCCCGATGCGTGCGCTCGAATTGCAATTTCGTATTTTCCGTGCGAACAGACCGAAGTTCTGAACGCGCTCGCGGAAGAACCCGTTTTGCAATTTCAGTACTTGAAGCAAGTACTCGAGGCGGTACACGTCGATGCTGACGACGCGCACGTGATGAGCCTCGCGGATTTGATCGAGGCGACCAAATCAGTCGTCACGTCCGAAATGAACGAGCTGTATTGTCGTCTGATGTGTCAATTCGAGCCCCAAGACGTGTTGAAGTATTTGCAGAGCGAAATCGCCCGAAATTTGGATCGGTCGCTGTGCTTGAAGTATTGTCGCGAATTTAACGTCATGGACGCCACGGCATATTTGCTCGAAATGGAGGGTGAACACGAAGAAGCTCTGTCGATTCATCTCTATAATTACTCGACAGGCGTGCGAGCGATGGCGCAGCTCTTCACTACAATCGGAACGGAATGGACGAAGACAGCCCCGGCAGAAAGTTTGATGAAGGGCTTCATCATCGAAGTCAACGAAGCGTTGTGCGTCGCCATCGATTTGTGCAGACGAGTCTCCAGTGCGGTGGAAAATAGCGAGGAGATGTGGTGGTCGTGTCTCGACAGCGTGATTCGTTCGCTTTTAGAACTCAGCGACGGGCCCTTCGAGAGAGTCCGCGCCGTTCTGGACGAGCACCTGGAGGATGTTTTGCGCGTCATGTTTGGTCGAGTCGACAACGCGCAACTTTTAGAGATGATTGTCACCCGTTACAACGGGCAAGACATCCTGGGACTGAGGAAACTTCTCTCGCGAGCGTTCGGAAATTGTTCTCTCGAGCGGGAGTTTCTCAAGGCGGAGGAAAGTAGCGTCCAGGACGAAGTTGATAAAAAGGTTGAAGAGGGCCAACAAATGCGTCGTCGAGCGCAGAGAGGAACGCGGCGCACGCTGGCCAACTTTGTTTGATAGGACATTTTCATTGTTTGTAAAAAATCATTTGAAGCGGTAGAAATTACAAAGACAAAACAAAACTAATAAAATGCTACTGCAGAGGTGACTAGATTTGTCGCACGAGTTTACCAGACGGCGTTTCCGAGTAGTCGACGACGACTTCAGCCGTGGGAACGTCGGTCATCGACCTCGAGCGAGTGACTGTGGGCGATGTGGGATCGTCGTCTACGCTTAAGCGCGGTGGAACCCAACCTTCTTTGAAAGCTTTCGTCAAGGGGGGAATGAAATCTTTCTTGCGACTGACGAGGCCCGGTAGTTGCAGCAACGTCTCTTCAGCCTCGGGGAGACCGCCATACGCCGCCGTGGCCAGAGATAGTTCGACTCGACCGCACAAGATGAGCGTAGAGCTCAAATTGACGATATCGACGACAGCCAATAAGATTGCCTTGATTGCCGGATTTCCCAATTTTACGGCTCGCATCTCCGGTATGATATACTCCACTCGCGCGAGCGAGGCGGCGGCGTCTGTCGTTTCGATCACGCTGTACGCCACTTCGTACGTCTCGTTCAAGCTTGAAAATTTGAATTGCTTCATGTCACCGTTCACGAGCGCGTACGGTGTCATCAGACTGAGAGATTGACTTTTAGCGCGGAACTGCCGAGCCGCGAGTTCATTGACATCCTTCTCTTCCAAGTATTGCACTAACATCGCGACGATGCGTTCGTCCCACGCCGTCGTCGTCGGTGATTTCAGATTCAACGTATCGCTCAAAATCGCACTGAGTAACATGCCGGCGATGGGCTTTGGTAGATATTTTTCTTGCACGGCGTAGGAGTGCGCGATGATGCTCGACATGCATCCCCACGGGCGAATATCCACGAAAATCGGCTTTTCGGTGACGATGGTGTTGGACTGCAGCGCGTGGTGATCGATGATTCCCACGATGTTCGCCATCGGAATCGCCTTGTTCAGTTGAGACTGCTGCTGGAAATCCACCAAACACACGTTTCTATCCGGCCTTTCCACCAGCAAATCTTCCACCTTCGGCGGCAACGCGACGCCCCAGTTCTCCAAGGCAAACGTCGTCTCCGTGTTCGGTTCGCTCGCGCGCGCCGGCACGCCTCCGTACAGATTTGCCGCCCCGATCGCCCCCGCGATGGAATCCAGATCCGTCACCACGTGTCCGACGAAGATGGCGTCGTCGAGCGCCGGAAAGAAGGCGTCGAACTCCCCCTCTTTCTTCGGCAGATGACTCAGTAACCGCTCGCCGTCGGCCCATTTTTCCTCGACCGCGCTCTCGAGCGTCGTCGCCTCTCTCGCGTTGTAAGGCGTGTGATCAAACGCGCGCTTCATCGTCATCCCAGACGCGGCCGCGCACGCCGCGAAGGCGACGAGAAACGCGCGGCGACCGGACGCCGATGACGTCGCGACGGTTCCAGATTCTCCGTCAACGTCTCCGCCGCCCTCTTCGGTCCTCGACGTCGCGCGCGGCGTCGGACGCCGCGCGCGAGCGGTGAGACGAGACGCGAACGCGATGACGCGTCGATTCGCGCGCGTCCCAGAGACCGCGCGCGCGTTCGATCGCACGACGACGCGCCGCGAAGTGTCGGTGATTCCGAGCGCAATCGCAACTTCGAGGCGCGCGAGTCGGTCTCGAACGACGGCGACGCGTCGCGCGCTCGAGGGCGGAGGATGTCGCGCGTGGACGTGTTTCTGGAATCGAACGACTCCAAGTACACGGAGGGTCAAGTCGTTCGAGGGGAGGTTGTGGTGTGCATCGAACGAGAGGATGCGCCGTTTCAACACAGCGGCATCGTGCTCACAGCGGTCGGGAACGTGCAGCTGCGGGCGGGAGACTCCGCGGTGGGGATGTTGGAATCGTTGTTCATCACCATAGATCCCGTCACGGTGTTGGACGTGTCGCTCGTGCTCGCACCGCCGGGAAGATTGATGGTCGGAATGCATAAATTCGCGTTTCAGTTTACGCTGCAGAGTTTCCCGAGATCGACGCCGATGTACGAGACGTTTCACGGGCAGAACACGCAGGTGGTGTACGCGTTGGAGGCGGAGGCGGGGAGACCGATCCTGCGAGGAGGATCGCTGACGACGGGGATGTGCGAGTTTTTGGTCGAGTCGAAACCGGACGAAGAGGACGCGGCCACCGTCGACGCGAGCGAGGTCATGTCGTTCGAGATAACGGAGGAGCAACAAGATTTAGGGCCCGCGCCAGGGCCGTTAGCGAGTGAAGGGTTTCTGATTCGCGGCTCGTTCGATAAGACGTGTTGGTTTCTGGAACAGGCGATCACCGGACGTCTGACGGTCGAACGCGCGGCGTCGCCGCTCAAATCGATCGAAATCGAGCTGTGTCGTATCGAGGGGTGCAACACGGTCGAGGGTCAGGTGCTGACGGAGACGACGCCTGTGCAGTTCTCGCAAGTGGTGGACGGGGACTGTCCACGCGGTGTCGAGATCCCCATACACATGGTGATTCCGCGACTCTTCACGTGCCCGAGCGTCCAGGCGCCGACGTTTAGCGTCTCCTTCATGTTACGCGTGCTCTGCGTGTTCGAGCCGATGAATCCCGGGAACAAAGAGCCCGTCGCCGTTCGTGCCATCCCCATTCAATTATATCGCGGCGGTGATGACGTCAAGGTCGCGTTAGGAACGTAGTCGTAGTCGGCGCGAAACGCGAGACGCGTCTTGTAACATAAAATCTCCGCGACGCCACGTACCCTCCCGAAAAACTTGACCATCGCGCGCGACAGACGCGCGCACACGTTCGCTCGATCGTTCACTCAACAAACTCATTTCATTCTCTCACAAACGCTACTCTTCTAATTCCTTGCCCCTTTCCTACTCTTCGTCGTCGTCCTGCGCGTTAATCTTCTCGCACGCGTCGATCCAATCGCTGTACACGTCGATCGGTTCGCTCAGATGCGTGATGTTACACGTATACTTTTGTCCACACGTCGCGCACTCCACCAATCCCTTCTCCGACACGTGATCCAATCGCGCGAAGACGCTCTTGTCGCGATTACAAAACGGACACGTAAACGTCGTGTCCACCTTGGGCGCCACCTTTTTCGGCGGCGGTTTGGAGCTCTTTCGCTTCCCCATCGCCCGCGCTCGTCGACGCGACGCCCTCGCTCGACGACGACCGCCCGACGACGTCTCCCGCGCGCATTCATTCATTCATTCATTCACTCACGCACGCGCGTCCCTCGCGTCCCTCTCGACGCAAACAAACCCCCTCCGCGCACGAACACACAGAGATCGGATGAATGATCGCGCTCACGAGACACTGTCTACGATGCGAACGACACGCACCGACGACGCGTAAAACGAACACCACCGACCCGACTCCGACTCTGTCCCCCCCACCGCGAGTCACGACCCGTCGATGACCCCTTCCAAATGTCCGATCCCGCATCCTCGACCGCCTCGCCCGCGCGCGCCGGACGCGTCCCGGCCCGGATAGCGCGACGACGAGGGATGGCGACGACGATGACGACGACGACGACGACGATGGCGACGACGACGATGGCGACGAGACGAGGTGGACGACGCGGGGTGCAGACGCGCGCGGTGCAAGCGCCGCCGACGACGCGCGTGCCGCCGAGAAAGCCGGAAGGTGCGAAGGATTGGTCGCGACGCGAATGATTGATTGATGTGATTTTATCCATTCATTCGTTCCCTCGCGCGGGGACGAGTGGGGACGCGAGCGAGGGGTCGAGGGATGCGCGCGCGCGTGGAGATGTGTATGGAAGAGATGACTGACGAGCGCGGGTTCGTGTGTAGGTGCGCCGACGGTGCCGCCGCAAGATTTGCCGCAGCGCCCGAGACGGAACAGACGCTCGCCGACGGTTCGCGAGGCGTTCCGGGAAACCATTCTCACGCCGTCCAACTTTATCTACCCGATCTTCGTGCACGAGGGTGATGAAAACATTCCGATCGGTTCCATGCCGGGTCAAGAGCGATTGAGCTTCAAGAATGGTATGATCAAGCAAGTGCGCGAGGCGCGCGCGGCGGGAGTCAACCAAGTCGTCGTCTTCCCGAAGACGCCGGATGACTTGAAGACCGAGTGCGGTAAGGAGGCGTTCAACCCGAACGGTTTGGCGCAGCGCTCGATCTCTTTGTTGAAGGATACGTTCCCGGAGTTGGAAGTGTACACCGACGTCGCGCTCGATCCGTACAACACGATGGGTCACGACGGCATGGTGCGCTCCGATGGCGTCGTGATGAACGACGAGACCGTCTACTACTTGTGCCAACAAGCGGTGTCTCAAGCGCGCGCGGGTGCCGATGTTATTTCCCCGTCCGACATGATGGACGGTCGCGTCGGTGCTATTCGCCAAGCGCTCGACGACGAAGGTTTCACCAACGTCGCCATCATGAGCTACACGGCCAAGTACAACAGCGCCTTCTACGGTCCGTTCCGCGACGCGTTGGCCTCTGCTCCGCGCCCGGGTAGCGAGGATTGGAAGATCCCGAAGGACAAGGCTGAATACCAAATGGACCCGGCGAACTACCGCGAGTGCTTGCGCGAGGCGGCGCTCGATGAGCAAGAAGGCGCCGATATCATGATGGTCAAGCCGGCGGGTGCCTACTTAGACATCATCCGCGCGCTTAGAGACAACACCACGCTCCCGATTTCTGCGTATCAAGTGTCCGGTGAATACTCCATGTTGAAGGCGGCCGCCGCGGCTGGCTACATCAACGAGCGCGATGCCGTGTTGGAGTCTTTGATCGCCATCAAGCGCGCGGGCGCCGACTTGACGCTCTCGTACTACGCCATTGACGCCGCCAAGTGGATCCAAGAGGGCAACTAAGCAACGCGTTGATAGATGCATTCTCAATTTTAATAAATCACAGTTACACGTGACAGCGAATCGACGCACACGGGGACGAGCGAGCGAGCGAGCGACGTGGGGGCGAACGAAATGTGCGACTACGTTGCTTCTCTTACAACACAGCCGTCTGAACCTAGTTTAAACCCCGAGACACTCCGGCGCTAGACGCCTCTCTCGACGATCTATGAAGACCAAACGCAACAAGCCATACATGCTGGTCCGTGTCTTCCTCCTTCCCAAGCACACCAATTAGTAGAAGTAGCCGAGCACCTTACCACCGACCTTCTTGCGGCGAGCCTCCTCGTGATCCATGATGCCCGACGACGTGGTGAGCACAATGACACCGAACAAACGAGAGGGCAAAAGGCGACCGACCCAGTCCTCAAGGTCGTGGTGGGACAAGTCATAACGCGGGCTGTTCACGAAAACGCATTCATGGTCAGTCTCGGCGCATTCGTCGCGATTTGATGAAGACGTTGGTGACGTCGAGCGCGCGCGCAGACCCTAAAATACACGTACCTGATGACGCCGCACTTGTTGATACGACCGTTGAGCTCAACAACGATCTTACCCGCTCTGTGGTCATCGACGAACTCGAATTCGTTGATGTAGCCTGTTATTGGACCAAAACGTCGCCGTCAGTACGCGCGCAACCGGCATTTCGTTCTCACCCCCGCGTCGCGATCGTCAACCCATGAACCCATCATCCTCATCGCTCTCGTCCCGTCAGCGTTACGTACCGTGCTTTTGCATCACTTGCAAGAACTTGATCACCACCTTGGAAACAGGGCGCACGAGCACCTGACGCTTCCCACGCTTCTCCGCGTTGTACATCGACTCTGCGAGCGAGAGAAAATCGATCGAGGTTAGTCCACAGACCCTAAAAGGATGACGGCGTCCGACGTAAACGTCGACGTCGCGACGCGCGCGACCGTCACGGAGACATCGCGCGCGAACAAATCGATCGCACACGTACTGAGGGTGTCATTCAACACGCTGATGCGGACCATGATGCCTGGCTTTCACGCACGCGCGTCGTAAAGAGGCGGTCGGCTGGCGCGGGCCGGGGCGTTTCGTCCAACTTTTTCGGGGAATAGGGCTTTTGGTTCGTGACTCATAGAGAGTATTTTAGGGAGACGCGTGACGCGAGAGGACGTCGACGGCCGGCGTTGACGCGAGCGAGGAGGGACGTTACGCGCTTATGATTTATTTACAATGCTATTGTCCGCTCAGAACGTCTCTAGAACGCCGGCAGCGGTGATGATGGCCGCGCCGCTCGGTTCGCCGCTCGGCGAGGCGAGACGGTTTATCGCCCACGCGTGGTCTATGCCAGACGTGACTTCGCCGAAGATGACGTATGATCCATCCAAATGCGGTGCGGGCGCCATGACTATGCTAAAATGTCCGGTGTTGGTGTTCGCGCCCGTGTTTGCGACGGACAGAAGTCCCGGGCGGTCGTGTTTCAAGCGTAAGCCCGCGGGATCGTCGTCGAACGCGCCTCCTGGATTGACCGCACTTCCTCGAGCGGTGTTCGAACCCGTCTGATCTATGAATCTATCTAGAATTCTGTAAAAGGATGCACCGACGAACGTGTATTCATCGCTAGGCTCTCGAGAGCACATGCGGCGGAAATTTTCCGCCGCGAGTGGGCTCGTGTCCGCGTACAGGATGAATTCGATGCGTTTCGGCGGTGCGTCGTCGATGGAGACGTCCAAGTACACTCTATGATTTCCCTTCTTACGCCTCAATGCTTCTCGTTGTCGCTCCACTCGCGCCATGTCCTCTCGCGCCGCGCCGCGTTCTTGACTAGTTAGCGAAACTCCAGAGGTCCATTTCGAGCCCAGACCATCTTTCGCAGCCACCATCGCCAACGCCGCGTTATCCGCGCGTTTTAACCAACATTCTCCAAATGATCGCTCGCCCCCGCATCCGTCTCGCTCGGCGCACCACACCCACACGTTGCACTGCGCGTTATCCGAGCACGCGCGACAGCATTCGCTGGAAGTTCCGAGCACGTGGTCGGAGCCCCAACGCACGACCCGCCCATCAAGCTCGACGCGCGCGCCGGTGCACGTGCCAACATCGTTTTCGGCGACCGGCGCGCGCGGTGATCGACGCGCATCCTCAACCGGATCGCGCGCGATGATTACCTCGACCGGTTGAGAACGAATGTTCCGAGTGATGGGATTTTCGACGACGACGTACACGACGAGCGCGCACGCGGCGAGGAAAGAGTACCGAATCACACGGAATAAATATCGCGCATCGACGTGACGCTGATACTGACCGCGCCCGTGACGCATGAGCGCGTGCGACTGCGGGTGGTCGTTGGTTAAGTGATGTCTCTCGAGTAATTGATGTCTTGGTTACAGTGATGTCTAACACGTTACTAGAATTGACCGACGAAACCGTCGTTGGCGGAACCTTGAGTGTGTCTCGGGGATTCGCCAGAGATCGCGGCGTGGTACATGGACGCATCCGCGGACGATTTTTCGCCACCCTTCGCCGGCGCCGGTGAGACCGGCGGCACGCCCGATTTCTTCGCTATCTTGGCCGAAACTTCGTACTTCATCGTCGGCTTGATGGCCATGTGGAATTGCGCTTCGAGGCCCGCAAAGGAACCGAAAAGCATGTCGGCTAAAGGCATGAGCATCCACTGCACTTGACTGAGCAATTGCCACCACATCGGAGCCACGTTGCACTCAAAGTGCTCACGGTCGTGAATGACAAAGAGACGAATGTAAAACTCGCTGATGATGATCGCCCAACACGCGAACGCCATGGGAAAGAAGACCACGACGGTGACTGATCGCAATCCAACACCGAATGGGTACGTTTCGAGGATTGGATTCGCCACCGTGGAGCACAATCCGCCCAACATACACGTAAACCAAAACAAAGTCCACGAAATGTGGTGCTCCGCCGCGTGCATGTAAAGCTTGAGCATGCGAAGGAAAGAGATCGAGTCTCGTCTATCTAAGTAATTCATCACGATGTATGATAAATCAATCGCACCCCACGCGTGCCTTTTCGCCTGAATGTATCGAGCCTTGATGGCTTCGTTCCACGTTCGCTCCTCGATGGCATCATTACCCATGACCATGAAAATTGGAACGACTCGGAAGTCACCATCCTTTTTAAACCAACACTTCAAGTAGTGATGCCAATCTTCAGGAATGATGTCAACATCCCAACCGCCGCATTCGATCGACGTTCGAAGCGATTGGGAGTAGATGGCAAACGGGAAAGGATGGCTGAATGGTGACGCGAGCTGGCCGAGGAAACCGACGCTATCGATCACCGCCTTGATACGAATGAGGATCGGCACGCTCCAAATGTTCGGGAAGAAAGTTTCGGAGGCTTGATACGTCGTGTTGTACGGCTTCGGGTTTTGAACGTGATTGTAAGCCAGGCAATCCATGAATTGCGTGTCAAAGTATGTGTCGGCGTCGCACACTGTGAGCATAATTTGCTCGGGGCACAAGCCGTGCTTCTCGACAAAGTCTCTCTTCACGCATCTCACCGACCACGCGCAGTTTGAACTCTTTCCGACGGCTTCACCCGGTGCGAGGACGTGCTTGGTGTAGAACAGACCCAAGAGCGCCGGCCCGAACTCGTCGATGAGTTCGTTCACTTTTCCCGGCGCCTCCGTGTCTCGGCTTTCCGTCGCCAAAACGACAATCAACCGCTCATTCGCGCAGGTTTGCGCGGCCAACGTACCGACCGTCTTTCTCAGCGTACCCAGAGGCTCTTTATATGTCGGAATTACGCAAATGTGGATGATGTCGTTGAACTTTGCCGTCAAGCCGCGCTTCACCTCGCCGTCTATGCCGCTCTTCCACGTGTGTTCCGCCTCCCCGACCAAGGTTGGCGCCTGGTTCGCCTTGTACACCTGACCCGAACCTCCCATAAATCTATCGTACACCGGTGATTTCTTCGTCGAATCGTTTCCGAGGGCGTGCCAATCCACGTCCTTGTACGCGTGCAACAACGGAATCCCCACCAAGAGCGCGCTGAAACCGCTGTGAATCCCCTTCACCCAACCGTACGAAATGTACCCACAGATGAACAACACCGTCAACGCCGGACTCAAACGCGCTCCCCACACGGTGACGAACGAGATCAACGCCATGGACATCGCGAACGGCAGCGCGAACATGACGCGCTCCAGCGCTCCCCCTCGATAGGCGATGTTGTCGCGAAGATCGTCGCTCGGTTCGTCCAACAGCGCGCCTCGGCGATTCGCGCGCAGACGCTCGCGAAGCGCCCCTCGCGGATCGAGGTTCGCGCGCGTCGACCGCGTCATCGTCACCCTCGCACCACGGGTCGTCGACCGTCGTCTGTCGTCGTCGTCCCACGCGCATCGCGCCTTTGGTGTTAAGCGGCCCGTGGATGGGACTCAATCCACCGTTCACGACTCACCACGGCGGGGTCCCATATACAGGACGATGTATATCCCACCTTCATTCATTCCAGTCGCGAATGCGACCGGCGCCCCGATCGTCGTCCACCGCGACGACGACGACGCGACGGCACTCTCATGCGCGGCGCGAGGGCGGGCGTGCTCGTGCGCGGTGCGATGCTCCTCGACGCTTGGACGCGCGCGATGACGATGACGACGACGGCGACGACGACGACGACGAGGATGGCGACGAGGACGCGGCGGATGGTGACCGCGAGAGACGCGGGACGCGTCTGGGGAGGCGCGCGCGGCGTGCGCGAGCGAGGCGCGCGAGCGAGAGAGGTGATGCGAGGCGCGGCGACGCGCGCGGAGGCGAAGGCGATGGATGGGGGTGAGGATGAGTGGACGTATCTGCAGAGGCTGAAGATTACGAATTTCGCGTTGGTGAGCGAACAGACGGTGGAGTTCGAGCGAGGGCTCAACGTGATCACGGGGAAGTCTGGATCGGGGAAATCCGTGTTGTTGGACGCGATCGCGCAGATTTGTGGGTCGCCGGCGAGGGAAGAGAGCATACGAGCGAACGCGGACGGGGCGAAGCTCGAGGCGTCGTTTCGAGTGGCGACGTCGTCGCTGGGGATGGTGTATGACGCCGTGAACGATCAGATTACGTCGGTAGCGACGAAGGATGGGAAGAGTGTGAAACAGTTCGCGCCGCCGAAGGATGACGCGAACGCGTTGAACATTTCGAGAGAGTTGCAATATGTCAACTCGAACGGCAAGTCGAAGCGCATTCGCAGCGTTTGCCGCATCAACGGTAGAGTCGTCCCTCTCAAAGCTCTGAAAGCGTTGGGCGAGATCCTCATGGATTTCAACGGTCAGGGCGCGGCGTCCACCCTGAGCGATGAGTTCGCGCAGCTCGCACTCTTGGATGAATGGGCCGGAACGAAGGCGTTGAGGCAAAAGTTCGAACGTCTATCGACAGATTTGGCGACGCAGTTCAACAAAGTTAAGAACGCGGTCGAGCTTCTACCGGGTGAAAGGGAAGAACTCGACGCGTTACTCGAAGAGTATTACGCCGTAGATCCGGAACCATCCGAAGATGTCGCGCTGAAGGCTGAACTTCGACGGTTGGAGTCGAGTCGAGTCGCTGTTGAGATGTGCGGTTCCATCATTTCAACCATCGCCGGTGAGCGAGGTGCCAGAGGATTGTTGCGCGAAGCCGCGCACGAAGTGAAAGGTCTCATCGCTGCCGCGGAGCGTAGAGCAGAAAATGTGAGTTCCACTTCTCGTGGAAACGAGGATGAAGATGAAGCGTCTGAATCAGAGCCGGGATTGGACGAGGCCTCGCTCCAAGGTTTGAATGACACGCTCGACTTCCTCTACCAAGCTGAACAAGTCGCCGAAAACGCGGAAGAGAATGTCGGTAAATACGCTCAAGCGTTGGCGAGCTCGCCTCATCGTCGCGAAGAAGCACAGGCACGCTTGAGAGAACTCGATAGACTTTTCAAGGCGCTTCGCGTCCGCACAGCCGACGCCGCTATCGAAGCGGCACAGGCTGCACAAGAGAGGCTCGAAGCCGCAGAAATAGGTGAAGAGGAACGAGAAGAAAATATTGCAGAGTTAGAACGCCTTCGAAAGGCTACGGCGGATTGTGGCTTTCAATTGGCGCTCGCCAGAAGAGAAGCCGCCGGCGCTCTTCGAGGCGCCGTCACTTCCGCCTTGACAGATTTGGAGATGGCTGGCAGCCGCTTCGACGTGACTTTATCGTGGAACGCGCGTGAAGGCGCGAACGAAGAGACGAACGGGAACGTTCTCCGCGTTCCCAGAGCGAGCGAAATCGGTGAAGACGATCATCTCGTCTACGCCGTGCGACCCACGGGTTTGGATCGCGCGACGTTTTTACTCGCCGCGGGTCAAAATGAACCCTTAAGGCCGATGGCGTCCATCGCCTCGGGCGGTGAAAAGGCTCGCCTCATGCTCGCTCTGAAGATGGCCCCCGTCATGACCGAAGACTACGCCAACGTGCGCGCCAACAGAGAACTCGCCGTCGGCGGCATCTCGGTCTTCGACGAAGTCGACAGCGGCGTCGGCGGTCGCGTCGGCGCGAGAATAGGCCACGCCCTCCGACGTCTCACCACCACCGGTTCTCAACAAGTCCTCTGCGTCACCCACCTCCCTCAGGTGGCCGCGTGCGGCGACGCGCACCTCATCGTCTCCAAGTCTCCCGACGCCGACGCCGACGGCCGCACCACCATCGACGTCTCTCGCGTCGCCTCGCGCGACCACAGAATCGAGGAGATCTCCGCCATGCTCGGCATCGGCGACGTCGAGGGTCGCGAATCCGCCAATCGTCTCGTCGACGAGGCCGAGGCGGCGTTCAGCTAACCTCGCGTCCCTCGTCCCCGCGCGTCGGCGTAGAGTTTTTCTTTGTGTCACACGACATCCACGAATCACAAATCCCCGATGACCCCCTCCACCGATCGACGCGATCCTTCGCGAGGATTCGAAGCTTCGTTTTTTCTTTCGCTCGCCTCGTCTTCATCACGCGCGAATCCATTCACTCGTCGTCGTCGTCGTCGTCGTCGTCATCGTTCGGCGCGATCGAGACCGCGCGATGGATCGCGCGGAGAGCCCGCAGCCCACGCGAAGGGGATCCCACGACGGTGGGTCGCCGAAACAGAGCGCGCAGACGGAGGCTGGCGGGACGTCGCCGCTGCGCGGGAAACTGGATGGGGAGGCTGGACGCGTGACGCGCGCGTCGTTGAGCTCGTTGAACGCGCTGTCGACCGATGGAACGATGTATGATCTCAGACAGAGGATGGAGACGCTCGGAACGACGGCGGTGGTGCCCACGGGGGCGGGGTCGGCGGCGGGAGAGGTGGAATCCACGCGTGTTGATCGATTGCTGCGAGAGCGCGAACAGATGAGACGGTCTCGATCTCAACAGAATCTGGACGCGAGCGTCGAGGATTCGAAGATGATGGAGGAAGGTAAACCGCGCGTGCAGTCGCTCATCATCGCGGCGAATCGGTTGCCGATCAGCGTGACGAAGGCGGCGGACGGTTCGTGGGATTTGAGAACTTCGGCGGGCGGACTCGTGAGCGCGCTGTTGGGCGTGCGAAAGACGTACGACATGACCTGGGTCGGATGGCCGGGCGTGTTCGTCGAGGAAGGACCGGAGCGAGACGCGCTCACGGCGACTTTGCAGAAGCAAAACTTTTTGCCGGTGTACTTGACAAAGTCGCAAGTCGAGCTGTACTACAATGGATACTGTAACAACGTTCTCTGGTCACTCTTCCACTACGTGCCGTTGAGCTTCGAGGCCAAGTTGAGTGAGGACACCAATATGCATGCGCAATGGTTGGCGTACAAGGAGTCTAATCGCGCCTTCTGCGACTCCATTCTGAGCGTGTACCGTCCAGGTGACGTCGTCTGGGCGCACGATTACCACCTCATGCTCGTGCCGGAAATGTTGAGAGAAGTCGAAGACTCCATGAAGATTGGCTGGTTCTTACACACTCCTTTTCCGAGTTCTGAAATTTACCGAATGTTACCCATGCGTGAGGAGCTTTTACACGGAGCTCTGGCGGCTGATCTTGTTGGCTTTCACACGTACGATTACGCTCGACACTTTGTATCGGCGACGAGCCGAATTCTCGGTTTAGAAGCCACGCCCGAAGGTGTTGAAAACAACGGGATGTTCACTCGCGTCGCTGCGTTTCCCATCGGCATCGATCCAGGCCGGTTCACCTCAGCTATTCGCACGGATGAAGTTCAAGAGCACATCAGAGAGCTGCGAGAACGTTTCAGAGGCCGCAAAGTGATGCTTGGCGTCGACCGCCTCGACATGATCAAGGGCATTCCACACAAACTGTTGGCGTTTGAAAAGTTTCTTAATGAAAATCCCGAGTGGAAGGACAAGGTGAATCTGATTCAAATCGCTGTCCCGACGCGTAGTGACGTGCCAGAGTACCAACGACTCGCGTCACAAGTGCACGAAATCGTCGGTAGAATCAACGGCCGTTTCGGTTCCATCGGTTCCGTTCCCATCCAGCACTTGGATTGCACGATGCAGTTCCCTGAACTCTGTGCTCTGTATGCCGTTACGGACGTCATGCTGGTAACTTCTCAGCGTGACGGGATGAACCTTGTCTCATACGAGTTTGTCTCTTGCCAGACTGAAGACAACGCGGGTGTGTTGGTGCTGTCCGAATTCGCTGGTGCCGCACAATCCATCGGTGCCGGTGCGCTACTCGTAAATCCCCACAACGTCACTGACGTTGCAAACGCCATCAAGGAAGCGTTAATCATGCCCGAGGCGGAAAAGATTGAGCGATTCCACAGCAGTTTCTCGCACGTTTCCGTGCACACCTCGCAAGCGTGGGCGGATACCTTCATCAGTGAACTCAACGATACGCACGTTGAGGCAGAATTGCGTCAAAAACGCATTCCTCCGCATCTCAAACCGCATGTTATGGTTAAATCGTTTGAGAATGCGCGCAAGCGTCTCATCATTCTCGGTTACAACGCCACGCTTACTGATCCGATGGAGAACAAGACCAAGGTGAGACCGAAGCTCGAGTCGCAAAAGAACCGTCATAAGATCCACCCCATCGCGCAAGAGTGTCTTACGCGCCTTTGTGATGATCCTAATACAACGGTGTGCATCTTCAGCGGATCAGAGCGCAACAAATTGTCACAAATATTCGCCATGCTGCCAAAGGTTTGGATTGCCGCAGAGAATGGTGTCTTCATTCGCCCGCCACTTCAAGGGGAGAATGGTACCGGCACTCCTAAGTGGATGACGATGATTGAGACCACCAACTTGGATTGGCTAGAGAGCGTTGAAGTTGTGTTCGAATACTTCTGCGAACGCACGCCGAGGAGCCACGTTGAAACGCGCGAAACGTCTCTCGTTTGGAGTTACAAGTACGCCGATCCCGATTTTGGTCGTCAACAAGCGCGGGACTTATTGCAGCATCTTTGGACTGGTCCTATTTCTAGCGCTCCTGTTGATGTCATCATGGGTGCCAAGTCTGTTGAGGTACGCCCGGTCGGATTGAGCAAAGGAACCGCCGTTGAGCGAATTGTACAGATGATTGGTGGGGCGCAAAATGATCTCATCGAAGTTGACTTCGTTTCGTGCTGCGGCCACTTCCTCGGGAGAGATGAGGATATTTTCTCGTTCCTTGAAGAAAAGTCCTTGGATCCCGAAGATAGTGGAAACGCCCCGACGTCACCTGGATCTCCGATCAAGATGAGCAGCGCGGTTGGCGTCTCCAGCCCCATCGCGGGTGATCTGGAAGAGGAAGAGGAAAACCGCCACGAGGTCGCCATACGCTTCCATGATGTTTTCACCTGCACCGTCGGCCGCAAGCGATCATCCGCACATTATTACGTGAATGACTCTGATGAAATCGCGCAATGCCTCGCCGCCCTCACGAACAGTTTGAACGATGGAAAGGGCTACATCGAGCTACTCCAATTTGAAGACACGGTGTCGAGCATGCCGTCCTTGAGTAGTTCACGAAACTTTTCTTCTGGGCGCGTGGGTAGTAGTCCGCACATGACGGATACCGATGTGTATAGAAGTGCGAGTGTGCAAAGCATGTGAGGCACTCACCAAGAAACCGCAGCATTTAGAGAGCAATGCGTTGTAAAAAGTTGAAAATTCTCTACAAACATATTACAGCATGGGAATATACGCGGGTAAATCGTCGCTATCGGATTTATTTCGATTCTTGCCCTGGCTCGAGTAGTCATCATCCGCGGCCGGTAAGCTACGTTTATGATCGCGTAATACTTTAATCATGCGCTCTTTCAGCTCATCTATTCCCCACCCTTCGTCGGCGCTCGTCACGGCGGCGTTCGGAATTTTCTCCATGGCGCTTCGCGCCCTGGCAATGTCGTCGTCGTTCCAAATCTCTTGCGTATCCGCATCTGTTTCCCCTCCTAGAACCGGAACGAGCGCACTTTTTGAAAACACGTCGATCCACGGTCTACGATCCCCAAACTGCGCGTGAATCTCTTCCCTAAGTTCAAGCTGGTCCTCGATCGACGTTCCTGATAATCCCGACAAATCGGTGACGAAAACTACGCACGTCGGCAAATGCTCCAAGGTTGCGATGGTGAGCATTTCGATCTTATTCCGATCGATCTCAGCACGATTGATCAAGCCCGGAGTGTCCGTCACGACGTGCCTCTCTTCGTCTATGAAAAAGTGTCCCATTTTGATTCCCTTTGTGGTGAACGGGTAGTTGCACACCTCGGGCATGCCGCTCGATAACACGCGAACGAGTGAGCTTTTGCCGACGTTCGGTGCTCCCACGAGCGCCACGGTGGGCGTCTCCAGTTCCGCCACCGGAAGTCTACGAAGCAATTTGGCGATTGATTTTAAATCATCCACGCAACGAGCGTACTTGCGATAATACGCCTCCATCTCTGCGAACCCCTTCTCGCGAAGATTTGTCGCGTCCTTCAGCACCGTCGTCTTGGTCACCTGCGAGGCGTATCCCTTACCTATTCCCAACATCCCCTTTCGCATCAAATCCACCGATTCTAGCGTCGTTCGGTATTTTTTATCGCTCAGCGTCAAAACTAAAAGCGCGCGCTCAAACGGGTGCAACCGCTCGGGCGCGGGAAATCCCTTGACGTATTCCTTCAACGGTTTACACAAGCCGCTCGTCAGCGCGTCGAGCTGTTTCGCGCTCTTATTCCTCTCCCTCGCCGCGTCTTTCAACCCCTTCGACGCCGTCACTCTTCCCGCCCGTTTCACCGCGCTCGTAATCAACTGCTCCGCTGGGCTCACATTCGGCAAGCGACTGAACGCCCCAGGTCGATACGTTCGCGGCGCCGACGTCGACGCCACCGCATCGGACGACGCGTCTTCTCCCTCGCCCTCGTCCTCGTCGCCTCCTCCCGCGCTCGCGCTCACCGCGCGTCCGCGCGTCGTCGACGCCGCGGTCGCCCGACCGGCGGCGCCCGTCCCGCGCCTCGTCGACCGTCTCGTCGACACCGCGCACCGTCGCGCCCGCGCGAACGCGGCGAGCGCGTCACCGACGATCGCGCGCGCCATCCTCCGCGTCCGCGCGTCCGTCCGTCCGCGCGTCCTCGCGCGCGCCTCTCCCGCCGAGACGCGCGGTCGCGGCCGGTCGGTCGGTCGCCGTCCGTGTGTCCGAATTTGATGGGCCGCGATTTTTATCATCCGCGCTCGCGCAGAGGGTACACGGGTTTGATGGGTGTACAAACGACAGAACGCGGGAATATCTCAAAACCCGGCGCGCGCGCGGGGGGGCCACGGAGCATAATCGCACGTCGCTCGAGGGACCCGCGGGCGGGCGGGCGACGCGCGCGACACACCGAGAGGGGACGCACGGCGCGAGTCGCGCGAGCGGGACGGGTGTCGGAACCCGGACGACGCGACGGGGACGACATCGATCGAATCGCGCATCGATTTGATTCGATTTGATTTGATTTGATTTGATTCGATTGCGACCGTGCGTGACGCATCCGCGCGAGCGATATGGCGGTGCGAGCGATGACGACGCGCGGTGCGCGCGCGGGTGGGTGTGTGAGACGAGGTAGGAGCGTCTCGCGCGATGCGAAGGTGTGGCGCGCGGGCGCGCGACGCGTCGGAGCGACGCGCCCGGCGCGGGCGACGACGGAGGCGTCGCCGGCGGACGCGGAGACGAGGTTGGAGGTGGTGAGCGCGGGTGCGATTCTCGTGCCGCATCCGGATAAGGCGGATAAGGGCGGTGAAGATGCGTGTTTTGTTCTGAAGCGAAAGGGTGCGTTCGGCGTGTTTGACGGCGTCGGAGGGTGGGCGGAGGAGGGAGTCGACCCGGCGGAATATAGTGAGCAGTTTGCGGAGAGATCGGCGCAGAGTGTGCTGAACGGCGAGCGAGATCCCGTCAAGGTGATGAAAGAAGCGCATGAGAAGACCCAGGTGATTGGCTCTTGCACCGCGTGCATCACCGTGCTCAAGGATGGTAACGTGTTGGACATCGCGAATCTGGGCGACGCCGGAGTGATGCAGGCGCGGAAGGGGAAGACGATTTTCCGCACAGAATCGCAGCAGCACGAGTTCAACCTTCCATATCAACTCGGCTGGGTGAAAGTTTATCCGGAAGGCGATAGACCATCGTGCGCAGATCGCACTGAGATAGAGATGAAACCGGGCGACGCTATCGTTCTTGGTTCGGATGGATTGTGGGATAACGTTCCGCACGATGAGGTCGCTGCATTGTGCGCCAAGCACGATGGCGATGCCGAAACCTGCGCGGAGGCGATCGCAACTTTAGCGTTCACTCACTCTTGTGATCCGTCGTACGATTCCCCGTTTACCCAGGAGGCTCGGAAGGCTGCCGAGGACACACCCGCGTGGGAAGATACTAAAAATCTTGTCGGCGGTAAGATGGACGACATCGCCGTCGTGGTCGCGTATTTCGAGAAGGAACAGGTTTTTTAGATGGTGAAGACATCGTCCACCGCTTATGGTGGTTGACACGAGATTCCTCGAGTAGAACCGATAGCGAGACTTTGCATGCAATAGAGCTACATACAACTGTTTCATTTCATTCACCTCACCTATCAGACTAATCCTCATGCAAACTCGTCATTGAGTCCACGTAACAGTAACATCATCCACAGCGCGGATGAAAAACTCTTCTCTTTGATGGTCATCGCGAGCGCACCGGCCAGAACGGTTTTGACGAGTTGCGCGTCGAGGCCCTTATACATACCGCGCGCGCCTTCTTCGCGGTGTACTCTCTTGAGAGTGCTCATCAGTGAACGTCTATCCTCTTCCCGTCGACCCGCTTTTTGTAAAACTTTCGCTCGCACGAGAGGATACGTCAAAATCGTGGCCGTCGCCTTCGATACCGCTCCCAGTACAAAGGCGTCAAACGTCGACAATTCTACGACTGGCTTTGAAATCCCTCTTCGCTGCGCGCGAACGTTCATGATCACCATTAACCGTTGTCTGAGCTGTTCAAACACGGTGTATTGAATCGCCGGGTTGATCGTTAACGCCAGAGACGCACCGAGACCGCTGTAAAGTCCCGTCATTTCACTATGTTTTTTGGAGACTTCCGGCGCTCGCAGCGCTCGTAACGTGTCCTTAAACCCCTCGTCTCCATCGCTCTCGCCATCGATTTTCGTCGACGTCCCCAAATCTTTGCTTTCCAATTGTTTTCGCGTCGTGTAAGTATCTAAGGGTTCCGTCACCAACACGTTGCAACATCCCGCCGCCGCCGCCGCCGCGAGCGTCGCGCCAACGCCAATCTTAGTCTTCATTCGCTCTTCGTACGTCCTCTTAAACGCGCTGAACGCCAAGAAATAGAGAAAACTCGACGACACGGAGTGCATAGATTTACTAACCGCTCCACCGTACAGCCCACCCGCGCCCTCGTCTCTCAACACGCGCGCCAGACGTCCCAACCAATTCGGAGTCCACCTCTCCCAGTCGGACAAACCGTTAGGTCCGCGTCTCGCGTCGTCGACCGCGACGTCCAGCGAGCTCTCCGCTTGGATTCGCGTCTTGACGGTATCGATCGGGTACAGCGCGAGCGTGCTGAACAGTCCACCGAGCGCGCCTGAGGAGCGAACGCGCGTCGCGCGTCGTCAGTCGTTCGTCATCCATCCTCGGTCGTCTCGATTCGCGCGTCGGCGACTCCACGCGTCTCTCGCGACGCGCGCGCACCCGCCAGGGCCTCGACGAGGATCTTATCGTTCGAGGACAGTTTACTCGACGCCTTGACCGCGATCGCGGACGCGCTCGTCGCCATGACGGGGGCGCCGTCTCCGCGCGAGCTTCTGAAGAGAATGGTGGCCATCATCGTATCCGTTGTGCGCCCCCCCCCCTCTCTCTGCGCGCGCCCCGCCACTCGTCGCCTCTCGGCCTCGAACGAACGAACGAATGAACGAACGCGATCTTTGAGGAATGAGCGCGATGTTTTACGCGGCGCTGAGGGTGCTGTGCGTCGCCTCGCTCGTCGCTGGGGCGTCCGCGGCCGCATTCGCGGACCGCGCCGCTTTGAAAACTGCGGTGAACAACTGTTTGGCGGCAAGTGCCACTGGTGACTGCGATTGTGGCAGTGCCTCGGTGGACTGCGGTGCCGCTGGAGATCTTCCCATCTCGGAGTGGGACACGAGCCTCGTGAGCGATATGAACGCACTATTCAATCAAAAGGAAGATTTTGACGCCGATATCTCCGCGTGGAACGTGAGCGCCGTGACGGACATGAGTCAAATGTTTGCGGAGGCGTCTTCGTTTAATCAGGACATTGGGAACTGGAACACGGCGCAGGTGAAGTATATGGATTACATGTTTGAGTCTGCATCTTCGTTTAATCAGGACATCGGGAACTGGAACACGGCGCTGGTGACGGATATCAATTCCATGTTTCAGTCTGCGTCTTCGTTTAATCAAGACATCACTGGATGGAGTTCAGCAAGCCTTACGTCGTCGACGAACATGTTTCTCTCCGCGACGGCTTGGCTGGCGAGGTACAAGAACACCGTCACCTCTGGTAGCAACGATGGGCC
>MDTE01064110.1_pt1 | contig 73128 bp, 68 predicted proteins | sample 811231 | NCBI WGS metagenome assembly MDTE01 (sample SAMN05326651, study PRJNA326480) | marine metagenome | isolation source: seawater | place: Indian Ocean: Red Sea | collected 2010
ATTCTAAAATTGGTTGTTGGGGTTTTCATAAAAAGAGATAAAAGGCCTGAATCAAGCATCAGCTTTTTTGTTTGTTGCATATAAGGATAAAAAGTAAAAACTCACTTTCTCATTAAGAGAGCAAGCTTTTATTTTTGGAGCGGGACCGACGAGACTCGAACTCGCGACCTCCGGCGTGACAGGCCGGCGTTCTAACCAACTGAACTACGATCCCAAATTTATATAAACACTGAAACTTTAGTTCTTCTTATCTTTCCAGAAAAGTGCCAATGGGATAATTACTATATATCCTGTAAATAACATGATAGGAGCTAGAGTCAGTGATTGGAAACTATTTACTTCACCAGCAGCCATAACCAAATACCCTATAATAATAAGTAATAATCCTATGGCAAAAAGAATATAATTTTTCTTTCTATAAGGCCATTCATTTAAGATTTGAATTTCTAATTTATCTAATTTCATTGAAAATCTAACTTGAATATACAAATGAGATAGAGGGATGATCAATGCTAATTTAAAAACCTTTTTTAAGAAGGAAAAATAAGAGTTAAATTTTGCCCCAAATTTCATGTCACAATTAAATAATTCAAAACCTGGAAAAGTTGCAGGATTTATCTTGTCACTTATTGTCATTTTTGGGGTGTCATTCTATTCTCTGATTGTCTTTTGGCCTTTGCCAGAATTGTCATCTCCATTAACAATAAAAGTTGAGAGAGGCTCATCTTTAAAGGAAATTGGAAAGATTCTAAAAGAAAAAAAAGTCATTGCAGATTCAAAGACTTTTGTTCTGGCAGCAAGGATTATGGGGCACGAAACATCTATTCGGGCTGGTCTTTTTTCACTAACTGATTTAAGGTCTAATTATAATATTGTGCAGCAGTTAGTAAACGGAGCACCGATATTAAAAAAGATTACCATACCAGAAGGAATGAGAAAAGAGCAGATTGCTTCTATATTCCAGAGTGCATTGGGATTGGATGCAAATTCTTTTATTGGACTTTGTGAGAATGCTGGATTTATTAGATCTCTTGGTCTTAATGTACCATCATTAGAGGGTTTCCTTTTTCCTGATACATATCATTTTCATGAAAATGAAACGGTTTCCCGGGTCATTAAGACAATGATATTGGAATATCAGAAACTTTTTAAAATGGAACTTGAACACCGTCTTTCCGATTATGGGTTGACTGAATTGGAAATGGTAACATTGGCCTCAATTATTGAGGGAGAAGCCATTTATGATAGTGAAAGAACTTTAATTAGTTCTGTTTATCATAATCGTTTGAAGAAGAAAATGAGACTCCAAGCTGACCCTACGATTCAATTCATTATTGATGATGGTCCTCGCCGACTTTTAAAAAAAGATCTGAAAATTCAATCTCCTTATAATACCTACAAAATTTTTGGTCTTCCACCAGGGCCAATAAATAGTCCTGGTAAAGAATCTCTAATTTCAGCTCTGTCTCCAGCTAATTCTGATTTTCTTTTTTTTGTAGCTAATGGAGAAGGATACCATACATTTTCTAAAACGGAGAAAGAGCATAATATTGCAAAGAAAAAATTTCAACGCTTTCGAAAGAAATTGAAGGATGAAAAGAATAGAAGTAAAGTAACTAGAGATTAATGTATGGGTAAAAAAGATCTAAATAATGTACAAAGAAAAGCAGTTGAGGCAATAGATAACCCTGTACTTATATTTGCTGGTGCTGGTACAGGTAAGACTAGAGTTTTAACCCATAAGATTGCTTATCTTGTTCAACAAAAGGGGTTTAATCCTGAGGATATTCTTGCTGTTACTTTCACAAATAAAGCTGCAGAAGAGATGAGGAACAGAATCCATTCAATATTAGGTAATAAATCATCTTTTTTGAATATTGGCACCTTTCATTCAATATGTGCCCGACTTCTTAGGAAAGAAATAAGAGTTTTAGGATATAATAGTGATTTTGCTATCTATGACACATCTGACCAAGAAATGCTAATTAAGTCACTTATCAGTAATATGAGATTAAAAAGTGACGGCTTTTCTCCTAGTATGTACCGTTCTAGGTTAAGCCTTTACAAATGCAAATTAGATTATTCTGAGGATTTAGTTAAGAATGTTTCTAATCCTTTTGAAGAAGTTTTGGCTGAGCTGTACCCAGCATATACAAAATCTTTGAAAGAAAATAATGCTGTTGATTTTGGAGATTTAATTCTTTTTCCATTATTGATTTTCAATAAAAATCCAAAGATATTAAAAAAATATCAAAACCAATTTAAATATATTCTTGTAGATGAATATCAAGACACTAATCAACCACAATTTGAATTGGTAAAATTACTTTCAGGTTTGCACAAAAGAATAAGTGTGGTTGGAGATGATGATCAATCAATTTATGGTTGGCGTGGAGCTGATATTGCGAATATTCTTCAATTTGAGAAAGAATTTCCTAATTGTGAGGTCTTCAAGCTTGAACAAAATTATCGCTCTACATCTACCATTTTGTCTGTTGCTGGAGCAGTAGTAGAAAATAATGAATACCGTGCTGATAAGAAATTGTGGACTGAAGGTAGAAAAGGTGAAAAAGTTGGTTTAATGGAAACCTTTGATGAATTGGAAGAAACGGATGGTGTTCTTGAACTAATTCAACAAGAGATTCAACAAAAGAAAAGAACTTTTAAAGATTTCGTTATTCTATACCGTACTAATGCTCAGAGTCGTGCATTAGAAGAAGGTCTTAGGCGAAAAGGTATTGCCTACAATATTATAGGCGGAATGAAGTTTTATGAGCGAAAAGAAGTAAAAGATCTTCTTGCTTATCTTAGAGTTTTGGTGAATCCAGTTGATTCAATAAGTCTCAAACGTGTAATAAATTTTCCTCCACGGGGTATAGGAGCTAAAACTGTTGAAAAATGTGAAGCATTAGCTGAAAAAAAGGCATTATCTTTGCTGGAAGTTCTACAATTTCCAGAAGAGATGGGTCTAAAAGGTAAACAAGCAGTTGGTCTTATTGAGTTTTTTCATTTAATAGAAAAATACAGGGGATTGAAAGATAAACTTGATGCATCAGAACTTTCTTCTGTTCTTGTAGATGAACTAGGCCTAACGAATTATTATAAAGATCAAGGGACTGAAGAAGCAAATGACCGTCTTCAAAATATCCAAGAATTGTTAAATAGTATAGACCAGTTTTGTAAGCACAATGAGGATGCTTCAATAAGAAGTTTCCTTGAAGATGTCTCACTTTTGACAGCAATAGATACTTGGAATGATAGTTCTAATCAGGTTACTCTTATGACCCTTCATAGTGCAAAAGGGTTAGAATTTCCTGTTGTCTTTATAACTGGTTTAGAAGATGGGCTTTTTCCCATCTCTAGGGCTATTGAGGATCCAAAACAATTGGAAGAAGAGCGAAGACTTTTTTATGTAGGTATTACTAGAGCTCAGGAAAAAGCTTATTTACACTATGCTCCTAATCGTAGAAGATCAAGTGGAGCAGTTGGTTTTGGTCAAGCTTCTAGATTTCTTCAGGAAATTCCAGAAAAATATTTGGACAGAATCAATTTTCATTCAGCTCTTACCCGTAGACTTGTAAAGGATAAGAAGTCAGATAAATATAAGTTGAAGCATGTTAGGACTATTACTTCATTCACTGAGTTTGGTAGAGGAGATAAAGTAGAACACCAAATTTTTGGTAAAGGTATGATTTTAGCTGTAGAAGGGGCTGGAGACAATCAAAAAATCACTGTGGTATTTCAAGGAAATATTGAAAAAAAGCTAATTTCAAAGTATGCTAATCTCAAGCATTTATCTTAACTGAAATTTAGATATTTTATTATTAAATTATATTTTGAGATTGAGTCTCAAATGAGATGTTATGACAGATAGTGAACTGAAAAAATTCAAGAAAATTCTAAAAAATGAGAATCTAAAAATGACTCCCCAACGTGTGGAAGTTTTTAGAGAAGTTTGTGATTCAAATGAACATCGTGAATCTGAAGAGATTTTTATTTCACTTCGAAAAAGAGATGTTAACATCTCCAGAGCAACTGTATACCGTACAATGGATATTTTATACCAACATGATTTGGTCCAAAGAATGGATATAGGAGATGGTAAATGGAGATACGAACATTGGCTGGAATGTCATCAACATGATCATTTGATTTGTATTCGCTGTGGTACAATTGTTGAATTTATTAATACTCAAATAGAAGAAATACAAAATGATGTGGCTAAAAAATTTGATTATGAGCTTGTTCGGCATGTCCATCAACTTTTTGGGTTATGCAAACAATGTAGGAAGACGCCTGTTTCCGTACCTAATTGATAGGAATTTATGCGGGACGGTTTTTTTGTATCTTACCTAATATTGATAATTAATTACCTTTTATTGGGAAGTCCTTAATTGTGCGTCTAATTACTCTCAAGAGAACTCAATTAATTTTATCTCAGTTTATTCTAATTCAACAAATCAAAATAATAATATGAAAATAAAACCTTCACTTTTTAGCCTGTTATTTTTCATAATGTTTTCTGCAATTAATGCAAAAATAAATAAGAGTGATTTGATAAAATCTATTGAAAAAAAAGAAGAAGCCTATATTGAAATTGCTAAGACAATTTGGCAATTGGCCGAAGTAGGCTATCAAGAGTATAAAAGTTCAGAACTTTTGCAAAATACATTGAAAGAGGAAGGTTTTTCAATCCAATCAGGCGTTGCTAAAATCCCTACAGCATTTGTAGCAAGTTATGGTTCTGGTAAACCTGTTATTGCAATTTTAGCCGAATTTGATGCTCTCCCTGGTCTTTCCCAACAAGTCTCAATTAATAGAATGCCAGTGTTAGGAATGGAAGCGGGACATGCTTGCGGTCATCATCTTTTTGGAACAGCTTCTGTGGCAGCAGCTATTGCTGTCAAAGAATGGATGATAAAATCTAAAGTAAATGGGACGATTAAACTTTTTGGAACACCGGCTGAGGAGGGTGGGTCAGGAAAGGTTTATATGGTAAGAGCAGGACTTTTTAATAATATAGACGCTGTATTGCATTGGCATGGATCTGATCGAAATGATGCAAGTCCTTCAACATCATTATCAAATAGATCGGCCAAATTTAGATTTTATGGTTATTCCTCCCACGCATCTGGTTCGCCAGAAAGAGGACGTTCATCTCTTGATGCAATAGAATCAATGAATTACATGGTCAATCTAATGAGAGAACACATTCCTCAAGACGCAAGAATTCATTATGTAATTACTAAAGGTGGTGAAGCTCCTAATGTTGTACCTGATTTTGCAGAAGCTTTTTATTATGTCCGACATCCTAGAGTCGATATTTTGGAGGAATTGTGGAAAAGGGTAGTTAAATCAGCAGAAGGTGCAGCACTTGGTACAGGGACAACAATGGATTTTGAAATTATTCATGGGAATCGTCCTATTCTTATAAATGATGCTCTTCAAAAGATAATATATAATAATCTAAAACAGGTTGGTGGAGTGAGATATAGTAAAGAAGATCAAAAATTTGCTGAAGCTATTCAAGGAACATTTCGTAAGATACATCTACCAATTGAATCGGCTGAAACTATTCAGCCTTATACATTTAAACCTGGTACGGGATCTACTGATGTTGGAGATGTAAGCTGGATGGTTCCAACAGCCGGATTTAATGTTGCAACTTGGGTCCCTGGTACATCCGCTCACACATGGCAAGCTGTTGCTGTAGGAGGAATGGATATCGGTATGAAAGGTTTAATGGTTGCAGCAAAAACACTAGCTCTATCAGCGGTAGATTATTTTACTCTTCCTAAAGTATTGGAGAATGCAAGATTGGAACTAATAGATAGGAGAGGCTCAAACTTTAATTATTATTCGCTTCTGGGAGATCGAGATCCACCTTTAAACTATAGGAAATAATGTTTTGGTAGTTAACTTTGATTAGATATATAAAATTAATATTTGTTTCCATCCCCTTTTTAATATTGGGGCAGGACACCTCCTCAATTGAATGGTCTCCAGTAATTGAAAAGCAATTAATAGACAATATTGCGATTAATGAAAATGCAAAAGAGATATATAATAGAATATTCATAAGGTTGCGAAATGGAGCTGTTCCTATTAATTTTTTTTTAGAATTATCAAAAATTAAAGAAATAACTATTGATAAAACTGTTGTCCAACGATTTAATCGTCCTGCTGAAAAATTATCTTATGAACGTTATAGAAAAATTTTTATTAATGATTCACGAATTAGAGGTGGAGTAAATTTCTATAAGGAAAATAAAGCTTTATTAGATAATATTTCCTCTATCTATGGCGTTGATCCTTTCCTACTAGTTAGTCTTTCAGGTGTAGAATCAAACTATGGGGCGAATTCTAAGACACATTCTGTCTTCAATGCTCTCCATACAGTAATCCATAATCTACCACGTAAGGCCAAATGGGTTGAGAAAGAGATGGCTGAATATTTGATTTATTGTTGGGAGAATGAAATTCCACCTCTTTCTCTTTATGGATCTTATGCTGGAGCCTTTGGATATGGTCAATTTATTCCTTCTAGCTTTAGGGCTTATGCGGTTGATTTTGATAGAGATGGTATACGAGAACCTTTTGAATGGCCAGATGTTTTAGCAAGTATGGCAAACTATCTTGTAAAAAATGGATATTCTCTAAAAGAGAATAATTTTTCAAAGGATAGTCCCAATTGGAAGTCAATTTACCGTTATAATCCATCTGAAAATTACGTAAATGTAATTTTAGATTTACGTACCCAGATTATGAAAAATATTGATTAACATCATTTGATATAGACTGTTTTTATATTAACAAATTCCCTAATACCAAAAGAGGATAACTCTCTTCCGTATCCACTTTCTTTAATTCCCCCAAAAGGGAGTCTAGGGTCAGATCTTACAAAGTCATTTACAAATACTGAACCAGCTTCAATGGAGTCTCTGGCAATTTTTTCTCCCTCATCAATATTTGATGTAAAAATAGCACTTCCAAGTCCGAAAGATGTATCGTTTGCTACTTTTAATGCTTGGACTTTGTTTTTTACTGGAATAATACATGCTACAGGACCGAATAGTTCTTCTTCATAAGCTACCATACCTTTTCTCACATCTGATAAAATTGTGATGGGGTAGAAGAAACCTGGACCACTGGGAATTTTCCCACCTAATAAACATTTTGCTCCAGCGTTTATTGATTTTATGATTTGATTGTGAAGAGTTTCTCTCAAATCTCTTCTTGCTATTGGTCCGATATCAATTAATTCATCTATTGGGTTTCCTACGATCCTTTTTTGCATAGCAGATACTAATTTTTCTTGAAAAATTTTATAAATAGGTTCTTCAATTATATATCGTTTTGGAGCAACACAACTTTGCCCACTATTTATAAGCTTTGCCTGAACACAGGCTGAAATAGCTTCATCTAAATCTGCATCTTTCAATACTATGTAAGGGTCACTTCCCCCAAGTTCTAGTACAGTTTTTTTTAAGTTGGCGCCAGCTCTACTTGCAACGGCCTTTCCTGCAGATGTGCTACCAGTTATGCTTATGGCCTTAACTAGAGGATTATCAATTATTTTACTTACTTGCTTGTTATTTAAAAGTAAACTAATGAAGCAACCATCAGGAAAACCAGCATCTCTAAAAATATTTTCAATGGTTAATGAACATCTTGTTACATTAGACGCATGTTTTAAGAGGCAAACATTTCCTGCCATTAAAGTAGGTGTAGCAAATCTGAAAACTTGCCAAAATGGAAAATTCCATGGCATAATTCCAAGAATAACTCCCAAAGGAAGAAAAGTTATGTAGCTTTTAGTAGCATCTGTTTCAACTAAATTTGATTTAAGGAATTTAGCCGCATTTTCAGAGAAATAATTACAAACCCAAGCTGATTTTTCTATCTCAGATCGAGCTTCTTTAATTGGTTTCCCCATTTCATTTGTTATAAGCTCAGCATATTTTTCAGAATTAGAATTCAAAATTTCAGCAACTCTATTAAATAATTTTGATCGGTATTGTAGATCAGTAGTACGCCATTTAGAAAAACTTTTCTCCCCCTTTTTTATATTATTTAAGATTTTTTCTTCTGTTATCTCAGAAAATTTCTCAATTGTTTGGCCAGTAGAGGGATTAATAGAAATTAGTGACATTTTTTTCTCCTTATACATTAATAATTATGTAAGCTTTTTATTTGTTATGCAAGAATTACTCATAATATTTACATATTCAACAAATTAATTAAAGGTAAATTCACTTGCTAGCAAGTTCAAATAATTAAGGAATAAATGATGAATTATAGAAGACTAGGTAAAACAGGATTGAAGTTAAGTGAATTATCTTTTGGTTCCTGGGTAACATTTTCTAACCAGCTAGATGAATCAAAAGCTGGCGATTGCATGAGAGTTGCATATGATGCAGGTATAAATTTTTTTGACAATGCAGAAGGATATGCTGATGGTGAATCAGAGATTATTATGGGAAAAGTACTTTCTAAAATGAAATGGTCACGAGATAGCTATTGTGTTTCTAGTAAAGTTTATTGGGGTGGGGAAAAACCTACTCAAAAGGGTCTATCAAGAAAACATATTCATGATGCCTGCCATGCAGCATTGCGGAGACTTAAAGTTGATTATCTAGATCTTTTTTTCTGTCATAGACCAGATAGATTTACACCTATAGAAGAAACTGTTAGAGCTATGGATGCATTAGTTCACCAAGGAAAAGTTCTATATTGGGGAACGTCAGAGTGGTCAGCTGATGAAATTAGAGCTGCATATGGTTTAGCCAGACAATACAATCTTGAACCTCCTGTTATGGAACAACCTCAATATAATCTTTTTGAGAGGCAGAAAATCGAGAAAGAATACTTGCGTCTTTTTGAAGATGAAGGATTAGGTACAACTATTTGGTCCCCGTTAGCATCTGGAATTCTAACTGGGAAATATAATGCAGGGATTCCTGTCGGGTCAAGAATGGAATTACCTCAATTAAGTTTTCTTAAAGATCAACTTGAATCTGAAGAAGGTAGATCCATGGTAAAAAAAACTCAAAAGCTTTCTAAGCTAGCAGATGAATTAGGAATCTCCTTAGTACATCTTTCATTAGCATGGTGTCTAAAAAATTCTAATGTCTCAACAGTAATTTTAGGTGCATCTAGCATTGATCAGTTAAAAGAAAATCTTCGGACTATAGAGTTTTTAGATTATTTAACTTCTGATGTTTTAGATAAGATTGAACTTATTGTTGACAATTGCCCTGAGAAATGGAAAGAATTTTAAAAAACAGTTAAAAATACAATAATAAAGGAATAAAAATGTTAGCAAAGAATTTACAATTCTTGACATTTTGTTTTACTAAGTCTTTAATTAAACCATTGTGAAAAAACTTGTTGCGATAGCTAACCTGAAAACTGATGCAGAAATCCAAGGGTTTTACCTTTGCAAAGAGAAACATTTGAGAAGGACTAGATCCGGGGAATTATTTGTTGATATTATTTTAGCTGATAGTACTGGTACTGTTGGTGCAAAAGTTTGGAGAAATGTAAAAAAACTTTCTATAAAATTTGAGCAAGGAGATGCAGTTGCTGTAAGAGGAAGAGTTGAAATTTTTCAAGAAAAGAACCATGTTCTAATTAACCGTATAAATAAAGCAACTGAAGCCAGATATGCACGATATGGATTTAAGCCAGAAAAATTGGTTCCTTCTTCTCCTTTTAATCCTGAAAAAATGTGGTCTTCGATCGGAGAAATAGTTAATAAAATGGAAGATCCATTTTTAAAAAAGCTTATTTGGCAATTATATAGAAAACATAAAAAAAGACTTATAACTATTCCTGCATCATTAAATATGCATTATACATATAGATCTGGTTATCTTGAGCATGTACTATCAATGTCTCGTATAGCAATTTCTTTTGCACGTCATTATAGGGCAAATGTTGATCTTTTAATTGCCGGTGTTCTTCTTCATGGCATAGGAAAAGTTATAGAATTTACAGATTCATTGGTTCCTGAATTATCTGATGAGGGTAGTTTTTTAGGACATTCTTTGTTAAGTAGAGATATGGTTTTAAACGAAGTGAAAAAAATAAAAAATTTTCCTTCAAATCTTTTAATTCAGATAGAACACTTAATTATCACTCATGAGGGTGGTTTTAGATCTGGATATGATTATCGAGGAAAAACAAAAGAAGCTTTATTACTTCAAGCCTTGGATACTATCGATGCAAAGCTTAGTGTGTTAAAAAAACTAATGTCAGAAGATATTGAAGAAGGTAAATGGACCAACAAGAGAAATTATTTTGGTACATCATTTTATAAAGGTGATAAAAAATAGTCTAAGAAATCTTAGCCAAGGGGCGATGTTTATTTCTCTTGCTGTTGGTTCAGGGTTCGCTCTTGTTTTGGTTCCAAATGTCGAACTAATTACTTCGATTGTTTTTCTATCAGGGGCTTATCTTGGTTCTAGATGGGGAATGGTTATTGGTGGGATAGCAGAATTTCTATTTAGTGCTTTAAATCCTATGGGATCTGGTTTCGTATTTTTTCCTATTCTTATTGCTCAAGTTCTTGGAATGATGCTAGTAGGAGCAGTTGGTGGGTTTTTTGAAAAATTTTTTTTAACTAAAGAATGGTCTTCTAAAAAAAGAGTATTACTTGGAATTACCGGTTTTTTCTTGACTTTTCAATTTGATGCTTTAACAACATTCAGTTATCCTTTAGCAATGGGATATCCAATGATGCAGTCTTTTGCCATTTTTTTTTCTGGAATAGCATTTACTTTCATTCATCAAATCACAAATGGTATAATTTTTGCTTTGATATTACCAAAGGTATTTATCCGATTAAAATTGTTAAACATGTCATGAGGAGTTCTATTTTATTCATATTGCTATTAAACAATATAGTTTTATCTTATTCTCCAGGTGAGGTTCCATTTGAATGGTCTGGACAATGGGGTCTAAGTCAAAAATATGGACTTTCTTATTGGGGAATGGAAAACTATCAGTTCCCATTGTATATAGATGGAAACTTTTTGAATTGGAATCGTCGTTATCAATTTCCATTTCCTAATAAAATAGAAGATTTTGATGAAGAAAAAAAATTCAATTCCTCTTTTGTTTATAGACAAGGGGATTATAGTCTTGATGAATTAAGTTTTGATCTTCAATCTAGATCAAATCCTAATAGTTACACCAGATTTCGAGCATTAAAAAGAAACTTTGAAGATTACCATGGAAGTCTTGATTTAGAAGTCAATCCTGGCGGTACCATACAACAGAACTATCGCTTAGATTCTCAAATAAAAGATAAAAAGGGTGGATTGTGGAACATTTCATCGGCAGTTTATTTTACAACGGGTGGAGTTCCAGTTTGGGATGAAGTAATTTGGTCAAGAGGTTTAGAACGAAAAGATAAAATAATATTAGCTGGAACAAATTACCGTGGAAGTTTTGGGGAAATTAAATATAGTATTGAAGGATCAACCTTTCTGCAAAAATTAATTAATAGAAAAAGAATGGAAGGTATTTCTGCTTGGTCTATAAATTTTTTAAGTAATCGTTTTAATGCTATAGCTCAATTACCAATTAAAGATAAAATATTTGCTTTTCTTTCTTTAACAGGTAGACAAAAGGCTGTTAATTCTGATACTTTAGGTAATCAACGTCAAACTTATATAAGTATATTAGGCGGAATAAGAATAAACTCAAAAAAATTGGAAAATAAAATTGGAATAGGTGTTACTGCTTTAACTAATGGAGTTAAAACAACAACTTTTAATGGTAATTTAACTCTTCATTATAGAAAAAATCAGATATTTTTAAATATCAAACATGATTTTCTTCCACTTCCTTTTCAATTTACAGGCAAAGAATATATGTATGTTCCGGATTACTTCACTCCTACCTTGATTCCGACGATTAGGCCTAATTCAAATATTGAGACCCCAACTTTATCTTTAATAAGATCAGGTATTTTGAGAAATGGGGATCTTTTTTCAAGTAAAGCTATACTTTTTGTTTCTCAAAAGTCTCCCAATCATTATTTTGAAAATATTAATCAGTTTAATGATGTGTCTATAATTCAAGTTATTTCCTCTCAAACCTCTTTTTCTTCAGGCCTTTTATTATCTGGGAAATTAAACTATCTAAGAGATTGGATAATTAGTTTCCATGGAAAATCTTTTTTTCAAAATAATTTAGGATGGGAAAACTTTTTTAAACATGAACAACAATTATCTTTATTTTTTCGAGAAAAATTATTTAACGGAAGATTGGATGCAAAATTAAATCTTACTTATAATCGGTGGTCAGGTAGAACTTCTTTTGAATGGGATCCTGTTCTGAATATGGGGTACAATTATTTTGGCAGTTCTAAAATTCGAAATTCTATAGGGCTAATTACAGCTGAATTTAGTGTTCTTGTTCGTTCAGTTGAATTTTCATATGCTATCAAAAATTTGGAATATGCATTAGATTCAACAGCAATAAATACTTTTTCCCCATCACAATTTTTCCCACCAGCACATAGGTTAGCCTATTTATCTGTCAAATGGAAATTAACAGATTAGAGAAAAATTGAAAGGATAACAAAAATAGTTCTACCAGGTTCTGGATAGTTATAAACAGATTGCAGATTTTTGTTATCTAAGATATTTCGAGCGCCTGTTTCAACTGTTACAGTATAATTATTTATTAGTGAACTATATCTCAATGAGAGGTCTAATCGGCGATATTTATTTAAAAAAGAATCATCATCATTATAACTATATCGACGGGGACCTAGAGTCCTAAAACTTAAATCACCAATGATTTTTCCCATTATTAATTGGATCTCAGCCCATTGAGAAGTTGGAGTAACATAGAGTAGACTTTTACTTTGATTGTTATTTGAAAGAATTTGACTATCTATTTTTTCTGTTCCAAAAGCAAAATGCATAGGAAGTTTTTTTGGTTTTATATTGACTGTAAAGCCTTTAATTATTGATTCAGATTCCAATACATTTTGAGGAGAATAGACCCAAACTTCATTTGGGGTCCATTGTATTAAATTCTTGGTATGGTATTTCGCACCCTTTATAGAAAAATAGAAAGTATTATTTAAGGATGCAAAATCAATTTTTATATTTGTGGAGATGCTCTGTTCAGGTTTTAAATTAGGATTACCAATTGAATAACCAAGAGCATCTTCCCAGAAAAGATCATTAAAAGTTGGTGATCTATAACTAGTTCCACTACTTATAGTGAAAGATTTGATTATTTTATTTTGAAAGGAATATAGGAGAGCTAAGTTCCCAGTAGAAATATTTTCTTTAGAATAATTGTCCCAATCAAAGCGAAGACTAGGACTGAAAACAATGTTTTTATTAAAAGTGATTTGAGATAAAAATCCTGCTGCAGTTCCAAGCATACTATGATTACCAGCGTCATCACTGTTGACTCTCGTGTGGTTTAATTCTAGACTTAAAGTATTTCTAAGATTTTTATCTTTTTCTAATCGATGTATAAGCCGTGTTTGTAGGTCATTGATTTTATGGTTTGATTTCAAATTCCATTCTGGGTCATTATAATTTTCATTGCTATTTGCAAATCCAGATGTTAATTCTGTTTGCCCCCATTTTGAAATAGTTCTAGCTGAAAACAAATAGAAAGAATCATCATTATTTTTCCAAGCTTCAAGGGAAGGATAATCAATTGAACCTGGGATCCCTCTTTCAGATCTCGTGGATATAATAATCCCTGAGATTTTCCAGCCAGCTAAATTTTTTAACTGTAGTTTTACTCCACCTGCTTCCTGAAGAAATGTATTATTTTTTCGAAAATTTCCACTGCTTTTAAATTTGCTCCCATAAATTGAGAGATTAGCTTCATCAAATTCTAACGTGTATTCTGCGCTGGAACCACGGTCACCTAATGTTCCCGCTCTCAACTTTAAAAAACTTTTAGGTTCAGCAGGCATTAGATTTAATGTTCCCCCTAACGCGTGGGATCCATACAATGACGAAGCTTGACCAGAATAAAATTCACCATGAGAAAAAAAATCAGCTGGCAATGAGCTCATATCAAAAACACCATTTTGGGGAGAATTAAGAGCAAAACCATCTAGGGTAATCAAGATATGTTCTGAATATCCTGTAGGAGAAGATATAGTTTTTAGTCCCGCTGGCCCACCATAATCACGAATTTGAATACCGAAACGGTCAATTTTCTCTCCAACACTAACTCCGGCTGAAGAAATCAAGTTAAAATCAAGAGCTCTATTTTCTACTGGCAATTGTAGACTCTCTTTAGCATATAGATTTCCATAAATAATCACTGGAGATAGCTTAATAGATTTACGTACAAGTGAAACTTGTATATTATCTTCCATCACAGCAGAAACTATAATAGTATCAGGTTCGAAATCTGAGTGTTGAAAAATCACTTCATTAGTTTGATAGTTATCGATTAATAGTATAAAACGTCCATCTCTGTTTGATGTTGAGCTAGCACCAAATTCCGTATATATATTCACATAGGGGATTTTTTCGCCATTACTAGAAAAAACATCGCCGGAAATGGTGATATTATCTTTCTCAGCGAGAATAAATGATGGGAAAGTTATAATAAAAAGAAATATGGATATTCTAGGAAATGTAATTTTCTCCTCCTTTCCCTCGAAAGTAATTCTGTATATAAACAGAGTTGAGAATTTAATCTAGTAGATATCCTGACTTATGCCTTAACGTAAGACTTCGCCTTCCCATCTACTATTTTGTAGACAGTGGCTTCCTATTGGAGAGAAGTAAACCTGGCAAATACAGTAGCGGGGCTGCATCCGAATCTCACGGATTTCCCTACCAAGATTGACAATTAAATTTAACTTATTTGTCGTCAAGGATCAATTGCTTTTATCTTGATTGACTCTATACATCAAGATAAATTCCATTATAATGATTAATATTAAACTAAGCTAAATACATTGTTAATTATCAAACAAGCAAAATGCATGGAATTCTAAATAGGCAAGTCCTAGTTTTAAATCAAAATTATCATCCTCTATTGGTTTGTTCAGCAAGAAGAGCGATTTTACTTACGTATCTAGGAAAAGTAGAAGTTATAGAAAAATATAGAGAAATTATTCATTCCCCATCAATTGAAATTCCATTACCAAGTGTAGTGAAACTTGATAAATATATTAAAGTAAAGGAAAACAATATTATTTTATCTAGGAGAAATATCTTGAAAAGGGATAGTCACCAGTGTCAATATTGTGGAAAACGGAGTTTACCAATGACCTTGGACCATGTCATTCCAAAAAATAGAGGAGGTCAAGAAACGTGGGACAATCTAGTCTGTTGTTGTCATAATTGTAATAGATCAAAAGGGAATCGAACACCGGATGAAGTAGGAAAAAAATTATTGCGGTCTCCCAAAAAGCCTTCACGAATACACTACATTAGACAATTTATAAAAAGAGATCAATCTGCTTGGAGGCCATACCTTTATATGGAGCCAACGAAGAAGGGAGCAATTAATTGAAAAGAAAACGTATCCTTAGCGGTATTCAGCCATCGGGTGGCCTCCATATAGGTAATTATTTTGGTATGATGAAGCCAATGATTGACCTTCAAATGGATAATGACTTGTTTTGTTTTCTTCCAAATTATCATGCTTTAACCTCTCAAAATAATGGTTTAAGATTGAAGGAAAATACTATAAATGCAGCGGCAGATTTTCTTGCGCTAGGCCTTAATCCAAATAAATCTGTGTTTTGGGTTCAATCAGATTTACCAGAAGTAACAGAATTGACATGGATTTTAAACAATATAACAAGTGTTGGGATGCTAGAAAGAGCAACATCATATAAGGATAAAATAAACAGAGGGATCCAACCCAATCATGGGTTGTTTAGTTATCCTGTATTGATGTCAGCAGACATACTTCTTTTTGGTGCTGAAGTAGTTCCTGTAGGTAAAGATCAAAAACAACACTTAGAAATAACTAGGGATCTAGCTACTAAGTTTAATGCTATTTATGGAACAACATTTGTAATTCCAGATCCACTGATTAGTAATTCTACTGGATTGATTCCTGGTACAGATGGGCAAAAAATGTCAAAATCTTATGGAAATACTATCGAAATTTTTTGCGACAAAGATTTTCTTGCTAAAAAAGTAATGGGTATAATCACAGATAATACACCTCCCGATAAACCTAAAGATACCGAGAACAATGCACTATTCAACATATATTCACTTTTTATCGATGATTCTGGTAAGTCAGATTTGATGAACCGTTTTCATAGTCCAGGTTTAAAATATGTAGATATAAAAAAAGAATTAATTGATTTAATTTGGAATTTTTTTGAACCCTATAGAAAAAGAAGAGAAAAAAAATATCATGACAAAGAAGTTGTAATTAATATCCTTAAAGAAGGAGCTGAAAAAGCTAGATCTTTTGCTAAGCCTTATATTCTTTCAGTACGGAAAAAAACAGGTCTAGAATATTATTAAATGTGAATTATCAAATTGAATTAAATAATTTTTCTGGACCTTTGGATTTACTACTTTTTTTTATTAGAAGGGATCAGATTGATATTATGGACATCCCCATTTCCCATATAACAGAAGAATATCTTTCATTTGTTGAAGCTGTTCATACTTTAAACGTAAGCTATGCTGGTGATTTTATATTAATGGCGGCTACGCTGATGCGTATAAAGGCAAAAATGTTGTTACCATCAGTTGATGATGAAGAAGACGAAAATTTTGAAGATCCAAGAACTGAATTAGCCCATAGACTTCTAGAATATCAACGCTATAAAGAAGCTGCTACTAATTTAGCTGTAATGGCTGATGATCAGAGTAAAAAATTTCAATATTCTTTTCCAGATAAAAATGCTGATTTAGAAAAAGAGGATCCAGAATATTACCTTGAGGAGGTATCAATTTTTGAGATTGTGAATATTTTTAAAAAATTACTAGATCGTGTCCCTCCTCCTTTACAATATGAGGTTGAAAAGGAGGAGATTAAGATTAAAGAAAAAATAGCCTTAGTTCTTAATTCTTTTATTTCAAAACAGCAAATATTGTTTTCGGAGCTTTTCCCAAAATTTTCTTCTCGTCAGGATCTGATTGCAACATTTATTGCAATACTTGAATTAATTCGAGATGGTTTAATTAGAGTACAACAAAAAAAATTGTTTGATGATTTTATCCTTGAAAAAGTGCGGGTTAATTAATGACAAAGAAAAAAATTTCAAATAAAGAGATTCAAATTATTGAAGCACTTCTCTTTGCTAGTGAAGATATTTTAACTCAGTCAAAACTAAATCTATGTTTTGATAGTGGTGTAGCCCCTGATTTGTCTGATGGCATTAAACATCTCCAAGAACAATATCAAAAAAGTGGACGAGCGTTTTTTATAGATAATGTAGCGGGTGGATTTAGATTAGTTAGTCTTCCTGAATTTGCTCCATGGATTCACAAACTCCTATCTCGATCTGGAAAAACCTCTCTTTCTAAGGCCGCCCTAGAGACTTTAGCTGTTTTAGCTTATAGAGGACCAGCTAGCAGAGCCGAAGTGGAAAATATAAGAGGTGTTAATTGTGCTGGTGTTATTAAAACTTTACTTGATAAAAAACTATTGAAAATAAAAGGACGAGGAAAAGGACCCGGTAGACCATTATTATATTCAGTCACAGAAGCTTTTCTCCTATCGTTTGGCCTTAATTCTATTGCGGATCTACCAAAACTAAAGGAGATAACTGAACTCATAGCTGAAGGAGCCAGTGAGTCCAACTTTATTTCCAACTCTTCTCTATCAGATGGTTCGTTTGATTAAATATTTAGCAAGTTGCGGTGTTGATTCTCGAAGAAATTGTGAATCGATAATAAGAAGTGGAAGAATCTCAATAAATGGAGAAAGGGAAACTAATCCTTTTATAATTCTTTCAGAAAGTGATTCAGTAGATTTTGACGGTAAGACTATAGTTCCTCCTAATTACAAGACAACAGTAGTTTTAAACAAGCCGATCGGCATTATTACTACGTCAAAAGATACCCATTCAAGAAAAACGGTGTTGGATATTATTCCTCAAATAGATTGCAGACTTTTTCCTATTGGACGCCTTGATAAGGATACGACGGGCATTCTTCTTCTTACAAATGATGGAGATTTAGCTTATTCTTTGACTCATCCAAAATTTGAAATAGAGAAAACTTATGAGGTCCAAGTAAATCGTTTACTTAGTGATCCTGAAATACAATTAATAGGTTCAGGAATTGATATAGGAAACCAAGAGGTTGGACACGCATTTGTAATTAGTCAAAGTGTAATTAAAGATAAAATAACTATTTTATTGAGGTTGTATCATGGTAAAAAAAGAGAGGTTAGAAGAATATTTAAATCAATTGGACTTAAGCTCCAATCATTACACAGACTTACGTTTGCGGGTATTGATTTAGGAAATCTTTCTTTAGGTTCAACTCGTGAATTAACGATTGAAGAGTATAATTATCTTAAGAATATAGATTTTTCAGCATTTCAAAATGGGGAAGCTTAACATTTTGTGCAGTTATTCGAGTAAAGTTATATTACTAGGCTGTTTGAAAGATAGTTTATCCAATAATAACTTATTCCTCAGAGAGGTTTTCTATTGATTGTTGCAATTGATGGTCTAGCTGGTTCTGGGAAAAGTACTACGGCTCGCAATGTTGCTTTAGAACTTGGTTTTCTCTACCTTGACACTGGAGCAATGTATCGTGCTGTTACTATGGCGGTACTTTTGGATTCTATTGATCTTAAAGATGAAGAAGCAATCAAAGATTGTGTCGCATCTATTGAAATTGATTTTGATAGAACTGGATCACGAGTTTATCTTAATAAAAAAGATATTTCTCGTGAAATTAGGGGTCAAATGATCACTACTAATGTTAGTGCCGTAAGTGCTTTACCTAAGGTAAGAGAAAAAATGGTTGATCTTCAACGTAAGATTGCTGGGAAAAGAGATTCAGTAGTTGAGGGAAGGGATATTGGTACAGTAGTTTTTCCTGATGCTGACATAAAATTTTTTATGACAGCTGAAATTAATGAAAGAGCAAAACGGAGACGTAAAGATTTACTTAAACTAAATATTAAAAAAAAATTAAAAGAAGTAGTTGAAGATTTAGACTTGCGTGATCAACTTGATTCTACAAGGGATCTGGCTCCCTTAATGAAAGCTGATGATGCTATTGAAGTAAATACAACTATAATGACAATTAATCAACAAATAGATCTGATTGTTTCTCATATAAAGGAATGGTTAGACAAAAAGGAGAGTTAATTTTACTGTGACTGAAGAACCATTAATAGATGAAAATAATCAAGATAATTTAACGGATGTTCTTGAACATAAAAAAGAAGTTGAACCTAAAGACAAAAAAAATCAATTGGGAAATGCAGAGGAGAAATCTTTAGATGCTGACGTCAAGGATTTTACGGAAAATTATTTAGATCCAAATCTAATGAAAGATATACGTATTGTAGAGTCTTCTGAAATATTAGAAGGTGATGACAATTCAAATTCTGTATCTGAATTAGAAATGGATAAATATATTTCAACCTTCTCAGATATTGCTCAAAACCAGATAATTACTGGCCGAGTTATTGGTCAGAATGAAAAAGAAATAATTATGGATATAGGTTTTAAATCTGAAGGTATTATCCCTAGGTCAGAATTTAGTGGTAACGAACCACCTAATATGGGGGATAAAATCGAAGTTTATCTTGAGAAGATAGAAGATGTAAATGGGCAAACTGTTCTATCAAAAGAGAAAGCTGTGTGGATGAAGGGTTGGATTAAGCTTATGGAAATACAAAAGGAAGATGGCACAGTTAATGGTACAATAACTCGGCGAATTAAAGGTGGTTTTGTGGTAGATCTAGAAGGTATTCAAGCTTTTCTACCGGGTTCTCAATTAGATGTTAGGCCTGTTCAAGATTTTGAGAGTTATATATCTCAAGAAATGGAATTCAAAATTGTTAAGATTAATCAACTTCGGAAGAATGTAGTATTATCAAGAAAGGCCTTGCTCAATAATTCAATGCGTGAGCAAAGAGAATCACTTTTTGATGATCTATCAAAAGGTCAAATTGTTGAAGGTGTAGTAAAAAACATAACTGATTTTGGTGTTTTTGTTGATCTTGGTGGAATAGATGGTTTATTACACATAACTGATCTTTCTTGGGGTAGAGTTAATCATCCTTCAGAAATAACAGAGGTTGGAGAAACAATTAGCGTAAAGATAATTGAAATTGATAAGGATAAACATCGTATTTCTTTAGGGTTAAAACAACTTTCCACTCATCCTTGGGAAAGGGTAGAGAGTAAGTATCCAATAGGATCAAATATTTCTGGTAAAATTGTTAGTTTAACTAATTATGGTGCTTTTGTTGAATTAGAGACAGGTGTTGAAGGCTTAGTGCATGTTTCAGAAATGTCTTGGATAAGGAGTGTTCATCGTCCAGATGAGGTAGTGCAAATGGGCCAAGAGGTTGAAGCTCAAGTATTAAGTATTGATTCTAAAGAACGTAAAATTGCTCTAGGATTTAAACAGCTTCAACCTGATCCATGGGAGGGTGTCCAGGAGCGATATGCTATAGGCTCATTATTGAAAGGTACTGTTCGAAACCTTACCCAGTTTGGTGCTTTTGTAGAGTTAGAAGAAGGGGTTGATGGGTTAATTCATGTTTCTGATCTTTCTTGGACAAAAGTGGTTCATCATCCTAAAGAAATACTTAAAAAAGGAGATGATGTAGAGGTCAAGGTTCTTGAAGTTTCTAGAGAGAATCATCGTATTGGACTTGGTTTAAAGCAGGCTTCTGAAGATCCTTGGGATGAAATTATATCTTATTTTAGTGTTGGTAAATCAGTTAATGGGAAAATTATTCGCACTCTAGATAAAGGTGTAATTATTGGTCTAGAAAAAGATGTTGAAGGAATTATAGGTTCGGATTCATTATCGTCTAAAATCAAAGATCAAATTCAGAGTCTAAAGTCTGGAGATAATATTATTGCTGAAGTAGTTGAGGTTAGACCGGAGGAAAAGAAAGTATTTTTGTCTTTTGTAGATACTGATACTGTTCCATCTAAATCTTCAAAAACTAGTAATAAAATTGATTCTCAAGATTCAGATTCTAATGATGAAACTACAAATGAAGGTGAGCTTAAAAATAAAAAAAGTAAAGAGAATATCAAAGAAGATGAAGATGGAGATCAAGAAATTTCCGAGTAGTTTTTTTTTAACTTTAAGCTAGTGGTAATATGAATCCACCAATGCTTCCTAAAAAAGTTCAAAAAGGGCGCTTTCCAATTTGGTTCGGTGCCTTTTTTTTTGCTGTTACATTATGGACTTTCGTTATCTCTGAGCACCGCTACAATTATGTTATTGAGATGCCAATTGAAGTGAGGAATATACGGGAAGGTAAGACCTTAGGTGGGGAAGTTTCACCCACAGCTGAGGTAAGATTTAATGCTACAGGAAGGGCTTTTTTAAAAACACTATTGTTGAAATCAATTTCAGATTTCAAACTAGTTTTAGACTTGGAAAGAGTTAGTACTGAATACAATTTTTATCTTAATGACTATTTTGACAGATATAGTCAAAAGGTGGTCGTCCCCGCTGGTTTTGAACTTGATTTTGTTGAAGTTGTTCAGCCTGATTCTATTCATATATCTCTTGATGACTATATGATAAAACCTGTTTCTGTGGAATCTTCGGTTATTGTGAAACCTTTGGCTGGATTTATCATGATAGGAAAAGCTAATATATATCCAAAAATAATCGAATTAAAAGGACCACGAGAAATAATTAGGAATGTTAATGAATTGGAAACTATAGAAAAAACATTTAATAGTGTAGAATCATCGATTAAAGCTAGGATTGATCTTAAATTCGATTTTCCTAGGGTTGTAGAGTCATCAGACACTTCTGTTATTTTTGAAGCCAAAATTGAAAGTATTGGTGAAAGAATAATATCTGAAGTACCAGTAAATATTCTAAATATTCCAGAAGGAATCATCTCATTTGCAAATCCTTCTACTGTTTCTCTTACAGTAAGTGGTGGTGTTGATTTTATTGCATCATTAGAACCGAATGATATTTATGTTTCTATTGATTTTAATGAATTGAATGAAGGTAACTTATCGCATGAGCCCTTAGTGGTTGTTCCAGATGATGTGTTACAGTGGAGTGACCTTTCTCCAAAAACAGTGGAATTAACAATACGACGTTTGCCTGAATGATTATACTTGGCATTGAGACTTCTTGTGATGAAACAGCAGCAGCAGTTTGTAAAGATGGGGAAATATTATCTTCCGTAATTGCTTCCCAAGAGCAACATTCAATGTATGGTGGTGTAGTGCCAGAAATAGCCTCTCGAGCTCATGAACGTTTGATATTAAAAACTGTTGAAGAAGCAATTAATAGAAGTTCATACAATAAAGGTCAATTGGAAGGTATTGCAGTTACTAGAGGTCCAGGGCTTATGGGTTCTCTTTTGACAGGAGTTAGTTTTGCCAGAGGATTATCACTGGGATTAAAAATCCCATTCATTGGGATAAACCATATGGAAGCCCATATTTTTGCAAACTTTATCGCATACCCTAAATTAAAATTTCCTTTTCTCTGTTTACTTGTTTCAGGGGGACATACACAAATTTGGAAAGTTGAGGAAATTGGAGAATATGAATTAATAGGAGAAACGAGAGATGATGCGGCTGGTGAAGCATTTGATAAAGGTGCAAGGATTTTGGGTTTGGGATATCCTGGAGGAATAGCAATTGAGAAAGCAGCAATCGGGGGAAATAAGGAAGCTGTTAATTTCCCACGTGCGTTTTTTCAATCTAATCTAGTTGAATTCAGTTTTAGTGGTTTAAAGACAGCTCTTCAAAGGCATGTTGAACTAATCGATGGAAAATTAACCACAGAAATGTTATGTGATATTGCTGCAAGTTATCAATTTGCAATTGTTGATATTCTTCTATCAAAACTACGACTTGCTATTGATATGACAAAAATTAATGTGGCTCTAATTGGTGGTGGAGTTGCTGCAAATAAATTATTGAGAGAGAAGGCAAAAAGAGATTTTAATGACTCAAAAATACTTTACCCAAACATTGAATTATGTACTGACAATGCAGCCATGATAGCCTTTCTAGGGGAGATCTATTTAGACCAAAAACTTTCTCATTTTGAAACGCACAAAGTTATACCCAACCTTAGACTGTCGTAGTTTTTAAACTAAGGATGTTACCATTGTTACCTATTTGGTCTTTAATAGTTCTTTTATTACTTACTGCATGGTTTGTAATATTTTGTTACAAAACTATTGTAATAAAAAAAGGTTCTTTCAATCTTTTTTTGACCCTATTTAGATGTTTAATATTCCTAATAATTATATTTCTTTTAGCTAATTTTCGATGGAATAGGATTAATTCTGTCCCAAAAAATTCTCTAATTAGAATATTTTTTGATAACTCTGTTTCAATGGCGTTTCACCAATCAGTATCTCGTGAATCATTACTTACTGGTTATGAAGAAATACTTAATTCACTAAAGAATTTTGCTTATGAAAATATTTCTGAAATTCAAATTGAAGCTTTTTCTTTTGGAGAATCGGTTCAACCGCTCGAGCATACTCCTCTAGAGCTTAAAGTAGATGAGTCATCTACTAATATTTCATCAGTTTTAGCTTTGGCGGATAAAACATTGATTGATGAGGAAGTAAATGCCATAATTATAGTTAGCGATGGACAAACAACTGTTGGTCCTAATCCTTCCAAAAAAGATCTTAATGAAATCCCAGTTCATACAATTGGCATTGGTGAAACCATGAGGATGGTGGATATCCTTATTGCAAAAGTTGATGTTCCTACTGTTATCATTAAGGGAGAAACTATTGTTGCTGAAACTATAGTAGAATCATTTGGTGAAATTAATCAAAAAGTAAATATTTCTTTTGAAACTGATGGGCGTTTACTTGGGACTCAAACTATTTCTCCAAAAGGTAATGGTAGTAGACAAATAGTTCGATTTCAATTTGAAGTTGATGAAATTGGAACAAAAAATTATGAGATTAGGACATCTTCACTTAAGGATGAAATAAACATTGAAAATAACCTTTTTGAATTCTCCATCACTGTATTAAAAGACCGGTTTAATATTGGAGTTTTAACAGGTAGTCCATCTTTTAATACTCGTTTTCTTAAACTTGTAGTCTCAGAAGAAGAAAATATTGAAGTGGATCATTTTAGTTTAGCTAGAGAAGGTTGGAAACCTTCTCTAGCTAATTTTTGGAGAAAAAAATATGATTTAATTATTTTAGATAACTTCCCTAATAAAAATACAGCAGAAAGATGGTCAGAAGATTTAAACCAAAAATTAAAACGAGATAATTCAGCCTTAGCACTTATAGCTGGAAAATCTATAGATAAATCTAAATTATTTGGTTTATTAGATGCATTGGGAATTCAAATTCTAATTGATGAAGATTATAATTTAGAAAGGCTTTTTATAGAGAACGCATTAATTGCAAGTAATTCTATTCCTATTCCTCAATTAGATTGGAAATCATTGCCTCCATTATCACCATTTCTTTTTTTTGAACCTGGTCAAGAAGGTATGGAAGTTATTTCGCAACTTTCAGGAAAATCATCACCTATACCATTACTTATTGTTGGAACAGTTGAAAGCCCAAAAGAAATAGATAAACCTTTACGTCGCGCAATTTTTACCTCTTCAGAGCTTTGGAAACTTTACTTTATTGATAATAGTGGTCAGATAAATTTAGATTTTCTTGATTATTGGAAAGATTTGCTAAAATGGTTAACTGCAACAACTGGTTATGATGACCGTTATTTTAGAATTGCTAAATCATTGTTTAATAGAGGAGAAGAAGTGTCAATTGAAGGCTCATTTATAAGTTTAAGTGAAGAAGAAAGAAAATCTGGAGTTTGGTGGAAAATTCAATTTTCAGATGATGAGTTGCTTATACCACTTCATTATGATGAAAAAGAGGAAAAATGGAAAGGTTCATTCATTGCTTCAGAGCCTGGTTCGTACCAATTCTGGATTTTTACTGAAAATGAAAATTTTGAACAAAAGGAACCAGATGGATATTTTAGAGTAGAACAAGGAATGGTTGAATTGAAAAATGCTTATTTAAATAAAGAACTCCTTCTTAACCTATCTGAATTAACGGGTGGAAAATATTTTTCATGGTCAGATAGAAATAATATAGTTGAAGACCTATCGATTACTAAATCTGAAAGATTATATTCGTATACTATTAATTTTTCCCACTGGTTACCATTTTTATTTTTAATTATCTTATTATTAACTGCGGAATGGGTTCTTAGAAGAAACCGCGGCCTTCAATAATCTTTTACTAATGATTTGTGATTCCTTAAATCCTACCCTATTTTAAAGGTGAAAATTTAAGAATAATTTAATGCAATGAAAAAAATTACAGTTATTGGCACGGGCTATGTTGGGCTAGTAAGTGGATCTGGATTAGCAGATTTTGGAAACAAAGTAAATTGTGTCGACGTTAATAAAAGAAGAATAAAAGACCTTTCAAATGGTAAGATTCCTTTTTTTGAGCCCGGGCTAAAGGAGATAGTTGAAAGAAATAAATTGTCTGGCAGGCTCGAATTCAGCACTAATATTGCAGAATCTATATCTGATTCGGATGTTATTTTTATAGCTGTTTGGACTCCTATGGCGGATGATGGAAGTGCAGACCTTACGGCCGTTTTAGATGTTGCAAAGACTATAGGTGCTAATATTTCTTCTTATACAGTGATTGCAACAAAAAGTACTGTTCCTATCGGTACAAGTAAAATGATCAATGAAGTCATTTCTAATAATATCAGAGGAAACACTTCTTATGATTTGGTTTCAAACCCTGAATTTTTAAGAGAAGGTGCGGCTGTTAGAGATTTTCTCATGCCAGATAGAGTTGTTATTGGAACTAGTAGTCAACAAGCTATTGAAATGATGCAAGAGATTTATCGTCCTCTATATGTCAATGAGACTCCTTTTGTGATCACTGATATTCCAACAGCTGAAACAATAAAATATGCTTCAAATTCATTCCTTGCTGTAAAAATCTCTTATATTAATGAATTGGCTAATCTTTGTGATTCAACTGGTGCTGACATTCATGTAGTTGCTAGAGCTATGGGTTTAGATGGTCGAATTAGCCCTAAATTTCTTCACCCAGGTCCTGGTTTTGGTGGATCATGTTTTCCAAAGGATACTAGAGCATTGGTTAAAACAGCTGAGTTAAATGGTTTAAAACTTAAAGTATTAGCAGCTGCAATTAATGCTAATGAAACCCAGATAGAAGTGATTTTTAAAAAACTTACTAAACTACTTGAAAATAATTTATCTGGAAAAAGAATTGCTATTTTAGGTCTCGCATTTAAAGCCAATACAGATGATATCAGAGAATCTCGTGCTTTGATTTTAATTGACCAGCTATTGTCTTATGAAGTTGAAGTGGTAGTGTATGACCCTGCTGCAATGAAAAATATGAAAAAAGATTATCCAAATCTTTCTTATGCTGAATCTGTAGATGATGCAGCCAAAGGATCTAATGCAATTGTTATAATGACTGATTGGAACGAATTCCGAAGTTTAGATCTTTCTGGTATAGGAGATCTAATGATAGATAAGATCATTTTAGATGCTAAGAATCTTCTTAGTCATGAGGAATTGATTGCAAATGGGTTTATTTTTGAAGGAGTAGGACGACCATATGAGTATTGATGGAGTAAAAATTAAAAAATTACGTGTTCATACGGATATTCCTGATGTTCAAGAGAGTGTTACCAAAGAGGGTTTCCTTATGGAGGTTCTTCGTGATGATGATAATCTATTAAGTAAATTTGGTCAGTCAACTTTTACTGTTGCTTATAAAGATACAATAAAGGCTTTTCATTGGCATGAAAAGCAAGATGATCTTTGGTTTATTGCTTCTGGAAGAGCAATTATTGTTTTGCATGATCTTCGCAATGAGTCACAATCTTTTGGTCTTACTGAAACTATAAGCGCTGGAGTTGATGATTATAAGTTAGTATTAATACCTGTTGGGGTTGCACATGGTTATAAAGTTATTAGTGAAGAACCTGTATTACTTTTTTATCATACAACTAAGAGCTATAATCCAAAAAATCCAGATGAGAAGAGGATACCATATAATGATTCTAGGATTGGTTTTGATTGGGAGTCAATTGTATGAAAACCTATCTAGTTACAGGTGGTTCAGGTTTTATTGGTAGCAACTTCATCCGTTTCATTATAGAAAAGGATACAAATTGTAACATCATAAACTTAGATAAACTTACTTATGCTGGTAACCCAGCTAATCTCAGAGATATAGAAAATAATAACCGCTATCAATTTATTAATGGTGATATATGCGATGAAAGAGTTGTTAGAGAGACCTTTACCCGAAATAGAATCGATGTAGTAATTAATTTCGCGGCAGAAACACATGTTGATAGGTCAATAGGTTCTCCTGATGATTTTATTAATACAGATGTATTTGGTGTTTTTAGACTACTTGAGGCTTCAAAAGATTTTGGAGTTGACTTATTCATTCAGATAAGTACAGATGAAGTCTATGGAAGTATCGAAAATGGGAGTTTTTGCGAAACAGATCAACTTCTTCCAAGTAGTCCATATTCTGCAAGTAAGGCAGGAGGAGATAGATTGGCTTATTCATATTTTATTACTTTTGGATTGCCTGTAATTATTACAAGGGCAAGTAATAATTATGGATCTTTTCAATATCCTGAAAAAATAATTCCTCTTTTCGTTACTAATGCTATAGAGGATCGTCCTCTTCCTTTATATGGTGAAGGGAAAAACGTTCGTGACTGGCTCTTTGTTCTTGATCATTGCTCAGCAGTCGATTTTCTTATTGAGCATGGAGACCATGGTCAAGTCTACAATATAGGAGGGGGAAATGAATTAGAGAATATTGCTATTACTCGATTAATTCTAGAAAAATTGAATAAAAGTGAAAATCTGATAAAATTTGTTGATGACCGAAAGGGACATGATCTTCGTTATTCAATTGATTGCTCAAAGATTAGACAGCTTGGATGGGAGCCAGAATACAGTTTTAATAATGCTCTTGAAAATACAATTAAATGGTACCAATCTAATGAAGATTGGTGGAAACCAATAAAATCAGGAGAGTTTAGAAGTTATTATGAAAACCAATATAGCATTTCATATGAGAAGTCTTAGACTAAATATTTTACCTATTTTTATTTTTAATCTTGTTTTTAGTCAGTCAAATCAATCATTGCCACTTCTTCCCTCCGGGACAGAACCTCAGACTCCAATTCTTTATAGAGAATATGATACTGTACCGTTAGCATTGGAGAAGCCAATTGATCCTGAAACTTACAAACTAGGACCTGGAGATAGATTGAGGATCAATATTAGTGGAGGTGTTTTTGAAGAACCAATTAGTGGAGAATGGGCATTAGAAAATATTGATAATTATATCCTAGTAGATCCTACGGGCAATCTAATTATTCCTCGATTTGGATCACTTAATGTACTCCAAATGACATTAGCAGATCTTGAACGTGAAGTTATAAAACGTGCTAAAGAACAGATTTATGAAAAGGTAGAAGTTGCTGTTAATTTAATTAGAGTTCGTACTTTTAGGATTCTTGCTTATGGCGCGGTTAATCAGCCTGGTTTTATTACTGTAACACCTGTTACTAGATTAATTGATTGTTTGCGATATGCAAAAGGCGTTCAAAAATATGCTCACAGTGAGGATGTTCATCTTATCCGAAATGGTAAAAGAATTCAACTGGATCTGAGAGATTTTTTGTCCAATGGCAATTTAGAGAGCAACCCTGTTATTACGGAAGGGGATATAATATATGTTCCTTTCAATGATAATTTGACTTTAGATATTCGGAATTTTTCTGAATATGATAAGAATGAGGTAATTGTTACTGGATTTGTTAGATCTCCTAGACGTTTTCCCCATATACCTGGTTATACTGCTAGAGACTACATTGCCATGGCTGGTGGAATACTTGATATTGGGAATAAAGATGGGTGTAAAATAATAAGATCTGATGGTTCGCAATTAATAAAGGCTTTAAATGATGTTGTAAAACCAGGTGATATTGTTGAAGTTCCTGAAGCGGCAAAAAGTAAACTTTTTAAAAATATGGGTGCTGTCCAATCACTTACTAGTGTCGCAAGTTTAATACTTGCATGGATGGCTATTGATAGGTCTACCCCAAATTGATGCTAAAACTTACTGAACATGAGCAAAAAGTTTTTGAGCTCATTCAACAGCATCCAGAGATCTTAAAAGATAGATTTGCTAGGGAAGAAATTGCAGCTCAGAATGGCATGTCAGAAAAAACTCTACGGAATCGTATTGGAGAATTAAGAAGATTTGGTCTTATATCAAAAGAAAGTATTCCTACTAGGAACCTTGAAGATGATATCAGATACAAGAACATTCTTCTTATTTGGTCAAGAAGAAAACTAATAATAGCAAACGTAATTATTATGGGTATCATATCTGTAATTATATCTCTTATGATGCCAAAATGGTATTCTTCGCAAGCAATAATTCTTTCTTCTAGTGCTGGCAGATTCAATTTAATGTCGGCATTTGCTAATATTCCTTTGAATGAATTCGGATTTTCTCCTGTAAATGAAGATATTAGCAGTTTCATTTCTATACTTCAAAGTCATAGTGTTAAAGAACATATGGTTAAACATTTTGATTTAGTAGATCGATATGATTCTAAAGATATTGAATATGCAATGGAGGAGTTAAACTCTAATACTGATCTTCGAGTTACCGATGAAGGTGCTCTTTCTATCTCAATTCTAGATAGGGAACCTTTGGTTGCCCAACAAATGGTCCAAGAGTTATTAAATCAACTAGATCTTATTAATCGTAGATTGAGTAGGGAGCAAGGGAAATATAATAGGCAATTTTTGGAAGAGCGACTTAATCAAACAAAAATAGATTTAGCAAAAGCTGAAGAGGAACTCAAATTATTTCAACAACAAACAGGTGTTGTTGATATTCTTGCTCAAGTAACTGCGCAATTGGAAACTTATGGTCAACTTCATTCACAAGAGTTGCAGGCCTATACAGAGCTTTATTCTCAAAGAGCTCAAACGGAAGTACAACTAAATACGGTTAAAGCAACTTTAACTCCTGATAATCCTACAATTCGTCATTATGAAGTATTATATAATGAACAAGATAAACAATTAGATGTTTTGGGCGAGAGGCTAGATACTGAACTTGAAAACTTATTATTTAGTTCTGATGCCAAGGGAATTAACTTTGAAAATCAAGAAAAATCTACTGATGGTCTTTGGCTTTCCATGTCCAGTTTTCCTGATCTTGGAATGAGAAGTGTTAGATTATTACGAGAAGTAGAAGTGCAAGGTAGACTTCTTGAGATAATGGTTCCTCAATTTGAACAAGCACGTATGGAGGAAAGCAAGAATATTCCGACTCTTCAAATAATTGATGAACCAAGAATTCCTCTTAACAAAACAAAACCAAAAAGAATGTTTATTGTTCTTGCTGTTGTGTTTATGTCTACAGTTTTTTCTGTAGGGTATGTTTTTTTGGAGTATCATTCCCGAGATTTAAGAAAAAAACTTGGTTCAGCTTAGCTCACCATTATACTTTTCCCCTGGTCTATTAGGACTCATTATTATACAAATTTTGACCTTTTATATAGGGCTTTTGCTAGATCCCTTGATGATAATCCTAATACCCATAACTATCTTGTCTTTTGTTTGGTTATTATATCATCCTGAATTCACTATACTGTTAATAGCTTTTACAAATATAATTAAAGGTTTTTTACAGGAACAGATACCAATTTTTGAGGAAATTGATTTAACAGTTTTACTAATTTCCATTCTATGGCTGGGACTAGGAAAAATTGCACTATTGGGAAATTGGGAATTACCAAATTGGTCTAGAAATATTCTAATTTTGTTTACCATATTTTGTGGAGTTTTAGCTTTTTCAGGCTTTTATTCTCCTTCCCCTCAATCTGGTGGTTTAAAAATTATAAGGTTTCTGATTTTTTCATCATCGATGTTATTCGCTCCTATTATTTTTTTAAGGAATTATAATGATTCAAAACGTATGCTTAAGTATTTTAAAATTTTGTCAGGAGTTATTTTATGCGCTATGTTATTAAATCTTATAATTATTGCTGTTTCAGGAGGTTTGGTTACATATCTTGTAAGAGCTTCATTACTTGAAGCTAATCCAATTGCTGTTAGTCGTAGTCTTGCTGTTATTGCAGCTATGGTAACAATAATAGGTATAAGAAAAAATGGAATTAAGCTTTTTTCTTCATTAATATTATTATCACTCATTTTACTCGCAATAGTTGCAACAGGTTCAAGGGGACCTCTTGCTAGTTTTTTTGCTGGAATTATACTTTTTACATTACTTTTCGAGTCACCTCCCTATAGATCAAGACTTTTATTAGTAGGGTTTATTGCTGTAGCTATTGTCTTGGGGCTTCTTTTCCTTTTACCTGAAAGTCTTACTACAAGATTTATTCAAATGACTCAGGGTGACATTATTGTTACGGCAGATGGTGTTGAAAGAATAAGTACTATTGCAACAAGATTAAACTTTTGGGATATTTCAATTAAGAGATGGCTTGACAATGGTTTTTCTTTCCTTTTTGGCATAGGTGCTGGTGGCTTCAGTTCTCTTTTTGTTTGGAAAGATTTTAGATGGTATCCTCATAATATTTTCATCGAAGTTCTTTTAGAACAAGGTATACTTGGTTTAATTATCATGTTAATCATGATAATTGTTTCTTTAAAATATCTATTTCAAATAAAACGATTAGAGATTATATCTGAACATTCATCAGTTTGGATTGCTTCTATGCTTGTAATTTTTTTCTCAGCACAAGTTTCTGGTGATTTAAATGATAACAGAGCATTATTGATGTTTTTATCTGTTTCTTTATGTTCTGTTCGCTTAGATAAAATATTTCATAATAAATCTCATGATTTTATCAATGCTTGAAAAAAAATTAAGTTTAAGAAATGATTTTATTGTAACAGGATTAAATGGGATTAGCACTGTTTTTGGGTTATTTCTTGTAAGCGGTTATATGGCACGTTCACTTGGGCTTGATATCCTTGGTGAATATCTTTTTCTTAGAAGAATAGTAACATCTTTTGTTGGCGTATTACTTCTTGGAATGAATATAACAATCCCGATTCTTATTGCAAAAAATCGGAATAGTGCGATTGGGGATGCTGCCATAATAATTTTTTTATTTGTAACAGTTCCTATAATTTTTGGTTTAAAGGGTTTGGGGAATTTTTATTTTTTTAGTGGTAGCTTATCTTTTCCCCATACTTTGTTTATATTGGGTTTTTGTTTTCTAACGCTAACTTACAGTCTTTATAGAGGGCATTTGAATTTATTGGGTGCTAATTTATTACAATTTATAGCTGGAACAATATTTTCAATTATATCCGTCTATATAGCTACCTCACTTGAACAATTTCTTTTAATAATTGGTTCAAGTATGTTGTTTTTATCTTTTGTTGCTTTTTTTCTTAGAAATAGAGGAATTAAGTTCAACAGAATTTCTAATTATGAAATCAAAGAATTAATAAATTTCGGTCTTTCTCGTATTCCTGGTTTTATATTCCAGTTTTTTATGTTAGCGGGTCCTCCACTTCTTGCGTTATCTTATTTGAATCTTACTGATCTAGCCTTTCTTAACGCTGGATTAAGTCTTGTTCGAATTTTCCTTATAGCTGTAGGACCTTTAGGGATTATTTTGTTACCCAGAGTTTCAAATTCTATTAGTAAAGGTATGACTGAAAGCCTAAGGAAAAACCTGTCACTTTTAGCTAAGTCAACACTTTTTTATGGTTCGATTTCCTCAATAGCATTAAGTCAATTCAGTAATGACATACTCTCTCTTTGGTTGGGAAGCTCAACAATTCTTGCGGGGAAAACTTCTCAAATTCTGTTTTTTTCGACTCCATTCTTTTTATTATGTGCTATACTCAGAAGTCCAATTGATGCAATAACAAATAGAGGTTATAATTCTTTTGTCTACGCTATAGGTGTCTGTGGAATGATAGCAACTTTTCTAATAATGATAATTAATAATGCGGAACCAATATTAGCAGCAGCTTGGGGTTTTTTTATTGGATATTTTTTGGCCGCTATAGTTAGTTATATAATAGTCTCAATAGTATTTAGATTAAATATTTTCTCTGTTCAATATCTTTTGTCAATAATTTTTTCAAACATTACTATTTATATTATTTTTTCTATAATTCCTTTTTATGGCAATTTGAAAATGTTCATTTCAATGGTTATTTTTTTCATATTACTCACTTTTCATTTTTTGATGTCCAAAGAGGAGTGGGTGCTTAGCTTTCGTAGGATTCTATTTCCTAATTAGGACTAAAACTAATTATATGAAACTAAAATCAAGTCAATCTAGTGTTTTGTTAGCATCTTCTATTCATCGATGGAATGATGTAAGGGTATATCATAAAGAAGCTAGGTCACTTTCTTTAAATTATGATGTAACTGTAATTGGAGTTGGAGAATCTGATGACAATATTGTTATTTCAAAGAATATTTCTGTAATTCTATTACCATTTCCAGATTCAATTTTAAGAAGGATAAAAAACGCATTTTCAATTTTAGCATATGGGATATCTCCGAAGTATCATTTAATTCATTTTCATGATCCAGAGTTAATTTGGGTGGGATTGATATTAAGATTATTTAGGAAAAAGGTTATTTATGATGTTCATGAAGATTTAAAAGCTGCTGTAAAGATCCGAAGATGGGTGCCTCATCTATTAAAAAACATAATCGGTAATCTTGCTCACACTGTAGAATTATTTGGACAATTCTTTTTTACGGGCATTATTGTTGCTGAAGATTCTTATTTATCTAATTTTAATAATAATAATCACATTATATCAGTACGTAACTATGTTAGAATTAACTCATCTCCAATTGTAATTGAAAATAAAAGTAAGAGGATTTTATATACAGGGTCAGTAACTATAGCTAGGGGCGTAGGAGATTTATTGAAGGCAATTGCTTTATTGCAAGATTATGACCAAGAAATTGGGGCAATAATTATTGGACATTGTCCAACTTCTGAAGTGGAGTTATTTCATGAATTGAAAGACACACTTCCTAATCCTAATGCTGTTGAAATAGTTAGTTTCATTGATTTTGAACAAATACAATCTTTTGTTTCAACTTGTAGTGTTGCAGTTGTTCCTCTAAGGGGAGAAAAGAATTATGAGTATTCAATTCCTACAAAAATATTAGATTATATGAATTGGGGTATCCCATATATATATAGTAGGCTAAAACTTACTGAAGAACTGTTCGGTGTAAATTCAGGAGGTATTGGTTTTGATCCAGGAAATATTGTTCAATTAGAAAATGCAATTCATAGGATATTAACTGATCTGAATCTTCATAAAAAATTAACCATAGAATGTAGAAATAAGATTCATTCATTTAATTGGATTTCTGAAGAAGCAAAACTTTTTAGCTTTTATGAGACTTACTTATCAGAAGAAAATTAAATCATCGACTTGTTGATCCAAATTCTCAAGCTAAATTATATTAATTCTCATAGAGGTTAATGATAAACAAATTAAGCGAAATTCAAGTTTCTATTGTTATCCCAATGCTTAATGAAGAAAAGTATATTGGTAGATGTTTGATGTCACTAGTTGATCAAGATTGGGAAGGACTGCCATTAGAGATAATTGTTGTAAATGGACTTTCAAAAGATCGATCTCACGAAATTGTAGAAGGGTTCAAATCTAATTTTTCACTATTAAAAATAATTGAGAATCCTCGTCGAATAACTCCTATATCTTTAAACATGGGTGTTAAAGCATCTACTGGAGAGGTAATAATTATTCTTGGTGCACATAGTTATGTTGCCAAAGATTTTGTCTCAAAAAATTTATATTATTTAAATACAATGGTTGTTGATTGTGTAGGTGGTTCAATAGCACCTATAGGTGATACCTATCAAGGAGAATCTATTGCATTGGCAATGAGTTCACCTCTTGGAGTTGGGAATGCTTTTTATCGTTATTCAAAAGTCCAACGTTTAGTTGACACTGTTCAATTTGGTGCTTACAGACGAGATATTTTTCAAAAGGTAGGGTTTTTTGATGAGGATTTAGTCCGTAATCAAGATTTTGAATTAAATCATAGAATTGTGAGTACTGGAGGAAGGATTCTTTTAGCTCCTGAAGTTCACGGGTATTACGTGGTGAGAAGCTCCATACCAAAACTATTTAAACAGTATTTTGATTATGGATTTTGGAAAACCAAGGTAATTTTAAAAGAAGTGAGTGCATTCAGATTGAGATATCAAATACCACCTATTTTTATAGTTAGTCTTGGAATTACTGGTATTATAGGTCTGTTTTCTAATCCATTCTTCATTTTATTTAAAAGTATTTTATTCCTTTATGGAGGTCTCGTATTATTAATAAGTCTAAAACTATCTTTAAATAATGGAATTAAATACATTCCTATTTTACCTTTTGCTTTTATGACGCTTCATTTTGGTTTTGGTTTGGGATTAATTACTTCTTGGTTTCAGAGAATTTTTTCAAAATAAAAACTTATTAATGGGAAAATAATGAATAATTTCATTCATTCTGAAGGAGTAAGACTGGGTAAAAATGTAGTTCTAGAAGAGTTTGTTTTTTTAGGTAAAGTTCCTGATGGTTTAAAGAATGAAGTAATAGAGACAATTATAGGGAATAATTCACTTATTCGTTCTCATACTGTTATATATATGGGTAACGTAATAGGCTCAGATTTTAAGACAGGTCATGGAGTGCTTATAAGAGAGAACAATATTATAGGAAATTTTGTTAGCATAGGTAGTCACTCAGTAATTGAGCATGATGTCATAGTGGAAGATAATGTTCGTATTCATTCCCAGGCTTTTATCCCAGAATACTCGGTTATAAAAAAAAATTCTTGGATAGGTCCCAATGTTGTTTTGACAAACGCTAAATACCCTCTTTCTACAAATGTGAAAAAATCTCTTAAAGGCCCAGAAATATGCGAAAATGCAATTATTGGTGCAAACTCCACAATATTACCTGGTATCTATATAGGTCCTAATTCATTAGTAGGAGCTGGTTCAGTTGTAACAAAAAATGTTGAAGCTGGAACTGTTGTTGCCGGCAATCCTGCTGTTAAATTGAAAGATGTTTCAGAGCTACAAATATGACTACCATTCCACTTGTTGATTTAAAAGCTCAATATCTTTTAATAAAAGACGAGATAAATAAAGCCATACAAAATGTTATTAAAGATGCTGCCTTTGTAAAAGGAAGGTATGTAAAAACATTTGAAGATTCTTTTGCCAAAAAGAATGGTGTAAAGCATTGCATTGGTGTCGCTAATGGTACAGATGCAATCTATATTGCGCTTCGGGCATTAGGCATAGGATCAGGAGATGAAGTTATAACAACAGCTTTTAGTTGGATTTCAACAGCTGAGACAATTCAACAAACAGGTGCTAGGCCTGTTTTTGTTGATATAGATCCCGATTATTATAATATAAATACTGAAAAAATTGCTGAAAAGATAACAAGTAGAACTAAAGCTATTATTCCAGTGCATCTTTACGGTCAACCTGCTGATATGGACCCTATCCTTTCTCTTGCTAAAGAATATAACCTGCGAATTATTGAAGATTCAGCACAGGCACATTTTGCTGAATATGATGAAAAGAAGGTCGGTTCATTTGGAGATATTGGAACCTTTAGTTTTTATCCGGGTAAGAATTTAGGTGCTTATGGAGATGGTGGAGCAATAATTACAAATGATGAGTTGCTTGCGGAAAAGCTTAGAAGGATCGCAAATCATGGTGCACTTGGAAAGCATGATCATGAAATAGGAGGGATGAATAGTAGGTTAGATGGAATTCAGGCTGCTGTTCTATCTGTAAAATTAAAATATATTGATAAATGGAATAGTAGTCGTTATAAAAATTCTGAAAAATATAATAGCGCTCTTCATGGAATTGAAGATATTTTTTTGCCAAAAATTCATCCAAGATCTAAGCATATTTTTCATGTCTATACTTTAAGGACTAATCTTAGAGATCCCTTGAGAGATTATTTATCTAACAAAGGAATTGATACTGGCGTTCACTATCCTGTTGCCTTACCTTATCTACCACCATTCCGTGAATTAAATTACACTCCAAAACAGTTACCTGTTGCCTCAATTTATCAGGATAAAATACTTTCCTTGCCCATGTATCCAGAACTAAGTGGAACCCAGATTAATAGGATTTGCACAGCAATAAAAGATTTTTACAAAAATTTTGAAAAATAAAAAAAGTTTTATCAAGATTTGGGCTGTTTTTTTGTTAATTCTTAGCTGTACTAATCCTTATCAAAATTTTGAGATTACTGATGATTTTTTGCTTGAGCCAGGCAAAGTATATAAACTTACTTTTGATTCTGCTGTAGATAATTTTCCAATCGGGACAATTTTTCAAAGTGGTAATGAATTAGAATCTTCTCCTTTATCTAGAATGTACCGAAAACCTGTTATAATTAAAGCTGATGACCTTATAGCTAGAGTAAGTAAAAATTGGAGAAGATTCATTGAATGGTCGGAAAGCAAATCTTACCATATCAGCCTTGGTCTTATTTGTAATTCGTTGGCTAATGCATCTGCAAGGGATATTAATTATTTAAAGAAATTAAATAAATGGAAAAATGAAATATGGTTGCATGGTTGGGATCACGAACTAAGTGAAACATTAGCAGAATTTGACGGGAAATCTCTGCAGGAACAAAAGAAAAACTTACAGGCTTCTATTAAATGGGCGAAAAAAAAACTCAATTTAGATTTAAAAACATTTGGCTCTCCAGGAAATCGAACGGATGAATCGACTTTATTAGCTGTGAAAGCTAATCCAGAAATAGAAGTTTGGTTTCATTCAAATGGGCTTATTGAAGAACCTCACATTGTTACAATAGATTGGATTGCTGAATTAAATAGTGGAATGTTAAGAAGCTTTAATGATTTCATTCATGAAGTTAATAAACATAATAATGATGATATTATTGTCTTGCAAATACATCCAGCTTCTTGGGATGAAAAAGAACTCAAGTTATTTGAAAAGATGGTCGATTATACTATAAATATTATGGAAAGAAGACTAGTGACTCCCTATGGCCAATTCACCTGGTCAAAAGACAAATTCAATTTAAAAGTAGAGAAAATTGGTGAGAATGAATACTCTATAGATTGTTCTTCAATAGTGTATTCTCACAGATTAGATATTGACATTGAAATATTAAGTTTTGAAGAAGCTGAATTTTTTGATTAAAATTGTTTGATCGATAGAGAGTTACCAACTAAATTGAAAAGAATATAAGGAGGATCTCATCTGAATTAGACTGCTAAAGGTTTATTAGTTTCAAAAAATATTACAAAACAAAAAACCTTATGCTGAGAATGAGATTCAATTATTTCGTATCCGAATGTGATCTAAAACAAACGGTCTTTTTCCCCTTCGTATTATATTTTATTAGATAAAGTCTATATGATGTCATTTAATATAAAAAGGAATATAAAATATTGGATTATAGTTGCTATCCTTTTATCCATTGATTCATTAGCGGGATTTTTTGCATTAAGTAAAACGATTATGGTGATTTTAACTGATAAGAATTTTTCTAATTCTGAATTAAGAACAATTTTTTTCTCAATCCAACTGATACTTTCTGGATTTTTTTATGCAAATGGTTGTTATAGGGTTGATCCTACATTATCTAGATTTAGAGAAATCCAATCCATTCTAAGAATAACTCTATCTTTAATTATTGTTGCCATTGTATTAAATGAAATGTTTCCATTAGTTTTGCAAATAGAAAGTGTTTTAATGCTTACTTTTTGGTTTTATTTAGTTGCGGGATTATTTATTGGCCGCATGACAATTAGATTGATTCAAAAAGTACTATTAGTTAGAGGTTACGGTAAAAAAAATACTATAATAATTGGTACTGATAAAAGAGCAAAAGATATTGCTGATCATTTGATGTTAAAATCAACAGGTCATAATCTTGTTGGGTTTATAAAATCAGGTAGTAAAGAAATCACTAAAACAAATAACTATTGTGAACTTCCAATATTAGGTGAATTAAATAACCTCAGAAAAATTGTTGATGTTCAAAATATCAATGAAATTATTATCGCACTTGAAAGGCCACAGCATAATCGACTTTTGGAAATATTAACACGATCCAATGGTGCTCCTGTTTCATTGAGGATTATTCCAGATATGTATGAGGTAATCAGTGGCTTAGCAAAAACTGAAGAGCTTTATGGTTTGCCGTTAGTTGAAATTAACCCTGAAATTCTAACAGTGCAGCAACGATTTGCAAAAAGATTGTTGGATATAATCGTATCAAGCTTTGTGATCCTTCCCGCTTTTCCAATATGGTTAATTATTGCTATTGCAATTAAGTTAGAGTCAAAAGGGCCAATTTTTTACCGACAGGAGAGAGTCGGACAAAATGGCAAACGATTTATAATCAATAAATTTAGATCTATGGTCAATGAGGCAGAAACAATTACAGGACCAGTTTGGGCTAAAGTTGAGGACCCTAGAATTACAAAGGTTGGTAGTTTATTAAGGCGATTTCGCTTAGATGAAGTACCTCAGTTTTTAAACGTGTTTCTAGGAGATATGAGTGTTGTGGGACCTAGACCAGAAAGACCTTATTTTGTTCAAAAATTGGTTGAAGAGTTTCCATTTTATTATAGGCGTCATCGTATCCGACCAGGTATTACAGGTTGGGCTCAAATTAAACATTCTTATGACTCCACTATTTCTGATGTTAGGCAAAAACTTAAATTTGATTTTTTCTATATTGAGAATATTAGTTTATCTCTTGATTTTCTCATTATGGTTCGAACTATTCTTGTTATGATTTCAGGCAAGGGTCATTAAATATAGGATTCCAGTTGATTCTTTGAAATCCGAAAGGATCTACATATTATTTCCATAATGAAGATAACAATTCAAATAAAACATTTTTTCAAAAAGAACCTTATTGCTGACTTATCTATTTTGATTGTTTTACTAATTTTCATAGATAAAGTAGATGGTCAGGTCCTTGTTAGAGAGTCAAGACATCAGATTTTTGATGTTGAGAGAAGTAGTATTTTGAGAGGAAAAACAAATCATTATTTATCTCTCAGATATCAACATGAATGGAAAAATGCTAAGAAGGGTAAAAATGATCTATTGACTTCAAAGTATGGGAATAGGATTCTTCGTAATAATAGATTCCATATTTATCCAGAATTCAATGCAAAAGCTTATTTGAATGGAGGTAATATCCAAAAAGAGGGTTTCTTTATTGATTTAGCACCTACATTTACTTTGGCGGGTAAATATAATTTTTCCACTGATAAAAATTTTAATGTTACGGGTTGGACACGTCTTGAGAAACATTCTATAATTTCATCTGATGATTTCAATGTAAATATAAAAGATGGCCGGCCTGTTCTAATATCGGATTTTAGTTGGGATCAAGCTATTGGATGGAGTGATTTTTCTGGTTCAGATAATTCTTGGATTGAATATAGGATTGGTGATGGTGGTATTACGATTAACTATCCAGGTGGAGATTTTACATTTGGAAAAACAGTTCCAATCTGGTCATCAGGTTATTCTGGTCAATTATGGTTATCAAATAAGGTTTCAAGCTTTACTTTCTTAGGGCTTCGTCATTCCTTCTCAGAAAAGTGGTCATTTGCTTTTTTACATGGTTCACTTAATTCGAATATTAGAGACTCTACTTTTATTGGGTATTATCCAAAAGGAGGAGGTTTACCTCTAATAAGAAAAATGATTGCTGTTCATAGGCTTGATTTTACTCCCCAAGATAATATAAGAATTGGAATTGGTGAGTCAGTAGTTTATGGATCGCGAAGTATGGAGCTAAATTATGCTCTTCCATTAGTTCCTTATTGGGCAGCTCAATCTGACCTCAGTAATTCAGATAATTTACAAATTATTGTAGATTGGGAATTAATAAAGCGACGAATAGGAAGATTGTACGGTACATTATATCTGGATGAATGGGATCTTGTCGATACATTTAACACAAAATCTAGTAGAAATTGGGTTGCGTTTCTTACAGGAGTAACATTAAATCCTCAAACTTTTCCATGGAAAGCACTTGTTCGCTTGGAGATGACACGAATATCTCCCTATGTATATGTACATCGAAGTCCCATTAATTCTTTTGAACATCGAGGTGTTCCTTTGGGACACTGGATTGGACCAAATGGAGAGGGAATTTTTGCATCATTAGAAGCACGTCCTATCAAAAATTTATGGATTCAATTATATGCAAATTTTTCTCGAAGAGGAAAAATTGATCCTCAAAGTATAAATCGCCAATATAGGAAAGAAAAAGTCAATTTTTTATATAGGTCTTATGATGGTCACCCTGAAAGTCGATCTGTTATTGGAATACGTAGTACATTTTCATTAAATGATTGGTGTCGAATAGATGTTGATGTTTTTTCTAATGATTGGAGACAGCATGAATTATTTAATTCTATGGAAAGAGGAAAAACAAAAAATATTGATGGCTATCTAAGTATTCTAATTGGTTTTTAATATGTAGAGTTAAAAACATTTGATTTTATTTTTTATAATAATAATCTCAATCTACCTCATTTTTTTTATTAGACTGAGTAATGGACTAAAGTCACATAATGATTATTCAAATATGGGTGGAACTTCTAGCCTACCTTATGTTTCAGTTATTATTGCTGTCAGAGATGAGGAGGTCTATATAGGTAACCTCCTTGAAAGTCTCTCAAAACAGAATTACCCTGTTGAAAAAATACAGTTTATTTTTGTAGATGACGGATCAACTGACAATACATACAATATTGTGTATGAAAAAATAGCTACTGATAATCGTTTTAATCTAATCAAAGCTGGTGAACCATCTAAATTTTTCTCTCCAAAAAAGTGGGCATTAAATAAAGGTATTAAGATAGCTGATGGAGAGGTTTTAATTATGACTGATGGTGATTGCACGATGGAAGAAAATTGGGTTAGATATATGGCTGAATTCTTTATGAAAAAAGAAATTGGCATGGTTCTTGGTTCAAGTCCCTTAGGACTATCAAGAAGTATTTGGGATAGAGCACTACGGATGGACTCAATAGGTTTAGATGCTTTAATGATGTCAACCTTAGTTGCTAAACTACCATTTACTGCAAGTGGTCGCAATCTTGCGGTTCGTAAAATTGCCTTTGATGAAATTGGAGGTTATGATTCAATAGGACAATTTACTTCTGGCGATGATGACCTTCTTATGCATGCTATATCTAAAAGTAATTGGAGAATAGTACCATGTTTAAAAAAAGGCTCTCAAGTTGAAAGTCCAGCCCCTAAAGGATGGGCTGAATTTTTTTGGCAACGGATTAGGTTTTCTTCGAAAGGAAAAGCTTACTTTCAATTAGATTTTGTTAATTCATCTTTTCGTTTAGGACTTATTTTCATTTTTGTTGTCAATCTTATGGTTTTTTTATCGCAGTTATTTTTTTTGATTTATAAAGATTTTTTTTATTTGTTGCCTTGGTTAATTAAAATTATTAGTGATTATTTATTAATAAATGTATATCTATCAAAAACTAAAGAATCTTTGGATTTACCTTTCTTCCTTTTTAATGAAGTTTGGCACGCACTCTATGTTACAGTTTTTGGACTGATTGGCCCATTTTTCCCAGTCTATTGGAAAGGTCGTAAAAGTAAAACGGATCTTTCTAATAACGCTTATTGAAGAGATGGAAAGTTTATTTGTTGGGTCGTAATTTGCAATGTGGAGAAAGCCGTATTTAGATAAACAATCATGATTCCAATTAAAGAAATAAGAAATGATTCTGATAGAATTTTTCAAGGGGCTATTCAAAAAGGAGAAGAAATTGAAATAAAAAAAATATTGAAATTAGACAAAGAATTGAGATTGCTCATTAAACAGACAGAAAATAATAAAGCAAAACGAAATAGTATTAGTCAAGAGATTGCAAAGATGAAATTTGAAAATAATAATCCAACTAATCTAATTGCTGACATGAAAATCCTATCTTCTAAAATAAAGACTTCTGATGTTAGAATATCAAAATTAAAAGAAAAATTAAATACATTACTAAAATGGATTCCTAATATTCCTCATGATTCAGTACCTATTGGAAAAGATGAAAGAGCAAATGAAGTAGTGAGGTATGGTGGAAGATTACCTGAGAAAAATTTTAAAATTCAAAATCACACTCAATTAGCTGATTCTCTCGGATTAATTGACTTTTCTAGAGGAGCAAAAATTTCAGGATCTGGCTTTCCTTTGTACACCAAACAAGGTGCTCGATTAGAACGTGCTTTAATTAATTTTATGTTAAATCATAATATTAAAAGGAATTACACAGAAATATTGACTCCTTTTTTGACTTTGTCTAAATCCATGGAGACGACAGGTCAAATTCCTAAACTTGCTGAAGATATGTATCATGTTGAAAAGGATGGACTTTATCTAATTCCAACTGCTGAAGTACCTTTAACAAATATTCATAGAGAAGAAATTCTTCAAGAATCAGAATTGCCAATTAAATATACAGCTTATTCTCCTTGTTTTAGGAGAGAGGCTGGATCTTATGGAAAAGATACTCGTGGTTTATTAAGAATTCACCAATTTAATAAAGTAGAGATGGTAAAATTTGTAAAGCCAGATGATTCTTATATGGAACTTGAATTACTTACAGAAGATGCTGAATCAATTCTTCAGGCTCTGGGACTTCATTATCGAGTTGTTTGTTTATGTACTGGTGATCTTAGCTTTGCTGCGGCGAAATGTTATGATTTAGAAGTCTGGGCTCCAGGTGAAAAACGATGGTTGGAAGTATCAAGTTGTAGCAATTTTGAATCATTTCAAGCCCGAAGAGGTAATATTCGCTATAGAGATGAAAATGGTTTGGTTCAGTTTTTACATACTCTTAATGGTTCTGGTCTAGCAACACCTAGACTAATGATAGGAATATTAGAGTCATTTCAAGATAAACAGGGTAAAGTTAAAATTCCAAGCGTACTTCAGCCATATTTTGGCGGTGAGGTATTGCAATAATAGAATATTGATTCGACAAGGTTTTTTTCTTTTCTGCATTTTTTTCTTAACCGCAATTCTCGGGTTATTTGTGGCAATTATTGGACTAATTGATTTAAGGGGCAGATTTGTAGCTTATCTTTCTAGGATATATATGAGAATAGTTTTGTGGATAAGCGGAGTTAAGTATCGTGTTATAGGTATAGAAAATCTTGATAGTAATTCACATTATATTTTTACTTCTAATCATGAAAGTGCTTTCGATATTCCGTTAATATTAGGTGGTCTTGATTTTCATATAGTTTTTTTGGCCAAGAAAGAGTTAAAAAATATTCCAATTCTTGGCTGGGCCATGCTAGCAGGTAGGCACATTTTTATTGATAGATATAATAGAAAAAAAGCAGTTATATCATTAAGAAAAGCGAGGCAATCACTTTCTTCTAATCCTCGATCCTTGATTATTTTTCCTGAGGGAACTCGAAGTAAAGATGGGAAAATTCATCAATTCAAAAAGGGAGGTCTTTCAATTGCTTTAGATATCGGGATGGATTTAGTACCTTTGGCGGTTTGTGGGACAGGTTCGGTTATTGCAAAAAACTCTTTTACTTTAAATAAAGGAGAAGTTGAATTACATATTGGAAAACCTGTTATTTCTAAACATTGGAAAGATCGTTCAGCAAGTGAGTTGGCTGATCATTTAAGGAATGAAGTTATTTCTATGAAAAAGAGTTGGAAGGAAAGTATTAGTAGCCCGGTTTAATTTTTTTGTTAAACTTTTGCTTTATAAAATACTTTATATTTTTTTCCACAAAACCAATATAGATATGTTTGTTAAAGATAAATATTCAATCTTAGAAATTATAAATAAACTAAGAGAATCAAACAGATCAATTGTTTTTACTAATGGCTGTTTTGATCTTCTTCATAAAGGGCATCTCCACTTGTTTAAATCCGCCATTAAGGAAGGTGATTTTCTAATCGTTGCCATAAATAGTGATCAATCAATATTGAGACTTAAAGGTCAAGGAAGACCAATTCAATCAGAGAATGAGCGTGTTAAAGCATTGACAAAACTAAAATCATTGGATTTGGTAACAATTTTTGATCAGGATACCCCCTTTGATCTAATTAAATTTATTTGTCCCGATGTTCTTGTTAAAGGTGGTGATTATAATAGAAAAGATATTGTTGGCGGTGATTTTGTTAAAAGTAAAGGTGGAAGAGTTGTAGTTGTTCCAATTCTGAAAGGTTTCAGTACATCGTCCAAGATAAATGAAATGTTGATTAGTGAAACTAAGACTTGACTACTCGTTAATTATAAACCTAAGTTCAGTGCTAATTTAGAATGAATGATCTATCTTAAAGAATATATTAAGTTATGTCTTCGAATTAATTGCATTCCTTTGCTTTTAGGAGGGTATTTACTTTTTGGGCAAGATGTTGGATTAAATTCAAAGAATAACTCCGATAATGTTAATGCTAATGAGTATGCATCCATCAATGAAATAGAAAATCGATTCCCTCTTATTCTTGCTGATGCAAAAAGTTTTTTTTCTGAGGCAATTATTGCTGATCATCATGGAGATTCTCTTGAGGTTCTATATTTATTGGATAAGATTGTAGAATTGCTAAATGGAGCGGAACAGTTAGGTGAGATGTCTGATGATGATCAAGAAGAGTTTTCTCGCTTTGAAGAAACTTTGATCCACACATATCAAAATAATTTTATAACTATTGACAGAACCAGTGCATCTATTGCAACGGCAAGTCTTAAGGAAGAACTCTCTCGTTACTTAGAACCTATAGAAATTAAAATTAATGGTTCTTCTTTTAAAGTTGTTGATGATAGGGAAGGTCATATGCCACTTGTTATGAATAGTCGAGTGGAAAGAGCTATAAAGTTTTTTGAAACTGAGGGACGTCAGGCTTTTGAGAGATGGCTTTCTCGTTATCCAATTTATGAGCCAATTATTAAAGGGATATTATCTAAACATGAACTTCCCGAGGAATTAATTTATCATGCAATGGTTGAAAGCGGTTTGAATAATAGAGCCTATTCTAAAGCCCAGGCTGTAGGTATTTGGCAATTTATAGGTTCTACAGCAAAACTTTATGGTCTAAATAGAACTTGGTGGATAGATGAACGTCGAGATCCAATTAAGTCAACTAATGCTGCAGCTAGCTATCTTAAAGATTTATATATTGAATTTGATGACTGGTATCTAGCGCTTGCCGCTTATAATGCTGGTGCTGGAAGAATTAATCGAGCCATAAGGCTTCATCAAACTCGAGATTTTTGGAGTTTAAGTTCCCTGCCTAAAGAAACAAAAAATCACGTTCCAACCGTTCTAGCGACAGCAATAATTGCCCGTTCTCCTGAAAAGTATAGTTTTAAATTTCCTGAAGGATCTTCATTGCAATATGATGAAGTGAAAGTGGAAAAAAGTGCCGATCTAGCTGTTCTTTCTAAATGTGCTGGAATAACAGTAAAAGAATTACGTGAGTATAATCCAGAATTGCGTCAACATGCTACACCACCAGATGAACTTTACATATTGAAGATTCCTAAAGGAAAACAGGAGACTTTTTTGTCATCATTTAACTCATTGAATGATGATCAAAGGTTTGCTCCACAATATATGATTCATGTAGTAGGTAGGGGTCATAACTTAAGTTGGATATCAAAAAAATATGGTGTTTCTATGCATCAAATTGCTTCATTTAATAAAATAAAAAACTTTCATCGTTTAAAGATTGGGCAGAAATTGACTATACCAATTCCAGGTGTTCCAATTCGTGCTAATTTAACTCCTGGCTTAGAACCAAATACAGTTACATATTTAGTTAGAAATGGTGATACACTTGGCCATATAGCTATGAGATATAAATCAACAGCGAGAAGGATTAGACAATTGAATGGACTTAGCTATGGATCTTATATTTTTCCTGGCCAAAAGCTAAAGGTGCCATTAAGGGAAAGTGCTCAAATGACATCAGCTTCTAGCAAGTTTGTCAAAGAAGTTTATACTGTAAAAATGGGAGATACTTTAAGTCATATCGCTGAACGTTACCGTGTAGGGATAACTAAATTACGTCAATGGAATAGCATACCAGATAGCGATTTCATAGTACCGGGTCAGATTCTTATAGTTTATGTTAAACAAAGTTAAAAAATGAAATGGAAAACATTGGAGGGAAAACTGTGACAAAAGCAGATATAGTAGAACAAGTTTCTAGAGGTACAGGTCTTACAAAGATAGAAACAGAAACCGTTATGAATGGGATAATGAATACTATATCTTCAGCTTTAGAAAATAATACTAGAGTTGAACTTCGTGGATTCGGTACATTTGGTGTAAAAAAACGTGACCCTAGAAAAGCAAGAAACCCTGGAACAGGGGAGACAGTATATTTACCTGAAAGATATGTCCCTACATTTAAACCTTCTGAATTACTAAAGAAAAATATTAATAAAGCATTAATGGAGTAGATAAAATGCCTTGTGGAAAAAAAAGGAAGAAAAGAAAAATTTCTACGCATAAGCGTAAAAAAAGACTTCGGCAGAATCGTCACAAGAAAAAGGTACGTTAGGTACCGCCTAATGTATTGGCCTGCTAGAATATTATGACAGTTAGGCTATTGCTCATAATTACTCTGCTAATTCTAAATCAGAGTATCTTTGCTTGGGGATATGCTGCTCATAGACTTACTACGCGAAAAGCAGTGAATATTCTTAATTCACCCTTAGGTGAATACTTTTATAAGAATATCAATTTTATTTCTGAAAATTCTATTGCCCCTGACCTTTGGAGGAAAAATAAGGAAATTTTTCCTGAGGAATCCCATGGACATTATATTGATGCGGATTTATATGATAAATATCCATTTAGAAAAATCCCAAGAACTTGGGAAAAAGCTGTAACCAAGTATGGTGAAGAAAATCTAAAAAGTTGGGGAACCGCTCCATGGAGAATTCAGAATTTCTATAAAAAATTGGTACTTGAATTTAAAAATGGAAATTGGAAAGAATCTTTACAAACCGCTTCAGCTCTATCTCATTATATAGCTGATATACATGTCCCTTTTCACACAACTGAGAATTATAATGGACAACTTAGTGGCAATAAGGGTGTTCACAAGAGGTGGGAAGCAGATATGGTTGAAGAGTATCTTTTGGATTCAATTAATCCTGAAGGAAATCTAGACCTAATTTTGGATCCCGTAATTATGGCTTTTGATATAGTAGAAGAATCATTTAAAGAATTGCAGAAAATTTTAACGGCAGAAACTAAAGCTCGTAGCACTATTTCCTTTAAATCAATAGACATAATTGCAAATTGGGATCAATCAATGAAAGGAACCGAATATATAAAAATTCTTTACCAAGAAACCGGTGATTTAGCTATTAAAAGGATGAATGACTCATCGTTAAGAATTGCATCTTATTGGAATTCAGCTTGGATTGATGCTGGAAAACCATTGCCACCAACTATTAAATAGTTTTATGGTAATTCAAGAAAAAATAAAAAAGCCTTTATTATTTAATGATGAAGTTTTTTCAGTATCCCAGCTTACAAATAAAATCAAAGTATTATTAGATGAATCTTTTCCTTCTATATGTGTAAGAGGAGAAATTTCAAATTTTAAGCACCACTTTTCTTCGGGGCATATGTATTTTTTAATGAAAGACGAAAATTGCGAATTAAAAGCTGCAATGTTCAATGGTTATAACAAGTTTTTAAAATTTAATCTTGAAGATGGTATGGAGGTGTTAGCTTACGGTGATATTACTGTTTATTCACCTAGAGGGCAATATCAACTTTTGGTTAAAAATCTAGAACCAGCTGGATTAGGTACTCTTTATATTGCTTTTGAAAAATTGAAAAAAAAACTCAAGGAGGAAGGGCTATTTGATAATAGCCGAAAGAAAAAGCTACCTACCTATCCTTTTCAAATCGGTGTTATTACATCAGCTACAGGCGCTGCGGTTCAGGATATTCGCCAGATTATAGCTAGACGTGCTCCTCATATTAAAATTATTTTGCGTCATACTCTAGTTCAAGGTCAGGATGCAGCTCTTGATCTAATTGCAGCAATTAAACAATTAGAAAAGAACAAAGATTTAGATTTAATAATTATTGGTCGGGGCGGTGGTTCTATAGAAGATCTTTGGGCTTTTAATGAAGAAAAAGTTGTGAGAGCACTTGCAAATTGTACTATTCCTATTATTTCAGCTGTGGGACACGAAACAGATTTTACAATTACAGATTTTGTGGCAGATTGTAGAGCCCCGACTCCTTCTGCTGCAGCTGAATTAGCTTCACCATCAACTGATGAAATTTTTTCAAAATTAAAAGAGTTTTCTCGTATGTTATCTGATGGCCTTAAGAACAAAATTCGTTTATACTCTCAACGTTTAGATATTCTTAGCACTCGCTATGGACTTAAGCATCCCAAAATTTTTATAGAGAAAGAGATTGAAGTAGTTTTAGATCAATACTCTAAACTTTCAAAAGAAATAAAAATTATTATTTCAAAAAAATATTCTAAACATGAATTAATATTAACTCAATTAGAGGCTGTTAATCCAGTAAAGATTTTAGAGAGAGGGTATGCTATTCCAAAGACAATTCCAGAGGGAAAATTTATCAAAAACATAAATGATTTTAAATCAGGCCAAAAATTTTCTCTCCAACTTTCTAAAGGAAGTATAGAATCCGAAGTAAAAAAAATAAATAAATAAGATTTATTGTTAAAAAATATAATATTAGCTTATGAAAAAGAGGTCATTATATGGTTAAAGAAAGCTCAAAAAGTTTTGAAAATTCGATCAAACGTCTTGAAGAAATAGTTAATTTACTTGAAGAAAATTCTACTTCTTTAGAGGAAAGTATGAAGCTTTTTGAAGAAGGAATGCAATTGACAGGTGATTGTCAAAAAAAACTTTCGGATGCGGAAAAAAAAGTTCAAAAATTGCTTGAAAGTAAAGAATGAAATTAGCTATCTGGGGTAATACCCAGAAACCTGAATTCTGGGATCTTTTTCCTAAGTTAATTTCTTGGTTAGATAAGAAGAATCAAGAAGTTTATATTTCTACTGACCTCTGCAAGCACCTAAAAGATGATAGTTCATTTACCTATTCTATTATAAAAAATCAGAGTGACTTTAGAAAAGTTGATTTTGTTTTATCCATGGGTGGTGATGGAACTATTCTTTCAGCTGCAAGGGCAGTAGGTAATATAGGTACACCTATATTTGGTGTACATTTAGGGGGACTTGGTTTTCTTGCCGAAGGGAACGTTGAAGATATTTTTGTAAGCCTTAATTCTATTATTAATAAGCAATATTCTATTTATCCTAGAATTTTGGTTCAAGCTAAAATTGAAGGTGAGAAAAACTTTAAAGTTTCGGCTCTCAATGATATTGTTATAGATACTGGAGAGGGATTGCATTTAATTAATTGTTCACTATATTCAGGAAAAAATCTTATAACTTCCTACTCAGCGGATGGACTAATAATTTCTACGCCTACTGGTTCTACAGCTTATAACTTATCAGCTGGTGGTCCTATTGTTGCCCCTTGGCTTTCTCTATTAACAGTTACACCAATATGTCCACATACACTTTCATCAAGACCAATTGTATTACCAACTGATAAGAAATATAGGATAACTTTTCCTGTTAATGAATCAGGAGCTAGATTATCTGTAGATGGTCAATTAGAATATAATTTAAACTACGGGGATATAATTTTTATCCGTAAAGCAGATTATTGTGTAAATATGATTAGTTTTGAAGATAAAGATTATTTCCAAATATTACGGTCTAAAATGGGGTGGGGTCAGAATAAAAATCTAGAATTCAATGACAGAGCTACTTAATGAACTAGGCTATTATCTGGTCTATTTATAGGATAATTAAGTTGGCCATTTTATATAAATTTATTAGCAGCTTTAACTATTTTCTCCCAAGAACTTTCTACATGATAACGTTTAGTTAATGGGTTTCCAACACAGAAACGAAGAGTATACTTTCCATTAAGACGAGTGTGAGTTATAAACATGTCACCAGCCATATTTAAGTGATTTAGTAATAATTCATTTATTTCATCACTCCCTTTTATCCTAAAACATACTAGATTAAGTGGTGATGGAGCCATTAATTCAAACCGATTATCATTCTGAACAAGTTTTTGGAAAATCTGACTTAACTTAACTCCTTGTCGTACGTGAGCTTTTAATCCTTTTATACCATAATAACGAATAACAAACCATAATTTTAAAGCTCTAAATCTCCTGCCCAATGGAATCTGCCAATCTCTATAATCAATAACTGTATCTGATCCATTTAAGTTGGTTTTCAAATATTCTGGTTGGATCGAAAGTGAATCAGTTAATGTTTTTGGGTTTTTAATAAAGAATGCGTCACAATCGAAATTGGTTAGCATCCATTTATGAGGATTAAAGCAATAACTATCCGCGTTTTCTAATCCTTCATTAATCCAACGAAATTCTTCGCATAAAGCAGCAGTTCCAGCCATAGCAGCATCTACATGAAGCCAAATATTGTATTTAATACATAATTCTCCAATTCCAATTAACGGATCAAAAGCTGTTGAAGATGTAGTGCCTGATGTGGCAAATACAAAGGCGGGAATTTTTCCTTGATTAATGTCATATTTTATATTTTTTTCAAGATCATCTACTTTCATAGCAAAAGAATGATTTACATTTATATGCCTAAGATTTTCAGCTCCAATTCCAGCAATTTTCACTGCTTTTTCAATTGATGAATGAGCTTGGGTTGAGCAATATATAATAAGATCTTCTTTAACACCTTTTATATTACTTGCACCATTAGTAGCCTTTTCTCTAGCGGCTAAAAGAGCACATAATGTTGCGCTTGATGCTGAATCCTGAATAACGCCACCACCACCAAAAGAAGAATAAAAATGCTTTGGAAGATCAAGCATATTTACTAACCAATCCATCATATGAGTTTCTAACTCAGTACAAGAGGGTGAACTCGCCCAAATCATTCCGTTAATTCCAAATCCAGAAGATAAAAGTTCACCGAGAATTGCTGGGCTAGAGGAATTTGCGGGGAAAAAACCATAAAAATTAGGTGATTGCCAATGAGTTATTCCTGGCAAAATTTTATCTTCTAAATCTTGCATTATTGACTCAAATGGCTCCCCATTAATTGGTGGGTTATTTGGAAGGTTTTTTCGAATATCGTTTACTTTAGCTCGGGACATTACAGAAAAATTTTCTATTCTTTCATAGTAATCAGCAATCCAATCGATAACATTTTTTCCATTTTTTCTGAATTCTTTAGAGTTCATTTATTTATTCCTCATAAATCTGATGCTTAATACAATTTAAAATATATTCTTATCAAACATTCTAAAATTACATCTGTGGTATAGTGAAACATAAATAGATAGTAATTTTATCGATTATATAAGCTTCATCAAATCTAAATGCCTATAAATTTTAGAAAAATACATCTTATATACTTGAAATTGCCTTGCATCGCCATGGGGGTAACAATAAATTCATTGACTGTTACGAGAATAAATAACTATGTATAGAGACTTCGGTACATCTTTTATTTTTGTGTTCATTGGCATACTGCTTGTGGCGGCGCCTTTGTTAATTCAACGTATACTCTCTCCTCGTCGTAAAACACTTGATAAGATGTCAACTTATGAATGTGGAGAAGATGTAGAGGGTCCAGCTTGGGTAAAGTTTAATATTCGATTTTATGTCGTAGCTCTGATTTTTATTATTTTTGATGTTGAGGTTGTCTTTCTTTTTCCTTGGGCCGTTGTTTATAAGGAACTTGGGCTTTTTGCTTTTATTGAGATGTTAGTTTTTATTTCTGTCCTTGCCATTGGTTTGGCTTATGTTTGGAAAAAAGGAGATTTGGAATGGGTTAAATTTTCTGTTCCATATGGTCGAGGTCGCTATAGAAAACTTTCTATAAGAAATGATCTTTTTTCTAAAATAGATTCACACTCTGATACTGAGGATTAAAAGATATATAATATTATGGACTTTGATAGGATCTTAGAATATATAAACAATAATTTTGGCAAAGATTTTGTTTCCTTTGATGAAGAGCTTACACCTGAAACAATAAAAGTCTCTTCAAAAAATTGGCATAAACTTGCTTCTTTTATTAGGGAAGATGAGAAGCTTTTTTTTGATGCAATGATGTGTATTACTGGTATTGATGAGGGAATTGAAAGTGAATATCTTGCTGTTATATATAATCTCCATTCTATGAAACATAAGCATAAACTTGAAGTCTATATTCAGACTCCAAAGAGTGAGCCTAAAGTGCCGTCAGTTGAACAGATATGGCGCGTTGCAGATTGGTTTGAACGGGAAACATATGATATGTATGGTATAGAGTTTGAAGGTCATAGAGATCTAAGAAGGATCCTTTTGCCAAGTGACTGGGAGGGTTTCCCTCTTAGAAAGGACTATGAATTTCCAGATACTTATCATGGGATTGTTGTTGATAAAATGAAAGAAGGATGGGAGTGATGCAGGAGAAAGAGTTAGGTCGTATTCATGGTGAAGAAATGACTCTTAATATAGGTCCTCAACATCCTAGTACACATGGTGTGCTTAGGCTAAAGGTCAAAACAGATGGAGAGATTATAACCGAGATTATACCTTATATGGGTTATCTTCATCGTTGTTTTGAAAAACACTGTGAAAATCTCACTTATGAACAAGCTATCCCCTACACAGATCGATGTGATTACATTGGTTCTATGAATAATAATTTTGGTTATGCTTTAGCTATTGAGCAGTTGATGGAAATAAAAGTATCAGAAAAAGTTGAACATATGCGAATAATTGTATCGGAGATGAATAGAATTGCGAGCCATCTTTTAGCTATTGGAGTTTTTGGATTAGATATAGGAGCTTTTACGCCTTTTCTTTTTTGTTTGCGAGACCGAGAAAGGATTTTAGATCTCTTTGAAATGCTATGTGGTGCTCGACTCCTATACAATTACATTTGGATAGGAGGTGTATCTCATGATTTTCCAATTGGATGGGTTGAAAAGACGTATGAGTTTCTAGACTACTTTGAACCTCAAATATCCGAATACAATGAATTATTAACCTATAATAAAATTTTTATTGAACGTACAGCTGATGTGGGTGTTATTACACCCGAAGTTGCCATTAGTTATGGGGTAACAGGACCTAATCTAAGAGGCTCAGGTATTCGTTGGGACTTAAGAAGGGATGAGCCTTATGGGATATATGATAAATTTGATTTTGATATTCCAATTGGTACGGGTGCTATGGGTTCGGTTGGAGATTGTTGGGATAGATATTATGTAAGACTGAGAGAATTAGAGGAGAGTGTGAAAATAGTCCGTCAAGCCTTAGATTCAATGCCTAGAGATGGGGATGTTCATGCTTCTCTGCCAAAAAAAATTAGGCCTAAAGCCGGCCATGTTTATAGTAGATCTGAAAGTCCTCGTGGAGATCTTGGGTTTTATGTGGTAAGCGATGGAAGTGATAAACCTACCCGTCTTAAAATGAGGTCTCCTGCTTTTACTGCTCTTAGTTGTCTAGATGAAATAGCAAGGGGTTGGATGATATCAGATGTTATAGCAATATTAGGGTCACTTGATATTGTTTTAGGAGAGATTGATCGCTAATGGTTGACTTTTTTCTTGAAACTTTTGATAAATTTCCTTGGCTTTCTTCCTCACCAACCCTTTCCTTTATTCTTGCGGCCACTCTTTCAGGCCTTCCGATTTTTCTTTTTATGGCTGTAAATGCGCTTGTAGCTGTCTATGCTGAAAGAAAAGTTTCGGCTTTCATGCAGGATCGAATTGGTCCAATGGGGCAGGGAGTTGGGCTTCATGCAGGTAAATGGGGTTTACTTCAGACAGCGGCCGATGCAGTTAAGCTATTAACTAAGGAAGATATTATACCTGCTAGTGCTGATAAAAAGCTGTTTATTCTCGCTCCTTTTATTCTTTTTATAGGCTCTTTTGTTGCATTTGCAGGACTTCCTTTCAATGAAAAATTAGTAGCAGCTGACTTTAATCTTGGAATATTCTATGTTCTAGCAATGGCTTCAGTTGGTGTTATAGGGGTTATTCTTGCAGGATATAGTTCAAATAATAAATGGTCTTTATATGGAGCAATGCGTTCAGCGGCACAAATTGTAAGTTATGAAATCCCTGCTGGGCTTTCACTCCTTCCACCAATAATGCTATCTGGAAGTCTTGCTTTTAAAGATATAGTTCAAGCTCAATCAGGTACTAACTTTTTTGTATTTCCTAATTGGTTTATTTTTGATAGTCCCTTCACATTTTTTGCATTTTGGCTATTTTTTATAGCGGGTATTGCTGAGGTTAATAGAACGCCTTTCGATCTTCCTGAAGCTGAATCTGAATTAGTAGCAGGTTTTCATACTGAATATTCTGGGATGCGGTGGTCTTTTTTCTTTTTAACAGAATATGCAAATATGTTTATTGTAGCAGGGGTAGCTACACTTGCATTTTTAGGAGGATGGCTGAGTCCAATCCCAGGATATTTTGAAGGAGATATATGGGGAGTTTTTTGGTTTATGTCCAAAGCCATTTTTCTCATTTTTGTAATGATGTGGTTTCGTTGGACATTCCCTCGTTTACGTACTGATCAACTAATGAGACTATGTTGGAAATTTTTTATGCCAGCATCTTTTATTGCTGTTTTGGGTGCTGGGTTTTGGGATTTATTTTTGAGGTGAATCAATGAGTTATATCGGAAATGTTTGGGAGTCACTTTCAACTTTAGCTATTGGTATGAAAGTTACTATTGGCCATATGTTCAAAATTCGGAGGGGTAATGTAACTTTACAATATCCAGTTGAGAGATGGCCCCGTCCTGAAAGAAAGATTGGTTTTAGCTCTGATAGTTATAATGTTATCCGATCTCGCTTAACTGTTGATATGGATGATTGTATAGGATGTCTTAAATGTGAAAGAGCTTGTCCAGTTGATTGCATAAAAATTGAGACCCATAAAGTTGACAAGGGTGAAGACATACTTGAGGCAAATCACCGTGGTGTGACATCACATGGTACTCAAAAACGTCTATTAGTCACAAGATTTGATATTGATATGACGGAATGTTGTTACTGTAATTTATGTACCTACCCTTGCCCCGAAGAGTGCATATTTATGGTCGGTGGTCCAAATTCTAATCGTCGCGAAATAGACTATGAATTCTCTGAGTATGATAGGAATGATATGGTATATCGCTTTTCTCAGGTTCCTGAAGATGTTCTCCAAAAATATCTTTCCAGCTCTAAAGAAAAAGTAGATGAAATAGAAAAGCAAACTTCATGACAGGAGAAGTCTTTATATTTGGAGTAGTGGCTCTTTTAACCATTATATCTTCGGCTATAGTTGTTTTTTCAAAGAATTTGATTTATTCAGCTATAGCCTTGCTTTTTGCTCTTTTAGGAGTAGCTGGTTTATATATTTTCTTATGGGCTGATTTTATAGCTATTACTCAGGTTCTTATATATGTGGGGGGAATTCTAGTTTTAATCATTTTTGGAATTATGCTTACTCATAAGATAACAGATGTGCAATTATCTCATTCTTCTATTCAACGAGGAATTGGCGGAGTAGTTGTTGCAGTAATTTTTTTGGGACTTTATTTCATGATTTCGCAAACGAGTTGGTACTCTGTTTCTGCTGTTGAACCAGATGAAACAGTCAGGCAAATAGGTAGACTATTAATGGTAGACTACCTTCTTTCTTTTGAAGTTGCATCAATACTTTTACTCGCAGCATTAATGGGTGCGGCTCTCTTATCACGAAAGATTGATTAATGCTTGGGTTGAATTCATATTTGATCATTTCAGCTGTACTTTTTTCCCTAGGTCTATTTGGTGTTATAACAAGGCGTAATGGTGTTGCAGTACTAATGAGTGTTGAACTTATATTAAACGCGGCTAATATAAACTTTATTGCCTTTGCTAGGTTTGGTGGAATGGATTTTTCCGGGCATGTTTTTTCTCTTTTTGTAATTATACTTGCTGCGGCTGAAGCAGCAGTTGCATTAGCGATAATTTTGAATATTTTTAATAACCTAGGTACAATTAATATTGATGAGGTTGATCAACTAAAACAGTAATGATAAATTACGCAATTACAATTCTTGTTCTTCCTCTATTATCTTTTATAGTACAAATTTTCATTGGAAAGCGTTTGCCACGTAATGGAGATTGGGTCTCTGTTGGTGCTGTAGCAATTACTTTATGTCTATCGTTGTCAATGTTTGGAGTAATGCTAGTTAAATATGATCCTAATTTTGAAATAGATACATCATGGGTATGGTTTGATACTGGCTCACTTTCTGTAAAATTAGGTATTTTAATTGATAATATAACCATTGTGATGTTACTTGTAGTTTCATTAGTCTCAACTCTAGTTCAATTATATTCGACCTCCTATATGGAAGGTGATCCGCGTTATTCTAGATATTTTGCATTTTTATCTTTATTCACTTTTTCAATGAATGGTATTATTCTTGCTAATAACCTTCTTGGCATCTATATGTTTTGGGAGCTGGTTGGTCTTAGCTCTTATCTTTTGATTGGTTTTTGGTTTGAAAAAAAATCTGCTTCAGATGCTGCTAAAAAAGCTTTTTTAGTTAATCGTGTTGGTGACATAGGAATGTTCATCGGGATCATGCTTTTCTTTACTAGTACTGGTTCTTTTCTATTTAAAGATATCTTTACTGGTGTTGAAAACAATCTTTTTTCGACTGGACTTCTAACAATTGCAGGATTATGTCTTTTTGCTGGAGCAATTGGAAAATCTGCCCAATTTCCTTTACATGTTTGGTTGCCTGATGCTATGGAAGGTCCTACACCAGTCAGTGCCCTTATTCATGCTGCAACTATGGTTGCCGCTGGCGTATATTTTTCTTTTAGACTTTATCCTATTTTTACTCCTACAGCTTTAACTATAATTGCTTATATAGGTGGATTTACTGCATTGTTTGCAGCACTTATTGCTGTAAGTCAAAATGATATTAAAAAGGTTTTAGCCTATTCAACAGTAAGTCAACTTGGATATATGGTCCTAGCTATTGGGGTTGGTGCTTATACTTACGGTCTTTTTCATCTTGTCACACATGCGACTTTTAAAGCAGGATTGTTCTTATGTAGTGGAAGTGTAATTCATGCTATGCATCATGCTTTGCATAAACTTGATGATCATAAATCTGACCCTCAAGATATGCGAAATATGGGTGGGATAAAAGATAAAATGAGAGTCACTTATCTTACAATGCTAATTTGTACCATTGCATTATCGGGTGTACCCTTAACCTCAGGCTTTCTATCAAAAGATGCTATTTTGGCTGGCACTCTTTCATTTACAATGCATCATCCCCAGCATTTTCTTTTAGCGATTTGTGGTTTTGGTGCTGCTTTCTTAACGGCCTTTTATATGTTTAGATTAATTTTCTTAACTTTTTTTGGCAAGCCAGCAAATAAAGAAGTTTATAATAATCTCCATGAATCACCTGCAACAATGACAGCCCCGCTTATAACATTAACTTCACTTTCTTTTTTCATCTTTTTCACACTTCCTAATATTAACCCATTTTCAGATTATGGTTGGTTTACTAGCCTGATTAAGGCAAAAAATTCGATTGTCCCAGGGAATCTTAATCTAACATCTATTGAAATAGCTGAAGGAATGCACCATTATCATAGTTTAGCTATGGTTCTTTCAATTATTATTGCTTTTACAGGGATCGGATTGGCTTTACTTATGTATTTCAAGAAAAAGATTTCTCCTGAAAAGATTACTGCTAAAATGTCAATTCCATACAAACTTTCTGTTAACAAGTTTTTTATTGATGAGATTTACCAACGTTATCTCATTAATCCCTCAATAAAACTATCAAAGACGATAGCGTTTATTGATTGGGATCTTTATGATAAGTATGTAATCAATGGCTTGGCCAAAATTGCTGAAAAATTTTCTCGAGTTGTTGGTATTCGGTGGGACTATAATTTCCTTGATCAAAAACTTGTTGATGGAGTTGGAAAGAGTACAATTATTTTTGGTTCACGCCTAAAATATATCCAAACAGGAAAGGTCCAGAATTATATAGTGTGGGTTTTGGTTGGTATAATATTTATTTATGTTTTTCAGGCTATTACTTAAATAGGGAATTTGATCAGATGGATTTTAGTATTTTAAGTTTGTTGGTTTGGTTGCCAGTATTGGGATCAATTGCAATTTTATTTGTTCCAAGGGATCAATCGAGTGTAATCAAATGGGTGGCAGCAGTATTTACAGGTCTTCAACTTGTCTTCGCAACTATTCTTTGGTTTAATTTTGACAAAGATTATATTGGTTTTCAGTTTATGGAAAAGGCGGCTTGGATTCCATCCTTTAATATATCCTATATTTTGGGAGTCGATGGTTTAAGTCTTCCTTTGGTAGCTCTTACAGCTCTTCTATCATTCCTTTGTGTATTTGTAAGTTGGAAAATTGATAAGGCACCAAAAGGCTACTTCTCACTTTTTCTTTTATTAGATGCTGGAATGATGGGTGTTTTTCTTTCCCTTGATTTTTTCTTGTTTTATATTTTTTGGGAAGTGATGTTGCTACCCATGTATTTTCTTATAGGAATGTGGGGAGGTCCTCAACGTGAATATGCTGCAATAAAGTTTTTTCTATATACACTATTTGGTTCTGTTCTTATGCTTATCGCTATTTTGGCTCTTTACTTTACTTGCGGTAGGACCTTTAATATGATAGAATTAATAGAAACAGCTCCAACAGCTCTAAGCACACTTTCTTGGTGGGGTTTTAGTGGAGTTAAAGTAGTTTGGATTTTACTTTTTATTGGCTTTGCAATAAAAGTTCCAATCTTTCCTTTTCACACTTGGTTACCCCTTGCTCATGTTGAGGCTCCAACCGCTATATCTGTGATTCTAGCTGGGGTGCTTCTTAAAATGGGTACTTATGGTATGCTTAGGATAAATTTCCCAATGATTCCTGATGGTACTGTTTGGTTTGCTGGAGCTCTTGCTATACTTGCCTTAATTAATGTTATATGGGGTGCTCTTTGCGCTCTTGCCCAGACGGATTTGAAAAAAATGGTCGCATATTCATCTGTAAATCATATGGGCTATGTGATGCTTGGTATGGCAGCTGTAGTAGCCGCGAGTGCCGAGAATGGTTCTAATTCAGCCGCGGCACAACTAGGAATGAATGGTGCTGTTTTACAGATGTTCAACCATGGAACTATTACAGCTATGCTATTTATTCTAGTGGGTGTTGTTTATGATAGAGCTCATCATAGGAATATAGATGGTTTTGGTGGTTTGGCTTCAAAAACTCCTATTTATGCTGGAGTAGTTGCTCTTGCTTGGTTTGCGGGTCTTGGTTTGCCAGGTCTTTCTGGATTTATTAGCGAAGCGATGGTTTTTCTTGGCGCTTTTCCTGTTTACCGTACCATTGTTATAATATCGACTCTTGGGATTTTACTTAATGCCGCATATTTCCTTTGGTCTTATCAAAGAGTATTTCTTGGAAAGCTTAATGAAAAATATTCAGACCTTGAGGAAATCAATAATCGAGAGCTTTTTACAATTATACCTTTAGCGATTTTAGTGATTTTCCTTGGAGTTTACCCGTCACCTATGATTAATGTAATGAAGACTACTATGGCTCATATTATTGAACTTGTTCAAGTTAGTTCTCTAATGACATTTAATTGATATGGGAAATATTCAGAGTATTTTTTATTTCATCCCTGAATTAATAATAGTAGGAACTGTCCTACTAGCTGTTCTAGTTGATTTAGTTGTTGCCGATCGAAATGTTCAAAAAGTAGGTTACCTTGTAATTGCAGGCTTAACTATTTCGTCATTTTTTCTTTGGCTTTCTCCGCCAGATCAAACTACTAATCTATTCCTTAATACTATTGTTATTGACCCTTTCTCCCGAATTTTCAAATTTATTTTTCTATTAGCTACTTTAATTGTAGTAATGATGTCAATGAAAACTGATGAGCTCAAATCGGTTCGAACAGGGGAATATTATGCATTGATGGCTGTAATGGTCCTTGGCATGTTCCTTATGGCATCAAGTATAGATCTCATTATGATATATTTAGCCATTGAGGTTGTTTCTATTACTTCTTTTATTCTCGCTGGCTATCTTAAGGATAAAGTGACATCGAATGAAGCTTCATTAAAATACGTTATTTATGGTGCTTTTTCTTCTGGTATAATGCTTTATGGTTTCAGTTTGTTGTATGGTCTTACTGGAACAATGAAGTTATTAGAATTAGGGAATGCTGTAGCTTCCCTTGGATCTGAATCAAATCTTGCCCTTACAATAGCAACTATAATGATTATGGCTGGTTTTGGTTATAAAATTGCTATTGTTCCTTTTCATTTTTGGACTCCTGATGTTTATGAAGGATCGCCAGCACCAGTTACAGCGTATCTTTCAGTAGCACCAAAGGCCGCTGGGTTTGCTTTGTTGATTAGATTTTTTAATTCGACTTTTGCTATTGAAGAACCATTTAATAGTCAAGTTTGGAAATCTATTGCGGGTGTTCCATGGCAAGATATACTCATGATAATTTCTGCTATAACTATGACGGTCGGGAATCTCATAGCAATTCAGCAGAATAATATCAAGCGTATGCTTGCGTATTCTAGTATAGCACATGCAGGCTATATACTTATGGCTGTACCTGTTTTGTCCCAGGAAGGTATTTATGCTATAATATTTTATTTAATTGTATATCTCTTTATGCAGTTGGGAGCTTTCTTTATCTCTATAGTGGTTTTTAACCAATATGGTACGGAGAATATTGATGAATACAGTGGAATCGGATGGAAATCACCATATCTTGGATTTTTTATGACAATTTTTATGTTTTCTCTTACAGGTATTCCACCAACGGCTGGTTTTATTGGGAAAATGTATCTTTTTGCTGCGCTCATTAATGCAGGGTCTGCTTTTTATTGGTTAGCTATTGTTGGTGTGCTAAATAGTGTAGTCTCGCTCTATTATTATATGAGAGTTGTTAAAGTAATGTATTTTCAAGGAGATAGACAAAAAGACCTTTTCATTCCCAAAGGTGTTTCAGCTGGTATTATATTATTCACAGGTATACCCTCAATAATTTTTGGTATTCGCTGGTCATTTTTAGCTGATTGGGTTAATAGTTCTCTAAAGTTTTTTGTGTCTGGATTCTGATTTATTTTCAAAATCATACTGAAATTAATTTGCTATAAATTGTTTTTGACATAAGGATAACAATGACTTTTATTAGAATCAAAAAAGGTCACAACATTAATATTGCAGGTCAGCCTGCCTTTGGAATCAAGGAGTGCATTTCCCCCCATTCAGTAGCTATTCATCCCAACAGTTTCCGATATGTAAAGCCTAAGCTATTAGTTAAGGAAGGGGAAAGAGTTAATCTTGGGGCGCCGTTATTTTTTGATAAATTGATGCCAGAGGTGAAATGGCCTTCTCCAGGAAATGGAACAATTAAAGAAATTAGATATGGTTCAAGACGAGTAATTGAAAAAGTCACTATTATTCTTGATGAGGAAAGTGAGGTGTCAGGAGAAAAAATCTACTCTAAAGACACTTTATCAAGTTTAAATAAACAAGAAGTAATTAACCACTTACTAATGGGCAATCTTTTCCCATTCATACTTCGCCGTCCTTTTAATAAAGTTGCAAATCCTAAAGAATTGCCAAGAGATATATTCGTTTCAGGATACAATACTTCGCCGATGTTACCAGATCTAGAACTAGTATTGTCAAATCAAAAAGTTGAATTTCAGGCTGGTTTAGATATTTTATCCTGTTTGACTGATGGTTCAGTTTATTTAACAGTGCGGAATAACTCAGACATTTTTTCTGATATAAAAAATATTAAGCTTAATACTATTGAAGGTCCTCATCCTGCTGGGAATGTTGGTATTCAAATTCACCATATTGCTCCCTTAAATCCTAGTGATGTTATTTGGACCGTTGAAGCCCAGCATGTATGTCTTTTAGGAAAATATTTTCTGTCAGGTCACTTTGATCCGAGCATTATAGTTTCAATTGGAGGACCAAATATAACTAATCCAATTCATCTTAGGTCACGTTTAGGTACATCTATCGATACAATCATTAAAGATCAAATAAAACAGGGTGACAACCGAATTGTGTCTGGTGACATTCTTACTGGAAAGGAATCATCCGAAAATGGTCATCTGGGTTTTTATCACAGTTGTGTCAGCGTAGTACCAAAATCTGAGAAGCGAAAATTTCTTGGACTTTTTCAACTTGGTGGAACCGACTCTCATTATTCACTGACGAATAGTTTCTTCGGTAAGAGAAACAAAAATTTTTATTTTACGACGCTTAATAATGGAAGTGAACGACCTATTGTTCCAATTGGATCTTGGGAAGCTGTTTTACCAATGGATATACTGCCCAATGAACTTTACCGCGCTATAGTTGCGAATGATTTAGACTTGATGGAAAAGCTAGGTATACTTGAATGTGACGAGGAAGATTTAGCACTCTGTTCATTTGCCTGTCCAAGTAAAATTGATGTAGGGGGAATGGTTCGGCATGGGCTAAATATGATTTGGGATGAGGGAAATAAGTGAGATTTTTAAAAAATATTTTTGATTCACTAGAGCCCAAATTTAAGGATGGAGGTTTTCTTGAAAGGCTCTACCCTGTTTTTGAGGCTACAGAGACAATATTATTTTCTACAGATGCTCAAACTTCTTCTCACGGTCCTCATATTCGAGATAGTATTGATATCAAACGAGTTATGATTCTTGTTGTTGTGGCTCTAATTCCATGTTATTTCTTTGGTGCTATTAATATTGGTTATCTAAATGCAAAGGCTTTGAATATTCCTAGGGGAATGTTTAGTAATTTCCTTTTTGGCATGAAATATGTTTTGCCAGTCTTATTAATTACTTTTGCAACAGGTGCTTTTTGGGAGCTTTTTTTTCCCATAATACGTAGACATGAAGTAACAGAAAGCTTTCTTGTTACGTGTGCACTTATACCGCTTACTATGCCTCCTGATGTGCCTTTGTGGATGGTAGCAGTGGGAACTTCTTTTGGTGTAGTTTTAGGTAAAGAAGTATTTGGTGGAACTGGAATGAATATTTTCAATCCCGCACTTACAGCTAGAGCATTTGTCTACTTTGCTTATCCAACAGCTATTTCAGGTGACAAGGTTTGGGCAATTGGTCCTGATGGATATTCTGGTGCTACAGCATTGTCTATCCCAGCAGCAGCAGTCAATGCTGATAGCGTTAATCTTCTAAATAATGTTACTCAGTTTGATTATTCTTGGTGGAATATGTTCATTGGCTTTATTCCTGGATCGGTAGGTGAAACCAGCAAAATCTTGATTCTATTAGGTGCTTGTTTTTTAATAATTACTAAGATTGCTTCTTGGAGAACAATGTTAGCATCTGTAGTTGGACTTTTTGCTACTGCATTTCTTTTTAATATACTTGCACCATTTTCTAGTAATAGTATGCTTACGATTCCACCACACTATCATCTTGTAATGGGCGGGTTTTTATTCGGTGTTGTGTTTATGGCAACAGAGCCTGTCACTGGTCCTCATACTGATAGGGGCAAATGGATATATGGTTTCATGATAGGTTTTCTAACTATTGTAATTCGCAGTATTAATCCAGCCTATCCTGAGGGCGTAATGTTAGCAATTTTATTGATGAATGCATTTGCATCTTTTATTGATTATTTTGTGGTTCAAAAAAATATTAAACATCGAATGGCCAGATATGCGAAGTAACAATTACGTCTTACTATTTACTAGTATAGTAACAATAATTCTAGGTTTCCTTTTATCAATGGCATTTTCTAAGCTAGAGTTAATTACCGAGCAAAATATTGCTGTAGATATGAAAAAAAATATTCTTAGAGCTTTAGATATTAGAGAAAATGAAGGGGAAGTGTGGACTAATGAAACAGTACAGTCTTTGTATGACAACTATATTAGAACTTCCATTCTAGATCGACAAGGCCAAGAAGTTAAGGGTGTAGATCTTGATTTAATAAACCCTGAGATTGACACTACATTTTTCCCTCTTTTTACGAAAATTATTGATAATAAAATTGAAGGTTATGCTATTCCGGTAATTGGCCGTGGTTTGTGGTCGACATTATATGGGTATCTTGCTCTTGAACCTGATGCTATAACAGTTAAAGGTATTCAATTCTATAAACATAAAGAAACTCCAGGCCTTGGTGGTGAAGTAGAAAAAGATTGGTTCACCAGCAATTTCATCGGAAAAAAAGTAGTAGATAACAATGGACGATTAATAAGTATTCAAGTTGTTAAAGGAAAGGTTGATGAGAGTTCAAGTGAATCCTATCATCAAGTAGATGGCATATCAGGTGCTACAATGACCTCAAAAGGTGTTAATAGTTTTCTCAAAGAAGATTTGAGTAAGTATGAACCATTTTTTAAGAGGATTCGTAAGAAGGAAAAGGAATCAGTTACATGGCAATCTTAAATAAATCCTCGCGTAAGGCTATTGCTGATCCTCTAATGAGGAATAATCCCATTGGTATTCAGGTATTGGGTATATGTTCAGCCCTTGCTGTTACTGTTCGAGTAGATCAAGCTGTCATAATGACAGCTGCTGTTGTATTTGTACTTACGATGTCAAATTCTATTGTTTCTTTAATTAGATCATTTATTCCAAATAGAACTCGGATTATAATACAACTTTCGATTATTGCGGGTCTTGTTACTTTTATTGACATGGTTCTTCAAGCCTATATGTATGATATGAGTAAACAGTTAACAGTTTTTGTTGCTTTGATTATTACTAACTGCATTGTTATGGGCCGTGCTGAAGCTTTTGCAATGCAGAACTCTCCAGGTAAATCATTCCTAGATGGTTTAGGAAATGGTATAGGATATGGTGGAATTCTAATAATGGTTTCATTCTTTCGCGAACTGCTTGGTTCGGGAACTCTTTATGGTTATCAAATAATTCCTCTTTGGTTATATGATAAAGGATATGAGAATCTTGGTTTAATGGTGCTTTCCCCAGGAGCATTTATTGTTCTTGGTTTAATTGTATGGCTTCAGCTACAATTTACAAAGCAGGAGAAGAAGTAATGGGATTTGAGCATTATCTTAGTCTTTTGACAAAATCAATTTTTATTGAAAATATCGTTCTTGCCTATTTTTTGGGTATGTGTTCCTTCTTAGCAATTTCTAAACAAGTTGAAACATCAATTGGACTTGGAAAAGCTGTTACTTTTGTCCTAACTCTCACGGCACCGGCAAATTGGTTAATACATCATTATTTATTAGATGATGGAGCTTTATCTTGGTTAGGATATTCAGATATAGATTTATCTTATCTTAACAATATTGTTTTTATTGCTGTGATTGCTGCAATGGTTCAGCTCGTGGAAATGTTTTTAGATCGATTTTCACCTACCCTTCACCATAGTTTAGGCATCTATCTTCCTCTTATTGCTGTGAATTGCGCTATTTTAGGCGGATCTCTTTTTTTAGTTGAAAGAGAATATACTTTCTTAGAGTCATTGGTTTTTGGTTTTGGTTCAGGTTTTGGTTTTTTCCTTGCAATTGTTTCTATTGCAGCAATCAGATTTAGACTTCGTTACTCAAATGTCCCAACACATTTAAGAGGCGTTGGTATGGCCATGCTTTTAACGGGTTTAATTTCTATGGCATTCATGGCTTTTTCTGGAATTGACCTATGATTGAGACAACAATCGCTGGAATTATTGTTTTTACCGGGGTTATTATTGCCTTAGTAGTGATTTTGAATTTTGCGGGTAATAAGCTCCTTCCATCAGGAGATGTATCTATTCTAATTAATGATGATGAGTCATCTGCCCTAATTACTCGCCCAGGGGAGACACTCCTGAGCGCTTTATCATCACAAAGTATTTTCCTCCCATCCGCTTGCGGTGGTGGTGGAACTTGCGCAATGTGTAAATGTCAGATATTAGAAGGAGGTGGAGAAATCCTTCCTACGGAAATGGGGCATTTAAGCCGAAACGAAGCGAAGGATAAATGGCGATTGGCTTGTCAAGTTAAAATCAAGGAAGATATGAAAATCCATGTACCGGAAGAAATATTTAAAATTAAAAAATGGGAATGTACTGTTGTTTCAAATAAGAACGTAGCGACATTTATAAAAGAACTTGTTCTTGATTTACCAAAAGGTGAAAACCTTGATTTTAAAGCTGGAGGATATATTCAAATTGATATTCCTGAATATTCTAATTTGGAATACAGGGATTTTGATGTTGAAGATCAATACCATCCAGATTGGGATAAATATAATATTTGGAATTTAATAGCAAATAATGAAGAATCTATTTTTCGTGCTTATTCTATGGCAAATCATCCGGCTGAAGGTAATAGAATCATGTTAAATGTTAGAATTGCAACTCCACCACCAAAGCTTTGGGATGAAGCACCTCCAGGAATTGCGTCAAGTTATATTTTTAACTTAAAACCAGGTGACAATGTGACTATTTCAGGTCCATATGGTGAATTTTTTGTAAAGGATACCGATAGGGAAATGATATATATTGGTGGTGGTGCTGGTATGGCTCCTATGAGGTCACATCTATTCCATTTATTCCACAGTCTTAAAACTGGTAGGAAAGTATCATTTTGGTATGGAGCACGATCCGTTCGGGAGATGTTTTATGATGATGATTTCAAGAAAATTGCTGAAAAATTTCCGAATTTTACTTACAAAGTAGCTTTATCAGAACCTCTTCCAGAAGATAAATGGAAGGGGCCTGTTGGTTTCATACATCAAGTAGTCCACGATCATTATTTAAAAGACCATGATGATCCTTCTGAGGTTGAGTACTATATGTGCGGACCCCCAATGATGATCACAGCTTGTGAAAATATGATTTTTGAAATGGGTGTAGAAGAAGAAATGATAGCTTATGATGTTTTTGTCTGAGAATTTTTTTCCAGACAATTATCAGGGTTCCCATTACATATAGTGCATTCACTTTGTTGATTTAAGCCACCACAGGAACCTTGCAATGGTTTATTTTTAAAAATAATACCAATTGACATGCCAAAGAAAGCAAGAGATAAAATGATTAGAACAAAGAGAAATTCCATAATTAAAATTACTTAAATGTTTTATAGTTTACCATTTTTGAATAATTTGATTTTTATAATTTATTACCTTTAATAATTAATAATTATAAATAGTAATGAGGTCCAAAATGAAGAAATTAATTTTAGCATTGGTGTATTTACTGCCAGGTTTAGTAATTGCTGCATCTGATGGATATTCAGCTCCTCACCTTGAAGGGGGAGATTTATCAGTTATCTGGGCAATACCATTTGCGGGTATTTTATTATCTATAGCAATATTTCCTCTTATTGCGCCTAATTTTTGGCACCATAATTTTGGGAAAGTCTCAGTATTTTGGGGGGGGTTATTACTTTTACCAATGATTATAACTTTCGGTATTTCAATAACAATTTATGAACTACTACATGTTTTCTTGTTGGAGTATTTGCCTTTTATTATTTTATTGTTAGCACTATTTACAATTGCTGGAGGCGTTAGAATAAAAGGCTCTCTTAGAGGTACTCCAGTACTTAATCTTGTCATTTTAATGATAGGTACACTACTTGCTAGTTGGATGGGTACAACTGGTGCAGCCATGCTTCTAATAAGACCTTTAATTCGTGCGAATTCGTGGAGACAGAAAAAAACGCATATAGTCATTTTTTTCATTTTCCTCGTTGCAAACGTTGGCGGATCATTAACTCCATTAGGTGATCCTCCATTGTTCCTAGGTTTCCTTAAAGGCATTGATTTTTTTTGGACAACTAAAGCAATGTTTCTTCCTATGGTGGTAGTATCAATAATTTTGTGGATTTTATTTTATTTAATTGATTCCTTTTATATGAAAAAGGAGCCAAATAGGACAGCTCCCTTGGAAGAATCTGAATATGATAAACTGGGGATTGAAGGGTCAGTAAATCTTATCCTTCTTGCCTTAGCAGTAGGTGGTGTTCTAATGAGTGGTATATGGAATCCGCATATTTCTTTTTCTATTTATCATGTTGAAATTGAACTTCAGAATTTATTCAGAGACTTGCTTTTATTGGTACTTTCCTATGCTAGCTGGAAGTTAACATCTGTAGCTATTCGTGAAGGTAATCAATTCACATGGTTTCCAATTCAGGAGGTTGGTAAACTTTTTGCAGGAATTTTTATTACTATTATCCCAGCTATAGCAATTCTTAAGGCTGGTAAAGAGGGCGCTTTAAGTAGTATTGTTGGTACAGTGTCTACTTCAGCAGGAGATCCAATTAATGTTGCCTATTTTTGGGCTACTGGTATCCTATCAAGTTTTTTGGATAATGCTCCAACATACCTCGTATTTTTTAACACAGCAGGTGGTGATCCTACAGAGTTAATGGGTAATTTATCTCAAACTCTACTTGCAATTTCAGCTGGTGCTGTATTTATGGGTGCAAATACTTATATTGGTAATGCACCTAATTTTATGGTAAAAGCTATTGCTGAGGAGCAGGGAATTGAAATGCCGAGTTTTTTTGGTTATATGTTAAAATATTCTATTCCAATTTTGATACCAATATTTTTTCTAGTGAGTTTGATCTTTTTTAATTAATTAAAAAGATTTACTTTTTAGAAAATGCGAATAACTAAAGTCTATACTCGAACAGGTGATGATGGAACCACTAGTCTTGGTAAAGGTGAACGAGTTATGAAAAACTCTTTTCGTATTATTGCATTCGGCTCTCTTGATGAATTGAATTCCGTAATTGGTGTGGTTCTTTCTGAGAAAATTAATGAAAAAATTATTTCTACCTTAAATATCACTCAGCAGTTGTTATTTCATATAGGTGGTGAACTCTCAGTACCTAGTGAAAAATTAAATTTGTTGAAATCTAAAGATGTTAATCAGCTAGAAGAAGCTATTGATGATTTGAATAAAGATCTCCCACCTCTAGAAGATTTTGTGCTGCCATGTGGTTCAAAAGCTAGTGCATTTCTACATCAAGCTAGAGCTGTTTGTCGTAGATCGGAGCGTGACCTCGTTAATCTTGATCAGGAAGAGGGGATTAACCCACTCTATATACAATATATTAATAGATTATCGGATTTTCTGTTTGTGGCGGCACGATATAGTAATTTTTGTGATGATATTAAGGAAAATCTCTGGGAGAAATGAGTTTAATGTTACTAAAAAATTTTTTTAGTGGAATATTTATTTCATTATTTTTTTCAACCTTTTTGTGGGGACAGTGACCCCTTTGAACTAATCCAAGTCTCCCGGTCGGGACGGCAAACACAGGAATAGGATTAGATAAGGGTGGATTGATTCTAGGTGGTAATCTCGCAAATCAGAATATTGATTGGTGGCATAGTGCTTTGGACTCAACAGGCGAACACTCTGGGGATCTTGTATCTCGAATAGGTGATCTGAATTTTAACTATGGTGTAACTGATAATTGGAATTTACAAGTTAACTTTTTAGGTGGGACTAGAAATATGTATTTTCCAGGTACACCAAATATTCATCATAGAAATGAGAAAAAATCTGGATTAGCAAACATTAGAGTAATTTTCAGGTATCTTGACACTAATCAAGATTTTGGACCTGGAGACCGTTTTTTTCTAGGTTTTGGTTTATCAATTCCATCAGATAATACATTGAAAGAAGATCCTTTTTCTTTAGGAAAACAAGGACTAGATCACACACATTTTTCTATGAGTGAAGGTGTTCTAAAAGGAATAGGAGAAATCCAGTTTTTTAGGCGAACAGAATCTCCTTTTCTTCTTGGTTTTGTAGGTAGACTAGAATCCCCATTTGGTCCAAGTAAATACGGTTATCAACCAGGAACAGAAGTGGCTATGTCAGGGATGAGTTATCTTCATGGGAAAAGAGTTTTGGGAGCTATGCCTTTTTTTATTATCTCTGGACAATTTAGATCAAGGAATTATTGGAATGGAAAGGTTTCCCCAAATTCAGAAGCATCAATAGTCCAAACCGGAGCTGGTCTAACCTGGAATCTAGGAGAATCTCTTATTACCCTTTCTGCTCAATCACCATTTATTTTTAAGACAAATATGGTTGATGAAGCTAATTCTGTGAACAGTAGAACTGAAGTTTTTTTATTATCACTGAGCTTTAGGAAGATGTTTAATCTTGTTCATGGTATGGGGAAAAAGGATAAAAAACATGATCATTAAAAAAAGATGGATTATGAAATGTGTGCAAAAAAACTTTCTAAGCAAACAAATTTTTTTATCCTTATTAAGTATTATTCTTTTGTCTTGTTCTTCGCAAAAGAACGAATTTCTCCTTTTTGAATCTCCTTCTGAATCAGGAAGTCGATTCCCCAATTTGATTTCTACAGTTGAAGGTACTTTACTAATGTCTTGGCTAAGTCCATCTGAAAATCATCAATCATATTCTCTAAAATTTTCAGAGTTTGACGAGGGGAATTGGAGTAAACCCGTTACAATATTTTCTGGAGAAGAATTTTTTGTAAACTGGGCTGATTACCCATCTATTTTTCAACTTAATGGTGATACACTCGTAACACATTGGTTATACAAGAATGGTTCTGGTGCGTTTCAATATGATGTTTTTGTTTCTATTTCGATGGATAGAGGTGCTAATTGGAGTGAGCCAGTTATTCCTCATCGAGATGGAATATCAACAGAACATGGTTTTGTTTCATTTTATCATAAAGATGGAAATGCAGGAATAGTTTGGATAGATGGAAGAAATTTAAAAAAATCTGAAAATGATCATGGATTAGGTGATATGTATTTATATACTACAACTTTGAAAATGGATATGAATCTTGGACCAGAGACTATATTAGACTCTCGAATTTGTGAATGTTGCCCAACTGATGCTGCTACAATTGGTAAAATTAATTTAATTGCATATAGGGATAGGAATGAAGATGAAATTCGGAACATTCAGGTGATTCGATCTAATGATCAGGGTTGGTCAGAGCCAACTATTGTCCATGATGATGAATGGAAGATTCCCGGTTGTCCTGTAAATGGTCCTAAGTTAGCGGTTAATGGAGAAAAACTCGGAATTGCTTGGTATACTGCTCCAAAAGGAGAGGCAAGGGTTAATTTAGCATTTTCATATGATAGGGGTTTGACCTTTACAGAGCCACTTCGAGTAGATGATGGTATGCCATTAGGTAGAGTCGATCTTGAATGGATTGATAATAATCGCATAGTTGTAAGTTGGATTGAATTGGAAGGTGAGTCAGCACAATTAAAATTCCGACAAATTTTATTAGGTGGTGAGATGAAAGCGTCTCAAGTAGTAAAGGAAATAGATTCTAGTAGGGGAAGCGGATATCCTCAAATGGTTAAATTTGGGAAAGAACTGATTTTTGGTTGGACCGTTCCGGGTGATAGTAAAATTGAAATAGTAAAGTTTTCTATTTGATAATATCAATAATTAAAAAATAAAATAAATCTTTCCTAAAATTCTAATCCAATATTTCTAAGTTTTTTTATAAAAAAAACTTTTCTCTTGATATTTTGCTAAATCATGAGTACTCTTAGTTTGATTTGTGGGTATTTTGACCTCGGAGCCACAAAAAAGATTTTAATACTTTCATTAGGGTAGTAGTGAAATTTGTAATATGCTCTATAAATGAGTCGTGGAGCCTAATAATTTCACAACGTTATTACCGTAAAATCAAATAGGAGGGATCACAATGGCTAGTTTGAAAGATAC
>MDTE01098108.1_pt1 | contig 73125 bp, 51 predicted proteins | sample 811231 | NCBI WGS metagenome assembly MDTE01 (sample SAMN05326651, study PRJNA326480) | marine metagenome | isolation source: seawater | place: Indian Ocean: Red Sea | collected 2010
TCCTCGGGCTCGTCAGTGCCTTCAGGCTCAGACGTGTCCTCGGGTGTCGATGTAGTCGACGGAAGCGTCGTGCCAGGCAAGACGACAGTGTGCACCGTCGATTCGGGAGACACGGCGCTTTGCTCAGGTACCGACGTGTCCTCGGGCTCGTCAGTGCCTTCAGGCTCAGACGTGTCCATGGGCTCGTCAATGTCGTCGGGCGTGTTCTCCACTCGACTCGTGTCCCAGTTCTCGATGGTCTGGTTGAAGGGCGCGTCAGTATCCTTGGGCTCGTCAGTGCCTTCAGGCTCAGACGTGTCCTCTGGCGCGGACGTCGACGTCGACGCCGCATACCCTTCCGGTTTGTCGTCATCCGAGTCCTCAGGCACGGACGTCGACGTAGACGCCGCATACCCTTCCGGTTTGTCGTCATCCGAGTCTTCCGGCGCGGACGTCGACGTAGACGCCACATACCCTTCCGACGTATCTTTCACCTCGTCCCCATTCTCTACGGTGCCCTCGACCGTGGTCTCGAAGGAACTATCCACCGTGCTTTCCACTCGCGACAGCGCGGCGATTCGTCCCAACGGAATCACCTGACGCGTGACACCTCGCATTCTCCCCGACGACGACACCGAAACTTCGAGCGCGACTAATTTCACCTGCCCGATCGCCTCATCGCTCGACGGCGTCCACACGTATCGCGTTCGACTCATCGGACACTCTCCGACGTCGCAATAGACGAAGGTATCTCGACACCCGTCGCGTCTCGTCAATCCCCTCTCTCGTCCAATCTTCATCAATTTCCCCTCCGACGCGTACATCACGAACCCTTTCCCTCGCATCACCGCCGGAACATCGATCGTCACCTCCCGTCCGCGCCCCTCCTCCTCCCGCGGCTCCATCGCGCGCACCAACCGCGCGCGCGCGCGTCCCGCGCCGCCGTCCTCCACGTCGCGCACCGCACCGAACGCGTCATCGAACAGCGACGCCGCCGTCTCCACGACTCGACGCGCACCCTCACGCTCGGTTCCCTCGCACGTCACCTCGCGTGGGGACCACCTCGCGCGTTCGCGTCCCCGCGCCTCGACGGTCGTCCCGAACGTCATCGTCGCGATCATCATCATCATCATCGTCGCGGACGTCCGCGCGAGCGCGACGCGCGCGCGTCCTCGCCGAGATCGACTCCCGCATCGACCCCTCTCCCCGCTCGAGGTCTCCATGACGACTCGCGCGCGGTCGACGCGACGCCGTCGACGCGATGTGGGGACGACGCCGTGGTGTTACGGTGTCCAGAGTCCCCTCGAGTGACGAGTCATGACCCGTCAAAAGGACACGACACCCCACGCGACCCATCGGTCCCGGCCACATCGACGCGCGCGGTGGGACGACGATCGCTCGAGCGCGTCGAGAGCGTCGACGACGACGCGCGTCATGTCTCTCGACGCGCTCGAGGAGGAACGGGCGATGGAGATGGAGGCGTTGACGTCCATCCTGATGGATGATTTGACGCCGGTGCCACCGGGCTCGGGCGATGGCATCCCGAACGCGCGCTCGGCGTGTTATCAGATTGAAATTCGCGCGCGCGGGGACGACGACGGCGTGGTCGAGGACGGTGGTGAGGTGGACGACGCGGTGCTGGGGTTGGTGTTCGCGCACACGGAGAGATATCCCGACGAGGCGCCGGAGGTGAAGTGTCGAAGCGTCAGAGGGCTGCGGGACGGGGAACTGGCGGAGATACAGCGAAGAGTGGTGAAGCAGTGCGATGAGTTGTTGGGACAGGCGATGATATTTGATCTCGCGCAGACGTGTAAGGAGTGGATGCGAGCGAGGGTGGGGGAGACGGATTTCGTGGACGAGGAGACGGAGGACGAGCTCAAGGCGAGGCTGGAGGCGGAGGCGGAGGAGCGATTGCGACAGATGCGTCTCGTGGGCACGCCCGTGACGGAGGAGAATTTTAAGGCGTGGCAAAAGGCGTACATGGAGGAGATGGGGGAGACGCCGCGCGCGGAGCGCGAGAGGGAGGATGGGAAAATCACGGGGCGAAGATACTTTGAGACGCGCTCGGCCAAAGAGTTGCAAGACGATATGGACGCGCGCGGGGACGATCGCGAGGAAGAATTTAGCGAGGACGACGACGATGTGTTTTCTTCTGACGACGACGACGACGAGGTCGAGGAGGCGAACGCGTAGACTAACTAGGAAATGTTGTAGCTATAAAAAATTGTCCTCTACTCCTCGGAGACGGCGTCGTGTATCACCTTGGCGGACGTCTCATAGTGGAGCTTCGCCGCGGCTATGCACTTCATCAGCGTGTCTTCGGTCGCTTCCACTTCGCCACCGGGTTTGAAGACGCCTCGAATCATCCCGTCCTCGGTCAACACGACGCTCACCTCGCACTCGCTCAGCGCTTCCTCCTTGTGCGTGGGATCTATGAGTAAGTGTTCTCCGTACAACGCCGTCGTCAAGCACACCGGCGTGTTGCGAACGTTCAACGGCGTCCCCTTTCGAACGTCCTCGTCCTCATTCGTCGAAGTCTTCGCGCCCTCGCCTTCGTCTCCGAGCACGACGTTGCCTCGCTCGACCACAGCCTCCGGCAAGACGCAGTCTCGCAGAGCCGCCACCGCCGCCGTGACCGCCACATCCGCCGCCGCGCCGTCATCATTCAACACAATCACATCCACTCTCAACCGCCACACGAACGCACCGCGTTCGACGCACAAATCGCGCAATCCTTTCCCCAAAATGTCCGAGTTTCGCAGCGCCGCCGCCGTCGTCGCCGCCGCCGCGTCCCTCTTCGAGTGCGCTCGTCCCGGTCGTCCCTCCGCGCTCGCCTGCGGCGCGTACTCCACCCGCACGTCTAAAAATCCACTCTCCGGCGTCTCCGCGTCCGGCGCCACCACCGTCCCCGTCACCCCCGCGCACGCCGTCGTCTCGCCGTGTTTCGCCAGCGCGCTCCCGAGCGCGTTCGACGCCGTCCCGCACGCGCACGACTTGGCGCGCGGACGTCCGAGCGGGCGCCCGTCCCCGCGCGCACCGCTCGCGAGCGTCTTCTCGTACGCCTCGCGCGGGTACAGTCGCTCGTACGCCCGCGCGTCCATTCGCGTCGATCTCTGGGGGAACGAGCTCATCGAGCTCGAGAGACGCCCATCGCCACCGCGCGACGCGCGCGTCGAGACGCGCGACGAGGACGAGACATGTTTCAGAACGCATCATCCTTCGTCGATCCGAGCGCGCGAGGGGGTGAATCGCGAACGCCGAACCCGATGGGCGCGCCGTTCGGCGATCGACTCGCGGGGACGCCGCTCGCGAGCGCGCGCGCGGTGAACGCGACGTCGCCGCGCGCGCGAGGCGAGGGAACCGGTGGGGACGACGGGAGAGATGCGATGATGGCGTACGGGGGGACGACGCCGCGCGATGCGCGCGGTGCGGTGGGGGTCGAGCGCGGGCTCGCGTCGAGGGACGGCGACGCGTCGAGGGCGGCGCCAAAGTTTTCGTCGTTGCTCTTCTCGTCGCCCGGTTCGAACAGAGAGGCGACGCCGACGCCGGGCGGAGGGTTGTATCGCACGGAGAGCTTGAATGGGGGCGCGTCGACGCCGCGCACGAGCGGGGGGTCGAATAGGTACTTTGGCGGCGGCGGACCGACGAGCGCGAACAGAGGAAAGACGGAGGAGAGACCCGCCCCCGCGCCCGCGCCCGTCGTCGGCGGCGTCTCCAGTCGCGGGACTCCGCTTTTCACGCGCACGGAGACGGGTGGAGACGATAACACGCCGGGTTTCCTTCGACGAGCGATTGAAAAGACGCACGCGGAAAACGCGGCGAGCGGCGACGCGAAGGGCGGCAACGACGCCGTGCGCGCCTGGCTGGGCGCGCGCGCGCCCGAGGCGGAAGAACGCGCCGCCGCGGCGAACGCCGCGCTCACCACCGGCACCTCTCTGAGCGACTCGGAGGCGGAGCATTGGGTCACGGTGTACGGGTTTTCCAAGGATGAGAGAGCGATCGTGTTGCGTGAGTTTCAACGCGACGGCGACATCGTCAACTTTGGCGCGTTCGACGAGCGCTCGAACGCGGTGAATTGGTTGCACGTGCGATTCGCGACCAAGGAGAGCGCTCGCCGCGCGCGCCGTCGAAACGGTCAGAGCGTCAACGGAATCATGATCGGCGTCAAGGAACTCGACGCCGAATCCAAACGAGCCGTCGGGTCGGGCGCGGCGGGCGAGGGTAGATTGTCTCGAAACACATCCGTGCGCCGCGTCGCGCCGACGCGCGACGGGATTTCGCTTCAGCCCAGGCAGCGCACGACTTGGGACAAGGTGGTTCAATTCGTCTTAGGAGCGTGAAAGTGACAATGTCAATAATACAAATTCTACGTCTACCGCGCGCGATACCGCGCGACTATTAGAAATCATCCAGAGTCAGATGTCCACTCTTCAAGAGGTGATCGATGGCCATCTGCGCGGTGACGACGGATGGCATCATCATCGCGCCGCCGTACATGTGCCGCTTGAGCTCCTTCGCCGTGACGCGTTCGTGCGTCATGTTAAACTCTTCGGCGTCGCGTTCGATGACGGTGTCATCTCTCTCCCCGTCGATGCTCAGAAAGGGAAACATTCGATTCAGACACCACTTCGTCTCCAGTAACCCGGGATTATCGTCGTCAATCATCTGAATCAACGTCCCGCCGATCACGCGCGCTTCCTCGCGCAACTCGCCGGCGGCGACGTCGCGCAACGTCTCGTGCTTCCCCTTTTCAAACGCGCCGCTCGGAAGGACGATGCACTCCGAATTACTCCCCTGCGCGTACTCTCGAACGATGGTAAACTCGGGCTGTCCGCTCGTCGTCGTCTCTCGACTGTGAAACGGCGCCACGACGACGAATTTGAAATCATTCTTCGGGTGTCCCACCACGTCGTACGCGAACCTTCGCGTCGTCGTCGCCGACGTCGACGTCGACGACGCGCGCGTCTCTTCGAATTCCACCACTCGATCGTACACCGTCACGTACCTCGAGTGCACCGTCGCCTCGGACACGATCTTTCCCTCGCGCGTCATCGCGTCCGCGCGCCCGTCCTCGCTCGCGACGCCGCGCGCGAGCGTTCGCGAGCGTCCGCGACCGCGAACGAATGCCTCGAGTTGACCTCGCGCGACTCGTGCGAGTGGTGCGCGCGCGAGAGACGCCGACGCGCGCATGCGTCAATGGCGTCCCGATGGAGCCCTCGGGCGTGGTCGTCGCCACTCGCGCGCGCGCGACGCCTTCCCGCTCGCGCTCGCGCCGTAGGTCGGTTCGAGCGTTTTCCATGCGCGTCAACGTCGCCCGCCGCGCGCTCGCGCGCGCGCTCGCGCGCGCGAACGCGGCGAACGAATCCATCGCGCGGGAACCCGCGGTGGCGCTCGCGAGACGGGCGTTCGGCGCGGTGCCGACGGTGTCGTCGACGCCGTCGCAACCGGTGCAATCGAAGCGACCGGGGAAATTACCGACGGACGTCTCGCACACGGCCAAGTGGCTGGACTCGACGGAGAAACCGAGCCCGATGGAGTACAGCGCGCGCGCGGAGCCGATCGGCGTGCGCGGAGATAAGGTGTGCTGCGATTCTCCGGGCGCGTGTAAGGAACGTTTCGGTGTTAGCGATGGGTTGGGGGCGCCAAACACGTATTACAAGCTGAACGATACGTCTCCGGAGAGTCCGGCGAAGTGTAAGTATTGCGGCTTGCGATTCTTTTCCCTCGGCGACGGCGGTCACTAGACGCGGGCGTCGGCGCCCGGAATGTAAAAATGAATGAGTAGCTGTTTTTGTGAACGTTTGATGTTCGTATCGATCGCGTCGTCGTCGTTTGTTGTTTCGTGAGTGGTCATCGTGATTTGTTTTCCGCGTCGATGATGTCGTCGACGACGCTCGGGTCGGCGAGCGCGGAGACGTCGCCGAGATCGTCGGCGTTTCTGGCGGCGATTTTCTTCAAGATTCTGCGCATGATTTTACCGCTTCGCGTCTTCGGTAAGTCTTTGACGATGATTATTCGTCCGGGCGCCGCGAACGGGCCGATCTCTTTTCGAACGTTTTGAATCAGCTCGTGTTCAGCCGAGGTTTGCGATTTGTACGACGCGTCGAGTTTGGCGAACGCGACGATGGTCTCGCCCTTGATCTCGTGAGCGATCGACACCACGGCGGCTTCGATGCACCATCGGTGCTGCACGAGCGCTGATTCAACCTCCGCCGTGCCGATTCGATGACCAGACACGGACATGACGTCGTCGAGGCGCCCGGAGAGGAAGAGGTAGCCGTCGTCGTCTCTTCGCGCGCCGTCGCCCGAGAAAAAGAACCCTCCTTCGTACACGTTGAAGTATGAGTTCACGTAGCGTTCGTGCGCGCCGAAGACATCGTGAAACATCCCGGGCCACGGTGGAGGCGCGAAGCATAGACACCCCGACCCTTCGCCTTTGACGACTTCGCCGCTCGCGGCGTCCAGAAGCACGGGAACGACGCCGAAGAACGGAAACGTAGCGCTCGACGGTTTTAACGGCGTCGCCCCGGGAAGAGGCGCGATCATGTGACCGCCGGTTTCGGTTTGCCACCACGTGTCGACGATGGGCAATCTCTCGTCGCCGACGACGCGCCGATACCACAGCCACGTTTCGGATGAAATCGGTTCGCCCACGGTGCCGAGCACGCGGAGAGACGAACGATCGCTTTGCTTGACAAATTCTTCACCGAACGATCGCAATACGTTCAGCGCGGTGGGTGACGTGTAGAACACCGAAACCGAGCGATCCTCGACGATCCTCCACCACACGCCCGCGTCTGGGTACGTCGGCGTGCCCTCAAACATCACCGTCGCGCACCCGTTGAGAAGAACTCCGTAGAGTCCGTAACTGTGCCCGGTGATCCACCCGAGATCTGCCGTGCAAAACACGACGTCTCGACCGGAATGAAGATCAAGAACGTACTTGGCGGTGGCGTACACGTGCGTTTGATATCCTCCGACGGTGTGGACGATGCCTTTCGGCTTTCCCGTCGAGCCAGAGGTGTACAGAATGAAAGCGGTGTCGAGACTATCGAGAAACTCGATCGGTGCCGGTTTACCGTCATTTCGATGTTCGGCGACGAACTTGTTCCACCAAACATCTTTCTCTTCGTCGAAAGGAACGTCTTCAATCTTGAGATACGGAACGTCATTCGTATCGACGTCCGCGTTGTGTTTGACGACGACGCGCTCCACGCGAAAGCCACTCTCGCGCTCGCATATCTGCAGAGCTTCATCGGCGATTCGTTTCAGAGGGATAACTTTTTCACCGCGTCGCGAAGCCGAAGCCGTGAGAAGAATTTTAGGTTTCAAATCATCGATTCGGACGGCGAGCGCTTTCGCGGAGTAACCAGCAAAAACCACGGAATGGATCGCACCGATTCGCGCGCACGCCAACATGGAGATCGCCAGCGCCGGAATCATCGGCAGATACATGACCACGACGTCGCGCTTCCCCACACCTAACCCTTTGAGCGCTTTCGCCAGCGTCTCCACCTCGACGAGTAATTCGCGAAACGTAAACGTCGTCGAGTTGATGGCGTCGTTGGCTTCAAAAATCAACGCCAAATCGTCCCCGCGCCCTTCTTCGATTTGAGTTTCGAGACAATTGTACGCGAGGTTCGTCTTCGCGCCCGACCACCACTCGGAAAAGACGTCCCCGTCTTTTGGGTCTAAATTGTACCGCAACGCGTCCGCCTCGTCGAGATTTTCCCACTCGAGCTCGCTCGCGATCTCGGTCCAGAAAAGTTCTGACAACGTGAAATGAAAGGCTTAAGAGAAAATCGAGGCATGGTTAAGGTGAAAGACCTACCTGGATCGTTGACGGAGCGAAGGTACATCGAACGATACTGTTCCATCGACCGCACGTGCGCGCGCTCCGCCGTCTCGCGCGAAGGGTAAAACAAGTCATCTGTGCTCTCAAACTCCTTGAGGCGATTGTTCTGGATGTCAATGCCCGAAGAACGCGAATCCGGTGACCCTGGAGGGATGGCTTTCGGAGTAATGGTGATTGATTTTCTAGCGTTGCGTGAGAGAGCGAACCGCGCGGCGCTCGGGCGAGTCGCGGCGCGAGCACGCATGGTTGTAAATGAGGCTCGTCTCGACTCGACGCGTCGGAGACTTCACAAATGGAAAAACTGATACTCTCATTTGAAAAAATGTGACAGGTTCGCTACGTTGATGCGTTGATTATCTACGGTTTGGGTCGTCGACGATGGGTTGTTGTCGTCATCATCCGCGTTCTCATCCTTGTTTACAGTTTCGGCGCTGGATTCGTCCGACGACGACGGGACGCTCGTATCGGTATCGTCGGCGCAAATCTCTTTGAGAGAGGTGCACTCGTACACTCCCGTCGTCTTGCATATCGAAGCCAACCACTCTTTCGAAGACGTGGTCGCGTCTCGCGACGTGTGCGCGTCTCGCGACGTGTGCTCGATGTGTGTTCGACGAGGCGGCTGTTGAGACGCTTCGCGGACCTCGGTTGTCATTTCGCGCATCGCCATATCGACGAACCGCATGTCATCGAGTGACGATTGCGACACGCTTGAGTGACTTTGTAGCGTCGGTGGCGCTGTTAACATCGCTTTGAGCGTGTGCAACTCTTCGATGCCTTCGCGCAGGTCGGGATTCGTCAACCAGTAAAATTTCTCTTGTCTACCCACACCGGCGCCCAAAGAGAGGGAAAACACGCGTCCACTCTTGTCGGCTGATAAAGGATGAGTGATCTCGGGCATACCGAGATTGCGAGCGTTTTCGATATCCTCCGCGTCGCCAGTCATCGATGCTCGGCAAAACGCTTGCGCGCGGCGGCGCGTGATTCGTTGTAAGACGGTCTCGATGTACCGCGGTCGTTGACAGGTGAACAGAAAAACCAAATCATCACTCGTCGGAACGAGCCAAAGTTCAAGCGCACTCTTCGTAAATCTAGTTTTTGCGTCAGCTTTCAGCGTCGTGGGCCCATCGAGTCTTCCCGATCGGCCGAAGCACGGAAGCATAATGCCGCACGGAACGCGCGCGAGCGGCTCGTCGAGCGATTTCACGACGCGCTGGACTTCATCGACGGCGAGGAGCACGTTCTTTGTGACATTCTTCCGCTCGTAGCCTTGAGCGCCTTTCACCAGCTTTTTCACGGACACTTGCATGTTCACGCTCGTCGTCGCCGACGCCTCCATCTGTTTGAGCTCTGCGTCCGGAATGTCTCTGAATTCAGCGTGCTCGTCACGACATCCCGGAGAGTGAACGATCGACATCTGGGACGACGACGACGCATCTTTCTCGCCGTCACCGCCGTCGTGGTCTTCACCGTTGCGTTCGCGGAGCAAACCGATGTTGGTCAAATCGTCGGGCAACGCGAAATCGGCCTTTACGCCCACCGTCAAACCGCACTCGAAACAACATCCGAGGGAACTACTCAAACACCCACCCGTCTCGTCACATCGCACGAGCCCACACATCGCCACCTTCTCATCCGGTGAGCTGTCCACGCCGTCGACGCTTCGTATGACGTGCACGCGAACGCCCGCCTTGGCGCGCGCCTCGGCAATGTGACCAATCGTCTCCCCGGAGAGTCGAATCGGCCTCCTCGACACGAGCACGACGTTTTTCTCGTCGCACCCTCGATAACACCTGAGACTTAGAATCCCCACGCGCAGCGCGTCGCGGAGCGCCTCCTCCTCCTCCTCATCGCGCGTCTCAATCCTCGTCGTCGTCGTCGTCGTCCATCTCGCCGCCGCCGTCGCCGATTCCATTCTCGACCACGTCTCCTCGCACGGCCTCGTCATCGGCACCGCCACCGTCCCCTTCGTCCCGCGTGTCGTCGCGAGCGTCAATCCGATCGCCTCGCACCGCTCGCTTCGCGCGATCGCTCGCGCGCTCGCCGTCAACGCGCGCGCGAACGTCCCCGGCGCATCCATCGCGTCCCCGCGCGCGATGAACATCACCGCGCCCTCGCGCGGCACATCGTCCACGAACATCCCCCTCGCCTGGACGAGCGCGCGAATAGAATTTTTCCTCGCGCGATTCCGCGTCGTTCGCGCGTCCGCGTCGGTCGCGCGCGCGCCGAGACGCGCGCGAGACGATGACGTTTCTCGAGAAAAAAACGCTCGAGCGTCAGACGGGCGCGCGCGCCGGGGACGATGCGCGCGATCGCGACGGCGTGCGCGCGCGCGAAGGGCGCGCGTCGATCGGTGCGGGGGATGACGACGGCGTCGCGCGCGTCGGAAGCGACGGATGGGACCGGGGAGGGCGCGCGCGAGGCCGCGGCGAGGGACGAGAGGGACGACGATGGGCGGGACGATGCGCGGGACGCCGCGCGGGAGAGGGGCGGACGCGGGAGACGGCGCGAGGGAGCGCGGGGGTGGGATCCCGTGAGTTTTGAGCGCGTGCGAGCGATGCGACGGGCGCTGCACGCGAACGATTTCGACGGCGTTCGAAGAGAGTTTGAGGCGCTGACGGAGACGGCGCCGGCGAATCGGGTGGCGTGGAATCTGAGCGTGTTCGCGGCGGCTCGCGCGCGGGAACCGGAGGCTGCGCTGAGTATCGTGGAGTCTATGCTCGCGGAGAACCTGGCGCCGTGTTTTCGCACGCACACGGGGGTGATGGAGGCGTACGTCAGAGCGGGACGCCATCGAGAGGCGTTCAACTGGTTGCGCATGCTCCTGTACGGGGTGCCGGGAGATTTGCAGGATGAAACGATGGATGAAAAGTATGATTTATCGCACGTCATCGGCGGCATGATGGACGGGGAGGAGGACGAACGCCCGCAGAAAAAATTGGCGAATAGCATGATGTTCACCGTGGTTCTGAACGGCGCCGCCAAGGCGGGCGATCGCGAGATGGTGCAGGAGCTCGAGACGATGATGTTTGAATTCGATATAACGCCGGGTGCGGATACCTTGCACTGTTTGATGAAGCTTGAAGGGAGAGTGGGCACGAGTGCGTCGGTCGAAGCGGTGTGGAATCGCTCCAAGAAGAAGGCGAGAGCGCTCAAAGCGCATCAAGAGCGCGTCGTGGCGCACGCCTTTTTAGGTCGTAAACACACACCGAGCGGTGCTGAATCGCGCTCTCTCGCTTTGAAAGCTCTGGATGAAATGTTCAAACGAGTGGGTCGCAGACGGTCTGATGAGGAGTTTGCGAAACTGACGTCGTACACGCATCGGGGCTCCGCGCACGCTCGTTGGACGGGTGCTCGGGGACAGGTAGAATATAAGAAGGGATTAGACAACGACAAGCAAATTTTGAACGTCGGCCGAAAAGAATCGTTGGTCGCGACGAACGCCGTCATGAACACATTCGCGGCGATAGGTGACCTGGACACGGTCAACGAGTGTTTTGTTCGATTGGAGGAAGAATTAGGCATCGGGGCCGACACTCGGACGTTTAACGCACTGTTGAGAGCGGAATACGCCAAGGAAAAGCTCAAAACTGGAGTCGTCGATATGGAGCGGTTCTATTCGAGATTTGAAGAAGTCCTCGCTGCCATGGACGATCGAGACGTTCAGCCAAACAGATATACGTTCACGACGTTGTTGTTGGCGTATGCGGAGCAAAGCAATTTGAACGGTGTTGCTCAGGTTTTGAAACTCATGCAAGAGCGTGAGTTGACACTAGACCGGAAGATGTACAATATTTTGCTGGGGGCGTGCGCTCGCGCGGGTGATTTAGAGGCTGCGCTGAACGCTCGCGCGAGCATGGCACAATCCGGTGTCCAGGCGGGCCCAGACACATTCGTGCCTCTTTTCGCCGCGTGCACGAAGCAAGCGAATGAATTCAGCATGCAAGCTGGCGAAGATTTCTTCGAGGATGAGGAAGAGGTCGGTCCGTTGTTGGAAGACACGAGAAGAATGCTCGACGGGATCGAGCTCGACATGCTTTCCAATGATATCATCCACAATACGCGATCGTTTACAGCGCTCTTAAAGGCCAGAGGTGCTCTGGGTCAGGCTGATATCGTTTTAGAGATGTTGAGTGACCCCCCTGACGCGATTGAGCTCGATGGGTGCGGCGTCGGCATCGGAATCTTAGCGCTGTCAAAGCGAGAACCGACGAAGGCGATTGCTTTTGCCGATTCGTTCATCGGAACGGAATACGAGCAGAGTTTGTGGATACTGAACTCCGCCATCATCGCCTATGGGCGTCTCGGACAAATTAAAGCCGCGCACGACCGTGTGCGTACGTTCATAGAAAACGGCGGCGTGCCGAACGTCGCCACGTACAACGCGCTCTTCGAGTGCGCATCGGAGAGCGGCGGCTTCGCCGAGTACGCGCCGCTCATCATGAGCGACATGTCTTCTCGCGATCTGAAACCGGACAGCCGAACGAAAAAGTATCTCACCGTCGCCGCCATGAGCGCATCCGCGCCCGACCGCGAGATGTCTGAAGAATTACTGAAAAAACTCCCCGCCGACGCCGACTCGTTCCAACCGTCGCCCGCGGATTTGGGCGACGACGAGCACGACTTCGACGCCTCATCCATCGGTTTCGACGACGACTTCGACGACGACGACCACCTCATGTAATCAACGCGCATCATTCGCGTCCACGCGTTCGTTCACCGCCTCCCGTCGTCACACTTCCCGTTCGCCTCGCCTCGCCTCGCCGACGGCTCGAAACCCACGGACGCGCGTCCCCGTCCCGTCCCCGACCGCACTCCGCACCGCACGCGTCGCCGCGCATGGGCCGGTCGCGCGACCGCGGCGCGGAAGCGATGACGCGCGCGTCGGCGTCCGCCTCGTCCACGCTCGTGCTCCCGCGACGCGACGCGGTCGAGCGCAACACGAAGAAACTACCGCTTCCGGGCTGGGTGTCCCTGCCCAATTCCGCCGTCGCGTCGTGTCTCGCGGTGACGGTGACGAATCCCATGGACCGCGCGAAGACGCTGATGCAACTTCCCGGAGCGTCCGCGGCGTGGGGGAAGAACATGAGAGAGGTGCTGGTGAACATGGCGCGCAAGGAGGGGACGCTGCGCGGGCCGTACAGAGGTTTACCCGTCGCCGCGTTGCGAGAGTCTTCGAAGAATGTGTTTCGAATCGGATTATTCATGCCGGTGTTAAAGTGTATACACGATGATGATGATAAACCGGCGCCGGCGTGGAAGAGGTTCGTGGCGGGATGTTTGAGCGGAGGGATCGGCGCGGTTTCGAGTAACCCGTTCGACTTGATTAAGACGCGCATGCAAGTGCCGGCGGCGATGTGCGAGTACGAGAATGGTATCGTCGCGTTTAAGCGGATATGCGCGCATGAGGGTTGGAAAACGTTATATAAGGGTGTGGGAGCGAGCGTTGCGCGGGACATGCTGGGTTCTAGCGTTAATCTGACGGTGCAGTCGATAGCCAGCGAGGCGTTGGTCAGAAGTATGATTTTGAGTCCGGGTTCGCCCGTGCTCGGAGCGGTGAGCGGCGTGCTGAGCGCCGCAGCCTCGGTCGCGGTGATGCAACCGATCGATACATCGCGCGCGTATGTGTATTTGAAACCACACATACATAAAAATTCAATTAGGGCGTTTAGGTACATAGTTTTGAGAGAGGGGCCGCTCGCGCTGTACAAAGGTTCGCGAGCGCACTTTTTCCGCACCGCACCGCATTACGCAGTCATGTTTGGATTGCTCGAGATGATAACTGGCGGAGAACGTAAGTTTTTATTGTCTAGAAACAAGTCAGTGCTCGAGAAGGTGCATATATTCGATGCTCTGTCGGACACGAAGAGAACGCGCTTGGCTGGATTGGTGCAGACGAAGCACTTCAAGGCTGGCGAGCAAATCATCAGCGCTGGAAAAGACACGCCCGAGGAGATGTACATCATGACTCGAGGATGTGTGAAGATTGATCACACGAAGAAGAAGGGCAAAAAGGTGGAAGATGACGGTGGCGACTTGATTCACAGCGGAGGTTACTTCAACGAATCGCGCATGTTCCACTCTGCTCCGAGTAACGAAACAGTCACGGCGGTCAACGACGTCACTTTGATGGTGGTTCCTCGAGGAGCGTACGAAATATGCCGTTCGAGCCAGGGCGACGACGATTCGGACGATTTATTCAAGGATGGGATGGACGATCCGACGAAGGAGCTCGGCATGGCGTGGCGTCGACTGCGCTACGAGCGCACCTTGGCAAAGATTCCTGTTTTCGCCGACATAGGCGCGTACGAGCGTACGATGGTGGTCAAGCAAGCGAAACGATTCAGTTTCAAGCCCGGGAAGAAAATCATTCGCCAAGGAGAGCTCGCAGACAAATTTTACATCGTTCTCAAGGGATCCGCCATCTCGACAAAGTCCGACGCCGACATCGATCGAGTCTCCCCGGGCGCGACCATCTCCCCCGACCGCGTTCTCCGCAACTTCGGCCCCGGCAGTTATTTCGGTGAGCTCGCACTCCTCACCGGTCAACCTCGTCTCGCCACCATCGTCGCCAACGACAATTTAGAAGTGCTCGCCATCGACAAGGACGTCTTAAAGTCGCTGCGAGAGACTCTTCCCACGCTCGAGGACGAAATCATTCGCAATCTGCGCAGATTTGACCACATGGACTCCTTCACGACGATGTCCATGGCATAATTTTTCTCTCAGAATTCATCGCTCGCCGCTCGGCCGTGTAATTCATGACGCTCTCGCGCGCGCTCGTTCTCCCCTCTCTGCGCCTCGCGCGAACCTCCCGATGATGCGCCACAATCGAACGCGACGTCATGGACGCGAAGTGGTTCACCCGTGACGTCGCCGAGTTGAGACTATGGCGCTGCGCGGGCGTCGTCGTGTGGTCGTCGATCGCAACCTTCGTCGCGGTGCGTCGTCGGCGTGCGTCGCGCGCGCGTTCCCCTCCGTCCCTAACCGAAAGATTTCGAGCTCGACCCTTCCGCATCGATGACTGACGCGCGCGCGCGTCTCGTTTCGCTCGCAGGCGTTCGCGTACTTCTCATGCGTGGATTTCTTCAGCTTTGAACGCGGGGTCTGGTCGCGCGCGTGGACCGCGCTCGCGTACGCGTTGACGCAACTGCCGGCGAGCGCGGCGACGGCGCTGTGTTTCAAGGCGAGCGCGGCTGAGTTCATCCCGAGCGGTGAACGGGACGCGTGCGGCATCGCGAAGGGGGAGAGGATCGGTGAGAGATTCGCGACGGCGATGATGCGTGACGGCGTGCGCATCGGCGCGCTCGGAGGCGCGTTCGCGTGCTCGGGAAGTTTGGCGTGCTCGCTCACGGCGAGGTCGACGAAGACTTATACTTTAGCGGGTGCGCTCACGGTGAACGCGTCTGATCCTGCGTTTGCCGCACAATTCGGATGCGTGCTCGGCGTGCTCACGGTGATGTATTTGTCGTTTACGGATGGGTTCGTGGCGACCTTCCCGTCGTTGCAGCGCCCGCGCGGTCTTCGGTTGAAGCGAGGATTTTTGCCTTGCTCGCGCTCTGGTTTGAAGCGCTCGATGTACGGGTGCGCGGCGCACATTTTGGTAGTTCTCGCGAGTCGATTCATCGTGCGTCTTAGCGCGAAATCTTATCGTGGTTTGTTGCTCGGATCCATGTCGTGTTGGGGCGCGGGGGCGCTCGCTAGCGCGTCGTGGGCGCTCGCTATCCTCTGTGCGGAATTCGTGCTCACGGAGCGATACGAGTTCAAACCGCAGAGCTTGGCTCAAGGTCCCAAAGTTGCGTGTGAGCCGCTCATGGCTGCTCTGAACTACTTTGAAGTTCCATTCGTGCAGCATCTGGCGTACTTGGACTTGTGTTGCGTGGCGGAGAGCGGCGGACGCGGTCGCCGCCAGCTCATTTACGGAGACACGCCCGATGCGGCTTGGTCGGTGGTGATTTCTAACGCTCTTGCGCCTCTCGCATCGATCGCGCGATCGGTGAACAAGGCGATGGATCGCACCACGCTCGCTGCGTTGAGAGATACCGACGCCGACGCGGCGCAGAGAATTAGTGAAAAATACGTGCAAATGAATACTCCGAAGCCGAAGTTCCGCCACGAGAGCGCGGAAACTCAGCAGGCGTGGAACGCGCTGCGTCAAAGTGAAGTGTTGTCTGCTGACGTCGCCGCGCGAGAGTTATGTTCGGTGATAAAGGCGTACGGTCAATTAGCCATTTGGGGCGCGCGCGCGGCCTCGTCGCTCGCCGTCACGGCGAAGACAGAGGACGTCCGTGGGAACGCTAGAATGATCAATCCGTCGCTCAGCGTGATAGTGCGCACGTTGTTGACATCCTTGTTGGCCTGTCGAGTCATCATAGAGCAAGGTTCCCCACCTGTGCGAGCGTCCAGCGGGTTTACGTCGAGCGATTTGACCGTGCAGACGAATTCGCTGGTGGCGCAGCGAAACAGGATCATCAACAACATCCTGTACTTTATAGGCATCACCGCGAACAATAGAAACGATGCAGACGGCGCGGTGACCGCAACCTTCACGCCGGCGGTGGCGAGCGCGCGGAAAATATCAGACACGTTGGAACTCGCCATGGGGGCGCTCGTGGTCGAGTACGGCGACGACGTCAAGACTTTCCTCCGCGAGTCCGAACAATACGGCCCTCCGGAGTTTGGAACGCCAAACGAATTGTTCGACGCCTTAGAATCAATAGCCCAAGACTTGGAGTGATCATCCGGTGACGACGACGAGTTGATAGAGCGCCCGCGCGTAATACGAAACCGCCGCCGCGCCCTCCCCGAGCTCCTCACACGAAGTCGCGCGCGCGCTCGTGTCATCACCGCGCGAAACCGCACCGGGAACGCACCAGGAACGCGTCCTCGCGCCCGCGGTCGTCATGTTACGCGCCGGTTCGCTCTGCGCGCGCCGACTCGCGTCGAATCACTTTTTCCGCCCATTGTGCGCCGCCGGCGCGCGCGCGCGTCGACGCTACCGAGCGACGCTACCGGTCGCCAGGTTGGACATTGAGTGTCGTCCCGCATCTTATGAGACGGAATTAGAGGAAAAGAAACGCATCGCGCGATCACACTTTGATGACATCATCGCGCTGCCGCCGACGGAGACGTTCGAGTCGGCGCGCGAGGAATTCCGCATGCGCGCCGAGTTCAAGGTGTGGCACGACGGCGAGAGGAGTTATTTCGCCATGTGTGATTCAGACCGTCCGAAGGATCCGGTGGAGATCGCGGACTTTCCGATGGCGAGCTCGCGCATACGAGAACTCATGCCGACGCTGTTGCGAGAGGTCGTCGCCTCGGACGTCTTGCGAAGGAAACTTTTCCAAGCTAATTTTCTCACGACGACGACCGGAGACGCCGTTGTGAGTCTGTTGTATCATCGTCAGTTGGACGAGACGTGGGAGCGGGAGGCGGACGCGCTGCGAACGCGTTTGGGCATCGACATCATCGGACGCGCGAGAAAGCAAAAAAAGGTGCTCGCGAAGGATTTCGTCGTCGAGAGAGTCGCGGTGGATGGGAAAGAGTATAGTTACAAGCAATTAGAGGGGTCGTTCACGCAACCCAACGCGGGAGTCGCGGCGAAGATGTTGGCGTGGGCGAGGTCGGCGGCGGTGAGCGATTCGGTCGACGGAGACGCGAGCGCGCACGACTCGAATCGGGATTTTTTAGAGCTCTACTGCGGCAACGGGCACTTTACGATTGCCCTCGCGCCGTTATTTCGAAAGTGTCTCGCGACGGAGATATCGAAAGCATCCGTCGCGGCGGCGCACGTTAACATGGCCGCGAACGGCGTCGATAACGTCGTCACCGCGCGTCTCTCGGCGGAGGAACTCTGCGACGCCCTCGACGGCGGTCGAGAGTACACGCGACTCAAAGACGTCGATCTCGCCTCGTACGATTTGAGCACCATCTTGGTCGACCCACCGCGCGCGGGCATGGGCGACGAGGTGAGCGCGTTCTGTTCGAGATTCGATCGCATCGTGTACGTCTCGTGCAATCCAGAGACGTTGGCGAGGGATTGCAAAATTCTTCGCCAGACGCACGAAATCAAACGCTTCGCCGTCTTCGATCAATTCCCGTACACCCCACACGTAGAATCCGGCGCACTCTTCGTCAAAAAGTAAACCAGACGATACCACGCATCGCACGCGTTCCCACTCCTCAGTGATGATACGGTTCCCCCCTCAAAATCGTGTGCGCGCGATACATCGCCTCCGCCAGCACCAGCCGCGCCACGCGATGGTTGAGCACCATCTTACTCAACCGCACGCTCTCGTTCGCCCGTTTCACCACCTCACTCCCGTGCCCGAACGGTCCACCGAGCACGAACACCCCGCGCTCGTGTCCACCCTCCCCGATCTTCGCCACTAAATCCGCGAAATCTTCGCTCGACGCGTCTCGTCCCCGCTCGTCGAGGACGACGACGTAATCTCTGGGTTGTATAATCTTCATCACCCGCTCCCCCTCGTGTTCTCTCTGCCTCTCCGGCTCTCGCGCGTTCTTCGGATTCGACTTGACGTATTTTTCATCGAACGGGGCGTATCGTCGACATCGCTCGGCGTACGCGTCGACGGCGGCGTCCACCTCGTCGCCGCCGCCTTTTCGCACGGTGACGACGCGAAGCGGGACGTACCGCACGGCGCGCGCGCGTTGACCGGAAGACGCGCTCGCGGCGACGGTGGATGACGTCGCTCGACGACGCGCGTCTCGCGCGCGCGCGAACAGCGCGCGAAGGCTCGGTCTCGACGACGACATGTCGGTGATGGGTGGATGGGTGCGCGTCGGTCTATGGGTAAACAGTACGACGGAGTATGCGCGCGCGACCGCCAACCCATCCCGCGCCCGATCGACGTCGACGCCGCACCTCGAGACGCGCGCGCGCGAGCCGACGCCGACGCGATGACGGATACGAAACGCGCGGTCGACGCCGACGACGCCCGCGACGAGACGCGCGCGAAAAAACCCAAGGCTGCGACGACGAAGAGCGACGCCGCGCGACGAATCCAACCGGGGACGCGCGCGCTGAGCGACGGACGACGCGCGTGCGTCGTCGTCGCGTGGAACATCGCCGGGTTACGTTCGTTTTACGACAAATCGCTCGAACGTCTGGAGGCGCTCGTGCGGGAGGAGGACCCGGACGTGGTGGTCATGCAGGAGCACAAGTTGCAAGCGGCGCACGCGGGGACGTTTACGGAAAAATTGCGAGAGCGGTTCCCGAGACACAGTTGCGTGCGATTCGCGGTGAGCACGGTGAAGAAGGGGTACTCTGGGGTGGTGGTGATGTGTAAATCGAGGGAGGGGAGGCGTGGGGGTGGGGGGCAGACGACGTTGGACGACGCGTTCGGCGCGAAGAAGGCGAAGGACGCGAAGGACGAGGACGAGTACGACGGACCGAGATTGGTGTCGATCGAGGAAGGGTTGGGGTCGAGGGGGTACACGGACGAAGGGCGCACGTTGACGCTGGAGTTTGAAGGGTTTTATCTCGTGACGGCGTACGTGCCGAATAGTGGACAAGATTTGAAACGGTTGGGGTATCGAATCGACGAGTGGGAACGCGATATGCGCGCGCATTTGAAGGAATTGGACGCGAAGAAACCCGTCGTGTACGTCGGTGATTTAAACGTCGCGCACCGCGATGAAGATATATGGAACGTGACCGCGTCGCACATCAAGAAAAGCGCGGGGACGACGCCGCAAGAGCGAGAAGCGTTCGGGGTCATGTTGGAGGAGAACGAGCTCGTCGACGCGTTTCGCTTCTTCCACGAGGGCGCGACGGGTTGGTTCTCCTACTGGAGCGTGCGCGCCGGGAACAGGCCCTTCAACAAAGGTTTACGACTCGACTACACGCTCGCCTCGAGACGACTCTTCGACGGCGGATCGGACGGCGTCGAGGTCGTCGACGCCTTCATTCTCGACGAGTACCAAGGCTCGGACCACTGTCCCGTCGGCATCACGCTCGCCGTGTGAGTCATCCTCGTTCGACGTCACCGCGCACCGCGACGTATTTGCGTTGTAAGTGATCCCACGAGTCCACAGCGCGCCGTCGAATCTCGGTTCACGCGTCGTCGGCGTTCATCCTTCGTTTCTTTCGCGCCGGCGGCTTTTCAGTCTCCGTCTTGATCAACGCCGCGCGTTTACGCGTGAACCCGTGTTTCAACCGCGCGAGCGTCTCGCCGTCGAGCGCGTTCACGCCTTTGGCGACGACGCGCTCGGCACCGTCGTCAACCCTCGGCGCCGTCGTCGTCTCGCCGCGCTTTCGGCGTCTCTTTTTCCCTCGCGCGTCTTCGTCTCGCGCGTACAGGCGCGCGCGCTCTCGGGCGCGCGTCTTCAACGCGCTCGCGTACGCCTTGAAGCTCGCACCCGAATCGCGATGCTTGGCGATGTTTTCCAGACGCTCGTAGACGCTCTCGTACTGTTCGGGCGCGCGTCTGGGGAATAAAACGCGAAGCACGATGAATTTCGCGCGCAGACGCCCGAGCGCGGGCCCCGGCGGACGCCCTTCGCCCCGTCGACCGGCGCGCAGGCGCGGTTTTTCGAGTTTGAAGAAGACATCCGGCCACCAGTCTCTGTCTTCGTCGAAGACGCGATTGATGACGTCGACGTCGAGCGGCGCGTCGGCGTACGTCGGCGCCGCGCGTTCGACGTCTTCGACGTCTCCGTCTCGCGCGGGTTCGTCCGAATCTGAGGAGGAGGAGGAGGACGACGACGTGCGGTCCGTCTGTACGGTGCACAGACCCGTGAGACCGGTCAACATCGTCGCCAGCATGAGCCACGCCCAGAGGGACTCGGGTCGCGTCTCGACGCGCGTCGCGACGGCTTCGAGAAGAAACGCGCGTTCGCGTTCGAAACTCGACGTCTCTCGATCAATCATCTTCCACAGCGTCATCAACGCCGTTTTCGACGTCGGATCCACGCGTAACACTGATTTACACGCGTCCACGATTTCCGATCGAAAGTTGGCGCTCGACGTCGTATTCTTTGGATGCCCCGTCTCTCGAGCGTTCATCAACAATTCGGCGTACGCCGCGTGTACGTCGGCGTCGTCGGGATTGTGCTGTAAACACTGCGTCAAAACCTCTCTCGCTCTGAGAAAACTTCCCTGAAACGCTTCAATTTGCGTCAACGCCACCGCGCACGCGGCATCACCGCGATCGACGTTTAACGCCTCTCGAAGCGACGTCTTGGCCTCGCGCGCCAACGTCGCCGCCTCGGTGTCGTCCGCCGCGTTCGTCGCGTTCGCCACCGCCGATCGACGTCTCTTCGTCACCGCACTTCCCGGTCGACGAATGAGCGGTAACATACGGTACCCCTCTCGTCCTAAATCACTAAACCTCAACGTCCGCACTCGTCGCACCCAGAGTAAATGTCTCGCGAGCGCCTTGGTCTTCTTCGTCGTCGCGCCCTCGCCCGCGAACCTCCCCGCCGTCCCCCTCACCCCCTCCACCGGATTCTTCGGCGATTTCCGTCTCTTTTCCCCCAACACCATCAACGCACTCTCCACATCGTCCTCCTCCAACACCATTCGCATCGCTCGCTCCGCCGCGTCTCGCTCCGCGCGCGCGCTCCCCGCCGCGCTCGTCGCCGCGATTTTATCCCACGCCCGCGTCGCGTCCGTCCGCGTCGCCCCGTGTACCCCCCCCACCGTCTTCCATTCCTCACTCAACAGTTCCATCGCACAATACAGCACCTCCCGATCGCTCCACGATCGCCGCTCGCTCGTCGGCCCGCCTTTGTGTCGTCGTCGACGCGCGCGCGCCGGCGCGTTTTCGCCGTCGGCGTCGGCGCCGACGACGCCCATCATCTCTCTCAGGAGCGCCGCGCACGCCAACGCCGCGCGCGCGCGATCCCGTCGTCCGCACGCTTCGCGCATGAGCGCGAGTATCGATCCCGGGACGTCTCGCGCGCGCGCGTCCTCTCGCACGCGCGTCGTCGTCGTCGCCGCCGTCGAATGGGCGCGAGACCGTTCGTCGAGCGTAAAGCGAAGAAACGCGCGCGCATCCTCAAAGGTATCGAAATCGCGACACGCGCGAGAGAAATCGCGTTCGTGCGCGTCGTGTCGCGCGAACATGACGACGGGAGGACGAACGCGAGGCGCGCGATGACGTCGCGAAGTGATACATTGGACATGATTGCATTCGAAGAGCTCTTCGCGCGTCGACGATTGGACGACCGCGCACGGCATGGATGGATGATTCGTGAGAGTTCACGCGTCGTCCTTGAACAAATCATCCATGTCGCCCGCTCTGAGCGCGTGCATCGTCTTGTGCGCCTTGCGATCCTGTTTCTTTTGAACCTTGCGCCGCCGCGCGCCGACGTCGCTCTTTTTACTCTCGGCGCGTCTCGCGTTGGGCGAGACAAAGGTGTCGTCCTCGAAGAGCACGGCGCCGCCGAACGCGCCGGCAAAAATTTTAATCGGGTGTAAACACATCCGAGGACCCGTCTCCGAGAGCGTCAACCCTCGGGATTTCACCTCTTTCCCCGCGGGATGGACGACTTGGTAATTTCTAAACCACACGCGGCCGTCTTCCCAAAAAAAACAGAGTTGATGATCGTAAAACGGTTTCGCCTTGAAGTGTCGATACGGCGTCGAGAACACCTGCGTTAACATCTCTTTGATCACTCTCCGGTGCGGTTCCTCGTCGAACGCGGGCGCGAAGTGTAACGACGGACGACTAAACTTTAAATGATTCCCCGTCATTTTCAGCTCCGCCATCGTGTGCGCGTTCTCCGCGTGAAATTTAATCGAAGGCCCGCTCGGCGTCTTCGCCATCCACACGTAACAATCCTGTCGCTTTCGACACTCAAAAAACAACGCGTTCGTACACCCTCGCAGTTCCGCCGCCTCGATCACCACCGACCGTTCGCTCTTCGTGTCCATCTTCGCGTCTCTCTTGGCGTTTGGCAACAGCGTCGTCGCGTCGAGCATCAAATGTCTGTACCTCGACGTCGTCCCTCTCGACGTGAGCACGAGCGTGCGTTCGCGTTTATTCACCCCGGTGTGCTCGACGATCGCGCTCGAGGATTCCGGAACGTACCCGGTGCCCTCGACGCGCGCGCGTCGACGACGTCGCGCGAAGGCGTCGTCCTCACCCTCGTCCTCGGAATCACTCGCGACGTCCCCGAGGGTTTTCGACGCCGGGACGACGTCCGCGGCGTCTCGCGCGCGGCGCTCCTGACGACGCTTTTTATTTTTCATCGTCTCGTCGTCTCTTCGAACGTCGGCGGCGCTCGCGGGCGACGAGAGGGCGACGTAATGACGTGACGGGACGGCGGCGGCGCGCGTAAAGTGAAAAAGTGCAAAATTCAGAGACGCGCGCGTAAAGTTACAGAGGTGATCGGGCGGGGACGAGGAGCGGGGCGTCGTCGGCGGATTCGTCGGCCTCTTCGTCGTCGTCGTCGGTGGAGACGGAGAGACCGGCGAGGAGGGGCGGCGCGGTACACGCGGGGACGAGGGCCTTGCACGCGGCGACGACGACGAGAAACGCGGCGAGCGCGCGCCACGACCGACCGGTGGGGGAGACGACGCCGTCCGAGGACTCGGTCGTGGGAGCGCCGACGCGCGTGACGCGAAGGAGAAAGGAGGAGATGAGGGCGGAGACGAGGGCGCCGACGTCGCTGGCGAGGATGAGACCGGCGAAACCGAACGCCTCGAGGTTTCGAGGCGCCGCCATGGCGCCGAGGAGGACGGCGGGCATGTACCCGACGCGAAGGCCGAAAACTGTGAAGACGTCGGTGATGGAGAGGGTGGCGATGACGGTGTCGCGGGAAGAAGGAGGGGACGCGACGACGAAGAGTCGACACAGACCGAGCGCGGCGTCGATGACGCCGCAGACGACGAAGACGGCCCACGTCGGGGCGGAGGATAACCGCGCGCGCGCGTCTCGACAGAGCCGCGCCGCCGCCGCCGAGAACGTCGAGAACGATGACGTCGGTGCGCCTCTCGCGTCGTTCGCGTCGGGGGAGGACGATGACGCACTTCCTCGTCGCGTCACCGCGGTGAACGCCCACCCGAACGCCGCCGGCGCGGCGAGCGCGCCGACGCTCGAAAAGAAGGCGATCAAACTGTATCCCCACGCGGGCACGACGTCCGCGAACGCCGAATACGTGTACACGGCGAACGCGTCCAACGCCGTCGGCGCGAGTCTATACGCGAACACGCACGCCGCGCACTTGACGTACTCGACGTTCGCCAACGCCGCCATCGCCTCTCTCGCCGTCGGCGCGCGCCTCTCCGCGCGTTCCGCGTCTTCGCCCTCCGCCTCTTCCCTGTCGCTCGCACCCACCGCTTTCACCCCCTCCTCATCCTCCAAGACGAACATCCACGCCACGACCGCCGCCGCGCACGTCCACACCGCGCTCAAACCCACCGCTCGCCTCGCGCTCGCGACGGCGGTCGCCGCCGCGCTCGCCGCCGCGCCCGCGCACGTCCCCGCCGTTCTCGCCCCCATCGCCCACGCCTGGCCACCCACCGCCCTCGCTCGCCCCTTCCCGCGCGTCAAACACCCCCCGCTCCGTTCCGCGACGTGTCCATCCAGAGACGCGTACGCGTGCGCCGCACCGAGACTTCCCAAACCTCCCCACGCGTACGCCGCCGCCGCGCGCGTCCCGAACGTCATCATCCCCAACGCGCTCACCGCGCTCACGCAGCACCCGACGCACGCGTGCGCGCCTCGACGACGACGACCGCGTCCTCGATCGCTCGCCCACGCGCAGAACGGCTTCGCCATCGCGGACACGGCGAAGATGAAGCCGTAATACGTCGCGCTCGATTCCGGCGCGACGTCCCACGACAAATCTTTCGCGAGCGTCAGCGCCGTCGGTGTCATCGCGCTCGCGACGCTCAGGGTGAGCAAGAAATAACACGCGTAACATCCCGCGCGCGGTGCGTTCGGATCGACGCCGCGAGGCGATGGCATGACGCGCGGCGCGGGATGGCGGTCGTCACTCGACCGCGCGTCGAAAAACGGAAATCATGTCCTCCTTCGACGCGCTCGGACCGAGCGACGCGACGAGCGTGCGCGTGAAGATTCGAGTGCATCCGAGCGGGGAGCACTACGTGCGCGTGCCGAAGACGGTGCGCGACGCGAGGGCGCGACGCGAGGGCGAGACGAATGAATGGGCATCTTCATCTATTTTAAGACGATGAAAGATTCGCGCGCGACGACGCGCGCGCGACCGCGACCGCGTCACCGCGCGCGCGCGCGTCGCACCCATCGTTACGCGCGTCTCGACCGACCGACTGACGACGCGACTCGACGCGACTCGACTCGATTCCCAGGCGAGAACGCCGAGGGTGAAGGAACTCGTCGAACGCGTCTCGGGCGTCCCGGCGGCGACGCAGCGTTTACTCTGTCGAGGACGCGTGTTGAGCGATGACGCGTCGATGGAGAGCGCGAGGGTGGAGGACGGGGACACGCTGTTGCTCGTGAAGCGAGCGCCGGAGACGAGCGGGGGAGGGGACCCGAACCCGGCGTTGGCGAACGACCCGCACGCGCCGGAGAACGCCGAGCGAGGCGGAGGACGAGGAGGGACGATCGGGAACGGTGGAGCGATCGGGGATCTGTCGAGGATGATCACATCGTTGTTGACGTCGAATCCGGGGATGTTAGGGGCGGCGATGGGGGCGGGAGGAGGGGCGGTGACGGTGGAGTTTTCCATCGCGAACGGCGGGGACGGGACGAACGCGGAGCGCGGCGGAACGGAGGGACGACCGGGAGGACCAGCGCGGGGAGGGGGAGGACGCGATGGGGTGAACGGTGAGACGGTGGTGACGCGCGCGCCGGAGGAGACGTTGCGTCGATACGTCGGCGCGGTTGAGCGAGTGATGAATGATGTTCGGGAGCGCCGGTCGCAACCGCTCGTGACCAACGCGGCGGCGGCGGCGGCGCGGAATCGACCGGGCGCCGCGGCGACGCCGACGACGGAAGCGACGACGGAAGACGGACGAGTGGAGACTATTCATTACGGCGTGCAGTGCGACACGTGCGACGTGAATCCAGTTCGAGGAACGCGATACAAGAGCGTCGCCCACGACGACTTTGATCTCTGCGCGACGTGCTTCGCCGCGGGACGCGGTTCGCAGTGCGGACCGTTCACGCGATTGGACCTTCCCCTTCCCGCGGGATTACCGCCGGTCATTCATCACGAAAACTCCGAACCGGCGAACGCGAACGAGCGAACGCCCGGTGAGCACAGCGAAGCGGGCATCGCCGCTCTCGGTCAACTCGTACGCGCGGCGAACGCCGTCGCGGCGAACGCCGCGCCGCTCATGGACAACGTCGCGGGTAGATACGAACCGGCGAGTCGACAAAACACCGTCGAGACGCAGGCGCAAGGTTTGCAGCTCGCGGCGGTGATGCACGCCGTCGGTTCGCTTTGGTGCGAGCTCGCGAGGTGCATCTCCGTCGTGCCGCCGCCTCCAGACGCGATGACGCCGGAGGGCGCCGCCGTCGCGGGCGACGACATCAACGGTACGCGCAGCTTGTTTAACTATCCGCGACCCTCTTACATCGCGAGCAACGGGGAATTCCCGCACACGCGACCGCCGGGAATGCCGCTCCACACGCAGGCGAACAACTTTGCCGGCTTTGCGCAGCAGGCGCGCGCGGCGGGGCAAACTCCGGGCGTGATGCACGTCGTGCACCACGTCCCGTCCGGACCGAACGGGCTGGAAGGGTTGGACCAGTTGCCGCCTGAAATTCGCGCGCTCATGATGCGCCAGGCGGAGGCGAACCAAAACCAAGCCGCGCCGGGTAGTCAAACGTCGACGGAAGCCAGCGATTCTCCCGCCGCGGGGCAGCCACCGCAACAATCCGCGCAACGCGGGCGCGCGCGTCGCCAAGCGCAGGCGCACTCGTCTCAGAGAATGCTCAGTCGTTTACTAGGGACGGTGTTTCGAGCGATTCCGAGTCCGAGTTTCATGGGACCTCAAACCGGTGCAAATGGTTCTCAAGCGCAAGCGGGTCAACAAACCGCGACGCAGCCTGGAGCGACCGAAGCGGCGCCTCCGACCCCCGCGGCGCCGTCTGTCGAACCGCCCGCCGCGCAACCGACGCGAGAAGAAGCGCCGCCGTCGCGCTCCAGAATGCGCAGCGAAACGAACGAGGATACGAATGATCGAGCCGCGAAGGCTTCAAATACCGGAAACGGGTTATCCCCGGCGGCGAGCGCCGCGCATTTCGCGACGCGAGAAGCCGACACCGAAGCCGCAAAGTCCACCTTGGGTAACAGTTCCCAAGCCGCCGGAACGTCGCGGGACGAACGCGCGGAGGATGCGAAACAAAACGAAGATGAACGAGATTAGACTCGCCCCGATTTCTTTCAGTGAATGACTGATGTAAAACATGTCCATTTCAACAGCTAAAATCGTCTAAATCCGGAGAACCGAGCGCCTCCGCCTCTTCCGACCGTCGCGAGCGCCAGCGCGCCCACGGCGGCGCCGCCCAAATGACCCGCGTGCGCCACGCCCGATCCCCCGTTTTGAATCCCAACAATGTCTCGCATCAGAAACAAACCTCCGAGGAGAATGCTCGGGACCGGCACGATGGCATACAGATAAATCGTTCGAAAGGGATACAATAGCGTTTCGAACGCCACGATCGCGTTGACGGCTCCGCTCGCGCCGAGCGCCGCGGGGGTCATGTAAAAACCGCGCCGCGCCGAACTATCCTCTATAAATCTACTCACGTACGCATCGAAACGCTCGAAAACGTTTCCTTGACCTCGTCTCTGTTCATACATTCGCATCCGTCGCTGTCTCTGTCGCTTACACCACAGCACGTGGGCCGCGGACGCGCCGACTCCGCCGACGCAATACAACGTCAACAAATATCTCCCGCCGAATCTTTCGCACAAACTTCGACCGAAGAAATACAGCGCGATCATGTTCACGCCCAAATGCGTGAGATCGAAATGACTAAAAGCGCTCGTCAGCATCGTGTGGTATCGCCCTCGCGCCAGGGATTCTTCCGAAACCGTGAAATTCTTTCGCATGAAGCGCGAATCATCCGTCGTCGCCCATCCGTAATACACCACCCCGTTCAGACCGATCAACGCCCACAGCGCGCGCTCTCCCTCGTTCGGAATCCCGTATCCGTATCGCGACCCGAACGCGCCGCCGTACCCCGGCGGCGGCGCTCTGTACTCTCGTCGAGTCCCGACGTTCGCGGCGCGCGCGCGCGCGGACGCCGTCGCCGCGTTCCCCACCACCGACCACGCGTCGCCCCTCGCGCGCGCGATCGCGCTCGACGACGACGACGACGACGAACACGCGCGCGACGCGGACGTCGACCCGCGCGCCGGTCGAGCCTCCATCGCGCGCGCGCGCGCGAAAGATGTCCCCGCGGACGTTGACGCTCGAGATGCCCACACGGACACCGTCGCCGCGTTCGCGCGCGTCACCGCCCTGGAAACCCCTCGAAAGACACCGAAAGTCATCCGGCGCGCGTTCGTCTCCTCTCTCTCTCGCGCGCGGTCGTTCGCGCGACGGTTTCTGACGTCATCTGCTCGTCGTCGTCTTACAACTACAACTATTTGAAATACACCTCCCTCGGCGCGCGCGTCGCGCGTCTCGCGTCGCCGTCAGAGAAACTTCTTACGATCGCGCCCGTATCGCGCGTCGTTCGCGTCCTGCGCTCGCGAGAGGCGAACGCGTCGATCGGTCAGTCGGCGGCGCGTCTCGCGAGGGTTCCGCGCGCGGACGCGCGGCGTCCCGAGCGCCCTCGCGCGCGCGAGACGCCGCGCGCGCGAGACGAAACGAGACGAGAGACGAGAGCGACGGCGCGCGCGCGCGTTCTCGAGCGAGGCACGCACGAAATCTTTCACCGCGCCGCGGTAGATGAGCGCGGGCACGAAGACACCGAACGCGGCGAAGAGTCCGATCGTTCGCGGGGACAGACGGAATCTGCGCTCGATCACCTCGCGCGCGAGGCCGTTGGCCTCGACGAAGGCGTTGGGTTTCACCCCCGTGGGGTCGCTGCCGGCCATGAGCGCGAGGCGTCGGCGCGCGCGCGTGGGTCTGAGGGAACGGTCTCGGGTGAGAGGCCGAGCGTTCAGATCGGCGCGCGGTGTTTCATGCGCGTGCGAGCGAGAGAGACGAGAGCGGACGGGGCGAAAGGGGAGACGCAGAGGGTTGACCTCGCGTCGAACGCGACGCTGGGGGATTTGCGCGCGCGCGTGGTGTCGTTGGTCGGTGAGGACGGGACGACCGCTGGGAATTCGATTCGCGTTCGATTGAGCCTGAACGGACGCGACGAGTTGGGAGGGGGCGCGTCGGGGGCAGAGCGCGCGAGTCTGACGTCGTTGGGCGTCGCGGGCGGGGATTTGGTGCGATTCGAGGTGGTGAGAGATACGGAGGTTGTGATGGAGGACGCCGTTCCCGTCTCCGCGGACGAGGCGGCGGCGCCGTCGTCGAGCGGAAATCGCGCCTCCGGTGCGGATGAGGAGATGCCGAGGACGATGAGAGAGACGCTCAAGGAGTGGAGCGGCGCGCTCGAGGCTTCGGAGCTCGTCTTCTTGGCGATTCACGCCATGATGCTCGACGCCGGCGCGAAGACTCTCGGAGCGGTCGAACTCAGAGACGGTTTAGCGCGAAGGGGATGCTACGGCGTGCGGTACGAGATGGGCGTGCCGGGAACGAGCGACACCGTCGCGTGTTCCTTACGAGCGCAGCCAGTGGATGGGCACTTGTCTGTGTTCGGGGCGTTGGAGTCGGACGCGAGCGTGGCGTACGCCGCCTCGGTGCCCACAAACGAATACGCGCGAGGAAACGAAATCAGCGCGGAGAGGTGTCGCGCGTTGTGGGACACGGTGCGAAAAACGATGGCGAACAAACTCTTCGACGCCGTCAAGGCGCAAGTCGCCGGTGTGCTCGCGTCTGGAACATTGATGTCGCTTCCGACGGAGGTCAAGCGAAGAGTCGCCGAGAAACTCGACGCGTACGGTTTAGCCTACTGCTCCTGCACGTGTAGAGAGCTGCGCAAGGTGTGCGCGAGTAACGATCTGTGGCAGGAGTTACTACGAAAGGATTTTGGCATACAACACGGCGGTCGAGACGGACTCCACGCTCGCACGTTGTACAATTTGCACGCGATACGTCGAACAGAGGAACGCGAGGCGGCGCTGCGCATGGAATCCTACCATCCCATGCCCGGTCGTTTACCGCGTCACGGCTTGGGACCCGACGCCGACCGCGACATCTATCCTGGAATTCCCGGTCACGTGCCCGGTATCATCGGGGGCGATTACGATTTGTGGCCGGGAGGCTTGAATCCGAACCCGCCGCCGAGACCGATTCCGGGGTACGGTCGAGGCGGTTTGGGAGGTCCCGGTCGTCCTCGAGGCGGCTGGCCCGGCGGTGGACCACCGTTCCCACCGCAACCGGGTGGCTTACCGTACAATCCAGATCCCGACGCCGATTTGCGTAACCCTCCGGACATCCCGGGCGGAGGACGTCCCGGTTTTCCAAACATGCCGCCGAATCCCGGCTATGACGGGCGACCGAGACCGCCGCCGGATTTCTAGTCGATTTAGTTTTAGTCACGGCGAGATTCAGGTGAAAATCGAGTGAATTTTCATTGATAAATCGCTACTGCAGCCGCTACTGTTGTAATCAAGACGCGCTCGTCGACGTACGACGCGCTTCCGTTCAAAGTTATGCTCTTTACTCTTTCTTCTTTCGCACGGCCCGTTCGGCGCGCGAGTACCTCGCCTCCCGCCGCACGCGATCGAGGAGCATCTCCAAGCGAGACAACTGTCGTTTTTCATTCGCCAACGACGCGTCCACCTTGGCGCGAGCGTCCGCGAGCGCCGCGACGGACCGCCGCGTCTCCGCGTGCATCTCGAGAAGCTCTCGTTCCAGCACATCGGTCATTTCGGCGCTCATCGCGGGCGGATCGTCAAACACCGGTTCCGGCGTCGGCTCGAGCGTCTTTTCCTCCTCGGCGTCGATTCGCGCCTCCTCTTTCTCCTCCGCGGGCGTCGCCGAGGGGGCCTCCGACGCCTCCGGCTTCTTCGCGCTCTCCGCGTTCATCGCCCGCTCCGCTCGAACGCGCTGCATGATGACCGCCACCTCCTCATCAATCTTCTCCATCTCGGCCCGTCTCTCTTCGCCCATGCGCTTTTGCGCCCCCGCGAGCGCCTCGCGAAACGCGTCGTTGAAGTACGGCGACGCGTCCGCCGCCGCGAGTAAATCATCCGGATCATCCGACGCCACCTCCGCCGCGCGCGGATGCCCATCGTCCATCGACGAATTCGTCGCCGCGCTCTCCTTGAACAGCGCGTCGAACACTCCCTCGGCGTCCGCGCCGTCCTCGAACGCGCGCGCGCGTCCCATCATCGAACGTCTCATCATCATCGAACGTCCCGCGCGCGTCCCCGACGCCGACGCGCGCGCGCACGACGCCGACGCGCGCGCCGTCATCCGCGCCATCTTCATCCCTCGCGTTCGCGCGCGCGTCGCGTCGCGTCGCGTCACGAGTCGAGTCGCGGTGTGGCGTCGAATTCCATTCGAATTTCGAATATTCCGAATGTCACACGCGCGCGCGCGTCATGCGTCGCGTTCGAACGCGCGCTCGCCGCGCGCCCGCATCGATCGTCGCGCGCGCGTTCGCGTTCGCGGTCGCGTGCGTCACCGCGCGAACGGTGACCGCGTCGACGCCCGTGGAGGATGAATGTCCGTGCCTGAGCATTCACGACCCGAGGTTTTCGTGCGCGCCCGTCGCGCACGCGGACGCGATGCCGACGGAGACGATTCGACGGGTGCGAGAGGCGGCGATCGAGCGCGCGAAGACGCACGGATGGGAGCGGACGCGACCGAAACACGATTACGTGGACGAGACGCGGGAGGTGAAGGGACGGGATTTGCCGGAGACGGTGAGAGACGAGCTGCGACGGACGTTCGATGAACGTCTCGCGCCGTTGGCGCGAGAACAGTGCATGATCGATGAAAAGATGAAGTTTGAAAATCATGAATTTTATGTCGTCAAGTACGATGCGGTGAATTTTCCGAGCGTGGCGCAACACGTGGACGAAAAACACGTGACGTTTTTGGTGTCGCTCAACAACGTCACCGAGTACGCGGGCGGTGGAAATCAATTCCAGGGAATGGGATTCTCCGTACCGCACGGTGGACCGCACGCGCTTCACGCACACGACGTCCCGGCGCAACCGATCGGAAGCGTGATCATTCACGGCGCGCAGATGCACCACTCGTCGCACGACGTCACGGGTGGCGAGAGGTACGTGCTCGTCGTCGAGACGCACGTGAATAAATCGTGCTGCTGGGACTTCACCGCGTACATGAATTCGTTCGTGACGCGACTGTTGATCGTTTTGTTCCTCATCGTCGGCATCATGACCGGTGTCCTCGACTGGATCCAAAAGCGCATCAAAAAGGAAAAGCACGAAAAAATTTGGTGAGGCGTCCTTCGCCGTCGACCGCCGCGCGCGCGTACACATTCATTATCCGCCACATTTTTCACGATAGACGAGATGAAATAGCGTAGAATATTTTAATCGATCGACGCGCGTGCGCCATGCATCGTCGTCGACGCGTCGTCCGCGGGACGCGAACGGTTCGCCTCGCCGGGACGAGCGCGGGCCACAGTCAGCCTCGCTCGGCGACATGGATCCGTCCGATGATTCCGGCGCGGGCGCGGGCGCGGGCGGGTCCAAACCTCTTCGGTCGCCGCGACCGTACCGTAACTTCGATCCCGAAGACGAGGGTTGGCGACTGAGCGCGAGCGAACTGAGCTCGCGCATCGCTCGAACGCCCTCCGAGCGCGAAGCCGGTGAGGCGGCCGACGTCGACCGAGCCGGTCCGTCGGGGGTGGGCGCGACGACCTCGACGCTTCGTCGTCGAACGAAAACGCGTCACGCGGCGGCGGAGGCGAAGCAGGTGGCTGGGTACTACAGGAAGCAAAACCAGCTCGTCGAGCAGTTTCAAGAGTTGGAACACTTTCTCGAGAGAACGAGCGGGCGGAGCGATGAAGAATCGCGGGGGAAAACCCTCGAGGAGGAGGAAGAGGATAAACGCGAGCAGGTCGCGTTGAAGATATCGTTTTACGCGAACATCGTGCTTCTCGGGGTGAAATTATTCGCGGCGGTGAGCAGCGGCTCGCTGAGCATCATCACGAGCGCTTTGGATAGTTTCCTCGATTTAGTGAGCGGACTCATCCTGTTCGTGACGGATAAGAATATTCGGAATCAGAACAAGTATCTTTACCCGATCGGCAAGAGCAGGATGCAACCGTTGGGGATTTTAGTCTTTAGTTGTATCATGGGAACGCTCGGGTTTCAAGTGCTCATCGAAGGCATTCGACAGTTGATCGGCGACGAACACACGCATCATCTCGAGCATTTGGTTCTCACCATCGCCATCATGGTGAGCGTCATCATTCTCAAGTTTTTCCTGTTTCTGTACTGTCGAACGAGCAAGTCGAGCTCCGTGCAGGCGTACGCGCAGGATCACCGAAACGACGTCGTGACCAACATGGTCGGTTTGGCCGCCGCGCTCATAGGCGATAGAATGTACTACTGGGTCGATCCGCTGGGCGCTATTTTACTCGCAGCCTACATCATAGTCAACTGGAGTCAAACGGCGTTGGAAAACATTCGCGCCATGGTGGGCATGAGCGCGCCTCCGGAATTTCTGACGCGGCTGACGTACTTGGCGTGGAATCATCATCCAGACATCGTCCTCATCGACACCATCAGGGCGTACACGTTCGGTCCGAAATACTTTGTCGAAGTCGACGTCGTCCTTGACGAGGACATGCCTCTGCGACGCGCCCACGATATCGGGGAGGAGTTACAGAATCGCATAGAGCAAATGGAAGAAGTCGAGCGTGCCTTCGTGCACCTCGATTTCGAGAGCGAACACGCGCCCGAGCACTGACTGAGCGGCGACGATCGCGCACGCGCATGAGGGTATATAAATACTGCATGTCATCACAAACAAAATAATTCACATTCTACCGTATCGCAATGTTTTAACTTTTTCACAGGTGACGATTCGCGCTCGTCACGGGTTGGGGCAGGAGACAGGAGTGCGTCGTGTAATCCGTCGTGCGCTTGTTGAAGGTGACGACGAAGAGCTTGCTGAGTTGTTGGACGACACCCTCGATCGGTGGCGGCAAGAGCACGCTCACCAGAGACTCCTCGGCGCCTTCTATGTCTTTGTGCTCGGGAATCGACGTCTCGTTTTCCTTACCGCTCAACATTGGAATAGCGTTCGAATACTGACCGCCGCGCTCGAGCTTGTCCTCGTCTCGACGCTCGCGCGGCCACGCGTCGGCGTTCGTTCTCGGCGCGACGGACGCGCCTTCGTCCGCACCCTTAAACTTGAACACCTCTTTGCACGACACGCGGCTCAGTAAATTCACATGTTCGGGCATGCCGGCGGATTTAAACGCGCTAAACCACGGATCGTTGACGTTCGAAGGTCGGACGACATCCACGGCGCGACCATCGAACGTCTTGTCGCCCCACGCTGCCAATCCGCGCGTCGTCACCGCGTCTGGAAGTGCAAACACGCGCTCATCGTCGGTGCGCGCGATTTCTTCTCGAAGCGACGTCACGTTAACGCCGAATCGCACCAACGGATCTTCCGTCGGCGGCGCGGAGAGGGCGAGCAAACGCCGACTGCTCGAGCGCGAGCTGACACCCGCCCCCGCCGGCGACGACCCCGGCGACGTCACCCCCGCGACGGAGAGCGCCCCCAACGCGAGCGCCGTCACGGACGCCGCCACCGTTTGTTTCCTTCGCTTTGTCGTCGGCTTTTTCACCTCCAACTGCGGCGACGGCGGCGCCTCCACCGCGGGCTCGGCGCCCATCGGCGGTAGAGGAAGCTTGGGCGTCATCGGCGGATACACGCACGGCATCATCATCGTCGGCATCGCCCCGCCCCCGGCGACTTGCAAATTCATTCGCAACGCGTGATTTTCATTCGTCAAATGCATCACCATCGCCTGTAACTCACCGTTTTGCATCTCTAACGCGCGCGCACGCTTCTCCAAATCTCTCACGTATTCGCGTTTTCTCGCGCGACTGTTTTGCGCGCTCTCTCTGTTTCTCTCTCTGTTTCGACTCAGACGCAACAGCCTCTCCTCCTCGCTCTCGACGCTCTTCCCGTTCCCTCCGTCGCTCTCCCCGTTTGCCCCCGCGCTTCGTTTTCTCCCTCTCAACGACGATGAAGACGACGATCCACCAGCGCGTGAATGTTTTCCGGACGCCGCCGCGCTGCTCTCCTCCTCCGCCTCGCTCGCCGCGCCGTCCGCCCCGGCGCCGAGCTCGCCGAGCTCGCCGAGCCCATCGACGTCGAAATACCCGCACGCGCGAAACATCGACGGCGTCAGCAATCCATCCACGTCCCCCCCCTCGTCTTCAAATCCATCCACGACGAGCGGTTCCACTAAAAAATCATCGACGACCTCGTCCAAAAACGACGCGTCCAACCGATCGTGATGATTATCGTCGTCTCCGATCGCGAACGCGCCCGTCGCGTCATCACCATCGCTCGACGTTGCCTCCCGCGCGCGCGACGACGACGACGCCCGCTCTCTCGGCGGCGTCATCGTTCCGACATCACACGACGCGCGCGCGCCGTCACCGCGATGATCCTCACGATTCTTCATCGTGTCCTTCGATGAGAGATCGCGACGAATCGTCGCGTCGGTTCCCGTTTTCATCCTTTCCGCGCGCGCGCCGGATCGCGCGAACTCGATCTCGGACCTCGACCTCGCTCGCGCGTTCGCTCGCGCGCGCGATCGTCCCGCGTCGACGAATGACGCGACGACGCGCGATCGTGATGATTGATGTGCCGACCCTAAACCCTAAACCCTACCTCTCTCCACCGGACGGGACGGGACGCGGCGGCGCGCGGATCGACGCGTCGACGCGTCGAGGACCGGACGACGACTGACTCGTGATCCGACGTCGCGGAGACGACGGAGCGACGGCGACGGGATGGGATGGATTGGCGCGTTCGCGGGCGCGCGTGATTAAAGATTACAATGATTGACGCGCGGCGCGGCGCGGCGCGCGCGAGAGGTAAAACGTAAAGACGCCGACGCCGCGCGGCGCGCGCGCGCGGTATCGCGGTGCGGTCGGTCGTCGGTTCGAACGGGGAACGTATGGAAACCGTAACCCTAAAGCTGAACGTCGTTGGATTCGTCAGATGTGGTGTCGACTTCGGTGGCGACCGTCGGAGAGGCGGCGATGTCGGCGAAGACGGGGAGTCGACCGGGGAAAACGTCGGTTTTGGCGGCGGCGGTTTCGGTTTCGGCGGCGCGCGTTGGCGGCGAGAGGACGGGGGAGGTGTCCTCGTCGGATTCTTCGAGGGCGGATTCGCCGACGCGGCGCGCCGAAGCGTCGGCGGAGAGATCGGCGGAGAGATCGACGTCGGCAGAGAGATCGACGTCGGCGGAGAGATCGACGTCGGCGGAGAGACGCGATTCTTCGGCGGAGAGACGCGATTCTTCGGCCGCGTCGCGTCGATCGCTACGTTTCGACGGACGAGGATCGAGCGGTAGCGGCGTGCAGAGAAACGGATCGGTCCATTCGGAGGAGGAGGAGGAGCCTCGCGCGGCGAAGACGAGGGCGGAGAGCGCGTCCCCGCGACTATTCGCCGCCGAAGACGCCGCCGCCGCCCCGGACTCGGTGGGTCGATAGTGAATGAATCGACACCTCGAACCGTACGGACAACACCCCTGCGCGGCGAACGTTCTGCACACCTCCGTTTTGTACTTGGGATGACGCAGCACGGGACGAAGCTCGTCGCGACCGTGCGCGAATTGACACTTGGCGCCGTATCGACACGCGCCGCTCTCCTCCCAGCTTCGACAGAGCTCCGTCTTGTACAGCGAGTGCTGTTGTTTCGGACTCGCGGGACTTGCGCTGGTGGATCTCGCGCTGTCGTCTCGCTCGAACGCACTCGATCCGTACGCCGAAGAGCCCCGCGTGGGCGTGAGATTGACGCCGAAACTCGTCGCGGGACTTCCGGGACTGAGACCGAGCTGAAACAAGCCGTCGACGAGCTCGTCGTTGGACGACGCGCGCGGCGGAGATTGAAACGCCCGTGCGTCCGTCGATCCGACGTTGAATGTGGTACCATACGCACGAGTGGGAGAATGATGCACGGCGTGTTCGGTGTATCCAGAGACGACCGGAGATTGCGGAACGACGGCGGCAGTCGGAATGTCGTCGTACGCCGAGCTCGACCTCGGAGGCGTTCTGGGTGGACTCAGTGGATCCATCGGTGGTAAACCCGTTAAAATGGACGCGAACCGCTCGTTCAACTCTCGAGAACGATCGGAACAATTAAGTTGATTGTTATCGTCCGCATCGTTCGCGCTCGCACGCCGCATCCTCGTTCGCAGAACGTTCGAGACCCGAGTGTCTGGCCAAGAAAATTAGGGCTGCGCACGAGGCCAACCGACGATAAATTCGACGGGGTACGGCTGACGTGCGCTCGTCGACGCGCGCGAGAGTGCGTGCGTTCGATGGAGAATATTTTTTCGACGTAATCCGCGGACGGTGATGATCGATGCGCCGCGCGTGTGTGTGGTTCACACGGAACGAGAGGGGACATGGGATGGACAAAGCGTTGTTACCCGCCGACGACGACGCGAGACGCGATTGGGAAAGAATTGTTTCTATGATGAACTAAACAACAACTAGACGTATTTGAGATAGGTTGCGAGGTTGACGCCGAGATTCTGCGCTAGTCTTTCGGCGAGATCGCGCGAGATGTTGCATTGGTACAAACCACCCTCCATGGCGCTTCCGCGGTTGATGGAGAGCATGCCGAGCTGCGTCATGCTCGATATTTGCATGAAGACGTCGGCGCTGAGCAATTCCTCCTCGAGATCGGCGACTTCGGCGCCGTGTTCGTCGCACGCGGAGCGAGTGATGAAGTGAAACCACGCGATGAGACGTTCGAGCTTGAAGACTCTGCGCACGTCCACCGCGGCTTCGGCGGCGGCGGCGCGCTCTCGATCGGCGGCGCCGCGATCCTTCCTCTTGCGCTGCGCGATGTGTCCTTCGATTTGACCGCCAAACAGACGTTTGTCCACCTCGTCCGAGTTGTGCGAGCAGAGATACGCAGCCACGAGCAAAAACTTTGTGAGGCGCGGAATCTCAAAGTCCAAACGTCCCCCCGAGCCACTTCCGGCGGCGTCTCGACGCACCGGCCATTCACCGCGCCCCAACGCGAGCGCCGCCGGACTCAACGGCACCGTCAATCCCGTGTGCACGTTTGACCTGTGATTTCGCGACGCGGCGGCGTCGTCGCGTTGGCGCTCGGTGTTGACGTTCAACGCCGCGTACAACGCGCGAGGTTCGGGGAGAGGGTCGCCCTTCGCGCGGGCCTCTTCGTACGGCTTGACGTACTGCGCCCAGAGCGGCGCCAACGTCGCTCGAAGCTCGTGTAAATTTCTACACGTCGCGTGGAACGTGGACAGCATAAAGCTCAGAAACCCGTTGTATAACGTCTCGTCCGCGTCCGACGGTCGCTCTCTGAGTAATATGTATCGAACCTCCTCCTTTGTATACGCCGGAAAGTAGATGCCCTCGTGCGGCGTCGTCCTCGCCGTCGAACAAAACGTATCCCACCCTTGTTCACCGATGAGAATCACGATCACTTTCCGACAGCTCAACTCACCCAACCGCAACAACGCATTCAACACTGGCTCTCCTCGCCACTGTAACATTCTCTGCGCCTCGTCTATCACGACGTAACACGCGCGCGCGCCCGGATTCGCCGGCAGGTGCGCGCGAAAAATATCCACAAAGTCGCTAAACCTGTCGCACTTGAACGCCTTTCTCGCCCGTTCCGCCGTCGCCTCTCGCAACGCCGGACTCGATTCCTCCAAATATTCCCTCAACTCCTCCACCACAGCCTCATACAACAATCTCGGCGCGTGTTCCGTCGCGCACGACGCCACCGCGTGCGGCCGTCCGCTTCTTCGCAACGCGTCTCGCACGATGGACGTCTTCCCCGTCACCGGCGGTCCGTGCACGTACATCGGCGGGTGATCATCTCGCGCACCCCCTAACGCGCGCACCAACGATTCGATCGAGCGCGCGCGACCCGGCCATCGCGCGCAGAGTTCGCGAATGAATCCATCCTCGTCCGCCTCGATCGGGTCTCGAGTCGTCCTCGTCGAGGGCGTCGTCCCGGCGTCCTCGTCCGCCTCTCTCGTCCACGCCATCGCGCGCTCGGCGAGAATATCATCGAACGACTCGAGATCGATCGATCCATCGCGCTCCCACGGTCGCGTCGACGTCGTCGTCGCCGTCATCGCCGTCGACGCGCGACGTCGAGTGGACGGTCGAGAGACATTCGAAATCCAATCCAATCGAACGCGTCCGTCCGTCCATCCTTTGCGAATTTTGCGAATCGGGTCCGTCTTCTCGGCGTGCGCGTGCGTGGAGTATGGGGACGAGATTTGGTCGGACATGTGGTGATGTATACGAGACTCGTATTCGAGACGTGTGCATACCCATGATGATGCTCTGTTAGAGTGTAAAAATACGATGGAGATAAACTACAACCCGCGGGCGACCACCGGGCGAGACCCGAGACGAGGCGCGCGCGAGGCTGTCGTCGCCGCCTCTTTACACGTCGCGCGAGTGTTCCGTCATGAAGGTGCGAACGTCGGACGACGGGAACTTTGGACGACGCGCGCGTTTTCGTCGCGCGACGCGGGAGGAGGGCGACGGGGGGCGCGCGACGCGGGAGGATGACGACGGGCGCGGCGCGAAACCCTTTGGGGTCGCCCCGATCGCGCGCGGGGAGCGAGGGCGAGCGTCGCGCGCGCGCGCGCGCGCGAACGGCGCGGTGATGCGCGGGCGGTATCGATCGGTTCGAATGAAACGTTCCGGTGGATTCGTGCGATGCGCGCGCGCGGGCGATGGCGCGCGAGGGACGAGGATGGGGACGATGGATGAGCCGCGATGCGATGGATGAGCGCGACGACTGACGTGATGATTTTTGCTTGGTTCGCGCGCGCGCAGCTCAACATCGCGAACCCGCAGACCGGGGCGCAAAAGAAGATCGAGATCACCGATGAGAACAAGCTTCGATGCTTCTACGACAAGCGCATCTCCGCGGAGGTGGAGGGGGATGAACTTGGTGATGTGCGTGGTCGATGCGCTTTTTTTAGGGCTTTGTGTGCGCGCGCGCGTGGGACGACGAACCGCGCGCGATGGAGGGCGGAGGCGTCGGAGAGAGGGGAAGATTGCGTGAAAAAGTATTATTCGTATCGCGTACTGACCGGAAGCGCTCGCGTTTTACCTCGCATCGCAGGAGTGGAAAGGCTACATCTTCAAGATCATGGGTGGTAACGACAAGCAAGGGTTCGGCATGAAGCAAGGCGTGTTGACGAACCAACGCGTCTTCTTGCTCATGTCCCAAGGTACCAGCGGCTTCCGAGCGTTCGGTCGCCGTAAGGGTGAACGCCGACGCAAGGCGTGCCGTGGTTGCATCGTCTCCCAAGACATTGCGGTGTTGAACTTGGTCATCGTCAAGCAAGGCGACGCCGAGGTTCCGGGCTTGACGGATACCGAAGTTCCGCGTCTCCGCGGTCCGAAGCGTGCGAGCAAGATTCGTAAGCTCTTCGCTTTGACCAAGGAAGATGATGTTCGCCAATACGTGAACACGTACCGTCGTGAGTTCGAATCCGCCACCGGCAAGAAGAAGTCCAAGGCGCCGAAGATTCAACGTCTCGTCACCCCGCTCGTCATCAAGCGCAAGCACGCGCGCGCGGCGGCGAAGAAAGCCAAGCAAGCCAAGTCCAAGTCTGAGGCTGCGGAATACCACAAGCTCCTTGCCCTTCGTATTCGCGAACAACGTGAACGCAGAAGCGAGTCCCTCGCCAAGCGTCGCGCGTCGTCCGTCGCGAAGAAGGCCTAGACGGCAAGTCTCAAACCTTAGGAGTGGTTTTGGGAATGGTTGGAAACTTAGTGTATTCAGAGACGGAGATTGCGGAGCGGGCGTCGCCTCGCGAAACGAGCTTAGCAGCTTAAAACTTGATTCCTCGCGTTCGAATTCTTTGTAAACGATGCGATGAACAATTCTAAACGCGCCGACGCCTCTCGTCAACTGTCTTTTTTTTCAAAAACGATCACCCCCCATTGGACGACGCGCGCGGGTGATAGCGCCGAGTCGGCATGAGCGTGCGCTCGCAAAACGCCACGAGAGTGTCATGCCGTCGTGTGTCGACGCATACGCGTAAAATAGGCGCGTCTCGCGCCGCGATTCGTGCGCGAGGACACGGTGACTCGGCGATGAGCGAAGACGATGATTACGCGATGGATGAGAACCGAACCCCTTACTATACGCAGACGGAGCGCAAGTTTCTGGACTTGATCACCATACAAGCGCTGAAAAATATGTTGCACTATTTACAAGAGTCCAACGGAGAGATGCACATGTTTTTACACAACTACGTGAACGAGAATCCGATTCAGCTCGACGAAAAGCACTCCATGGAGGATTGGCTCACCAGACTCGCGGCTCGACCCCTGACTCGGGTCAACGATCCTCGCAGGTCGAGCGTGCCTGGACCGGCGGCGGAGGAATCGGCGCTGCGAAACGGACGCGAGGTTTCTCCGAGAGATTTAGTGGAGAGAATATTGGCGGCGAGAGTGCACGTCGCGCAAGAGTTGGAAGGCGTCGGCGAAAATTTGTCGGTTAGAAACAACTTAATTTTCACGAACGCGCTCGCGACGACGTTTAAGCTCAGCGATGATGACGTCTGATGGGGAACGGGGGAGAGTGATAGCAACTAGCGCGCCTGCTTTATGCGCAAATGTAGTGAAACAACTTATATTTAACAACATGCGAGGCGCCTGCCTTCTTACTGTTTTAAGCAATGTACACGTAAGCCTTTCGATCATTCGGATCGCGCTGGATGAAATCTCGATCGATCAAATTTTCAATGTGCTTTTTGATGTCTGCGGCGGTGGGCATGAACTTGTTTCTAACCTGCGCGGTGACATGGAGGACGACGCCATTGTGATCGAGACGCTTCTTCGACTTCATCACGCGCATGATGGCTGCCTCAATTTGAGGTTTGCGATCATCCACGATTTGATTCTTCGTCATATCACGCTCTTGGTCGTTCTCTCGTTTGGTGGAGATCGACAGGATCTTTACCTTTGATGTCTTCGACTTGAACTCGTGGTTCACTTCAAACATGTCGCTGAGCAGTACCTCCTTTCCGGCGGGAGACTTTGTGAGCACGTTCTTTCCTTTGACGCACGTGAGCGCTTGCAGACACGGTTTGAGTTCGTCGCCCGTAATACCAGTGAGTTCTGAGATCGAATTCGTGGACAGAGCCTCGTGTTGGTTGAAAAGCATGAGGATACACATGTGAAGCGTCGATGCCGAAATTTCGTACTCACCGCTGCGAAACCTGGCTTTGAGCTCGGCTCTTCCCATATTTGCCTGCCATGAAAGTTTGCGCCCAGCGTAGCGAGAGAGGTAAAAGTCCTCAAACACTTTCCGCGCCCGTTCGCAATTCTGAGGCAAATACACCTCGCTTTTGTGTATTTTCATGGGCCACGCTCCCGTCGTCAAGACGGAGACGCTCACGTCGAGCAAATTCGCCCCGTCAGGATGCGCGTCCTTAAACTCACGCGTTAAATCCCCAGACATGAGCATATCGTTAAACATACTCTCCATTTTACTCGTAAACGTGAAGCCGCAATCATCTTTGAGTCTCCTGATGAATGTGAGCTCGTTGTCATCGCTTGCGGAGCGCTTATTCAACAACCTCTTCGACAAGTGCTGGCGATAATAATTTTCAAACACATCCTTTTCGTGGAATAATCGAAACACGCTCATCGAAATGTCGAAAATCGTCTCGACGTCCAATTGACTAATCTCTTTCGCGCTCTTACGCAACACGCTGTCCAGGTATAGCGACAGATACTCTGGCGTCTTCGGATTCCAGTTGGCGACGTACTGATACGCTTGATTGCACTGCGACTCGATGAGACGATTGTTTCCAAACGCCTCGACCAATATCGCATCGTATTTTTCCTTGTACGCAAACAACTCTTCCACGAATTGCGCGGGGTTCGCCTCGTTCTCCGAATCGGTGACGATCGATTTACCCATCTCTTTGAGGTGATTGAAGATGACGTCCGGCATTCCCATGAGGTCGTCCGCGCCGGAGAAGAGCGCGTACATGCGACGTAAATTTTCCGTCTGATTCGCGCGAAGCATGTGTACCAAACCGCTCGAAGCGTTGTATAAGAGTGATTGTGACATTTCCTTGAGTAACTGATCCTTCGCCTCCCCGAGTACGAGGCTAAAGGTCCGAGGCGCCATGTACGCCTCGGCGCGGCGGCGCTCGCCCTCAAGACGCGTCTCCGCCATCTTCAGGTACGTCGGGCAATCATCCATATCGATGCGTTTCTGCGCTAAAGCTCTGTAATACGACGTCGTTTCATCCAACATGTTCGTTTCAAACTCATCGACGTACACCGATTCACCGAGCGTCATCAACATCGACGTCACCTCGCGCAGGGCGTCCCCGGAGACGGTGTCCCCGTCGCGCTCTCGGCGAATCATATCCAGCATGCACGAACGCATTCGTCGTCTGATGCGAGGATTATTGACGACGCACTCGCACCAGAGCGTCATGCAGAGCTTCTCCACGGGTTCTAAATTCTTCGTCGCGCTCCTCTGTAAGTGCACGCGATCGAGATAGATGAAGACGTCGGCGAGCATGCGCGCGCTCCTCCGATGACTGACGAAGCGTTCTTGCAAATCTCTCAAAAACTCTTCATCCCCAGCCACGTCAGCAATCTTACACGTGATGTGCAGGCACAGATGATCCGTCACCGTGTCACATATCGCATCATACAGCACATCCCCCCGTTTACGGAGCACGAGCGCGTACGCCGCGCCGTACAACTCTTCGTACGAGAGTCCGGCGCTCCTCAGGTTAAGCAATTCAATCGTCGCCGTTCGAAGCTGTCGAAGCGTCTCATCGATAAACTACGCGCGAGAGACGTCACGAAACGCACACACGGCGGTCAATCTCGCGTTCGAAACGCGCGTTTCCCACGTCGAATCACCGATCGCATCGAATCGATCCGATCCGATCCAATCCAATCCAATCCAATCGCGTCTCGCGAAATCGCGCGTCTCGCGACAATCACCCCCCACCCCCACCCTCGTCTTCGCGCGCCCTCGACTCCGACCGACGCACCTCTGGATCCTCTCGCGCGCGATGTTTAAACGGTTCCAACGTCCCTCGCGTCGTCCCTCGCGCGTCTCCACCTCGCGCGCGTCGTTTCCTCCCCACCGACGTCCTCGCCCCGACCTCGCGCGTCGCCTCCTCGACCGTCGTCTCCCTCCCACGATCGTCCCCCTCGTTCCCACGCGGCGTCGCGCTCGACGTCCCGGCCTCCCCGGTTCCCCGCGGCGACGTCTCCGCGTCCTCGTCGCGCGCGTTCGTCGGCATCCCGCGCGTCGCGGGCGTCTGACGAGATGGATCCGGTCCGTCGCGCGACGCACCTCTCAACCCTATCTAAACCCTATCTAAACCCTATCTAAACCCTAAACCCTACGGACCGTTCCCATCACGCGCGCATTCATTCCTTCCCATCGCGCGCGCATTCATTCGTCGGCATGTCCGCGCGAGCGGCGCTCGAGCGCGCGGTGGAGGCGGTGCGACGCGCGTGCCCGAACGCGATCGGGACGCCGTTGGATTTACGCGCCATCGCGGAGAGCGTGGCGACGGAAGGGGAGACGACGACCGATGCGGACGCGGTGACGCGGGTGACGCGCGCGTGGACGCGCGCGACGAGAGATCCGGGGAACGCGCTCACCGAGGGCGAGCTCGCGTCGGTCATGCGCGCGTTTCACACGGTGTGGATGGAACACGGACGATCGGGGACGCCGTTGGACGATGGGACGTGGGCGTTTCGATGCGCGCGGGTGAATCGACCCGCGGTGAAGCAGTGTCTCACGCGACTGGCGACGTGGACGAGACGGAACGCGTGGGCGGGGTGGGTGGAGGCGTGCAGAGAGATGCGGAGGGAGGTTGCGATGAAGAGTGGTGGACGGTATGAGACGTACGCGCAGGTGGTGCGAGGGTTGGATGGGTTGCGCGCGCGAGCGACGACGGCGGTGCGCACGGAGGCGAAGGAGGACGCGATGGCGTTCGACGAGAGCGCGAGGAAGTGGATCGAGGCGTGTTGGAGCGATGCGTCGATTGGATCGCCGTTACCGTCGTTGGATGGGATGCCGAGGGAGAATGTGACGTTTTACGCGCGGGGGATGGAGCGGGATGGTGTGGTGTCGGCGTCGAAACGGGCGCCGCCGAGAGATCGGTCGCAGCCGGTGAGTCCGGCGGCGCCGACGCCGAAGAGGGCGAAAAAGGCGGTGAAACCCAAGATTGAGGCGCCGAGTTCGGTGAATCGCGAGAGCGGTGCGTTGTTGCCGAGTTCTTCGAAGAAGGACGCCGCGGAGGCGTCCGTAGTCGTCGAGGAGGGCGCCGCGGAGGCGTCCGTGGTCGTCGAGGAGGGCGACGAGAGACGGGCGCCGGTTCGCATGATGGAGATGCACGCCGTTCGCCAATCGGTGGGCATCACCGTCAAAGTGCGATGTCACGGATTAGACGCGGAAATGGTCATCATTCCGCCGTTCGGTCTGCCGAACGGGGTCAAAACGAACGGCGAGATGGCGGCGATGGTTTTCCAGGAGACGCAGGCGGCGAAGCACGCGAACGCGCCGCCCGCGGAGCCTTCGGCCCGGTGCGTGCACAACGACGGTAAAGCGTGGCGATGCCCCGGTCGAAGAGTCGACGACACGCCGTTTTGTGCGAAACACAAGCCGGCTAAATTTGCAACGTCCGTTCGCTGCTCGCCGACGGCGTTTGAAACGCCGCACGGATTACGGGTGACGTACGACGGACCTCCTTCCGCGGGTGTCATTCGAAGCGTGGCTGGCACGCCGGTCGACGCGTCGGATTTGTTGAGGTTGAAGGATCCGGAATACTTCGAGACGCACGCGTGGAAATTAGAACAACGATTGAAATCGCGCGAGGGATTGGTTCGCCGCGAAGGACCCGGAGGACGCTTTCGCGAGAACGCCGTCGTGCTCGAACGCGGCGGGATGTGGGTGCCGTACGCAACCTACGAGGCGCGGTTGATCACTCTTCTCCCGGGAACACCGCCCGGTGCGAGCACCGCGACGGATGCGATGCTCAACCAAAGCCTTGAAGATATGCGCGTCGTCAACGCCGCGCGTCTTGCCGACGCGGAAAAATCCTCCGCCGACGACGCGACGACGGACGTGGATCTCGATGAAAATGTTCCTCCGCCGACCGCCGACCGAGCCGCCGATGAAGACGATGCATCGAACGACGACGGTTCAGGGCGCGCGAAAATCCCCCAACCGACCGGAGCGAAGGAGGTTCGCCGCAGACTCGCCGAGCTTCACCGGCAGTTGAACAGCGTCAACCGCGAAATTTTAGCCATGCAAGAGACGGGCGCGGAGCACGTGCAGGTGCACGCGCGACCCGAGCGCGATGATGCGAGCGAGTACGATGCGTTCGAACGGAGCGTGAATCGTGCGCTTTGCCTCAAGGATTGATTCAATTGGCGAGTATAAACGCTTAAAATAAGAATTTTAACAACACGCTATTTTCTTTCACTCGCTGAGCTGTCGAGCTATTTTCTTTCACTCATTCCCTCTCCGTAGTTCTCAAGATTGATGATGATTGATGACAGTAACGCGGGACAGTGCTACATTTGTAAGTTTGAGCTTTGGTCACTTCTGTACAGAGCTCGCTCACTTGTACTGAGCGATGAATGAATTGTGGAAATCCGTCAATTTCACAGCCACACCCTTGATGTCCTCTTCGCTAGGCAAGAAGGTGGTGCGGAAATGCCACGTGCCAGGCCTTTGACCGAAACCAGAACCCGGAACGGTGACGATGCCGGTTTGATTCAGGAGACGGGTACAGTATTCTACATCTGGAACCTTGTTCGCCTCCTTGCATTCGTCCATGTACTTTTGCGGGAACACCAAGTTGGGGAAGCAATACATCGCGCCGTCGGATGGTTGGCAGGTCACCCCCTCTAGCGCGTTCAAAGTGCTCCCGAGCGCGATGGAACGACGCTTGAGAGAAGCGAGAATATCATCGCGCTCTTTGCAGAAGAGCTCGTAGGACGGTTCACCCTCCTTCGGGGGATCCATCACCATCGACACGACGACTTGACCCGCCAAGTTCGGGCAAAGCGCGATTGACGCGAGCTTCAAGACTGCGGCGACAACATCCGGATCCCAGGCACCCACCAACTCCATGTAGCCACCACGGCGACCACACTCTCCGTAGAAACCCTTACTGGTACTGTGGAAACTGGCCAACGCAACCCTCTTCTCCAAGCCGGCGTCCAAGACGATTTTGCGCATGCTCGTAAACGTCTTCCCCTCGGCGTACACATTCTCTTGGTACACTTCGTCGGAAATCAGAAGCAACTTCTCATCGGCGCAAAACTTGGCAATTTCTAACAAGTTTTCATCGGAAAGCAAGTTCCCAGTCGGGTTACCCGGGTTAATGACGACGATGGCGCGCACGTTTTTCCCGTTCGCTCTCGCCTCGTTCAACTGTTTCCTCACGTGTTCGACATCCATCGACCACGAGCGCTCTTCATCCAGGTAATACGGCACCAAAGTACCACCGTACAACGTCAGCGCCGCGGAATACAGCGGATACTGCGGAATCGGACACATGACGGCATCCTCGGACCCACGAATGAGAATGTTCATGAGGTAGTGGCACCCGGCGGAGGCCCCATCCGTGAGATAGATGTCATCCGGATTCGCCGCGTGCCCATCTCTCTTGGTGATTCCCGCCGCGACGCGCTTGCGTAAAACCTGCACACCTTTACTCTCCGAATACGCCCCCGTACCCCCCTTGATCGAGCGTTTATACTCATTCGCCCGCGCGACGACGTCCGCCGGCAACGCCCCGTCGACGCCCTCGCACTCGATCGCCGCCAACACCTGACGATAATACGACACCGGTTTCTGCCCCAACTGGTGCGGATTCCCGATATTACAGTACACCACCTTGTCGAACGGCAAATCCGCCCCCTCCTCGAGCGCCCTCTCCAACTGTTGCGCCTGAATCACGATCGGCCCTCGCACCGCGTACTCCGCCGCGACGACGGCTTCGTTGATCGTCTCCCCGTTCAACGGCGTCGTCATCGAATTCGATGCGCAGAGACGAACGCGCCGTCTCCTCGTCCTCTCGTCGCTCTCCCACCGTCGTCGACGCGCGTCGCGATGTGTCGTCGTCGAATCGTCGTCGACACGTCGTCGTCGTCGACGCGTCGCGTGGGACCCTCTCGCCCACGCGGCGGGTCGGCGTCCCGTCATTCCACGAGTCATGACCGGTGGATATCGCCAAAAGGGGGGGGGTGCCGACGGAGGCGGGTGACCGGTCGTACACGAGACTCCATATTCCGGAGATGGATGGTGGTTTCAAGGTGTATTCTATGGACGCTGGTCCATCGTGCGTATTCAACGGATATTTGTACCATATATCGAGGAGTTGCGTGTCGACGGGCACGCATTGCATGCATTCGCCGCACATGGCGACGCGATTCGTTCGCGGGCCGTCGACCGCGACCGCGACCGCGACGGCGACGTCGCTCGCGCGAGCGATCACCGCGTCGGTGTCGACGTCGTCGTCGTCGACGTGTTCTCGCGGGGTCGGACGAGGGACGACCGCGCCGGGATCATCATCGATCGGGCGCGGGACGGCGCGCGCGAGCGGTGCGGCGAGGCGCGGGCGCGTGGTGCGAGGCGCGACGACGACGACGACGACGACGAGGACGCGCGAGGAAAGGAGAGGGAGGGGGTGGGGAGAGACGAACGCGAGGGGTGGGAAGTGTGGACGACGCGCGGGTGGGATGCGATTTTTCGCGAGCGGCGGGAGAGACGCGGGTCGAGGCGAAGACGACGCGCGCGTCGCGGGCGAGGTGCGGTGCACGGAGAAGGAGCGAGAGGTGTTCGATACGTTGTTGGAGGTGGTGGAATATTTTAAATTGGACGTGACGCTTCGCGTGGCCGGGGGATGGGTGCGGGATAAACTCGTCGGGAGAGAGAGCGACGACATCGACGTCGCGTTGGATACCATGTTGGGGAAAGATTTCGCGGAGAAGGTGAACGAGTACATGCGAGAGAAAGGGATGGAGACCAAGGGGATCGGGGTGATTCAGAGCAATCCCGAGCAGAGTAAACACCTGGAGACGGCGACGATGCGCGTGCGGGACGTGTGGTTGGATTTGGTGAATTTGCGTTCGGAAAATTACTCGGAGGATAGTCGCATCCCGGAGATGGAGTTTGGAACGGCGAAGGATGACGCGTTCCGACGCGATTTGACCATCAACGCGCTGTTTTATAACATCAACGCGAACGAGGTCGAAGATTTCACCGAGCGCGGGATTCCGGATTTGGAGAGAGGCTTGGTGCGCACGCCGCTTCCTCCTCGCACGACGTTTCTGGACGATCCTTTGCGGATATTGCGAGCGATTCGTTTCGCCGCACGATTCGGTTTCGACGTGGACGAAGAGATCGGCGCGAGCGCGAACGATCCGGACGTGCAAGAAGCGCTCAAGCACAAGGTGAGCCGCGAGAGATTCGGTAAGGAGGTGCTGGGTATGCTCAAGGGACGCTCTCCGGCGGATGCGGTGGCGCTGATGGCGGCGTTCAAGATTTCTCCCGTCGTCCTTCAAGTGTCGACACAAAGCGTCGTCGACGCCGTGACTCCCGAGGCAGACGCGATGTCCACGTACTGCACTCGATGCGTGGAATTATCGCTAGACCGCGTGAAATCCGTCGATGCTTGGATGGACGAGGAGAACAAAGTTTGGCTCTTCCTCGCCGCGTGGTTGTCGCCTTACCGCAACCTGCAATCGACGGGTAAGAAGGGCAAACAGATTCCCGCGGTGAGCGATATCGTGAGCAACGCCTTGAAGCTTCGCACGAAGGACGCTGACATGGCTGTGCACGTGCACGAGTCGATGACGAGCGCAAAGGCGTTGTTGGAAAACAAGGAGTTTTCTCGATTGGAGGGCGGGCTCGCCTTGCGTAAGATGGGAGCCACCTGGCGTCTCGCGCTCTTGCTCGAAACGATGCAGTCGGTTCCCGGCATGAACGAGGCGTGTGTTCCCGAATGGGCGTCCGAGTACGCCTTCAATCCGGAGGATGCGCCGCAAGATGCTCGAGACCGAGTCGACGCCGGTCTCGAGGAGGCGACGAGAGCGTTCGCCGCCGTGGAGGGGCGCATTCTAGAATTGGGATTAGACGAATGCTGGGGCGCTAAACCGCCGGTGAACGGCCAAGACGTCATGACGGCTTTGAACATGACAAAGGGAGGTCCGGAACTTAAAAAATGGATCGATAAAGCCACCGAATGGATGTTGGAAAATCCCGACATCACGAAGGACGAGTGCATCGATAGGATCAAACGAGGGTGAACTCTAGCGATAATAATGTAATCTACTTGTACAAGTGCAACATCGTAAAATAATTACAAACTACCTACCACCATGGGTCGTCGAAGGCTTTCTCATCTACGACGACCGTCGCCACCGCGGGAACGGGCGGTTTCCCCGGCGGACTGAGCATGACGAATACCTCAGTTTTACCCTTTTTGAACGTATCGGCGAGTGATCTGATAGCGCTCACGCGCACGAGGGCGGATGCCAATCCAACCGCCGCGGGCGACGGAGAAGCAGAGGTGACGTACCCGATGGGCGCGCCGAGCTGACCGGCGAGCGACGGATCGTCCCGACGGGGTCTCGTTTTGTCCTTCTTGCCGATCCACGCGTCGTACTGTGCCTGAGTGGGAACGTGGACCGTCGACCCAAACGAGGGTTGACCAGACCACGGACATCTCAGGGTCACGCGAACCGCGTCTCCTTCGTTCGTTGTCGACGCGATCTCGCCCTTGTCTCGCAAAACGCTTTTGACATCCGTCGTCTTCTCCCGGGTCGCCAACGCTTTGAGGCACGCAGAGATTTTACCCTTTGGCTTTGATTTCACGTTCGGGTCTGATTTCAGACCCGCGAGAATTTCTGCGTCAGAGATTAATTCACGACGTCTATCAGCACCAGCGACCGTGTCCAAGTAATCGTCGGGGAAAACGGGGCGCTTGAAGCGCAGCGCGCACCACGACCACTCCGTGACGCCAGCCGCTCTGGCTCCGGTTCGATTCACGCCAAGCCACAAGGGACGTATCCACGACGTGGGGACGATGAGAGTGTAACCATCCATCGCGACTGGACCTCGATTGATGAGCGTCGCGGCGTACGATTTCACGCCAACGGCGCAGTTTTCCACCCATGGTTGTTCCAACGCCAACTCGCGCGAAGCCTGTCGACTCGCGTCGAACTCAGCCTGAGACGGTGCGACGTCTGTCGGCCCATCCATGCGTTCTAGGTCTAATTTCAAATCCCACGCAGCCGCGCGCGGGTCTGGCAGCACCAGCCGACGAATCCCGCGAAGTTCGTGTTCTCCGTCTAGTGACGGAGCGAGCTTCTGCACCACCTCAAGAGCTTTCGCTCCCACAATCTCGACGCGAGCGTACGCATCTGACGACGTGACGTCGACATCGGAAGTTGGACAGTTACGTTTGAGACACTCCATTGCGCTATCCTTGACGCGCGGATGCACCCACACGTGCGCCTCTGAGACGCCGGATCCCTTCGTCCCCGTCACGCGATACACCAAAGCCGGACAGATGACTCGATTATCCCGACCTCCGAGGTGTACGGCGCACGCCTTGTGACCCGAAAGAAATCCCTTGCTCTTGAGTGGTTTCGTATCCAGCGAGCAACTCTGTAAAACTTTACGCACGAGACTCGCCTTCCCGGCGACTACGAAACACGCGTTGTAGGAAGAATCGTGCACGACCGCGTGTTGTGAGATTGAACGCATCATGAAACGCCATCCACGACCCTTTCCCACCCTCACTTCCGGTAAAACGCACCCCCAACCTCGCGGTTTGTGCATCTTAAATCTGCGCGGTGAACGAAAACGGCGGTCAGTCTCCTCCCGAGCGCGAGCGCGAACCGCGCGGTCACATCACTCATCGCCTCAGTCGGTGTACCGTTCGGTAACTTATAAACGCTTGTCTCCAGGGAACGCCGAAACATTCTCGGATTGGCTGGGTGCGTGATTTCGTCATCACCGGCGACGGTTGGTTCTCTCGTCGAGCGCGCGACGAGTCGAGACGTCCCGCGAAGCGCTCACCTCTTCGCGTGCCACGTGTGCGTGCGCATCGTTCTCGCCCCCTCATTCCCACCTCCACCTCCATCACCGCTCACCACGCGCGCGTCGTGTAACCTCCCTCGCCTTCTCACCGCTCTTCGACACCGCCGAAACGCGTCGCCGCCGTCGCCGCGACGCCTCTTCAAGTTCGGTCGTCTTCGCACCACCCTCGGCGCGTGACTCGTCGCTCGCCGACGCAGATGCCGCGCCAAAGAGTGCGCGCCCGCACCGCGTCCCCGCGCGCGCCCGATCGCCTCCGTCGTCGCATAAATCTCGCTCGCCCGCGCGCTCGCGTAGTCCCACACTCGCACGAATTTGGGCGTCGACGTCTCCGCCCCCGTACTCTCGCCGCGATTCGCCACGACCACCGCCGCGCGATCATCCATCGCGCGCGCTCGACGCTCGACTCGCCCGCGCGCGACGCCCGATCGCGCGCGCGACGGTCTCGCGCGCGATGCGGAATTTCCCAAAACCTCGACATCGCGCGCGCCTCGCGTCACATCGAGACGCGCGTCTCGCGCCGTCGTCGACGCCGCTCGACGATCGAACTCGCGCGCGTCGAGTCGCGCTCGACGCTCGTCGAGTCACGGGCGCGTCGAGTCGCGCGAGCGACGCGCGAGGGCGTCCGCACAGATGGATGAGGTGAAGAAGGCGATGGGCGAGACGCTCGCGGCGGCGACGGACGCGATGGGCAAGGCGGAGATCGATCCGGAGAAGGCTGCGAAGAAGGCTGCGAAAATCGCGGAGAAGGAGGCGAAGAAGGCCAAGGCGGCGGCCAAGGCGGCGGCCAAAGCGAAGGCTGAGGAGGAAAAGAAGAAGAAGGAAGCCGAGGGCGGCGGCGAAAAGAAGAAGAAGGGCAAGGCGGCGAGCGGACCGAGCGAGGAGGATAAGCTCGCGTTGGAGAGCGCGCTGAAGACGCCGAAGGGTGAGAAGAAAGATCTCGTCGATACACCCATGGCGAAGTCGTATAACCCGGTGGCGGTGGAGGCTGCGTGGTACGAGTGGTGGGAAAAGTGCGGGATGTTTACGCCAGAGATGGGAACGAATAAACCCAAGTTTGTCATCGTGATTCCACCGCCGAACGTCACCGGCGCGTTACACATCGGACATGCGCTCACGAACTCGATTCAAGACACCGTCGTGCGTTGGAGAAGAATGAGCGGGTACGAGGCGTTGTGGGTTCCGGGCACTGACCACGCCGGCATCGCCACGCAAACCGTGGTGGAGAAGAAGTTGGCGCGCGAGGAGGGCGTCACGAGACACGATCTCGGCCGTGAAAAGTTCCTCGAACGTGTTTTCGAATGGAAGAACGAGTACGGCGGCAAGATTTTCAATCAGCTTCGCAGAATCGGTTCTTCCATGGATTGGACTCGTGAGGCGTTCACCATGGACGAAAAGTTGAGCAAGGCGGTCAAGGAAGCATTCGTTCGCATGTTCGACGAGGGTTTGATTTATCGCGATAACAGATTAGTGAACTGGAGTTGCCAATTGAAGACAGCGATCAGCGACATCGAGGTCGACTACATCGAACTCGAGGGACCGACCATGCTGTCGGTGCCGGGACACACCAAGAAGGCGGAGTTCGGCGTCATCACGTCCTTTGCGTATCCGTTTGAAGACGGTGAAGGCGAGGTCGTGGTGGCCACCACGCGTATTGAAACTATGCTTGGCGATACCGCGGTCGCGGTGCACCCGGATGACGAGCGCTACAAGAAGCTTCACGGCAAGTTTGTCGTGCACCCGTTCAACGGACGTCGCATTCCGATTATTTGCGACGCCGAACTCGTCGACATGGAATTCGGTACTGGTTGCGTGAAGATCACTCCGGCGCACGACCCGAATGATTTCCAAACCGGTAAGCGTCACAACCTCGAGTTCATCAACGTCTTCACCGAAGATGGTTTAGTGAACGAACAAGGGGGTGAGCAGTTCCAGGGCATGAAGCGCTTCGAGTGCCGCGTCGCCATCACGGAGGCGCTCGACAAGCTCGGTCTTTACCGTGGCAAGGCGAACAACCCGATGCGTTTGGGTTTGTGCAGCCGCAGCAAGGATGTCATCGAGCCCATGCTCAAGCCGCAATGGTGGGTCAACTGCCAAGACATGGCCAAGGAAGCTTGCGACGCCGCGCGCGACAAGCGCCTCGAAATTCTTCCAGCTTTCATGGAACCGACTTGGTTCAGATGGTTGGAAAACATCCGAGACTGGTGCATCTCTCGTCAACTTTGGTGGGGGCATCGTATTCCGGCCTTCTACGTTCGTTTTTCTGGTGAGACGGACGATGACTGCGGCATGCCCGGTGGCAGTTCCGAGAAGATGGATCGATGGGTCATCGGACGAAACGCTGAAGAAGCCCGTGTTGCGGCCGAAAAGAAGTTCCCGGGCAAGGAATTCACTCTTGAGCAAGATGAAGATGTCCTCGATACTTGGTTCTCCTCTGGTCTCTTCCCGTTCTCCGTCTTTGGCTGGCCCGATGAGACGCCAGATTTGGCTGAATTTTACCCAACATCGCTTCTCGAAACCGGTCACGATATTTTATTCTTCTGGGTCGCCCGTATGGTGATGATGGGAATGAAGCTCACCGGTAAGGTTCCGTTCAAGCAAGTCTACCTCCACGCCATGGTGCGCGACGCGCACGGCCGTAAGATGTCCAAGTCTCTCGGTAACGTGATTGATCCTCTCCACGTCATCGAAGGCATCGATCTTGAGGCCTTGAACGCGACGCTCATCGGAGGTAACCTCGACGAAAAGGAGCGTAAGAAGGCGCAGGCTGGTCAGAAAGCGGACTTCCCCGGCGGTATCCCGGAGTGCGGCACCGATGCGATGCGTTTCGCTCTCGTTTCTTACACCGCCCAAGGCCGTGACATCAACCTCGACGTCTCTCGCGTGGTGTCGTACAGACACTGGTGTAACAAGCTCTGGAACGCCATTAAGTTCGCGATGATGAACTTGGGCGAAGGATACGTGCCGCCGAGTGATATCAACACCTCGTTTGATCTCAAGAAGCTACCGCACGCCGCGCAGTGGATTCTCAGCCGCTTGAATGAAGCGTGCGGAGCGACGAACGTCGCGATGGAGGCTTACGACTTCACTGTCGCGACGAGCGCTGTGTACGCCTTCTGGCAATATGAGGTTTGCGATGTGTTCATCGAAATCATCAAGCCCGTCATGAATGGTGACGATGAAGTGGCGAAGAAGGGAACGAGAGACGCCCTTTGGATTTGCCTCGACACCGGTTTGAGACTTCTCCATCCGTTCATGCCTTTCGTGACCGAGGAGCTCTGGCAGAGATTGCCGAGAACGCGCGATGAAAACACGCCCAAGAGTATCATGATTGCCGATTATCCGGTGAAGATTGATTCCTGGGCCAATGCCGAGGTTGAATCTCAAATGCAAACCATCATGGACTCCGTGAAGGCGTTGCGTTCGCTCAAGTCAAACTACAACCTCCCTCCGAAAGCTAGACCGGAAGTCTTCTACAGCGCGAAGACGGAGGAAAGCAACGTAGCGATGAAGATCGATCCGGAAGGTTTGACATCTCTCGCGGGTGTTGGAGCTATGAAACAGTTAGCTGAGGGTGAATCCGCGCCGCCGGGCTGCGCGGTGAGCATCGTCAACGAGTCCGTGACGGTGTACATTCTTCTCAAGGGAGTCGTGGATGCGGCAACCGAGATCGCAAAGCTCGACAAGAAGCTTGCTGCGCTCAGGAAGACGAACGAAACTCTTCAGAAGAAGACTCAAGAGGACGGTTACGAGGACAAGGTTCCGGAGAAGGTTCGTAATGAAAACACCGAAAAGCTCGCCAAGCAAGCGGAAGAGATCAAATCGATTGAAACGGCGCGCGCCGACTTTGAAGCTTTATTATAATAATTACAACATTAACCAATGACCAATAACTTACAGTTTATAGCCTGTGCAGCGTTTGTTCTTTACTCTGTGGCGACCCCGGCTGTTGACTATCGACACCGGGCGACGTCACAGGCTTGAGATTGATGTGCACTCTTGTACCAGAGAGGGTTCGATTGAACGTAGGACTGGGAGTAGACTTTCCACTTGATGGTGAATCAGTGTTTGGCGTGTGGAACGTCGCGGACCGCTTGATCTCTTCTAGCTTTTTACGCAACTCTTCCCGTTCTCGAGCCTTGTTGAGCGAATCCTTTCGCGTCATTTCCGCTTGCGACTCGCGAGTGAATTTTTCGCGTTGCATCTTTTGCAGTTCTCGCCAGCGACGAGCGGCTTCCGTTCGCATTCTATCTTCCGACTCCTTGGCTTCTTGTTTTGCCTTTTGCACGAACTCAGCGTTCGCCTGCGCCTGCTTGGCACGCTCCTCAGCCTCTGCCGAGCGTCGCCCGGCTTGATACATGTTATAGGCTGCGTTATTCGATGGTGGCGATGACGAATTCGTCGTGCTCGCTCCCGGCGGACGACTCCAGCTTCTCGTGTGCGCGGACTGCGTGCGGGTGAATGATGCACTCGGTTTGCCCATATTTTCCCACAACTTGCGACACGCTTGTAAGAGCTTGAACGTCTCCTCGCACCGAGCGTTGTCTTCCAACGATCCTCCGCGCGCCGCCGATCGATCGGGATGGTACTTTAAGAGAGCCTTTTTGTACGACGTCTCGATGTTTTTACCATCTTCGTGCGTTCCCAAACGCAGCAAAAGGCTGGAAAGATCACCGTTTTCGGCGATGAAGTACAACCCTTCGGATTTCAACGTCGTCTGCGCTGCGGTTCGATATTCGTTGAGCGAATCCGCCTCTTTCGCGCGATCTTCTGCCTCCTTTTTGTGTTCCTCCGTGCGTTCCTTCATGCGTCTTTCTTTCCTCGCCGCAGCCTTCAGTCGACGCGCCTCCTCGCGCTGCTTGGCGAGCTCCACGGCGCGTTGTTCCCACTCAATCTTATTCGCCTCTGCTCGCGCTCTGGATCGTTCGTCATCCGCCGCGTGCATCGCGCTCGTCGCCTCGGACACTTGATCTGCGACGAACTGCATCTTTTCCTTCGTCTCCACGGAATCACTGTCGTCCTCATCCTCCGCGGATGTGGGTTCGTCGCTCGGAGATGACGCCTCCAACGTCTTCTCGCGCGTCGAAAACGATTTCTCCACCTCCTCCTTGGTCTCGAAACGCGTCGGCGCGCCTCCGAAACCGGCGGTAAACTCACTCGCGGGCTCGATTTCGGATTCATCGACGAAAGCGTCCTCCATCTCGTCGTCCACGCACGTAAACGCCGACTCCGCCTCCTCCTCAACCGCCGCCTCGACGTTCCCATTCGTCTCCACCTCCATCGGCGCCACATTCGTCGTCGTCCGCGTCCCCGTCGTCCCCGTCGACGACACGCTCGGTTTTTCATCCCCTCTCTTCACCGACGACGACGACGTTCGCGTCGTCACCGACGTCTTTTTCTTCGATTCTCTCGTCTCGCGCGTCCTCGCGTAACCGTCGCCGCGCGCGCGCGCCCGCTCGAGCTCCTCGTCCCACCCACCCCTCGCCCCTCGTCCACTTCCCTCGGCCGCCTCCGTCTCGCGCACATCCCTCGCGGTCTTCGTCCTCCGTCTCGCCCACGGTCCCCACCGCGCGCTCGCGCGTCCGAACGCGCATCCGCACGCGAACCAAAACGCGCACGCGAGCCGGAAGACGATCGTCGCCATCCATCGCGCCCGCGCGTCCGCGAGCGCGCCGGCGAGCGCGTAATAGGGGACATCGTTCGAATCGAAATCGACGACGACGTCGTCCCCGCGCATGCTCGCGCGAATCGCGTCGCGCGATGTGCCGCCGCGCGTGCGTCGCGCGCGAATGGATTGCATCCACGCGGGGGGGGCTCATTGGTGGGATATGACCCGTGGTTCGTTCGTGTTTCGGGTCAGGACTCATAAAAGAGTCCCGACCCGACACCCATCATTCATCACTCATCCGAGCGAACGATCTCGAGCGTGGACGCGAGAGCGCGACGGGGGTCCGTCGACTCGACTCGACGAGGCGAGAGAATCGCGAGGAATCGTGGGAGAGGGTCGATCCGAGGCGCCTCGTCATGGGTCAGGGGCAATCCCTCGACGGCGACGGCGCGAACGGCGGAGGTCGAGACGGGCGCGGGCACAAGAAGGAGAAAAAGAAGTACGTGCCCCCGGCGCCGCCCATGCGCGTGGGGAAGAAGAAGAAAAAGACCGGCATCGAGGGCGCGTCGAGATTACCGGACGTCGCGCCGCAGAGCAAGTGTAAGCTTCGAATGTTAAAATTGGAGCGCGTGAAGGATTACTTGCTCATGGAGGAGGAATTCGTCGGAAACCAAGAGCGGTTGAAGCCGAAGGAGGAACGCGCGGAGGACGAGGAGAGCAAGATTGATGAGATGCGAGGGGCGCCGATGAGCGTGGGGTCGTTGGAGGAGATCATCGATGACACGCACGGGATCGTGTCGTCGAGCGTGGGACCCGAGTATTACGTCAACATCATGTCCTTCGTGGACAAGAGTCAACTCGAACCCGGGTGCGCGGTGCTGTTGCATCATAAGAATTCTGCGGTCGTGGGGACGCTGGCGGATGATGTGGATCCGATGGTGAGCGTGATGAAGGTGGATAAAGCTCCGTTGGAGTCGTACGCCGATGTGGGGGGGTTGGAGGATCAGATTCAAGAGATTAAGGAGGCGGTGGAGTTGCCGCTGACGCACCCCGAGTTGTACGAAGACATTGGCATCAAGCCGCCGAAGGGTGTGATTTTGTACGGTGCGCCGGGCACGGGTAAGACTTTATTAGCAAAGGCGGTAGCGAACTCGACGAGCGCCACATTCTTGCGCATCGTCGGTTCTGAATTGATTCAAAAGTATTTGGGCGACGGTCCGAAGCTCGTGCGAGAGCTCTTCCGCGTGGCGGACGAGATGAGTCCTTCGATCGTCTTCATGGATGAGATTGACGCCGTCGGTACGAAAAGATACGATTCACAATCCGGCGGTGAACGTGAAATTCAGCGCACGATGTTAGAGCTCCTCAATCAAATGGACGGTTTCGACTCTCGCGGCGACGTCAAGGTGATCATGGCGACGAATAGAATCGAATCCCTCGACCCCGCGCTCTTGCGTCCCGGTCGCATCGATCGTAAGATTGAATTCCCGCTCCCGGACGTCAAGACGAAGCGTCACATCTTTAACATTCACACCGGCCGCATGAACCTCTCGTCGGACGTACAATTGGAGGAATTCGTCATGGCCAAGGACGAGCTCTCCGGCGCCGACATCAAGGCGCTGTGCACCGAAGCCGGTTTACTCGCCCTCCGCGAGCGACGCATGCAGGTGACGCACGCCGACTTTTCCAAGGCAAAGGAGAAGGTTCTGTACAAGAAGAAGGAGGGCGTGCCGGAGGGCATGTTTACGTGACGCAGCACGACCACGCATGTAATAGAAACGTCATCCGTCTCGCGCGCGCCGTCCCTCCTTTCCTCGCGCCGAGACGCCACACACTCGAGCGCGATGTCCACCGTGGATGAGCTCCGACGCGCGCTCACCGCGTTGGGCGGCGAGAGACGCGAGGTGCGAGCGCGACGAGAGATGACGACGAGGAGGAGGACGAGGACGACGAGGAGGACGGCGAGAGAGAGACGACGACGACCGACCGACCGACTGACCGACTGACATTTGATTTTGATCCTCGGGACAGGCGAACGACCGGTTGAAAGCGCTGGCGACGAGCCGACGACCGGTGGGAGGGAAGGGGACGGGATCTCGGGAGGGGAGACCGCCGCGTCGATCGTCGCGGGACGACGAGAGGGCGAACGCGACGTGGGAGGAGCCCGAGGAGGGGGCGGCGGCGGCGCCGAGACCGAAGGCTGAGGCGGGACAGCGAGAGCGGCGCATGTTCGCGGGACTGTTGGGAACGCTGAAAAAGAGGAAAACGAGCATGGAGGAGAAGGAGAGAGATGTGTTGGAGAAGCGGAAGACGATCGAGGCGGCGGTGTCGGGGAAGAGCGAAGAGATTAGTAGAGAGTTGAGAGAGTCGCAATACAAGGCGTTTGTGGAAAAACGCGACGCCGAGGAAAAGACGAAATTTGAATTGGATGTCAAGTTCAAGGAGACGGAGAGGGCATTCATAGAGGCGCAGTACAAGAATATGCACGCGCAGATGCTCGAGGGCGCGATTTTAACCACGACAGAGCCGATGATTGTATACAAACCGAAGAAACTGCGCGCCGGAGATGAGGAGGCATGCGCGGCGAGCGCTAAAAGATTAGAAGACTGGCGCGCGTCAAACATGGAGAGGGTAGAGAACGCCATCAAGGTGATACATTCGAGACGCGAAGGAACCTTGGAACGTCGCGCCAAGGCGCGAATGAGAAACGAAGAGCGCGAAGAGGATGTGGACATCCACGACGTCGTCGACGACAACGACGACGTGTTGGAAGACTTTGACGAAGACGCGATGGAAGACGCCGGCGCTGCCGCTTAGAGAATACAACCTGCATGTGAATAATGATAAAAACTAGACTAACTACTCTTCCTTGAGCACGCGAACGAAATCGCGCGTGTAAGGCTCCAAATGGTCCCGCCCTTCGGTGGCTTTGTTCGCGGCGCCCTTCTCGTTCCAGTTCAAAACAAAGTCGACGTGTCCCTCCTTGAGATACAGCAGTAACCTAGAAGGCACCGCCGCGTCTTGAAGCTTCCAATAGAAATCCCCGCTTTCGTGCCACGGAACGGTTATGTCAGCGCAACCAGCCATCAGAACGGTCGGTGGGAAGGTGAACTGCTCCGTCGAATCGTCGTTCACGTCGCTTGGCGCGCTTCGTCTGTGGAAACCAGCCATTTTAGACATCACATCTCCCGCCAAATCTGACGGTCCCGGCACGGCCAACTCTTCTCTGACGATTCTCTGCGGCATGAGTTGCGCTGGACTGCAGACGTCAAAGTTTTCGGCCCCATTCATGGCGCGCGCCATCGTGCTCACGATGGCGACTCCTCGAGAGTCTTCGTAGTCGTAGTGAAACCCGATATCGTACACTCCCGCGATGCCAACGAATCGTCGCGGCATTCGCGAATCCGCGTGAAACTCTCGCGCGTTCGTTTTCGATGGCACGTTCTTCACCCCCGCGCGTTGTAACAGCGCTCGCGCGCACAACTGCGCGCCCGCCGAGTGTCCGACGAGGGACACTCGCCTCGCGTCGCCTCCGTAAGTCCTAATGTTATCCATCGTCCAAGAGATGGCTCGAGAGACCTCGTCCCACATCTGCATCGCATCCGCGCTCGGAAAGAGAGAGTACGTCACCACGCAGCACACGACACCCTCCTTGGCGAGCGCCGTCGCCATGGGCGAAAATTGCCACTTTTCGCCGCTGGCCCACACGCCGCCGTGCACGAAGAGCGCCACCGGCGCGTCCTCCTTCCCCTCCAACCCATCCGGCGCGTAAATATCCATAACGCATCGTTTACCGACGTCGTATCGAACGTCTCGCGACATGGTGACCCCCGACGCCGCGCGTTCTCGCGCGCCGTCGCTTCGTCGAGGGAGTTTTCTGTGCGTGCGCAGCGCCCTGTATCCGTACGGCACCTTGACGACGAGTCCCGAGATCTCGTCCGCGATGAGCTTGGCCAGTTGCGTGCATCGCGTGAGTTTGTCTCGCGGCGTCGCGCACCGGGCGAGATCCTGGCGAGGGCGACGACGACGCGGGCGAGAGAGTCAGTGGGTGTCGGGACGACGCGCGGTCGATTCGTCGAAGCCTCCGTTTCGCGTCACGCGTCGTCGGTTCCGCGCGCACCTGCGGGATGGCCTTGAAGGCTTCCGTGAAGGACATCGAAGGCGACGCGCTCTCGACGAGGGTGGACCTCGCGCGCGTCGCGGTGAGACGATCGATGGCGTCGCGCTCGGCGCATCTTGTTCGTCTACGGGACGAGCCGCGGCGCGCGTTCGAGACGTGACGACCGGTGGCGACCGTGGACGATTGCGTTCACTAGTACGTTGTAGTAATAACATCAATTCTTTACGAGGAGGACTCCGTGGATTGCGTGGCGGCGGCGGCGGCGGTGGCTTCCTTCTTGGCCATTCTCTCCGCCGTCTTCCGCTTTTCGCGCTCCAAGAACTCCTCTTGAAGCTCCTTCGCGGCGGCGAGCTTGGAGAGCAACCCCTTGTACATGGACAGATCACCGTTCACCTTCTTCGTTTCCAATCCACCGGCTTCCACGAGAGCCTCGAGCGCCTTCGGGTCCGTCGCCTTGGCGAGCTCCAACATGCGGAAGATGCCGATGGCGAGGTATCTGGTGTACAGAAGCTTACCCGCATCGCTCTTCTCCTTCGTGGACGCAAAGATCGGGTTCGTCTTCAATCCTTCAACGCCATCCGCCGACGACGCGAACGCTCCGAGCGTTTCCGCATCCGCGCGAGTCTTCGCCGGGTCCTCGCCGAGGGCGCTCAGAAAAGCGCTGAAAATTTTCCCCTTTTCCTCCTCGCTCGGGAACCCTTCGTACAACTGATCGAACACGCTCACGAATCCGAGCGAAGCGAGCGCGTTGTACTCGCTCTTCACGTTATACTTGGCGAAGTGTCCCTGCACGAGCAATTCCTGCGTGATGGTCGACCACACCGACGGGATCGGGTACGGGTACGCCTGTAAAAACTTTTGCTTGGTGTCGCTCACGGTGACGTCTGCGCGCGCGTAAAACATCCTCAACTCGTCAATCTCTCGCCCTTCCCGCGCGACGCGCGCGCGATCGCCTCCTCTCTCCCCTCGCGCACCGCCCGTTCGCCTCGTTCGTCTCGACCCTTTCGCGCGCGTGCCCTGCGTCCCGATCCGCGTCGCCGTCGCCGTCGCCGTCGCCGTCGACGACGCACCGAAAACGCCCGCGCGCACGACGACGGTGGATCGTCGTCCGCGTCGGGACGCGCGCGTCGCCGCGGGGGCGCACGCGCGAGAGAACTGCGCGCTCGCGAGGGACATGCGAGAGGCGCGCGGGAGAGTGACGTCGCGCGCGCGCCCGTCGTCGACGTCATCGTGGGAGGGGGGGGGTGTTTGGTGAGTCGTGATTGGTGATTCGTGCATGTGGGCACGCGCGTCGCCGCGAGGAGGACGAGAAAGACGAGGACGACGAGGAAGAGGGCGCGATGTCGGAGGTGGAGGAGGACGGAGGACGGTGTGTGGTCGTTACACGCGCGGGGGGGGTGGGTCAGGACCGGTGACGAGGCGTGGACGCGGTGAATGAGGGTTTGGGCGGGAATTTGCGGTCGTGCGCGTCGGCGGCGCGGCGCAAGTCGTCGGCGTCGCAGCGGAGGGCGAGATCTTCGATCAGAGCGCGAGCCGAGGTGAGTTGAGACTCGTACTCGGTGATGAGTGAGGCGGTGGCGGCGTCGGCGCGGTCGGCGCGGGCGGTGGCGGAGGCGACGCGCGCCTGTTCGGAGAGGAGGAGGCGCTCGACGCGGGCGAGACGTTTGGAGACGCCCTCGGAGTGTCGTCGCACGAGGCTCATCTGTCGCTCTCGACGATCGACGTCGGCGAGTTTGACCGCCATGGCGTCTCGCTCGAGGGTCACGGCGCGAAGCGCGCGACGGAGATGGACGAATTCGTCTTCGCCGTCGCCGGACGCCGCGTCGCCTCCGGAGGACGCTCTCTCGCGAGCCTCGGCGTCCTTCGCCATCGCTCTCGCCAACGCTTGGTGCAATTCCTCTCGCAACGAAAAGTTCTCTCGTCCGAGTCGATCTATCTCGACGTCGTACGACTCGAACACGCCCAACCATCGCTCCGGGACGTCTCGTCTCAACTGTTTACACCGCTCTCGCCACTCCTCCGCCTCCGCTCGCGCGTCCTCGAGCGCCACCCTCGCCTCTTCATCGCGATCCGCCATCTCTATCTCTAACGCGTCCACTTTGAGTTCAACCTCACCGCGCAATCGCTGTTCGTCTCGCAGGTACCGCAGGAGACTCTCCGGCGTCTCGCCTCGCGAGACGTCGACGCTCGAATAATCCATTCGCGGCGATTTCGACGCCGCGCCCACGCTCTCCCACCTTTTCGATCCCATCGGCGTCGCGCGCGCGCGCTCGACGTCATCGCTCTCCTCCTCGATCTCGATCTCGATCTCATCCGCGCGCGCGCGCGCGGACGACGACGGCGCGGGACGGAACACTCGAACGTCGCGCGCCAACGAGCTCAAATCTTTTCCCGCGCCAGCCGAGGACGTGGACGTCGGGCGTCCGGACGTCGCGCGATCGTCCATGAGCTCGGCGTAGATGGCGTCGAAGTCATCCTTCGACGCCGAGGCGGGCATGACGACGCGACGCGACGCGACGCGCGCGCGCCTCGCGGTGGCGCTCGAGGATGAGGAATCGAGTCGAGTCGAGTCGACGGCGAACCGAACCGAACCGAACCGAACCGAACCGAACCGAACGAGCGCGAATGTCTAGTGAGTATTAATATTATACACGCGTCAGGCTACGAATAAATACGCTACGCAAAGGGAGACGCGCGCGACGAGCGCGTCGCGTCGTCTCGTTCTCGTTCTCGTTCGTTCGTCCGTCACAACGAATAGGTGGCCATCCAAAAGACGAAGTGGACGTACGCCACCGACATGCCTAAAATCGCCCCCACGACGACTTGTATCGGCGTGTGTCCCAACGTATCGCGAAGCGGTCTCGAATCCGTCAACGGATGATCCCTCGGTAACTCCACTATCAATTGATTCAGCACCTCCGCCTGACGTCCCGCGTGCAAGCGCACGCCCGTGGCGTCGTACATGACCACCAACGAAAACACCAGACACAGCGCGAATATGCTCGATTGCATCCCCTCCTTCAATCCGATGGACGTGCACAGTCCCACCACGAGCGCGGTGTGCGAGCTCGGCATCCCTCCGCTTCCCACGATGCGCGTGTAATCAACCTTCCCCGTGGCGTGATAGTGCGTGAACACTTTCGCGATCTGCGCGATCGAAAAACTCAACAACGCCGCGACGAGCGCGGGCGAGCTCACGACGGCGGGTATGTGCGAAATCTTACTCGCCATCTCTCCCCTCCCCTCGCCTCGACTCCCCTCGACTCGTCTCCACTCGTCTCCGCGCGCGCGGGATTGTCTCGATTCCGCGGGCGCGGGCGCGGGCGCGCCGAGGTCTCGCGCGCGATGCGTGTCTCCATGGAGACGGACGAATGATTTATACTTAAACAAATAAAAGACTATACGATAACGAACACGAACACATCATGTGTACCACATCATGTGGAAAGCGACGTCGAACGCGCGCGCGCACACGGTGACGCGTCATGGGACGCGCGATCGCGGAGGATGGCGTCGAGGCGAGCGCGGATGGAGCGTTCGTGAACGATCGAGTGGAATCCTTCGTCGCCTCGCTCGACGCCGAGCGCGCGTCGCGAGGGGCACCGCCGCGAGTGGAGGTGTCGTGTGCTTTTTCGTGCACCCTGTCGCTGGATGCGGATAAAGCGTCGCGCGCGATACAGACGGTGCCGGGAGTGTTCGCGAACGCGGCGACGGCGCCGTTTCGTGCGCTCGGGGGTCTGGTCGCGCGTAAGGGGTCGGGGGGCGACGGTGGGGGGGCGTCGAGGCAAAAGACGGAGTTGAAAGTTTTGAGAGACGTCCGAGGGAATTTTAGACCGGGGACGTTGACGTTAGTCTTGGCGCCGCCTGGGCACGGAAAATCGTCGCTGTTGAAGTCCATCGCGGGTGTGAACACAGCGATTCCGATCGACGGCGAAATCACGTACTCTGGACTCACCAGGGAAGAACTGGAGAAGAAGGGCGCGTCGTTGAACAGACTGTGCGAATACGTCACGCAGCTCGACGAACACTTGCCGTTCCTCACGGTGGAGGAAACGGTTAAATTTGCTCACGAAAACGCGTGTTGCTTACCCGAGGGTGAGAATGGGCGCGAGGTGTACGACGAAAAAGTGAGTAAAGTGATCGAGCTTCTAAATTTGGACGGGTGCAAAGACACCATCATCGGAAACGACCTCATCAGAGGCGTCTCTGGCGGGGAAAAGAAGCGGGTGACGATCGCGGAAGCTCTCGTGAAGAACGCACGGGTACTGTGCATGGATGAAGTGTCGACCGGTCTCGACGCGTCGGTGACGTTTAATATCATTTCTGGTCTGAAAGCGTGGGCGCAGAGAACTCAGGGTACCTGCATCATCGCTCTTCTTCAGCCGACGCCAGAGGTTGTGTCCTTGTTCGACGACGTGCTCCTTTTGAAGGAAGGAGCGCCCGTGTATCACGGACCGATGGAATCAGTCGCATCGCACTTCAAAAGTCTGGGATTTACCCCACCCGCGGCCAACTCTGGCGCCGATCTCGCGGATTGGCTCATCTCTCTGCTCGTCTCTCCCAAGGAGGCGCTCGCAAACGCCGGCACGAAGCTCACGTCAGAAATTCCAACCGAAGTCGACGACTTAATCAAAGCGTGGCGCGACACCGAAGCGTACCGCGCGAGCATAAAAACGACGTGCGGTCCCGCGGACATCGAGTTGAACACACCGTTCTCGAAGAGACAGTTTTCTCTCAGCTATCCGCGTACTTTTGCCGATCACTTCAAATCCGTCTGCAGGCGGCAGACTCAGGTGACTGTGAGGAACAAATTGTTCCTGCAAGCGAGAATTTTCGGCGCGTGCGTCACCTCGCTCATTTTAGGCTCCGTTTGGTTTGACCTGTCGCTCGATCGTGGCTTTGAGAAACTCGGTATGCTTCTGTTTTGTGTCCTACACATTGCGTTTTCAAACTTTTCCGAGATGACGTTTAGCGTCGAACAAAAGTACGTCGCCTTCAAGCATTTAGATTCAAAACTGTTTCCTGAATTGGCGTACCTCCTATCGTGGGCTCTGGTGCACCTCCCGATAGCGATCATCGAGACTCTCATCTTCAGCTGCGTGCTTTATCCCATGGTGGGTCTGAGTTTGGTGTTCAAACAGTGGGCTTTCTTCTATTTGCAACTCGTCCTCGTGAACGTCGCGATGGCGTCATTCTTCCGTGTCATCGCTCTTGTTTCGCCGACGATGGAAGTGGCGCAGTCATACCCCGGTCCATTCATCGCGGTCATGATACTTTTCGCTGGCTTCTTAATCAGTCCGGAGAAGATGGGTGGTCTGAAATTCATGTATTGGACGTCCATCTTCGCGTACTGTTTGAGATCGCTGTGTCAAAATGAATTTCTGTCCAGCCAGTACAAAGTGCTGGTACCCAACGATCCCGTGGGTGCGGCAACTTTCGTGGCGAACAATCCGCAATACAACACCACTTCGATGGTGGAGCTTTGCACTCAAGGGCTGGTGACGCCGTGCTCAAACATGGGAGAGATTATCCTTGGTACGATCGGCATCTCCAAAGATACGTCGTTCAAATGGGCTGGCCCTGGCTTCTGTCTTGGTTTCTTCGTGCTCACTTTTGCGATCGGCTTACGCACTTTGCACACGTTTCGAATTCAACGTAACATCGGATCGAGTCGCGAACAAGCAAAAGAAGAGAACGATGATGAAATCGTTCAAGTCATCGACGTCGCCGCGGCTCAACAGGCGATGGATTTCACCGCCATGGCGATCGCCTGGAAAGATTTGTGTTACACGGTCGAGGTAGCGGCGGCAACGCCGAAAAGTGAAGACGCGAAGAACAAGCAGCAGATGGAGACGGCTTCGAAAACCGTGAAGAAGCAGTTGTTGCACAACATTTCGTCCGCGGCTCAGCCGGGCCGCATGTTGGCACTCATGGGAAGCTCGGGGGCGGGAAAGACGACACTTTTGGATGTCATTGCGGGTCGTAAAAATACTGGAATCATCACCGGTGAGATCAAACTCAACGGTCACGTCGTCAAACAAGAAACATTTGCTCGTTTGACGGCGTATTGCGAGCAAATGGATATGCACAACGAGTTTACGACGGTGCGCGAAGCGTTGGAATTTAGCGCGAAACTTCGCTTAGATCCATCAATCAGCGATGAAACTCGACATGCTTTTGTCGATGAGGCGCTTGAAATTCTCGAGCTCGACAGCATCGCGGGCCGAATGATCGGAACTGCGGGGAGTGAGACTGGTCTTGCTCCGGGTCAGCGGAAAGTACTCACCGTCGCGGTGGAACTCGTGTCGAACGCCCCCGTCTTCTTCCTTGACGAACCCACGTCCGGTTTGGATGCGAGAAGTGCGTTGATCGTGATGAAGGAGGTTAAGAAGGTTGCTCAGCTGGGTCGCACAGTCATCAGCACCATCCATCAGCCTTCCATGGAGATCTTTGTCATGTTCGATGACATGCTTCTTCTCCAGAGAGGCGGCTATCAGGTTTTCTTTGGTGAGCTCGGACCCGGGGGAGCCACCATGGTGAATTACCTGCAATCACTCAATATGTCGTTCCCTCTTCCCGCTGGAATGAATCCAGCCAGCTGGATGCTCGATGTTCTCGGCGGTAGCGATTCAAGCGGAGGCGTGAGCATGAAGGAAGGAGCGCCGCGCCGCAATAATTCAGTCAAGCGTAACAGCTCGATGAGGCGCAGTGGTAGCGGAATCACATTGGATGGATTAGTTCTCGATCAGAAATTTGCGGCGAGTGCTCAAGGTAAAGAAGCGATGGAGTTGGTCGATACCATAAGTAGACAAGGTGCGGATTCAACAATGATCAGCTTTGCGTCACCGTACGCGAGCTCTCTGAAAACGCAGTTCGTCACCGTGCTCGCTCGCGCCAGCAACTCTCAAATGCGCGATATTGGTTACAACTGTGGACGAATCGGTATTTTGACCGTTTTGTACATCATTTTTGGTGTCATTTACGTTGATCTGGATACCTCCGATGAAGCCGGAGTGCAGTCCATGGTCGCGTGCGTCTTCATGACGAGTATATTCACGGGCATCATTTGCATGAACAGCGTCATGCCAGTTCGCGTTCGTGAACGTGCCGTGGCGTTCCGTGAGCGAAGCTCATACATGTACGACGCCATTCCATTCTCCCTGGCTCAGGCGACGATAGAAATTCCGTGGATCGCAGTCGTCAGCGTCGTGACGGTGATTCCGATGTACTTTCTCGTCGGTATGATTCCAACCGCCGAGCGACTCTTCTTCCATATCCTCATCAATTTCATGGTTTCATTCACCTTTTTAAGCTTTGGGCAAGCTGTCGCATGCCTGTGCTCGACGATTGAAACGGCACAGGCCGGTACCTCCGCTTTCATCCCGATCGCCTTCTTGTTTGGGGGATTGTATTTGCCGCTTCCGCAGATACCGGTGTACTGGCAATGGGCGTATTACATCAATCCTGTGTCGTACGCGATTCAATCAGTCGTCGCTCCGCAGTTTGAGCGTCGGGATTGCACCGGACCTTACCCGAACGGTAACTGTCCGACGATTCAAGCCTTCCGCGGAACGTATTTCGAGACGATCGACACGTTGTCGTACGTCGAGCAAAAATACAGAATCAAGTTCAACGAACGCTGGATCGCGTGCGGATACCTCGCCATTTTTATGTTTGGCATGCAGTTTCTGCACTCCTTCTTCTTCAAAACGAGTAAAGTCGTGAAACGATAGAGGGCGTCGTTCGCGGACGACTCTCGCGCGTATCCGCCGCGCGGGCACTCTCGCACGAGCGAGGTAAAACAATTACTTTGGCGTTTGTAATTTGTCCATCTTTATCACCATCACTTCATCGCGTTCGTCCTCCGTACGTCCCCCCTCCCGCGGCCTCGTCGAGGGTCTTTTCCACCGCCGCGCGGCCCTCTCTCGGCGTCTTTCCCCACCGACAGGACGGGACGAGTTGGTTGACGCCGTACGCACTGCGAGGCGGGCGTACCGGCACGCGTCGATCGCGCGCGACGTCGACGCGAGGAGAGAAGACGCGAGTTTCCTTCGTTTCATCGTCCGTTCGTCACCGTCGTCGTCCCCGGTACCGTTGACTCGGTCTAGTCGCGTTCGGTAGCGGCGCCGTTCCCCTCGATCGAGAATGAGCGCGACGAACGCGACTTCGGCCATAGCCGGCACGTCCAGCGCCAAGACGAACCCACAGGATGGCATTAGTTCAGATTCCGCCGCCGTGGCGAGAAGGTACGACGCGACGCGCGACCATCGCGGAGAGGATTCGAGAGAGGTTCGCGAAGCGCGAGACGGACGCCGGGCCCCGCGCCGAGGCGGGGCGGAATGCGACTGATTCGACGCGTCGAGCGCGCGGATGCGCGATCCGATGCGTGACACTGACGTTTTTCATTCATTTCGTTCGCCGTTTGCGTGAAAAAGGTTACAGAGTGAGTTGATGAGCTTGATGACGAGCGCGGACAGCGGCATCTCCGCGTTCCCGGACGGCGATAACATCTTTTCTTGGGTCGGTACAATAGAGGGAGCGGTGGGAACGTGCTACGAAAAGTTACGGTATAAACTTTCGCTCACGTTCGCGAATGATTATCCATTCAAGGCACCGACGGTCAAATTCGAAACTCCGTGTTTTCATCCCAACGTCGATCAGTACGGAAACATTTGCCTCGACATTTTGAAGGAAAAGTGGAGTCCCGTGTACAATGTGCGGACCATTTTACTGAGCATTCAGTCCCTGTTGGGTGAACCGAACAATGATTCTCCGCTCAACGTCGCCGCCGCCCAGCTCTGGGCGTCTCCCGAAGAGTACAAAGCGGTGCTCTTAAAAAAGTACACGGATGACGTCAAGCTTTAACAGCGCGACCGCTAGCCCTTTTGTCGACTGAAGATTTCAGCTCTGCACGTCCCCGCGCAGGTTCGCGTGCACCTTGTCTGTAACATTCATCATTTTACCTCCACCTCCCCATTCCTCGCCCGCTCGCACTCCCGGGGAGAATCGCGGCGTCCGCGTCTCGGCGTCGTCCCTCCCTCACACCGCTCCTCGCCATGGAGACGAGCCTGCGTTACGATCCCTCGCGTCGCGCCCTGTGTCTATTCGCGAAAGAGCGATTCGCGAGCTCGGATGACGTCATCCTCACGGTGCGTTCGCCGTCGACGCCTCTCGCGCGCCTCGTCTCGCTCGAAAAAGAGCGCGAATCGTCGTCCAGAGACTCACCATTCTCATCCCTCGCATCCTCCGTCGCCGCGCAGGTTTCTGGGAATTTAGACACTCGAGATGGACGCATGGAGGGCAAAGCGCACGTTCGTAAACGACTCTTCGCGCCGTCCAGGTCCACACCGCTCCTTCCGGACAGGGCGGACGTCGGGTTGACGTACGAGACGGTGAGAGACGACGTTCGCTGCGGAGCTCGGGTGAGGAAAACGGTGGACGTTTCACCGTCTGGAAACGGCACGAGCACTCTGGAATTGAAAGCGGGCGTCTCGTACGGGATGAAGCATCAGAAACCCGAGGTGGAGGGTAAACTAGAGCTCACGCAAAAGGTGTTCAACTTTCAAGAGGACCAAGACTTGCGTCTGCGCGTCGGCTACGATTTGGTGACGAGAAAACCGTACGCAAACATTCGAGAAAACAATTGGAGCTTCAAGACGGATTTCCAAAAGAGTTGGAGCGTGTGTTACGATTTATGAGTCGAACCTTGTAGTGGATATGTGTGCGTTCATTATTACATTTATTGCATGTGCAACGTGAGTGTGCGCCTCCTCGCGTTTACGCGATGACGCCGGCGCGTTCTTCTTCTTCGTCTGAGTCGTCTTTGAGCGCTCGCAGAACGTTAGCCCAAGCGTCACGCTCGGCCAACAACTTTCTATGTAAACTCTCCGCGATGCGCATTGATTTACCGGCGTATTCGCTGTCAGCGCTCCCCTTTTCGACGGTTTCTTGCGTCTTCGTCGGGCGACGCTCGCGTCCCTCGTCCTTTCCTCTGGACGTCGTCGTCGCGCGAGACTTCTGGCGCCCGTCCACGTGCGCCTCCATGCCAAAACTGGTCTCGTCCGTGTCCACCTCTATTTCGGGCTCTTTGAATTCGTATACATCCGCGCTGCAATCTTCCTCCGCCTCTTTGGCTCCTCCCTCTTCTTTATCGAGAAACGCGAGAAACTGCGCGTGCGCGTCTCGGCGCGGCGACAATTCCAATCGCACTTCGTGTGAAAACGTCGCCACGGGTCGATGACAATTATTCGGCTTAAAGATCGTCCTCACGCCGTCGCTTCGCGCGGCATCGCTCTCCGGCGGCACCACCTCCCCCGACGCGGCGCTCTCGAATATCTCGACGTTGCCCGTCCGTACGTTCTTCGCCATGAGAAGCACCACGTGCCGCGCCGAGCGGTTCGCGTGGCGAGAGACGACGTCCCACACGCCGGACGGACCGAGCACGTCCAGCATGTACCCGACGCACGGTCCCGGAAACCCACGCAACGCCTCCACCTCCAGACACTCGAAATCCACGACGACGTAATCGGGTTCGCCGCCCAATCCCTCGAGCAACTCGTCCACCGTCCCGTCGTCGTCGCCCTCCTCGCGCGCGCGAGAGACGAGATCGCACATCCAATCCAACTTACTCAGCGCGATCTCCCTCGACGTCGCCCCCTTGTGCGCCACCGGTCCGAGCGTCTCCACCGTTCCCACGCGCACCGTCACACCGCGTTCGCGCATCGCCGCGCGCGCGTGATACGCCGCCGTCGTCTCTCGCATCGCCACCGCGCCCTCCTCGCAATCGACGCAGTGCACGATTCTCCGGTGAATCGTTCGCGTCTCCGCTCGCGTCTTCGTCTTCGTCTTCGTTCGCGCGCGCGTCGTCGACGACGGCGACCGACCGCGCTTTCCCATCTCGAACGATCGCTCGAGGCGCGCGCGGGGGGAGGCGACCGACGTCGCGCAATCGCGGCGCGCACCCGTCGCCGTCGCGGACATCAATCATTGGCAATGGCGCGCGCTTTTCCGGGCACCCACCCACCCGACGATTTCTTTCTTTCAGACATTCGTCACATAGTGTGCACACTGTATATATATTGTCGTTTATACATAAAATTTCCCGGAGAGAAACCGGAGACATTCCAGTGTCCGACGCAGTTTCCGACTCCTCGGACCGGGGGGGTGGATGCCTAAACCCTCAAGGGTTTAGAGGGAAGGTGTGTGCATCCAGAGGGTGTCATCGAGAAGACGCGCGTCACTCA
>MDTE01126060.1_pt1 | contig 72887 bp, 52 predicted proteins | sample 811231 | NCBI WGS metagenome assembly MDTE01 (sample SAMN05326651, study PRJNA326480) | marine metagenome | isolation source: seawater | place: Indian Ocean: Red Sea | collected 2010
CTTTTTCTAGGGGCTATGATGGAGCCATTTCAAACCACTCCGACGGGTTTTCAAGGAAGAGGGTTGAATGAATTATTACAAACAGATTTGATGGTCATTCATCCTCCCTTGATATTTTTGGCATATGCATATTGTATCATGCTCTCATGTATTGGACTAACTGCTTTTTGGGAAACAAATTTCCTCAAGGACAGGATGATTCAAATCACAAGGCCTGCAATGTTTGTCTCAACCCTAGGTATTGGTTTAGGCGGATTATGGGCTTACACTGTGCTGGATTGGGGAGGATATTGGGCTTGGGATCCAGTTGAAACGGGGTCTATGCTTCCTTGGCTTGTTCTCGTAATTATGCTACATTTAAGGACGAGACCAGGTAAAACTCCCGCAGACCATTGGGTTGGTTTGTCTTTTCTTGCTGGCATGATGGCGTTATTTGCAACGCTTGTGACCAGGGCAGGAGGGGTTTGGGCAAGTAGCGTTCACACCTTCGTAACAGATGTTTCTGCCTCAAATCCACCAGATGCTTTTTCGAGGATGGTTTTGTTAAAATCAGACGATCAAGCGGGTGCAGAGATTATGACTTACCTTCTCATGTTCGTGATTCTGGCATCTTACTTTGTGTGTTTTAAAATGAATAAGAGGCCTCATAATGCTTGGTTTTTCTTACCTCCTGTAGTTGCAGGATTGGGTTGGATTTTTGGTGCAAACTACTTAGAATTAATACCCTCATTTTTCTTTGTCCTTATTGCACTTGCTCCGATGATTTACTCAATCATAAAATCAGATAGGCTTTCAAAGAAATGGTTGCTACCGGTAGCGGTTTCTGTATTATCTGCTTGGCACGGATTGGTTTTTCTTGGTTTAATTGCAGTATTTATCTCAATAAGCATGGTTTTGGAGGATTCGATTCTGAAGTCATGGGGGATGGCATCCATTGGAGTTATGCTCCACCTCAGCGCAGCGTGGTCAAGTATGATCGATGTCTATGTTGCTGGTTTGGGAATGACTCTATTCTTGTTACCATGGTTTTTTGAAAACGAAGAAATGAGTGAAAAGCCGTGGCAATTATCAGATATTTCATGGCAAAAAAAAGTGATACTGTGGTCTCCAATTATGATTGTTAGTCTCTATTTAGTGCTCACATTTGTCATTCTCCTTTCAAGCATCGACAATATTCAATTCGCAGCTCATGAACTCTACGGAGCACCGTTTGTTTTGGCTATTTTAATGGCTTTTACCGCATGGGCTGGTATAAATTACCCCAAACGCAATCAATTATTGGTGGGATTACCAATTCTAGCGCTGATTATGGCATTGATTTGGGGCAATAAATTAGGTGGAAATGCGGATCAGCTATTGTCAACCACAATCACGAGAGGATTTATTGGGATGCTGATGTTAATTCCCGCATTGTTTGCCATTCCATCCACAATCTCGCTTATTTTGAAAAATAAAGGCAAAAAGATTCCAATGGCAGCTCATATGGTTCACTTGGGATTGGTTCTACTTATTCTTGGTCATATTTTTTCAACCACGATTGTCAATAGGGGGGACATAAGTCATCGAATTACCTTAGAAAAGAATGAGCCATACAAGCATGGTGATTACATTTTTACCTTCACAGACGTTGTTTTTGAAACTGAAGATTTAGAAGTTGGTAGCGGGTTCGTAGGCATCACAATCAATGTGAGTGATAGTGAAGGCGAATTCATTGGTGAAGTGATCCCTGGTTTGATTCGTTTTGATCGATTGGATAGCACTGGCAAGTTTGTAATATCCAGCAGTGCTCGGTCTGAAATTGATATCATGAGTAGATATTATGGTGATCTTGTATTCATTCTGGATGGCACCCAAGCAACAGCCCTCATGGATGGAGACTCTGAACAGGAAATGGTAGTCAGAGTTACTGTTTATGACCTTACAGGCATCCACTTTGTATGGATTGGTTGGGTACTTATGATGATTGGCTCGCTGGCTACGTTTGTTAAAATCCCAGCGCGTTATTTATCAATGGGTGTCCGGTCGCCGGCTCATCCCCTTTAGGTTGTGGAGTCATGGAAGAAGGTTCTATCATTCACGTAGATTACGATTTGTACAACAGCGATTCAGGCGAATTGATTGAGACGACAAGAGAAGATGTTGCAAAAGAGCATGAAATGCATCAAGAAAATCGGCCATATGAGCCACTTGTCTGTGTTGTTGGTTCAGGCCAACTTATTCAGGGATTTGAGAACAGCCTTCTGGAAGCGGAAGTAGGCAAAGATATCGAAATTGAGATTGCTCCTGTTGATGCTTATGGCGAAAAAGATGCTAATATGATTGAAACTATTTCGATTGATAAACTACTCAGATATGTTCGAGACCCCAAATCATTGTATGTGGGTGGACCAGTATCTATTGACGGAAGAAATGGTATTCTTTCCTACCTTGCTGCAGGTAGAGCTCGTATCGACTATAATCACCCAATGGCAGGTCGTACATTGAAGTACAATTATCGAATTGTATCCGTTATTGATGACAAGGAAGAGAAAGTGAAGGCATTGCTGAAATCAAATACAGGTTTAGATGACTTTGAAGTGGAATTTGATGGAGATGACATTTCCATTACAGTCCCCCAACAGATGCTTTTTGATACAAATGCAGCCATGATAAAGTTCAGGATGGTAACTACTTTGAGAGATTCGATCGGAGCAGGGAAGGTATCTTTCATTGAGGTTCATGAACCCAGAAATATGACACCAGAAGGCACTGATGAAGAAGAAGATAATGATGCGGCCGATGAAGACTTGAGTAAGTTAACCGTAGCGGAACTCAAACAACGCTGCACAGATGCTGGATTAGCGACATCTGGCAAGAAAGCCGATTTGATTGAAAGGCTGAGTAACGCTTAGAGTCAATACTCGGTTTATTCTTCATAACACGTGAGAATCCATCACAACAATCATGTTGTATGTCCATGAGCACAAAGCATGCATGCGGTAGAACTTTCATTGTTTGAGCGCCTCACTTTGAGGTTTTCATGGGTTCTCATCATTGCTACAGTGCTTGGTCTCCTTCTTTTTCCCGAATTCATTTGGGATGATTTCATCAAAATATACATCTGGGATCCAATTTTGAAAGACAGTTCTGCTGCAGGTGATTCCAGTTACACACTTGTCAATACTTCTCTGTATGTTGCTATCATGTTTCTATGTGTCATCGTGTTTCAAATATATTTTCGAAAATGGAAATTACCAACTGATGATAAAATGATGTGGGCCCTTATCGCCTGGGTCTGTGTTGCTCCAGTATTACGGGTGTTGGAAGATGCTGATTTTTTCGGCGACAAAACCGATGTTTTGTTCATTTCTCCAATCATACATTTACATCTGGCGTTTTGGCTCATATTTAGTGGATTAATGGGATATATTGCTTGCAAATATAGTCGAACAGAGGGAGAAGAAAAAGTCATGCTTTTGGCAATTTTCGGCCTGATGTATGTTCTTTTTGTGAGTATCATGTATCAACCAGAATGGCGACGATTGGAAATTTCCACAACCTTCGCGATGTCGGGAGTTATTCTTGGTTTACTGGGGATCTATTTCGTGATTCATAACACATGGAATTGGCACCCTGTATCAAGAGGAATGTTGGTGATGGCTACGGCAATACTTGTGTCGGGGTTTGGACATTGGATGCAATTAGCAATGACACCTTGGCCCCAAGAGAGTGGTTTTTTGCCAAAGGAGAACCCAGTATTGATGCCAATTATCGTAGCGGTTGGTATTCCTGCAATCGTATCTTTCTTCGTCTATCGTATGGGAGTTCAGGACCTTCGACATCTTCGATTGTGTGGTTATGAACCGGGGATTATTCCGCCAGGAATAACGGTTAAGCAATGGGAAGACGCAGAAAATGATGAACATGCAATCGAGATGCTATCTGGAAAAGCGATTCTCGCAACTCCGATGGTTGCTGGTATGTTATTTGGACAGTTATGTGATGGATTAGCAACCATGTTGGGTATTGATTGGTTTGGATACGCAGAAAAACACCCCGTTTCTGATGCTGTCATTCAATATGGAAATAGTTTGGGCATTTTGGGAGAAGGTGCTTGGTTGTTTGCGATTGTAAAAGCGATTCTCGTTTTTACAATTGTTTACTTATTTTCGCAACTCAGAGTTGAGTATCGACACCAGCATTTTCGCGTGTTAATCGTATTAGCTGTCATGATAGTTGGTATGGCTCCTGGGTTGCGAGATGTGGGCCGGTTAATTTTAGGTGTTTAACGGTGAATTCAAAATCATTGGTCTGCTGGACGAATTAGGAGGGGCCAGATGGACAGACTTGCAACAAAGGTAAATCGTTCAGATTCTGATTTTTTGGCGAGACAAAAACACAATCAAACCCTCTGTGAAACCCTGTCATCACGAATAGGCATTGTATCGGAGGGCGGTGGAGAAAAATATGTCGAAAGGCATCGAAATAGAGGAAAGTGGTTGCCAAGGGAGCGAATCGAAAAAATAATTGATCCAGGTTCTGCATTTCTTGAGTTGTCTTCACTTGCAGCATGGGATTTGTACGATAAAAGAGCCTTCTCGGCGGGAATTGTTACAGGTATCGGTCTGGTTCATTCCAAACCTTGCATGTTTGTTGCGAATGATGCCACTGTAAAGGGAGGCTCTTACTATCCAATGACGGTGAAGAAGCATCTCAGAGCCCAAACAATTGCACATGAAAATCACCTGCCTTGCATATACCTGGTTGATTCAGGTGGAGCCTTTTTGCCAATGCAGGATGATGTTTTTCCGGATGTGAACCATTTTGGCAGGATTTTTCGAAATCAGGCAAAAATGAGTGGAGATGGCATCCCTCAAATTGCAGCAGTTTTGGGGTCCTGCACTGCAGGAGGTGCTTATGTTCCTGCTATGAGTGATGAAACTGTCATCGTAAAAGGCAATGGAACTATTTTTCTTGCAGGCCCTCCATTGGTGAAAGCAGCAACAGGGGAAGAGGTAACCGCTGAAGAATTAGGTGGTGCTGAAGTCCACACGGTGCATAGCGGTGTAGCCGACCATTTCGCAGAAGATGAAGACCAAGCTTTGAGAATGGTAAGGAATATCGTTGAAAATTTACCGGACAATTCTGAAAGAAATTTATCAAAAAAGACTTCTGAAGAACCTTTTCATGACCCAGACGATCTTTTAGGCATTATTCCAGAGGATAACAGAACAAGTGTAGATGTGAGAGAAATCATCAGCAGAATCGTCGATGGTAGCCGTTTTCATGAATTCAAACCTCGATATGGAACCACGCTAGTATGTGGTTTTGCTCAAATACATGGTTACAAAGTAGGTATTGTGGCAAATAATGGCATCCTGTTTAGTGAATCCTCCCTAAAAGGAGCCCATTTTGTCGAGATATGTGGTCAAAGAAAGATTCCACTTATCTTTCTTCAAAATATTACGGGATTTATGGTTGGCAAGCAGTATGAATCTGGTGGCATCGCCAAAGACGGAGCCAAATTAGTGACGGCTGTTTCTTGTGTCCCAGTGCCCAAATTTACGGTAATCATCGGTGGAAGTCATGGTGCTGGTAATTATGGAATGTGCGGTAGAGCTTACGATCCTCGCTTTCTTTTCATGTGGCCAAATAGCCGAATATCTGTGATGGGTGGTCCTCAAGCAGCCGATGTTCTGACGACCGTTAAACAAGATCAGCGAACAAGAGAAGGAAAAAGTCCGATGGAAGGTTCGGAGTTAGAGGAATTCAGAGAACCGATTCTCAAAAAGTATGAAATTGAAGGCTCTCCGTATTATTCAACCGCAAGATTGTGGGATGATGGGATTATCGATCCGAGAAAAACCCGAGACATACTCGGACTTTCCCTTGCGGCTAGTGAAAGAGCCCCTCTGCCAAAAACGGGCTACGGCGTATTCAGGATGTAGGTGGAATCATGAAAGAAATGCCCCAAGCAAATTTGTTATCATTATCTATCGAGAATTCAATACTAAATATTCAATTGAATAGACCTGAAAAATATAATGCACTCAACCCTGACTTAATCGATCAGTTGATTGAAGTTTTTGAGTGGAGTGCACATCATTCAGTTGGTTACAATCAATCACTGTATGATGAGCATGGAAACCACAATTTTCGAATTTTGATTGTATCGGGAGCAGGAAAGCACTTTTGCGCGGGAGCAGATATCAACATGATGCGAGATGCTGGTGCAAAATCAATTGAAGAAAATCGTGCGGATTCTGAAAAACTCGATCGTCTTTTCAATCAACTTTGGTCTCATCCATGTTTTACAATTGGTTTGATACAAGGGGTTGCATTGGGTGGTGGAGCTGGATTGATTGCATGTATGGACCACGTAATCATGACTAAGACTGCAAAGATCGCCTTATCTGAAGGCAAATTAGGTATTTTGCCTGCAGTCATTGGTCCTTATGTTTATCGAAGAGTTGGAAGTGCTAATTTCAGAAGATTAGCAATGATGGCAAGTCGTATCGGTGCTGACGAATCATTACGTATTTGTATGGTAGAGCAGATAGTAGGTACACTGGAGGAATTTTCAGAATGTGTCGATTCTCTGACCCGTGAAGTGCTTTCCACCGGACCTTGTGCTGTCACGAGTGCAAAAGAATTGACCATTGGATTCGACCGATGGCATCTCGATGATAAGGCTTTGAGAGAGTGGACTCTTGATTACACAAGTAAAATGCGAGGTAGCATGGAAGGTCAAGAAGGCCTATCCTCATTTTTAGAAAAGAGAGCACCAAATTGGAAGCTGGAGGAATAAGCATGATTCGACGGCTTTTAGTAGCCAATAGAGGCGAAATCGCTTGTCGAATTTTAAGGGCTTGTAGAGAGGCTAACATCGAAACTGTGGCGATTTTTGCCCCAGATGATGCGAATTCTTTATTCACGGAAATGGCAGATATTACTGTAGCACTTGATGGTGAAACGATTGGAGACACCTATCTTGATATTGAACAGATTCTTTCGATTGCAAGGCATTTCAAGGTAGATGCCATTCATCCCGGTTATGGGTTTTTGTCTGAAAGGTCAGAATTTGCTGAAGCGGTGATGAATGCTGGCATCATTTGGGTGGGTCCATCAGTAGAGGCCATAGACCTCATGGGCGATAAGATGACGGCTCGAAAAACCATGAAAAATGCCGGTGTGCCTGTTATTCCAGGAGAAGAAATTGAAGGAGGCATCGATGCAATTGTTATGGCTTCCAAACGTGTCGGTTTCCCACTATTACTCAAAGCCTCAGCTGGAGGTGGCGGAAAAGGAATGAGAGCCGTCCATAACGAAGAACAAATCCATTCTGCAGCTCAAAGTGCCCAACGAGAAGCACTCAAAGCATTCGGAGATGACCGAATATATGTCGAAAGGCTTCTTGCTGGTAGTCGACATATCGAGATACAAATTTTGGCTGACCAGCATGGTAGCACCATTCATTTAGGGGAAAGAGAATGTTCTGTTCAAAGACGTCATCAGAAAGTGTTTGAAGAATCTCCAAGTATTGCTGTAAATGACACACTAAGGAAGGCAATGGGAGAAGCTGCAATTAATGCGGCAAAGGCCGTCAACTATGTTGGCGCCGGTACCGTTGAATTTCTCCTTTCAGCAAATGGTGAGTTTTTCTTTTTGGAGATGAACACTCGAATTCAGGTTGAACATCCTGTGACTGAGATGGTTACCGGTGTCGATCTTGTGAGGGAACAAATCCGTATTGCTCAAGGTCAAAGGATGTCGATAAAAGGCTGTCAAATGAGAGGACATGCCATTGAGGTCCGACTCTATGCGGAAGATCCAAAAAATAATTTTTTACCAGCAACCGGAAAATTACTCTGTTTTCAGCCGCCTGAAGGCCCTGGTATTCGTTTAGATACTGGATTTAGGGAAGGTGATGAAGTAACTCCAAATTATGATCCGATGCTTTCAAAATTAATCGTTTGGGCACCATCTAGAGAAGAAGCATTGGCAAGAATGCGTTGTGCGCTCGAGGATTTTGTGGTTTTGGGTTGTGTCACTAACATCACTTTTCTGAGAGCATTGTGTTTGCATGCAGACGTGATTGCTGGACGGACCACTACGGATATGGTCGAAGCGATTTGGCCGGATGGTTGGGATGAGGAAGTACCTTCTGATATGATTGAATTGGCATATCTGGCGGCCTATGCTTCACATTCCATGGGGGCTAATCGTCAACTATCAAGTGGCACCATTTCTGAGATTCCAACACCTTTTGAAAATTTATCAGGGAGGTTTCCATGATGCAATTCTCTTTCAATGGTGAAGTAATCAATATCGAAATTGAGAAGTCTGAAACGAACTTTTCTTCACCAAACATGCAGCTTGAATATTCTCCAAAAACCATGTGGGCCTACGTGAACGGTCGAAGATTGAAGGTTACTGTTGCAAATCACAAGGATGAGTGGTGGGTGCACATTGCCGGCCAAATTTTGAAATTAGAATATGTTGAACAGGGAGCGAGTACGGCAGATGAGGCCGGAGGCCTTATTGCGCCAATGCCTGGGAAAATTCTTGAGGTTCTCGTTGTTGAAGGGCAAGAGGTTACTACAGGCCAACCATTGATGATTATGGAAGCAATGAAAATGGAACACAAGATAGTTTCTCCACTTGATGGCGAGGTTTCAGCCTTGTATTATCAAGCAAATGATCAGGTTGAAGGCGGTGTTACTTTGATGGAAATTCAAGAAACTGATTGAGACTGAAAAATCAATCTTCTTTTTCTTCGTCTTCCACAACCTCAAAATCAGCATCTACGACACCTTGGTCATCTGATTCCTCTTGTTGTGATGCCATTTCAGCGGCTGCGGCTTCGTAGAGTTTTGCAGAGATTGCATGCATTGATTCTTCTACTTCTTTGATTTTTGATTGTATGCCGGCCAAATCAAGGTTCTCAAGTTCGATCAATTTTTCATCATCATCTCTAATCATCGTCTCCAATTCTTTGACTTTTTCAAGGGTTGGAGCAGAATCCTCTTCTGCAAGTTTGTCTCCAGCCTCCTCAATGGTCTTCCTTGTCTGGTAAACGATTTGATCTGCCATATTCCGCATCTCAACTTTTTCCTTACGGATTTTGTCTTCCTCAGCGAACGTCTCAGCTTCTGAAATTTTTGCTTTCACTTCTTCCTCTGTTAGGCTTGTTGAAGATTCAATCTTTATGGATTGTTCTTTACCTGTACCCATATCTTTGGCACTTACATTGACGATTCCATTTGCATCGATGTCGAAGGTCACCTCAATTTGGGGTGTACCTCTAGGGGCCGGAGGGATCCCAACAAGATGGAATTGACCGAGAGTGACGTTATCTTTTGCAAACTCTCTTTCACCTTGCAGTACATGGATTTCAACGGCTGGTTGGTTGTCAGCAGCAGTTGAGAAAACTTCTGATTTCCTTGTTGGGATGGTGGTATTTCTTTCAATCATTGTCGTTGTGACTCCACCAAGTGTCTCAATTCCCAAGGTTAGAGGGGTTACATCTAGCAAGAGGACATCACTAACAGTCTCGTCACCGGCAATAATGCCCGCCTGAAGTGCTGCACCCATAGCCACTGCTTCATCAGGATTAATTCCTTTGAAGGGCGCAATACCAGTTTCCTTTTCGATCGCTGTTTGTACGGCGGGGACTCTTGTTGAGCCACCTACGAGAATAACCTTGTCGACATCGCCTTTTTTCAATCCTGCATCTTTCATAGCCTGACGTGTGGGTTTCATGGTGTCTTCGACCATTTTTGAGATGAGTTCCTCAAATTTCGCCCTTGTTAGCGTAATATCCAAATGTTCTGGTTGGCCATCCCTCATGGTGATGAATGGGAGATTAACTTGTGTTTGACCAGTTCCAGATAATTCGATTTTTGCTTTTTCTGCAGCTTCCTTCAGTCGGCTCATGGCTTGTATGTCTTTACTCAAATCTAAACCGGGTCCTTTCTTAAATTCCGATATGAGGAATTGAATGACGGCTTCATCGAAATCATCTCCTCCAAGTTTGTTGTTACCAGCAGTTGCTTTGACTTCTATCTGAGGTTGGCCGTCAACATCATAGATTTCTAAGACAGAAACGTCAAATGTTCCCCCACCTAAATCGTAAACCAGGATTGTTTGATCTTCGTCTTTGTCGACACCATAAGCCAGAGCAGCAGCGGTTGGTTCGTTGATGATTCTTAGAACCTCCAATCCTGCAATGCGTCCCGCATCTTTTGTTGCCTTTCGTTGGGCATCGGTAAAGTATGCCGGACAGGTGATGACTGCTTGGTTTATTTCAGTTCCCAAATATGCCTCAGCATCGGCTTTTAATTTTTGAAGAATGAAAGCGCTAATTTCTTGTGGAGTGTAGGATTTATCATCAATCTCTACTTTCCAATCTTCTCCCATGTGTCTCTTTACTGAGGCGATGGTTCTGTCGAAATTGGTGACAGATTGACGCTTTGCTGTGATACCAATTAATCTTTCACCACCATCTTTAGAGAAAGCTACCACACTAGGAGTGGTTCTTGCTCCTTCTGCGTTTGGGATGACGACTGCTTCGCCATTCTCAATTGCTGAAACACAGCTATTTGTTGTTCCTAAGTCTATTCCAATTACTCCTTTTTTTGCCATTTTTTCACCTACAAAATTGGTATACCGCCATCGTCTTCATCGTCATCATCAGAAAAATCCAGTGAGACATCAGGTATGTCGGGAATAAAATCGTCAGAGTCTTTGTTTTCTTGCTCCTTAAGAGCAGACCCTTGTGGTGAGAGTTTTAGGGTTACATCGAGAATTCCATTATTCAGGCTCCAATTGACGACGTCATCGCACTGATGTGGGATTTCTATGGAAACCAGCGGGGGGTCAACTGGGTTCTCGATTACTTGGAGAACACTTCCACCATTGGTAAGCGCAACTTCAATTTCTTCAGTATCAATCTTCAGAGCAAGATCGACGGTTACCGACATGTTCCATCCACTCAAGTAGACGTCCTCGACCGGTAAACGAATGAGATCAGCATTGACATTTTGGTCATTAGGAACTTCTATCTCAACTGGCTCAGCCCCAATTTTGACATCAACTCCTAAATTGGACAGAAACTTGTCAAATGACATGCCTGAGGCGAAGAATTTGGAAAAGTCTTGCATGTCGAAATTGAAATTTACTTCTCCTCGCGCTAATTTCTCTTCATCGATACCCATGGCATCAAATTTGTCCCGGAATTGTTCAAGCAGACCTTTTAGTTGATCCTCATCGACTTTCATACCCATCTTTCGTAGCATTTCTGCAAGTTGACGAAGCAGATTTTTTTCCCAATCTTTTGTCATTTCGCCACCACTACTTAACCATCGGTTGTATAGTCGGAGAAATAGGTCATATATGAACCCCACTCTTCATATCCTCTTGACTTAAGTCTGAGAAGCAAGTCGCAGGGCCGTGAGCGAGAATTCAATCCTTGAGGATACTCAAAGAACTCAGGGCCATGAAGCCCTGAGGAAAAATGTGGCCGCAGGCTTGGCCCTTGCGGGGGCAGTCAGAAGTACGCTTGGACCAAAAGGACTCGACAAATTATTGGTTGATAATCAAGGCAGGACAATGGTCACAAATGATGGAGTCACTGTATTGAGAACAGCAAAAGTAGAACATCCAATTGCCAAGATGATTATTTCAGCTTCTGAAACCCAAGAAAAGAGTGTAAGTGACGGGACAACTTCCACAGTGATACTTTGTGCAGAATTATTGAGAAATGCTTGGTACCTCGTATCTCAGGGAGTTCATCCATCTGTGGTATCGAGAGGATATTCCATGGCCGAGAATCATGCCATGAGTGAATTACATTCATTGAAGTTAGAAGCACCATCTATAGAAGTAGTTCGCACGGTGTTAGAAGGTAAACTTAACACAGAAAGCCGAGAATTACTCTCGAAACTTGCCGTTGAAGCAGCAGATAGCATCTATGACGAGGTAAGCAACAAATCAGATTCTACACGTGTTAAAAAGCTTCAACTTACTGGTAATTCAGTTTCTGGAACCAAGTTAATTTCTGGCCTCATGGTTGCGAAGACGTGTGTACATCCAGAGATGAATGCCAACTTAAGTAACGGAAACATATTACTCATAGATGGTGGTATCGAAAGAGATAGTTTGACCAGTGATGTGAAAATCAAGGTTGAATCTACAGGTGTTTTAGAAGCATTCAGAAAACAAGAAATTTCAAGACTTGAAAATATAGTTGAGAAAATAAAAGACCACGGGATTCAGTTGGTTGTTTGCAGAGATGGCATTGATGATGAAGCCAGGGAATCTCTCTACAGAAATGGAATTTTGGCATACCGGAGGGTGGAGAAAAATGATCTAGACCTCATTTCCCAGTCAACTGGTGCCTCATTAATTAACGATGTATTATCAATGAGAAAAGAAGATATCGGTAAATTTACTTCCACCAAACAAGAACAATTCGGTGGTGTGAATTATTGGATTTTAGAATCACAAGGCAAAGGAGCAACTTTCGTGGCCACAGGAACCACTGATGAGGTTGTTTCAGAAGTAGAGCGCTGCTTTGACGATGCCTTCGGGGTCGCATGTCAGATGAGAACCGATCCATCTGTGCTTCCAGGTGCTGGAGCAGTATACATTGCTCTTGCTCGCAGCATGAGACGTTTCGCTGAGACCATCCCTGGGCGAGAACAATTAGCCATTGAAGCTTGGGCAGACGCCCTTGAAATCATTCCCCGAGCCTTGGCAGAAAATGCTGGCATGGATCCAACAGATTCCATTCTCTCCCTTACATCCTCACAATCCAAAATGGGTTCCACAATCGGTATAAATCATGAAAATAAATCATTTGATTGTTCCGTAAAACGAAAGGTGTTTGATCTCTTTTCAGTCGTCTCTCAAATCATAACAGGTGGTAATGAAGCTGCTATTTCCGTTTTGAGAATAGATGACATATTGTGGGCTCAACAGGATGCAGAAATTCCTGAAGATGTACAAGAAAGACTTGAAAATCCAATGGCATGAGATGAGCGAAGTCCTAAGAACGGCCGTGATAACCCGACCTTATGTCCGAAATCCCAAGCACAATGTTGGGATGGGTCAAAGCAGAAGATCGACCTGATGGTTTCTTACAAAAAGAGTTACCAGTTCCAGTCCCAAAACATGGAGAGGTTTTGGTAAAAACGCATTCTACAAGTATATGCGGGACCGATTTACATATATGGAAATGGGATGAGTGGAGTCGGGCAAACGTCGACCTAGGAACGGTTACCGGCCATGAGACCTGTGGGACAATCATCGGTGTTGGCGAAGGCGTAGAGGACAGAATCGGAGAGCAAGTTAGTATTGAATGCCACATTGCATGTTGGGCTTGTCCACGTTGCGAAGAAGGGAATGCTCATATATGCGAAAATGGCTCTATTTTCGGTGTTCATAACCATGGGGCCTTTGCACCCTACTTTTGCGTACCTTCTATCAATGCACGGACGAATCCTTCTGATTTATCGCTCCCTCTCGCCTCGATACAAGATCCACTTGGGAATGCGATTCATACACTTACAGGAGGCCCAGTTGAAGGTTCAACCATCGCTATTCATGGTTTAGGTCCTATCGGATTATTCAGTGTAATGGTTGCAAAAATGATGGGAGCGGAAAAAATCATAGCTGTTGACTGGGATAACAAATTCCGTATGGATTTGGCAATTAGACTTGGTGCAGATGTTGTTCTTGGTAAGGATGATGATGTCGTTCATTCCATTTTTGAACAGACTCATGGAAGGGGCGTTGATAATTCATGTGAATTTTCTGGGTCACCTGAGGCGATAAAAAATGCAATTCGATCTACGCGAATGGGGGGATATTTGAATGTCTTATCGGTTTACGGCAATGAATTAATTGATATTCCAATGAATGATATCGTTTTCAGATACCTTCACTTGAAAGGAATCAACGGTCGAAAAATGTGGGGTACTTGGGAAAGAATGCACGCGTTATTTTCTGCTGGGTTTGATCCCTCACCTATTATCACACATCGTTTTCCATACCATGATTTCAAAAATGCGATGAAGATTGTAAGCGATGGGAATTGTGGAAAAGTTATACTTGAATTTGAAGTTGATTAAACTGATTTTTCTCTCATGGAATATAACTTTCTCCCGCTTACAGAATTTTGTACCCCAAGGTTCATCTATTGGACGCGACCGATGTTAATCCCGTTGAGGGCATGAAGTACGTTGTTGTCTCGGGCGGGGTCCTTTCAGGATTGGGTAAAGGAGTTACAGCCAGTAGTATTGGCGTGCTGCTCAAAAGTGCTGGTTTACAAGTAACCTCGATAAAAATCGATCCGTATTTGAACAGCGATGCAGGAACCATGAGTCCATTTGAACACGGAGAAGTTTTTGTGTTAGACGATGGTGGTGAGGTAGATCTTGATTTGGGAAACTATGAACGTTTCCTCGATATCAATTTACAAAGTGAAAATAACCTCACAACCGGGAAAATATATGCCAAGGTTATTGAGGCTGAGCGAAGAGGTGATTATCTTGGAAAAACAGTCCAAGTCATACCTCATATCACCGATGCAGTCCAAGATTGGATTGAAGATGTCTCAAAAAAATCTGATGGAGACAAACCTCCAGATGCTTGCGTCATTGAATTGGGAGGAACAGTTGGAGACATAGAGAGTGCTCCGTTCATAGAAGCATTGCGGCAATTTCAATTTAGAGTTGGAAGAGAGAATATTTGTTTCGTTCATGTTTCTTTAGTTCCAGTGATGGGGCCTGTTGGGGAACAGAAAACAAAGCCAACACAACATTCTGTTAAGGAATTAAGGAGTCTTGGAATCATTCCAGACGTTCTTGTCTGTCGTTCAGAAACACCATTGTCTTTAGATACAAGGGAAAAAATTGCTCAATTTTGTCATGTATCTACTCAAGCAGTGCTTAGTGCACATGATGTTTCCAATATTTACCGCGTTCCGCTTCTTCTTGAAAAACAGGGCATGTGTTCCTTATTAGGTATTGACTGTGAAGGGTCTGAGTTTCTCAATAAATGGGAATCCATGGCCCAACAGGTTGATGATTGTCATGAAACAGTAACTATTGCGATGGTGGGTAAATACACAGGCCTTTCTGATTCATATTTGAGTGTGATAAAGGGTCTTCAACATGCTGCACATGCAGAAAATCGTCAATTAGTGATTGAATGGATTGAGGCCAGCAATCTAGAAGATAGCACCCATGATTCATGGCAAGCCTTGAAACGTTCTGACGGGATTTTGGTTCCAGGTGGTTTTGGTGATCGAGGGATTGAAGGGAAATTATTGGCAGCAAAATACGCCAGGGAAAACAAAGTTCCGTATCTTGGAATCTGCTTGGGATTACAGGTTGCTACCATTGAATTTTGTCGTAATGTTCTTGGCCTTGAGGGGGCAAATTCTACTGAATTTGATGAAAAAACCCCACATCCAGTTGTAATTTTCATGCCTGAAATCTCCAAAACACACTTAGGCGGAACAATGAGGTTGGGAAGCCGAGTAACAAATTTCCTGGTAAATGATTCAAACATACGAAATTTGTATGGTGGAGTTGATCAAGTACACGAGAGACACCGTCATAGGTATGAGGTAAATCCAGATTATATTGAAAGAATCGAAACCAATGGAATGAAGTTTGTTGGAAAGGATGAGTCAGGTCAACGTTGTGAGATATTGGAATTAGAAAGCCATCCTTATTTTGTTGCCGTTCAATTTCATCCCGAATTCAAGAGTCGTCCAAATCGACCTTCTCCACCCTTCCTTGGATTGATTAAATCGTCGATTCGTTAAATTCGCTCTATTCTTGACGTGTTCTTGAATTTTAAAATAGATAACTTCATCTAGCACGCGAGATAATAAATTACCATGAAAGACGGTGATAGTTTCAAGTTGATAATAAAGAATCAGAGCAATACAGATAGAATGATCAGAGCAATTGTGGCAGTGGTAATACTTGCAAATCCGTTCGATGTTGCTCATGATTCACTTATTGGAATAATGGCTTTGGCGGTTGCTGGTGTATTGATTTTTAATGTGATTTCAGGTAATTGTTACATCTATCGTTTCTTTGGAATCAACACCTGTCCTGTTGATTTGTGACCTGAGTTATGATTTGATTAAATCGTCGATTCTTTAAGTTAATTTCTTAGATTCGCCATTCCACCATCGAGATGGATAACTTGGCCGGTTAAGTTATCTGGGGCATCAGTGATGAGCCATGCCATTGTTCGTGCCATTTCCTCTGCCATGTTTATTCTCTTTATTGGAATCATTTCAACGGCAGCATCCCTTTGGGATTGGGATTTGACCATTTGTTCAGTCATTTTTGTGTCGGTTAATCCCGGAGCAATACAATTCACTCTGATGTTTCTTTGAGCATAGGTTGCAGCAGCAGAGCGGACCATTGATTCCACACCGCCTTTCGCAGCAGAAATCGCTTCATGATTAATCAATCCAAGAGATGCAGCCACACTTGAGACAAATACCATCCTTCCACCTCCATTTCTAAGCATGTATTTTCCAAATTTAGATAAACTAAGAAAAGCAGTAACGAGATTTGTTGCTATGACTTCTTCAAAGGCTTCCTTAGATAAGGCATGAGGAGGTCTTAATGTGAGCGAACCTACGAGGTGAATCACGCCATCAAGCGACTTACCTTGTAGTAATTCAAGCGCTTTTTCATAGCTTTTCTCATCGAGCGCATCGCCTTGAATATGTGAAACATTGGGATTATTATTATCTCCTCTGGATATCGAAATAATGTGAAAGTGTTCTGAATTTAACTTCTCAATCAATGGCGAAGCCATATCACTCATTCCACCAACGATGAGAACGTTCTTTCTTTCCATGAATTCAGAACTGAGTACGATTGTTTATGAATGGATGTTTACCAACACTGGGAATGACCATAGGTTCATTCAACCTCGTTCACTCATGAATGATGAGGATTCCCAGCCGTTTTTGCCTCTTCAATACGAAAAATTTAGCAAAGATATAATGAAAGAAAAGGCATCATCTTTTTTCTCATTGATGGACAATCGTCGAACGACAAGGCATTTTTCCGAAGAACCAGTCGAGAAAGAACTCATTGAATTTGCAATAAAAACTGCAAGTACTGCCCCCTCAGGTGCTCATCTCCAACCATGGACATTTGTTGCCATAAATGATCAAAAACTAAAATCCAAAATTAGGGATGCCGCAGAAATCGAAGAAAAAAAAACCTACGATGAGAGAATGCCAGAAGCATGGGCAGAAGTTATTCAACCACTTGGCACTGATTATGTGAAAACTCATCTCACATCAGCGCCATGGGTTGTTGTGTTATTTCGTCAAAGCAAGCGACTTCGCACAAATGGGGAATGGGGTCCGACTTACTATTCCATGGAATCTTGTGGAATTGCAGCAGGTCTGTTCATTTCTGCAATTCATAATATGGGATTAACAACGCTTACACATACTCCCTCACCGATGGGGTTCTTACGTGATTTACTCGATAGGCCTGCTCACGAACACGCCATGTTGGTCATGCCTGTTGGATACCCTTCCAAGGATGCGATGGTTCCTGATTTAACCAGGAAACCTCTAGAAGACGTTGCTATTTTCATTTAGGCAAGATCAAAACGATCTGCATTCATGACCTTATTCCAAGCTGCGATGAAGTCGGCAACGAATTTGTCATTATTATCATCCTGGGCGTATACCTCAGCAATAGCACGAAGTTGAGAATTGCTTCCAAATACCAAATCGTAACGACTGGCAGTTCGAACATCAGCCCCTGTTTGCCTATCTTTTGCTTGATATGAGTTGCTACCAGTTGGAGTCCAAGCGACACTCATGTCGAGTAGGGTGCTAAAGAATGAAGCATCTAGTTTGTTGCTATCGCTCCAAATCCCTCGCTCATCTGAACTGACACCAAGAGATCGCATTCCTCCAACAAGAACAGTCATTTCAGGTGCCGTTAAGCCGAGAAGTTGTGCTTTGTCCAGCATCATTTCTTCTGGTGTTACTGCATAGTTCTTCAGCAAGAAATTTCGGAAACCACAGTGGACGGGTTCAAGAACCGCAAATGATGCTGCATCAGTTTGTTCCTCTGTAGCATCACCACGACCTGGCGAGAATGGTACGTTTACTCCACTTGCCATTTCAATGCCCACACATCCGGCTAGAACGATGGTATCGGCCACACTTGCACCATAGGTAGCTGCAAGCGGTTCAAGAACGGCGAGAACTTTTGATAATTGGGCAGGCTTGTTAGCCTCCCAATTCTTTTGTGGAGCAAGTCGAATTCGAGCGCCGTTAGCACCTCCTCTCATATCTGAACCACGGAAGGTGGACGCACTTGCCCATGCAGTTTCTACCATTTCACTTATTGAAAGTCCGCAACTCTTGATGGCGTCTTTGAGCGAATTCACATCGTATGATGTTGACCCAGGGGCTACAGGGTCTTGCCAGATGAAATCTTCTTCTGGAACATCAGGTCCCAGATAACGAACCTTTGGCCCCATGTCTCTGTGAAGAAGCTTGAACCATGCTCTTGAGAAGGCATCAGCAAATGCATCTGGATTTTCATGGAAGTGCTTTGAAATCTTCCTGTACTCTGGATCTCTTATCATGGCCATATCTGCGGTCGTCATCATTGTTGGAACCTTCATGTTGGAATCTTCTGCATCAGGTGCCATGTCAATATCCTCTTGATTTGAAGGCGTCCATTGATGAGCACCAGCAGGGCTCTTTTCAAGCACCCATGAATCTTCATACTTGAAGAGCATGTCAAAGTATCCGTTATCCCATTGAATAGGGTTCGCTGTCCAAGCACCTTCTATGCCACTGGTGATGGTGTCTCTACCTACTCCTGAGCCATAGTCGCTCGTCCATCCGAATCCTTGCTCCTCAATGTTTGCTCCTTCGGGTTCTGGTCCCTTATGGTCTTCTGGACCTGCACCGTGAGCCTTACCAAAGGTGTGACCTCCAGCAGTGAGTGCGACGGTTTCTTCGTCATTCATAGCCATTCGACTAAAGGTTTCTCGAATATCTTGAGCGCTTAGTAGTGGGTCTGGATTTGCGTTTGGACCTTGAGGATTCACGTAAATCAATCCCATTTGTACGGCTGCGAGAGGGTTCTCCAAATCTTGACGAGTGTCCCCGTATCGATCGTCACCAAGCCATTCATCCTCGCTACCCCAGTATATGTCATCCTCTGGATGCCAAATGTCTGGTCGGCCGCCACCAAAACCTAAGACGGGCCCTCCCATTGACTCGATTGCTATTTGGCCGGTAAGTATCAATAAATCAGCCCAACTGATGCTGTTGCCGTATTTTTTCTTGATAGGCCAAAGGAGTCGACGTGCTTTGTCAAGATTCCCATTGTCCGGCCAACTGTTGAGAGGAGCGAAGCGTTGGGCTCCGGTACCGCCACCACCTCGACCGTCACCGGTACGGTACGTTCCTGCTGCATGCCATGTCATTCTGATAAAAAACGGTCCATAATGGCCATAATCTGCTGGCCACCAATCTTGGCTGTCGGTCATTAGTGCATGGAGGTCAGATTTTAATGCTTCATAATCCAGAGATTTGAAGGCTTCTGCATAGTCAAAATCAACTCCCATAGGGTTTGATTTTGCATCATGTTGGTGAAGAATGGCCAAATTTAGATTCTTTGGCCACCAATCTGTGTTTTTCATACCTGTATTGCTAGTACTGTGTGCTCCGTGCATGACTGGACATTTTCCTTCTTCCATAACAATCAACTCTCCCAGTATTTTCCAGTAATTAAACAAAACTATTCGCTGATATAAAGGCCTGTTTAGTATTTATAAGTCAGGGTCCTTTCCAAGTTTTACAATAAGAGAATTTTGAATCGCTATTCAATGCATCTTGCCATATGGATATCGGCTTAACTGGTGTGCCATCAGACCAATCTCCCATTTCTGATAAAATCAGGGGGTCAAACAAGTGATTGTATGCCCATGATTCGGTATTTGTATCACCTCTGTTTCGTGCAGATAACCAGTCTCCCTGCGCATCAACTCTTCGATAAAATCCCCAGTCAGCTAACTCATCATGGACTTCGGTTGCTGGATAATAATGCGACGCTATCCATGGAGGGAAACCATGCCTGTCGCTTTGAATTTCGAGTAGTAAGTTATTGTTACTAGGCAAATTTTTGAATAAATCTTGGTGGAACACTGAAAAGCAATCATTCACACTCATATCATCTTCTGCAATTGTTGTATGTACGAGTGTATGTGGTGGAATTTTTGAGGTATTGATCTGGAGGCTTTGTTGAACAGGTCTAGCATAGGATGCTTCTAAACTAATGAACAGGCTTTCATTTCCCCAGCCTTTCTCTAACACAGTATCCATGACTAACAAGGCATAGCCAGCACCCAGGCTGTGACCTCCTACGAGGAGATGCGAAGGATTGATGGATGCGTTGTGTAGGTGCTGAGAAAATGAACCATTCTGAGATGGCAATATAATTTCTTGAATGATGGTCTCGATTGCTGTGTCAAGAACTACCTTTCGTGGGAGGTGTTGTGGATGATTTGACATCCCGTTCTGCTCAACTAAATCAAAATCGTCTGCTCCCTCCGGCCACACATCGGAAAGATACTGTATGTAGGCTACGGCGACTCCTCTTGCGGCTAGATGTTCAACCCAATCATGATAAGAATCGAATGATGGTGATGCAAAACCATGAAGCAAAATAGCCATTGGTATGGTTGATAGATTTGCTTTTTCCGGAAGTTTTGGTAAAGCCAGATACACTGAGAAATCAACATCGGTCTCATAATCTCTACGCATGGATTCAATTTCATCTGGAAAATCGTAGGGAAAGGCTTGGATATCTACCTCATAAGGGCCAGATGGTCCTCCGTAACCAGCCGCCGGCTGAGATGGAGGTGATGGCGATAATCCAAGAACTGTACTTAGACCCGGTGCCATGAGCAGACAAGCAAAAACTGCACCGATACTTCTAAGCATTTTTTCAGGATTGATTTTTTGATCGAATTTTTTCTCATTTGATTCCACAGGAATCGAACACATGAGTAACAAAATAACGGCGAGTAGGGTAGGTAAAAGCAAAAACCCTCCTCGGAAATAAGACCAATCTAGTAACCAGTGTTGCATTAATAACCCAATTACAACTCCAGAAATTACAGAAATAACAACCCTCGAATATTTCGGGGCTTTCCAACCCCTTGTCTCGGAAATGAAAAAAGCCGCAGAGCAAATGAGTAACAAACTCACGATACCTGAGTACATCCTTATGTGTTCTCTCATAATCATTGAAATTTCAAGTGTAAATATGGCGTGCGGCCAGAAAGCATTCAGAAGGTCCCATTCGTTTAAAAAAATCCAGATTGTCCTCAGTGATGCGATAATTATGCCTATAGTGAAAAGAAATAGTCTGCTGAGGTACCATGGCGTAGATGAATTCGCGTCCCCAAGGCTCACGATTGTATTTGAAAGTTCGATTTAAAGAATATTCGCTTTCATCCATGATGGACATATGTCAACATTTTTCTGTAACGCCAATGGCCGTAAGGTCATGGAGGATAGTGCTAAGGCTAGTTCAGAATCCATATTTTGGCATGGATTTGGTCTTATTCTGCCGTTATCTGTGATTTATGGCAATATTTTTTCTGGAATCTGGACGTTAGCCGGAATTGTTCTTGCCTTAGGTTTGTACCCGCTCATCGATCTTCTTTCACCTCAAACAATTCCGATTCGATCTGCAAATGAATCCCCCCAGAAGTGGCTCATTTTACTCAACATACACGTTTTTTTACAAACAATAGCAGTCGTCACATTACTTTGGCGTGCTCATGAGGACCAATTTGCTTGGACTACATTTTGTGCGGCTTTATCCACGGCGATGAATAGTGGTATTTCTGGGATTGTGAATGCACATGAATTAGGCCACAGAAAGAAAGGGACTTTCATGTGGTGGTTAGCGAGGTTAAACCTCTACACAGTATTGTATTCCCATTTCACAACTGAGCATAACCATGGTCATCATCGCCATTATGCAACGGATTTAGACCCTGTCAGTGCGCCAAAAGGCCGAGGATTGTGGACTCACATTCTTCAAGCAATCCCTCGACAATTATTTTCCGCCTTGAAAGTTCATGATGACCGAGGGAGAAAAGGTATGCAGAACCCTGTTTTGAGAGGATATTTGATTCAAATTTTGATGCTTATCTCTTTGTGGTGGTTCTTGGGTTACTGGGTTTTGTTGGCATTTGTAATTCAAGCAAGCATCGCCATTTTTCTGCTTGAGTACGTGAACTACATTCAACATTATGGTTTGAGGAGAGAAATTGGCGAGAAGCACACTTACTTGCATTCTTGGGAATCAAGAAGTGTTTGGTCAAGATGGACTTTGCTTGAACTGCCGTTGCATCCCGCTCATCATCTAAAAGCATCCTTGCCTCTTTGGGAATTAGAGGGATACGAGAAGGCGCCTCAAATGCCATCGGGTTACTTTGCTTTGTTTTGGCCTTGTATGTTCCCTCCAATTTGGCGACGGTTGATGGATAACAGAATTCCTCAAGAAAGTTGATGAAGAAACGTTGTTGTGGTTAATCATGGGGCAAAAAAATCGACCTATTTCTGCGTTTTTTTGCCTCCTAGTCTTGCTTTTAGGTCCTCTTTCAGGATGTTTTAGTGATAAAATTGAGGAAGAAAATGTGCAAGAACCATCTCGATGGTTGCCCGATGTAGAGAATCGGAGCAAAATGGTATACGAAGATTCAGATGATTTTTCAAGAGTTTCAAAGAATGGAACATTCGGAACGCTTCCTGTACAATCCGTGTTTGTAGATGTCCCTGAGATTACGGCTGCGGACGGAGGTGCAGGCTTAACGGGAAATCCTATGGTTCACATGGGTTTATGGCTGCCAGAAATTGAAGGGTGTGATTATTCAAGCGAAGTTGTTGATGAGCAGTGCAAAGTTCCTGTCATCGCAGAAGTCGGCCCTTACTACAGTGATGGAGATGTATCTGCGACTGAGCCAGCCAATCGGCTGGGACGGTTCTTAATCGAAAATTTTGTTCCACATGGATATGGCGTCGCTCAAGTGTCTGTGTTTGGGACTGGTGAAAGTAATCACTGCATGGATTTGATGGGACTTGATGAGCAAGCTGGGATTCATGCAGCAGTTGAATGGCTTGGCCAGCAGTCATGGTCGAATGGAAATGTTGGGATGATTGGCAAATCATATGACGGTTCAACCCCGTGGAACGCAGCCGCAGCAGGCTCATCCCATCTGAAGACTATCGTGCCAATGTCCGGTTTAATCGGTGTGCATGAATTGATGTGGAGAAATGGAAGTATGGAAGCTAGAGGTGCAATCATGCACAATGGTGTATACGGCTCATTTGGTTTAGATGGTGATCTTGAAGATGTTGAAAATGCTTGCGAGGGTTATGTGGAAGGCTATTATGCCGGTGTTGGGGCTTACATGTCAGGTGATGATTTATCCTGGACTGGTAGTGATTATTGGGAGGAGCGTTATTTCCTTGATAAGGCCATAGAAAATTACAACGGTTCTGTCTATATTATTCACGGAATGCAAGATTGGAATGTCGATCCGCACATGGCTTTCCCAACCCACAACATCATGCTCGAACATGGTTTTGAGGTAAAAGGCCTCTATGGACAATGGGCTCATGATTATCCAGATAGAATCGAAGGACACTCAGCCTTGAGCCCTGGAAGAGGTGCCGAGGCTTATCCGCACACGCTCCGTTGGGATTGGGCAGATGATTTACTAGAGTGGTTTGATTATTACCTAAAAAATAAAGGAATTGCTCCACGTTTGCATGCTGAAATTCAAGATAATATCGGCGGTTGGAGGGTCGAAGCTGAGTATCCTCCATTGGACCAGAACTGGATAGATTTGTCCTTAGGTGGCGATGGATGTAGCCTTAGTTCTGGTTCAGCCTTGGTGACATCATCGAGCTCTACGGTATTGGATTGTCCAATGTTTGAAAGCGAAACAAGGATTATCGGAACACCAACACTTTCACTCCAGACTACAATTTCTCCAACTGCAACATCAGGGCATATCTTTGTTGAAATGGTACAAACCTCATCAGGTATGCATCTAGGTCATGCCGTCATGGATTTGAGATTCTATGCGGGTGGAAAAGATGCACAAGTACTTCTTCCAGGCTCAACGGTAATCGCTCAAATGGAATTTTTTGGCATGGATGTTGTGATTCCTGAAGGCGATGGAGTTTCGTTGATTATCACACAAACGGGTGAGGATTATGTTCCGAGCCCACCGAGTATATCTCCTGTTACAATCGGAATTGATGGAGAAAGTGTCCTCTCTCTCTCTTCAGTTTCACGAACGTGTGATGACCTTTTTCTTCCTCCAATGCAGGAATGGTACGATTTCTGTGCTTGATATCTTGTCAAAATATGGAATATGTGGTTCATACCGTTCTCTATTACGATTGACAAATTTTGAAATATGAATCCACATCATTATGCAATATGACCGGTGAAACCTTGAGTTTGCCTTTGTTTGTGCTTCCAAGGGGTCTTCTTCCAGAGTGTGAGGAGCCATTGAGAATATTTGAGCCGAGGTACAAACAGATGATGGATGATTGTGTCCTTGATGATGTCCCTTTTGGGTATTGTATGGTAGATGTAGGTTCAAGTCGCCCTCAAGGTTGGTCTGAACCGCTAGAATATGGATGCTTGGCTAGGGTTGAAGACGTCAGAGAAGAGGGTTCAAATCTTCTTTGCACTGCAAATGGCCATGGTCGTTTTAAGATCAAGAAAATTATACCTGCGGCATTGGATTACGAAAATTTTGGGATGATTTTTCCACCAGTGTCAGACCTTGAGAAAAGGTATCGGGATGATAATCCAACAGGTAAGCTATACCTCAGGGCAGAAATAGAACTTATCGAACCTCCTACTGGCACTCCCTCAGAAGTTCAATGGAATGAGTTAGCAAGCGTGTGGGCTGAAAATGTCATCTTATTCCAGAAACTAGTTGGTCAACCTTCATCATCACTTGAGGATACTTTCGGTTACATTGAAGAAATTTTTACCCAACCATTTCCAGGTCGCTTTTGGCATGCTGGAAATATGCTCTTAGAAACTGATGAAGAAAGGCAAAAAGCACTATCTGCGGAAACATGGGATGAGATAATTTCTCTCATGCACGAATCACTTGTACACCGCAGACTAAAGGTTGAGGCTATGGTAAAATTTGCACAAACTTCGCTATCATCTTACGAAGAAGAATAATCACTCATCCGCAACTCGCATCACACGAGTGGTTCGGTATCCTTGCAAGATTTTAACAAATTTTCTTTTTCGAATGATTGCATCCAATGATTCATCTCCAGTATCGATTCTCAATTGATTCAGTGTGAGCAGTTTCGATGGTGTTGCTATGCCAAGGATATTTTCTAATTTAACAGCACGAATGACGTCGGGGGAGAGTTGGAGATTTCCTCTACCCAACAAAAATCCTTGACCCCCCATGGGAGAAAGCAATAGAGTCACAGGGCCCTCATGTCGTTTGAGTAAATCTAGAATTTGTTGTTCATTGAGATCTTTGTGAAGTTTATTTCCCTGGAGGATATCAATTCCGAGTAATGATAATTCGAGAGAGATTTCCTCACCAATTGCTTTGATTGTCCCTCCGCTTCCAAGTATCAAGAGAAGGTCAGGTTCGTCTTGAATCATTTCATGGATATGTTCTGCCATTCCCTCAATTGTTTCTTCCTCCGATTCGCGTTCGATTTGTTCCTTTGAACCTTGTATGAATCTCGGGGCGGCCGGCGTAAATGCTTGGGCGTAGAGTTTCACTTTCCACTCGCCTCGACGATACGTTTCTTCATCAAGGTCCATAACTTCGGTTCGACTGAGCAATAAATCTCCCAAAGCATAGGCCATAATGACTTCTGCAGCAGCTTTTGGAGTGGTGGCGAAACAACCACTATGCATTTTCACTCCAGCGGGAACTCCAATTATTGGCAGGTCTTGCCCATCTAATGCTTGGACGATATCTCTTGTTGTTCCGTCGCCACCTGCGTACACCAATAAGTCAAGATCAGTATGTTGTTTTACCCAGTTCATCGTATCCTGTGCCGTTGAGGATTCGATATTTTCACCTGATGAGGCAAATTCGAATGGGATCCAATCGCCACCCATACGCCCTGGTGCAGCAATAAATTTCAATTTGGCAGTTACACTTTCTGGAAGGTAACTCAAACAATTCTTCATTCGTGGACCAGCCCTATCCTCTGCGCCTGCTTCCCGAGCTTCTATCGCCTTTCCGTCGCTTCCTTTTAGGCCCAATTTACCACCTAAACCAGCATCGGGATTAACCAGAATTCCGACTCGCATAAAATTGGACAAATAGTACATACATTTGATTTGATGTGATGCTTCACAGGTGTATGGACGGAGACGATTTGACCTTAGAATCGATTGTCGCTCGTGACATTTCGTCAATGAAAACCCTTGATGAATCGATTCAAGAAACGGAAAAAACTTCTAAACAGATTGAAAAACCTCGTGTTGAGCAATTGAAGTTTAAACAAAAAGTTGATGCAATTGAAACAAGAAAAGAATTCATAATCGATCAAAAAAAAGTTCAACCGGAGAAAAAAACCAACACAGATGTACTCAAATCACCATCTCAACAAACCGGTGATGATTTTGATGTTGAGTGGTAATTTTTCCGTCAAAGTCATGAGTGAGATACATACCGTCTGGGTGTGAGAGTGATGTCGTTGATCGAAGTTATGCTGGATGATGGTTCAATTCAGTCATACGTTTCAGGTATCACAGCCGGTGAAATTATTTCCGAACAATTTGGACGAAAACACGGTTGCGTAGCAGCCTATATCAATGATGAAGCAAGGGACTTATCCACGATTATCGACCAGAATTGTTCCCTTCGAGGTATTTTTTCTGATTCAGATGCTGGTATGGACATCCTCAGACACTCTGCGGCCCACTTATTAGCCCAAGCCGTGACAACATTATTCCCATCTGCCAAGCCAACGATCGGTCCAGCAACCGACAGAGGTTTTTACTATGATTTTGCAGATCTAAAAATTGGTGATAATGACCTCAAAGTAATCACAAAGAAAATGAATGAATTATCGAGGAAAAATCTCCAGGTTGAGAGGGTTGAATGTTCCGAAGATGAATTACAGGATTTATTTCAAGCGAATCCTTTCAAAATAGAAATCATTAACGACAAAATAGAGGAAGGAACGGGTTCCACAATTTATCGACAAGGAGAATGGTATGACCTTTGTTTAGGGCCTCACGTGCCCTCAACATCAAAATTAATGAATGTAAAACTGACCTCTACTTCATCGGCTTATTGGCGGGGTGACCAATCGAGGGAACCACTTACAAGGATATATGGAATTGTTGAACCTTCAAAACATGCTCTAAAAGAAACACTGAGGAGATTGGATGAGGCTAAGAAGAGGGATCACCGAAAATTGGGTAAAGATTTACAATTATTCCACATCGATGAGTCAGTTGGACAAGGGCTTATTCTTTGGACACCAAGAGGCGCCATTATCCGAAATGAGTTACAGCAATTTATTTCTCAACATTTGTCCAGGCAGGGGTATCAACAGGTATTCACGCCTCACATTGGCAAATTGGATCTCTACAGAACGAGCGGTCATTTTCCATACTATCAAGAAAGTCAATATCCTCCCATGATACCAAGAGATGTTATGGCAAAATTAGCATCAGAGGGATGTGATTGTTCACAACTTGCTAATTTCTTAGACGAAGGACAAATAGATGGATACATGCTTAAACCGATGAATTGTCCACATCATGTGAAAATTTACGCTTCTCAAGCGAGATCATATCGAGATTTACCGCTTCGTTTCGCAGAGTTTGGTACGGTATACAGGTGGGAGCAGACAGGAGAAATTTCGGGAATGACCCGTGTGCGAGGGTTCACTCAGGATGACGCGCATCTTTTCGTGACAGAAGATCAAATTGCCGAAGAGATTCAAGGTTGCATTGAGTTGGTGCAAATTATTTTCTCTACTCTTGGGATGAAGGACTACAGGGTTAGGGTTGGATTGAGAGATCCACAATCTGAGAAATATGTTGGTGATGCAAAACGTTGGGATCTTGCTGAAGCAGCCTGTCGTGGTGCTGCAAAATCCATGGGTGTACAATGGACAGAAGAAGAGGGAGAAGCAGCATTTTACGGTCCAAAAATTGACTTCGTCGTAAAAGACGTTATTGGAAGAGAATGGCAATTAGGTACCGTTCAGGTAGATTACAATCTCCCTGAGCGATTTGACTTGAAGTACAAAGGTTCTGATGGTGAATTTCATCGTCCTGTGATGATTCACCGAGCACCATTTGGTTCAATGGAGCGATTCTGTGGCGTTTTGATTGAACATTTTGCTGGTAAATTCCCAACTTGGTTAAGCCCCACACAAGCGCATATTGTCACTATTTCAGAAAAGCAAGCAGATTTTGCACATGAACTTACAACGAAAATGAGAAATGCGGGTATACGTGTAGAAATTGATGATTCTGATGCAACAATTGGGAAAAAGATTCGAACACATCGCTCTTTACAACCAGCTTATATCGTCGTAATCGGTGAAGAAGAAAAAGCAACAAATACAGTTTCAATTCGTGCAAGGTCAGGGATACAGGAATCCGGTATTCCAATTGATGATTTTATCGAGAAAATTACCGATGAAATCGAGCGAAAGATACCGATACCATCAATTGTTGCCGATAACGTAGAGGATGAGGCTAAATGAAGTGGGTTACGCCAGTCATCAGCCATGAATTGAACTTTAGTTCCATTTTCATTCCGGTGCTTGGTGTACTCCTATCCTACATATTTTTTCGTTTGGTTGTCCCTCGATCTCTTGCAGGATTGCAAGTAGCGTTCCCTACAGGACCAAAGCGCTACGAAGTTCATACCGTAACAAAAGATGCGGAAGAAGCGACTATTTTGCTCAAATCTCGTAGCATGAAATTTGGAATTATAGCCTATACTACCGCTTTATCAGGAGCTTTGATAATTTTCATTGAATTTATATCTCTTCAATTGGGACTTATCGAAGCATATCACTCATGGTCATTGGGTTTTACATTCGGATGTATTGTCCTACCCGCAATACTAAGCGCAACAACATCTTTGTGGGTGCAGCTCATCAAACCGCAAAGAAGATTGAAAGCAACCTTGCAAGACTCATCAGCTTGGGAAATTGTTTTTGCAGTAATTCTAGCATTCATTTGGTTCTTTCTCATCTTTGCAATGGCTCGTTATCTGATTGCAACCGATATGGAAACCTCTCGTGTAATCTCAATTGTTGCTTTTTTCGCCTTTATGCCCAGTATCATCGCATATGGTAGGATCTTGGGTTCAAGTTGGGCACCACTTCGGGCCAGTAGTGGGATGTTAGGAAGAGGCGAGCCAAGTCCATTTCACCCTGAGAAGCCTACAGCAAGAGAACAAGTCGTCAGCCAGTTGGTATTTATCAACACGGCTGTAATGCCGTATGTTGCCATAAACACTCTTCTATCACTCATTTTACTTGCTATAAATCCGGACATGTTCATCCATTCCGATCGAGTTAATTCATTACCTGAATATCGAATTCAGTCTACGATAATGGAAGAAGGAGGCGTTATTGGATTCTTTGCTATTGAGCTATTTTCATTTATTGAAGAACCGGGAATCAGAGTGCCCTTGGTTTCGCTTACCTTGATGTTTTTACTGTTTAACGTTGCCATTGTCGGATTTCTATTTGTCTATGAAGTTGCAAGAATACTTTTTTTGGATATTGAAGACGTTGCCGGTTACGGAAGTATAAAACTCGCAGATTCTCGACTCATTCGCTCTGAAAGGAGTCAACAAGCAAAAGTCATTAATTTCTGCTTTACCGGTTTTGCCGGCCAATCTATGCTTTTACTCGCTCTTGCCATGCTGACTTTCTGGGATTCAACATTTCTACCGACACCATCTCAATGCGGTGCTTGGCAGGATAATATGTGTGTACTGATGGAGAAAAACGCACTTGAGGAACTCACATGGATGTTATCTTCTGGAGGACAGGTTGCTTTCTTGTATGTCTGGCTAAGGTCGAAAAAATACAGCCAGTCACTTGAAAATATCAAGATTGATGCTAAGGTTGGAGAAGAGCGTGCAAAGATGGTGGCTTATGAAAAAGCCATTTTCCGGATGCACGAACCTTTTGAAAAGATGATGAACAATGATTCATGGCATAGAGCATTAATGAAATTACAAAGCTTATTTGATGATATTCATGAAGAAAGCGTCCAAGGTCTCACTCTCTCAAAACGTTCAGAAGCGAGTATGGAACTTTTTGCGGGACTAGGAAGATGGGAAGAATCTGAACAGATGGCTATTTCTGTCTTGGCGATGCGTTCGGGGAAGAGGGAACGCATTGCTCGTATGCTTTTGCTTTCTGCGTCCCTTTCACAAAGAGACATCAAAGAAGCCACGCCACGGTTAGGTTTGATGAAAGGAAAAGGTGTAGAAGAAGCAAGAATACGTTGGATGTATTCGTTATTGAATCCAACGAAAAGATTGGATACAGATAGCCAAGCCATGTTAATGGTTGATCCTCTTACACGTCGAAATATTGACCTTATCAAGCGATATTGGGATGGAAAACCATCTGGAGACTTAGTTTGGAGAAATGATGGGCCAGGTAGATTACACATTATCGGAGAAATCGGGCGGTTGAGGCTATTTGGAAAGAGTGAACTAGCTCTCAATAAATTAGAGGCTTGGATCAACACATTCGAAGTTTCTCGTTGGGCTCATGGACAAATTGCTCGATTGTTGTGCATGCTTGATATCGGTCAAAAGAAAGAAGCAATGAATATTCTACATGATTTAGCAGAGCATTCCCCAAGGCATCCTCATGTCAGATGGTTAACAACATATTTTGGAGAAAAACATGGGTTTGAAGAATTAGAACCTGAATCGACAGGCCTTAATTGGATTGATGAGCGAAATGAGAATTGGATGGATGATTGGCCAATTACTCATACCATTACGCCCTCGTACGTACTCTCTGAGAAACAATTACGCAAACATGCTTGGAATGCAAATGCATGGGTGATTCGAAGGCACATGAAAGGAACGAACACAAATAAGTCGGCGTGGAAGAAATTAGATTGGGACATTGCATTACCGTTTGCGTCGCATTTACTCTTTTCTGGCATCATCATAACCGTTGGAGGCTTTCCTGTTGACTTAGGTTTCCCGGGATGGCTTGATTTCGAAGAAGCACTAGACAATGGTTTGTTGGATTAAACTTCTCTGCGTAGAGATTCCATCATTTCATCTACATGAGAGAGCTGCAAGAAGCATTTTTCATACATTCCGGCCTCTAAGTTGTCATTTATTTCACTCATCGTTCCATCAATTCCAACAAATCGAGAATCGGTGACATCCATGTTTGAGGCTTCACATTGGTTTCTCAGGATTTTCCATTGTTCCTTGAGATATTCGAGTAGTTCGATGACTTCGGTTTTTATCTGAGATTGTCCATCGAGTTCTTTTGTTAAATCTGAGAGCAATTTCAATGCATGGGTCCAAGCCAACTCTTCAGCGGTCGATTCAATTTCTTTTAATTTCGCATCCCACTCTGATTTATCTTCTCGATCTTTCCATTTCTTTGTGAGATGTTTCTTTTGTTTGAGTGCTCGTAGCACATCATCCATTGCAGCACGTTCACTTTCGATTTCTCTAATAATTCCGTCGGAAATACCAGAAACCATCGCCTGATTACCACTATGCATCGCTTGTTCTGCTTTTTCTAATCGATTAAACAGGTCTTCTGTTTTCAAACCTTCAGTAGATTTCATCGCTTTTTGCGCTTCCTTTAATTTTTCAATTGCTTTGGCCATGGCTAAATCTGTGCTTTCTAGTTGTAGAGGAATGGTTGATGCCATTGCGTATGCTTTTTTAGGCTCTTCAGATTGAAGTAATTTCTTTGCGTCTGATAAAATCTCATTTAATTGAGTTAGTTCAAGGTTTTCTCTTTCCTCAAGCATATTTTTTGCAAGTTGTGTTGCAATTCGTGCTTTTTCCCACCAATCGATGATTTCTTTTGATTTCTTTTTCGACTCACGAAACAGCATCTCTCCTTCACGTAAACTTCCAAATTCAATTTCTCTTAGGCCAGCCTTGAATAAATTTCCAGGTTTTTTGGCTTCAATTGCGATCTCTTCGGCTTTTTTGAGAAACTTTTCAGTGTCAGCACGAATATCATCAACATCATTTGAAAATGAAAGCGTTCTTTCAATTTCTTCTTCCGCCAATGCGATGAGTTCTTCACCGTAGTCCAAATCTCTGTAACCTTGTTGTTTGGCCGTTGTCAAAAGACTCGCAGCTTGGTCAATGACCACCCCATTACTTCTCAATTCGAGCATCCTCATTTCTAGTGCATCGATGTTCTTCCCAAATCTTTTCCTTCTTAAGCGGTTATCGTCTGCATTTATCCATTGGTATACGTAAATAATTGCTACGACGATAATAAGGGTAAGTTGCAATTTTAAATTCAGGATATTCTGATGATTTGAGGAAACAGTGATAGAAACCGCCGATAGCCACCCAATGAGATGCATTACCGACTGAAATCGTTTAACCTCCAACTTTCCAACAAAGGCTTTTTTCTCTTGGACATAGAGTATTCCGGATACAAGGAAAAAGCAACAGCATGCAATAAATTGATTCATTTCAGTAGATAGTTGACCGACACTAGCAGTAGCAATAGGAAGCCATGCGATAGCGCAGAGAGCAAAGATTCTGGTTTGCGCTTTGTTATGATCGCTCGTAAGATCTTGTATGAACATACCCCAAATTAAAATTAAAGCCGAATAACCGAATGTTGTGTAATCAGTATTCTTGTTATTCATGATCGAAGAAATGGCTGGCCAACCAACCAAAAACGAGGCGATGATGATAACAAGAGCGCACAATGCGGCTAATTTCTCAAGTTTGTTTTGGTAAAGAAAGAGATTATGTTCAATTTTCTGCTGAAGCACATCTCCTCCCTCCATATCTCCCTGTCAACGATTAGTCTTTTTTAGAACTGGCTTGATAAGTGCAGATTTCATATGGTTTGACACCTCGATTGTTTTACTTTGAGTGAAAATGTTCATGTCCGGGTTTGTTTCAGCCTCAAAGAGGGAAGACCATGACAGGCTTGATTACAATGGAAGATTTAACCAATGATGGTATAATTGAAGTCTTGGATGATGCTGAAAAACTTCTGCCAGTCGCTCGAGGACAACTCTATCTGCCTTTGTTGAAAGGCCGGATACTTGGTAACCTGTTTTTTGAGCCGAGTACAAGGACTAGAATGTCATTCGAGACTGCTATGAAACGGTTAGGAGGCGATGTGGTCAATCTTGGAGACGTGAAGACGAGTTCAGTGGTCAAGGGTGAAACATTGTTTGACACAATCCAGATGGTTGATGGATATGCTGACATCATCGCAATGAGGCACCCACGTCAAGGAGCCGCTCAATATGCGGCGGATGCTTGCCAAGTACCAATTTTGAATGGTGGCGATGGAGCAGGTCATCATCCTACGCAGACGATTTTGGATTTGTTTACTATCCGACAGGCTCATGGTACGCTTAATGGGTTGAAAATTGTCCTTGCAGGTGATTTGAGATATGGTAGAACCGTGCATAGCCTTTCGCACGCTTTAGTTCGATTTGGTTGCAAGGTAATTTTGGCAAGCCCACCATCACTTAGTATGCCATCTGAGATTGTGAATGATATTATCAACTCTGGAGGAGATATTATTGAAACAAACGAATTACTCACCCACATCGAAGAGGCTGATGTAATCTACATGACACGAATTCAGAAAGAACGTTTCCCAGATGAGGATGAATACAAAAAAGTAGCCGGTGCGTACAAGTTACATGCACGTAATTTGGAAGCGGCCAAAGCGGACATGATCGTGATGCACCCCTTGCCACGAGTTGATGAGATACATCCAAGTGTTGACAAAACTCGTCATGCCAGATATTTCGAACAAGCTTTCAATGGTGTTGTTACCAGAATGTCTCTAATGTGTCGTTTGCTGAACGTTAAAATTCCTGATTCCCCCGAACAAATAGGTGAGGTGATTCAATGAGTGCCAATGAGCAGAGCATGAGAAGGGTGACTGCAATTAAGAATGGTACCGTGATTGATCATATACCATCTGGATACTCATTGACAGTTCTAAAAATGTTAGGAATAGGAAGAGTAATGTCGAATCCAGTTTCGATGTTGATGAACGTACCAAGTAAAAAAATAGGTTCCAAGGACATGATAAAAGTAGAGGACAGAGAACTCAATCAATATGAATTAGATAGACTTGCTTTGGTAGCGCCTCATGCATCTGTGTCAATCATTAGGGCTTATACTGTGGCTGAGAAACTTACCATTAACTTAGGAAAAGAAATTGTAAACGTCGCAAGGTGTGCATTTTCAAATTGTATTACTGCCAATCCCAGAGAACCATTGCCTCATCGCTTAATCGTATTATCCGACGACCCTATGGAAATAAGGTGCCACTATTGTGGTAGAATGCAAGAAATAGATCAACTTGTAGAACGTCTCATTTAGAGAGACCAAGGTGTATTTTCATTTCACATGCCTTACAAAGATTCCCATTGGTAAATTCATCACATTCTTCACAAGGGGTTGGAAGTTTTCTCTCAATTCCTCCTGAACTTCTGTGAAGTTGTTTTACACTGTCAGCAAATTTCAGGAGACCATGCCTGGTTCCGGGAACCTCAAGTTCCATTTGAGCAATGGTGCCTCTATGTCTAAAACGAAGAGCAACACCTCCGTGAGGGCAGTCTTCATGATGTAATGGGAGGTTTTTGTGAGTAGCATAAAGGTGTATTTCTTTTTCAGGAATCCATCTTAATGGAACGATACGCGGAATCATACCTTCAATAGGCAAGTTGGTATGGGGAGCGAGGCGTAATGTTCGTTCCATGTCGCCATTTTGGATATTCATGAGTACGGTTTGAGCCATATCATCTAGATTGTGTCCAAGCGCAATGACATCAACTTCAAACTTTTTTGCAAGATGATTGATGCCTTGCCGTCGAAAAACGCCACAATAAGCACATGGTGTCTTTTTGTCATTGGTCTTTTCCATGATATCGACGACTTTATCCATTTCTTCAAAACCAAGTTCGGTGTACTGGATGCTTTCAAAGCGGATGCCAAGTTGTTTACAAAGTTCTTGTGCACAAACCATCGATGGCTTTCTGTATCCATCAATCCCTTCATCAATACATCCCGCGATGATTTCTACATGGGGTATTTTGCCCACGGCGTGAAACATTCTCTCTAAAAGAACGGCTGAGTCTTTTCCTCCAGAAATGGCCACTAGGATTCTAAATCGTTCTTTTTTTGGAATAGAAAGTTGCTCTCTTAGAGCCTTGTTGAATTTTTTGCGAATGCTTTGTTCAAGATGCTTTGCACATAAGTTCTGTCCGCTGTATCTCTGATGGACAATTGAATCCTGTGCGCAATGGCTGCAGCTTGGTATACTCAAGCCACGGGCCATGTTTGTGCTAGAGAATTTGTGATAAGAGTTGTATGGTTGAATTATTCAATTCAAAAATCGAATTTCTAATTGGAAAATTTAGTTCATCAAACAATAATATATTCATCACTTGGTAAACCAGAATTACCCCACAAAACGAAATTTCTGGTAAATGTTTACCGAAACTTCTTGAACTTCAACGATACCTAACTAAAGTTGAGTCTTGATGTTAGAGAGGTTGATGGGTGCACTTTGCGCAGTTCCCGGTGTTGAACAATCGTACATAATTGACGATTTGGGCACAATCATTTCATCAGTTGGAGATGTAGGTTTTATTCCATCGACCTCAATGCTCGGATTAATTGTAAATCAAGCAACAGAATCTGCCAAAGTAACAGGTATTGGTATTGTTGAGGAAATTTGGTTGGAAGGAGAAAAAAGAACGATTATTGATCGATTGAGGACTGACTTACTTTTGATCTTAGAAGGTCGTGGTGGTCAATTAGGCCGATGGCGATATGCGATTGAGTCTTGCCGAGAATCAGTTGAGAGTTTGTGTTGAGGTAGATTGTATGTTTTCATTACCATTCGGGCCTGCATATGACAAAGAAATCGTGTTATCAGATAACAAGATAATTCCTTTTGACCACGGGGCAATCTCAACTTACATCGGTCGGAGAAAAACTCCTGCAGGTCACCGTTTGGTGAGAGGTGGACGAGTTGTAGCCTGGCTTGCTGAACCTGAAGATGGTGAGATACTTCTGTGTGGTTTAGAGGCCAAAGAGCGACTAGAGCACATTGAAGCAGAAAATCATAGGTTGAAAGGAATGGTTTGGTCCATCCATGCCCTTGGAAAAGTTGCCCAAGTTCTTCCAGAAGCATTTGCATTCCCCGCTGATAAACAAGGGCTGCTTCCTGCTGAGGATATATTCCATCAACTCATGGCAAGGGACGTCATTTCTATTCTCGATGCTTTAGATGAACGCCTGGAAGTAAGAGGCGCAATGGCAGTAGACCAAGGTATTCTTGTTGAGTACCGAGGTGATTTGCCAGGAATAGAAGAAGATCTTGCAGTTCAAATTGGTGAAACACTCACTTCCCGTAAATCAATGGCCGAAGATCTTGGTCTTGGTGGTGCAGGCCACTGGATATTGAATACTGGAGATGGCGCATTGCTATTGGTCGAGGTAGGTAATCTGGCATTGGCAATATGGACGGAGTTGGAGGTGAACCATCACAAGTTAGTAAATGCCATCAGCGCGAAAATCATGGGACAAATCGATACAGAGGAGGGGCCTGGTCAAAAACTTCCATCTGGATTTGTTCTTCGAAAGGGGAAAAGTGGAACAGATGCGATTATATCGATGCTACAGACAGCAATGGAGGAGAAAGTAACAGGCCATCTCAGTGCAGGGAAGTCTGAAAATTCAATTCAACTCATCATTTCAAATGGTCTACCATTAGGCCTCACAGGTCCTGAGGACCTCAGTTTTGAGGACGCCCTAAAATCGATGACCTCAGCTCAAAAGACCCTAGAATTGCATAGGTTGCCTGCAGGAACGATTTTGACAAAATCCACTGGTAGTTTTCAAGATTTTTCGCTATCGACATTTTGTTCTTTACTCTCTACAACCCGAACGAGAACCGAGTCTCGTCAACATACGCTTCAAAATAAATTAGAAGTGTTGTTTGGATTTGAGATAGGTCTTGAAGCCCTGATCAGTGACCGCTCCAAGGTCGAATTTGACGTGACAATTGAAGATGTTTCCACACCTTTGGAAGGTGCAACGCAAGTTGCAGAATCTGCGGGTATGAGAAGAGCTTTTGAAAAAGCAGAGCATAAACTCATGGCTTTGGAGCAGGAGAATGCCACTCTGCAATTGAAATTAGAAGAAAGTGAAAAGTCCCGCCTTGCTTCGAAGATTTCTGCTGATGATGCAAATGTGCAATCTTCAGATCTCATTGAAAAATTAGAATCTAGTACCATTCAAATTGATGGATTTCAGTTGCAAATCACACAGCTCACTCACGACAAAGAAGAAGCGGTAGATAGAGCAGACCGCTTGACAAAGCGTGTAAATGAACTCGAATATCAATTGAATACCAGAGCTACTGAGTTAGCAAGAGCATTAGGAGATTCTAAAGCGAGTGCTGAACTTGCATCAAAAATTGAAGAAATGGCCAATAAGGAGGCCTTATTGTCTGCTGATATTACACTCCATTCGACAAAACTCACAGAGATAAGAGATAGAATTGATGGAGAAGAACGACGTTTGAGATTACTCAATGATCAAGTTGAAGCAGCAAGAGATAAACATCGTAGATCACAATCAGAATTGATTGAAGTTGAAACCAGAATTAATTCCAACGAGTTACATTTGAAGACCGTTGAGGCTGAGGCAAAAATTGCTATTGATAAAGCCAGAGAAAGTCAAGAAAGAGCCGAACAAGATAGTTCTCGAAGAGAGCATATTCAGATGGAATTAAAGGAATTGATGGAAGAAAGGCGCAATCTTTTGCGAGAAATCGGAGACATTGGAGCACGTCGAGGTCATGTTGAGGCAGAACTTACAGGTCTGATTGAACAGACTGAAGCATTAACTGATGCACATGAAGAGGCACTAGCCGATATCCAAGAAGCAGAGGTACTTCGCGCTCGGTTAAGCGAGGAGCCCCTTGCTCAAGCCCTTTTGAATGATACAGATACCTTTGCTGCGCTTGGACCTGTTATCGAACGTTTAGAACATGCTCGTATGCTAGGATACTCTGTGACTATGCTTGACAGGGCTGTTGAGCGTGTATTACAGGTTATTCAACAAACGGTAGACCATGTCGCTAAAACACCTCGACATTTGTTATCTAATGAAGTCATGGCTCTCCTGGAAAGACAAGTTCCAGCAACAGCCGGTGCTGTTCGAGGATTAGCCAGATGGTCAGTTCAGCAAAGACTAGAGCACCAATTAGGTGAGACTGTAAATCACCTCATTCTAGACTTGGAAACACTCTTGGAAGATTATGACCGTTCTATCACGATGCTTCGTCGAATCAAGAATGTATTGGAGCAATTAGAAAAATTGGGTGCCCCTCAAGAACAGATTCAGGCTTTGATGGTCAATTGTAAACGCCCTGAATCTCTCCCTCATCTCGCTAAGGAAACCCGCAGATTAATTCAAGAAGCACTTGATGATATTCATATTGAAAGTGATTTGAGAGATGCAGGTTCTGCCGTTAAATTAGAAGAAACTATTGTAGCATTGGAAGAATTAATCACCCAACTTGACGCATCTGGTTTGACCAATGAATTGCCCATGGGGGCATTGTGGGATTTCCAAAGAGATGGCCTGTTGCCTTGGGAAAAAGAATCGTTGCCTCAAGAGGACCGCTTGGATACTGATGATGATGTCTTACGTCAAATTTCAGGGACACTCATCGACCATGATGTTGCAATCAAATCAGAAACGAGTATAATTTCGGAAAATTGGGAGGAAATGGAACCTCCAAAAGATGAAGAAGTAGATCACCAAACACAATCGTTGGAGACAGAATCTGCCTTCGTAGAAGTGACGGAAGTTCCACAGACAAATCAGGATGATGAGAGGGCTATGCTCGAAGACGAATTAGCTCGGCTTGATGCTCGATGGGAAGCTAGAAAGGAACCCAACGCAATTACTTCAAATTCCGAAGTGCTTCTCAACTCCCTTGAGGATGAACTTTCTGGTGTCGAATGGTAGTTATGACTTGGATGACCAAGTGGATTCAATCAATCCCCAGACTCTCTGCCATGGCACAAAGAATCGGAGTACTGCCATAGTTGCGAGGAAAAGAAGGGCGGAGATGATTAATCCATAAGTGAGCGTGAGTTCAATCGATTCGGAAACCTGTGATGCCCATTGACTTCCAGTAACCTCGCTTACATACTCTAAGATAACCGAGTGGAATCCAAGAGATACCATCGTAGCAATAGTTGTAATTGACAAAAAGATGACCGTGTGCCTCAAATGTCCATTGAGCAAATTTTCAAATTGAGAGACATATTCAGGGTCCCTCTTACATGATTCAGGCAAACGGTATGCGTATTCTAACTGGCGAATAACTCCGAACGCAGATTCTTGAAAAATCATGATGAGACATGCAATCATAATGAGTGAGAATTGTTGTTCAGTAACCAGTTTCATGCCAAAAATCCCGACAGTTGGTGTTCCGATGAGAACATCTAATGTTGCCAAATTATCTACTGAACCTCCAAGATATGGTTGCAAAGCAGGGATGGATAGAATCGCATGAATGGCAAGGAATACCAATACAAATCCAATACTCCATGCGATACCTCTTCGAGAAAGTCCCCAGATACCTCTTGTTCCCATAATTACAGGGATCATGTAAATCAACAAGATCGCAAAAGAAAGCATGGTTAGCAATGGCCATTCAAGCGTAGCGAGTGCCTCGTTACTAGGAGCAGTCCATCCATCAACTGTGATTAACTGCCATATGTAATTCATGAAAAACCTTCCAGAAAGCATCATCATTAATCCAAGAACGACAAACAGCTTAATTCGCTGCTGCCTTTTTGCTGGCTGGAATGAGATAAATGACATAAATCCTCCAACTAGAATGCCAACGCCTAATGGTGCGTAGAAAGAAGCCACACCATCTTGGTCCAAACCTAAAATCCAGTCGCTGACAGGTAAATCGTCACCTAGATTTATCTCAAGCATCTGAAATAAGATAGTATGGTCAATACTTCCAACTACGTATGTTGATGCGACTTCGATATACATCCAAACAAGCGCTATTGTCGCTATGGCTTGTAGGGTAACGATTTGCCATTGTTTGCGAAGGGTCCGTAAGTGAAGGGTTCGGTTTCCTTCTGCTTGAGGGGATACTTCATCAGCCATAGTTTACACCTCAAACGTCCCTCACTTGGAGCAGGGCTTGACTCAAGTCCATGTCAGGCATCCAATCGATTACCTGAGAGCCAAAGCCTGCAAGGCTTGTCATCCTATTTTGACGTTCTAATTTCAACACTTCGTATGACATTCTTGGAATTCTGCTCACCAATCTTTCAAAATCAATGCTGGAGGGAGATAGTACTGTGACTTCATGACCACGTCCGACAAGGTCTCGTACCGCAGCAGGCACCGTCCCGTCTCCTTCACATGATGAAATAACGAATACTGGACTTCCACGACTAAATCTCGCTGTGAGGCTGTTTGTGACCGCCTGAAGAGGCATAGCACCTTTTGGTGCAACTCCAGAAAGTGAACTTAAAATTTTGAAATTCTGTTTTTCCCCGGTATCAGGTGGTAAGAAACTCACTTTTTCATCGTATATGATCAACGAAACTGAATCTCTTCTTTTCAGAAAGAAACTGGCTAAACTCGCTGCGGCCACGGTACTTACCTCAAGGGGGTTTTTGAGAACGGTGCCGATTCTTGAAATGTCACGGCTATCAAGAATAATGTATATGTCCGTTACAGCATCACGGCACTTTTCATTGATCATCAAATCTCCAGTTCTTGCGAACGCTTTCCAGTTGATGTTTTTGAAAGGGTCACCTGGTACATATTGTCTTAGTGCATAGAATTCAGTTCCTTGCCCGGGGGTGCGAAGTGTTGTAGCTCCAGAATACATCTTTGGGGTTTGGGAACGCACGAATGCTTCCTCAACATCTCTGATTTGTGGGAAAACAACCATGTCTGAGTGGTGATCTACAAACATTTCTTCGACACTCAAGTTGAATGTATTTCTGTATCTAAGTGAAACAGGCCCAACTGAAAAATGTCCTCTCAAAGGGCACCTCAATACATATCTCATCCTTGCACTTTCACCAGGACCTAGGTTCATTCGCATTTGATTGAATCCACTTCTCAGTTTCATTTCATGTGGAACGTTATCGTAAACTTCCAAAGTTTGCGTTCTTCTGCGGCTTCGATTTGTAACCTTTAATTCGACATAAAGGTCATCGCCTTTGTATAGGTTATCTGCTGATAGCGTACGATGTACTTCGACATCACCGTGACCACTAATCCATGAGTTGGAAACAATAAATGCCACAAAGGAGAGACCAAGGATCATCATCTGGTGATTTGTAATCATCATCCCGATGAGAATTAATGAAATGCCACCTGCGAAGGTGAATGAGGCTTTTCTGGTCCACATCTAGGTTCGCCCCCACGCTTTAATCCGTTTGACAATAGCCACCGATTGTTCTAATGAATACGGCTTATTTTCAAACACGAATTGAATGAGAATGGGATCCGCAATCATTTTTTGAAGATCTCGAGCCGGCATCGCATCAAATTCTTCCCTTGTCATTCCGTTCTGATTACGAACTTTAGATAGAAATACCTGTTTGATTTTATTTGGTTTGGCATAGTATGAATATCGGTTTGCGTCACCAAAGCCATAATAGATAATTGAGAATACATGCCTCCATGGTTCGGGGTCTTTCTTTCGTAGTAACACCATCTCAAACAAAACAAAGATGCCAACAAAGAGAATAAGTTTTGCAAGACCATCTCCGGTAAAGTAGACGAGGAAGAAATACAGCATGTTGTAAGAATCCGTGGCTACGTTCGATTGTACGTGTCTGCTTTCATCAAAAATTACCATCGCATTTTCAGATGGTTGACCAGTGGGACCAACTTCAGGGTCGATTTCCATTAATGCTTCCGCAATTACATCTAGTGCCCACTTTCGGTTATCATTTGCTGGCATCTTTTTCGTGGGTATTTCTCCATACTCTCCAGCATTGAATCCTTCATAGTCATACATTGCATTGATTAAGAGAGATCCGTCTGCAACAAAATGCGCTCTCCCTAAGCCCAAACCACAAGATGGTATCCCTGGAGCCGCAGGACATACTTCGATTGAAAGATTGAATTGACCTGAAATGTCAGGGGTGTCCGCATCGATTTTACCTCCTACCCATATTTCCCCATCATCGTTGAGGTCTACAGTTGCTTCGCTACTCGAAACCGCACGTATGTATGGGTCAAAAAGCCCCACAGAAGAATCCACAACCACATCGATTGCTGTAGGACTACTTAGTAGCATTTGATAACTCGCATTGTATTCAATAACCCCTGCATTCCAATGTTGTTTGCATAGTCCAGATTTTTCCAGAGAAATTGAACTAATGTTTGGATTGACTGCATTCAAATCACCCCACAGACTGCAAATGTGTTTCTGAAGAATATCTGTGCTATTCCATCTTGAATGTGTGGAAAGAGTTGCAGGGTCTAAGATCGATTCATTCATCCCGCATGGGTTTATTTGCATGCATGCCCAGATGTAATTATAATCCAGTTCTTCAACGTAAACGGTATCATACAATCTTGCTCCTTTGAAACTGACTCCAAAGGCCTCAGCAATTGAACTCGCATATCCAAAATCTTCGAACACAATGAGGGTTCCACCAGCAATTACAAAGTCTCGCATAGCAGCAATTTCATTTGGAGAATATCCGTCTTCGGTAGAAAACTGAATGACACTTTCCAAATTGAACTGTGGAAGGGAGATTGTATCTCTTTCAACGCCAGAAATCACAAATGTGGTATTTGCAGGGTCTTCAAGTTCTTCGAGCAAAAGAGGACTTGAAACAAGTGATCTTGTTTCAATACCCATGTCGACCAAGTCTTGACGAAATGCTGACAAGTCATCCCAATCATCATCATATGCTGACAATTGGCTAGGATTTCCAAGGTTTACGAAATTTATCAACACACTACCGATCAATGCGATAAGTAAAATCCAAAATGCGAATTGGGTTCCAATTCTTTTCCATCTTGAATTTGTTCGCATTCAAAGCCTCCAGTAGTACACAGTTCAGACGCGGTAGGTGAACTGTAATATAGAACGTTCCTCTTCTTTGTTCATTACCTTCTTAAGTGAATTCGAGCAGAAATCTTCGTAACTTCCTCTGATGGGACTCTACAAACACCTCCATTGGTAGGCCATGGTAATTTTTCTGGGTCAATATCGTTTTCTAAAATTACCAATAAATCTGTGACTAATCCGTTTTTCAAGTCAATAACCAAGTCTTCTAGTGTTCCTAAACAGTCTCCTGAGGAATCTAAAACTTGGCGACCGACGAACTCCTTTCCGAAACTGGCCATCCTCTCACCTGATACAGGGTGGTTGTGATAGGGTATCAACAAATCGGAGATTACATTGTTTCCATGCCGCGAGAAGTATCTCGTGTACGCTTGATATTCGATAGTCCGGAAGTCAACCTTTCTTCCATCTTAGTGTAGTATTCAAGCATTTCTGGAGTAACTGTTGGTCGAATTCTTGAAATCGCTTCTTGGAAGTTAGCTTTTGAGACGGATTTCTTTCCTGCTTTCATTGCAATTAGTGCAGCTTCTCTACAAACAGCTTCGATGTCAGCGCCAGTGAAGCCATCCAATCCACCAAGCAGATCTTTTTTGCTGAATTTACCCAGTGGCATTCCTTCGGCGTGAATCTCAAAAATAGCAGCACGTGAGATTTGATCAGGAGGTGGTACATGGAGTACTCTTTCAAATCTCCCGCTTCTCAATAAGGCAGGGTCAATCATTTCTGGACGATTAGTTGCGGCAACGACAATCACACCATCCAGTGATTCTACTCCATCCATACTGGCCAACAGTTGATTTACAACTCGGTTTGAAACATCAGAGCCTTCACTGGATGAAGAACTTGCTCGCATGTTCGCTATTGATTCAAATTCATCAAGGAAAATAATTGCAGGTGCTGATTGTTTGGCCTTTTTGAATATTTCACGAATTGCACGTTCTGATTCTCCAACCCATTTGCTGATTAATTCCGGCCCTTTAATCGAAATGAAATTCGCTTTTGCTTCGTTAGCAATCGCTTTGGCAAGTAAGGTTTTACCGGTTCCTGGTGCTCCAAATAACACAATTCCTCTTGGTGGCTTTATTCCAAAGTGTTCAAACAATTCTGGTTTTGTCAACGGCCATTCGACACTTTCTTTGAGTCGATCTTTTATTTCTTCAAGGCCGCCAACGTGATCCCATTCAATCTTAGGAACGTCAACGTAAATTTCACGAAGGGCACTCGGTTCTATTTCTTTGATTGCAATCTTGAAATCTTCCATTTTCACTTCCATTTTTTCCAACACTTCTGGTGGTATTGTATCTTCATCAAGATTGATTTCAGGGAGATATCTTCTCAGAGCTTTCATGGCACTTTCACGTACGAGCGCCGCAAGGTCAGCTCCTACGAAACCGTAGGTATTTTCCATGACCCATTCAATATCGAAATCATCTGAAATGGGCATCTGTCTTGTATGGACTTCCATGATTTCTTTGCGCCCCTCTCGGTCAGGTACTCCGATTTCTATTTCTCTGTCAAACCTCCCCGGACGTCGTAGAGCAGGGTCAAGTGCGTCTCTTCGATTTGTTGCACCGATGACAATGACATTATCTCTACCTTGCATACCATCCATCAAAGTAAGCATTTGAGCCACAACTCTTCTTTCAACTTCACCAGAGACATCTTCTCTTTTTGGACAGATCGAATCTATTTCGTCGATGAAAACAATGGCTGGTGCTGAATTAGCCGCTTCATCAAAAATTTCTCTAAGCTGTTTTTCGCTTTCTCCATAATATTTTGAAATGATTTCTGGTCCGTTGATTGAGGTAAAATGAGCATTGGTTTCCGTTGCTACTGCTTTTGCGATCATGGTTTTTCCAGTGCCGGGTGGTCCGTGTAAAAGTACACCTTTTGGCGGATCGATTCCTAATCTTCTGAATAATTCCGGGTGCTTTAGGGGTAATTCAATCATTTCTCGAACTTTGAGTAACTGAGTACCTATGCCTCCTATGTCTTCGTAGGTAATCCCTTGAGATTGACCCATGTCTTCCTCATCAATGGCTTCATCTTTGATGACGATTTCAGTACTAGCAGTCACTTGAACAATTCCTTTTGGAATGGTCCGCAGTACCGCAAATGGCAAGGCTTCAGCGAATAACGTCATACCAGGAATGAAGATTCTATCGCCTGTTTTCACAGGTCTTTTGTTGAGTCCTTTTCTCGCAAATCCTTCAATACCTGGTCCAAACTTGACTTTTTGTTTGTTGGCCATCACGGGTGATAGTACTAATTTTGTGCACGTCTTTGTTTCGACCTTTGAAACAGTCACTTTGTCTCCAAGTGAAACTCCAGCATTTTTTCTTATAATTCCATCAATTCTTATGATGTCAAGATTAACATCTTCTGGTCTGCTACGCCAATAAATAGCGGCAGTAGAGGATTCTTCCCCCCTTATCTCCACAATATCTCCTGGTTTGAGTCCCAAATCATTTTCTCCTGAAATACGAGCACGGCCATGGCCTACGTCGGTTGGAATCGCTTTTGAAACCCTTAATTGCATCTCGTCATGGTCGTCTTTACCCATGGTTTCCCTCCAAATAACCCAGATTTAGCACCATTATGAACCCTTCATCTAACATTAAGAAAATCGATGGATTGATGAAATCGATTCATTAGCCCTGTCCATGCCACACCTTCTTGAGACCGGTTTAGAATTTTTAGATGCAAACAATCCAAATGGGTTGCCAAAAGTAAAGGGCTACAACATCATCAACGGAGAGCTCACTTCTTCGAGTGATGGGGAAACATTCGTTTCCCGTAACCCTGCAATTCTAGATGATGAACTAGGAGTTTTTCCTCTGTCCACAAAAGACGATGTTCATGCTGCGATATCTGCTGCAAGGAATGCATTCGCTACTTGGTCAGCCACTCCTCCGCCTACGAGAGGCCAGATTATCGGGAACATGGGAAGACTGTTAATGAAACATAAAGACGAAATCGTTGCCATCGAAACCAGAGAAATCGGAAAGACCCTAAAGGAATCTGCTGGTTCTGTTCAAGAGGCCATTGATACCTGTCTTTTCTTTCAATCAGAAGGTCGAAGGCTCTATGGGCAGACTGTGAATTCAGAACTCCCAAACAAAGAATTGTTTACCTACCGGAGGCCTCTTGGTGTTTGTGGAATCATTAATTCTTGCAATTTCCCGGCAGCTGTTCCTTTTTGGAAAATGATCCCTGCATTAATTTCGGGAAATACTTGTGTTTGGAAATCACCTCAAGATGCACCCTTGTTATCATTTGCATTGGCTAGAATCATGCATCAAGCGGGGTTACCTGATGGTGTTGTTAATCTCGTACACGGAAAAGGTAGCGGAACAGGACAGTACATAGTCGACGCTGTTGATGAAGGGTTGATAGACAAAATATCATTCACCGGTTCTACAGAAGTTGGAAAAGCAATCGGTGAAGTTTGTGGAAGAAATTTGGTATCCTGCAGTTTAGAACTAGGTGGGAAAAACCCTCTCGTTGTCATGCCAAGTGCAGACTTAGACAATGCTGTTGAGGGCGCTTATTGGGGTGCATTCGGTACAGCAGGTCAAAGGTGTACAAGTCTAGGTAATCTCATCATTCATGAATCCATTTATGATGCGTTTATGGAGAAATTTATGATCAAGGTTAACAATACCAGAATCGGAGATTCTCTACACCATGAGAACGTATTATACGGACCAATGTTATCGGAAAAATATGCGTCTGATTTCCTCAAGGCGTTAGAAATGCCAGAAAGAGATGGGGCAAAAAAAATTCATGGAAATGGGAGAATTTCAGGAGATAATAAGCCCACAAATTTCCAAGGCGATCCTGATACAGGAGTGTTCATGTGGCCTCATGTTTATGTCGATGTTGAGGAAAGTATGGAGTGTTTCCATGAAGAGATGTTTGGTCCGGTCGTTACCGTCGTAAAGGCAAAGGATTTCGATCACGCTCTGCATTTAGCAAATGCCAGCCCATATGGGTTATCTTCGGCGATATACACAAATGATAGGATGGAGGCATATCAATTCAAAACAGGAATTAAAGCTGGTATGACTTCGATTAACAATTCCACTTCAGGTGCTGAAGCGCATCTTCCTTTTGGCGGTGTAAAAGGAAGCGGAAATGGTACTCGAGAATCAGGGATATGGGTTATCGAAGCATACACCTACTGGCATGCAGTCAACGATGAATTATCAGGAAAACTCCAACTTGCGCAAATGGATGTAGATGAAATTGAAATGGTCCAAGCAGAAATTGACTGGTCCATCCTCGCTTGAGTAACCTATCACCCAATGACCAACCTCAAAGACCTCGGCGGTTTAGAAGTACCATAGCCAAAGGGTTGGGTGTACTGAATGGGTGAAGGTCTAAAACTTCCCGTAATCAATGGGATGGGAAAAACCAACAGGATCGATAACTGGATTTCTCAGCCTCTTGCAATGGGTCTAGCATTAATTGCAGCAATGATTTACACTACGTGGCGTTTATTTTTCTATGCAAATTCAATCAGTTATTCACTTGAAGGAAGTACGGTAACTTCGCCGATATTTTCTCCGAACATATTGGAATGGAATTTGTTTAATCTCAACCAATGGAACCATCCCGATTGGGTCAATGCTGCAATCCTTATCTTGTGGGTGCCCTTTGGATTTAGAGGGACTTGTTATTACATGAGACGTGTCTATTACAGGTCATTTTTCCAAAGCCCTACTGCATGTTGGGTTGACGAACCTCAAATAAACAAGTCAATCGGATATTACGGCGAAAAGAGATTGTTTATCCTCAACAATTTACACCGATATTTTCTCTATGCTGCGATGATCATCTTAGTCATAAAATGGTGGGATGTGACTCACACCCTAAAATTTGATACTGGATGGGGATTTTCAATTGGCACTTTTGTAATGCTTATTGAGGCATTTTTACTTACGATGTACGTAACATCTTGTCATGCTCTTCGGCATTTGTCTGGTGGCATCTTGGATCGATGGACAAAAGGAGTTTCTGCTCTACGTGGAACACTTTTCAAAAAGTTGAGTATTCTCAATCGCTCCCATGGATTTTGGTTTTGGACCAGTCTTGCTTTTGTTTTCATTGGAGACTTGTGGACATTAGCAGTGGCTGAAAGGTATATTGATGATGTAGCAATAATATTGGTGGGGTCATAACATGACAGAATCATATCAAACCCATGAGTACGACGTTGTTGTCATAGGCGCTGGCGGAGCGGGGTTGAGGGCTGCCATTGAAGCTTCAAGAAATGGAGCGAAGACCGCAATAATCACGAAGTCACTTCTTGGTAAAGCACACACTGTCATGGCAGAAGGTGGATGCGCAGCATCCCTTCAAAATGCGGACCCAAGAGATGGATGGAAAGTACATTTTCATGACACGATGAAAGGGAGCAAATGGCTTGCAGATTGGAGGATGGCTGAAATTCATGCGAAAGAGGCACCTGACCGAGTGCGTGAACTCGAGCAATGGGGGGCAGTATTTGACCGAACGGATAAACAACTTATCAATCAACGAAATTTCGGTGGTCATACTTTTCCTCGATTGGCTCATGTTGGTGATTCAACAGGGTTAGAAATTATCAGAACTTTACAAGAAAGAGGTATTCACGAAGGCATTGATATTTTCATGGAATATACTGTGAGGCATTTAACCAAATCAGGGGATCGAGTCACTGGATGTGTTGCTTATACTCGCGTAGAGGGTTCATTCCATGCATTTTCTGCAAAATCAGTCATTTTGGCCACAGGAGGCATTACTCGTTGTTGGTCTGTTTGTTCTGGCTCTTGGGAATATACTGGAGACGGTCACGCCCTTGCATTGTGGGCTGGAGCAGAACTCCGTGATATGGAGTTTGTTCAATTTCACCCAACTGGTATGGTTTGGCCACCCTCAGTGAGGGGAATCTTGGTTACAGAAGGTGTCCGTGGCGAAGGCGGGCGTTTAACGAATAAGGAGAATAAACGTTTCATGTTTGATTACGTTCCTGAAATGTTTATGGGTGATCATGCTGAAACCATCGAGGAAGCAGATCAGTGGGTTGAGGAAGTTGTGAGTGGAAAACTCGCAACGGTTAGGAGACCACCTGAATTGTTGACAAGAGATGTCGTTGCCAAAGCCATCAAAGCTGAGGTAGAAGCCGGCAGAGGGTCTCCACACGGTGGCGCTTTCCTCGACATTTCTCATCGCGGAGAGGAAGCAATCAAGAAAAAGTTACCTTCCATGTACCACCAGTTCATGGAATTAGCAGAAGTTGACATCACAAAAGATCCAATGGAAGTTGGTCCAACTGCTCACTATGTGATGGGAGGCATACGTGTGAACGCATCAACCCAAGAAACCACAGTTCCAGGATTGTACGCATGTGGTGAAGCAGCCTCTGGACTTCATGGGGCCAACCGGTTAGGAGGGAACTCACTTTCAGATTTGATTACTTTTGGAAAGAGGGCTGGAGAGTATGCTGCTAAATCTTCAAAATCACTTGAACAACCTATTTTGGATGAATCTGAAATTCAATCGGCAATAAAGCAGATGCTTTCACCTTTGGAAAATCAAAATGGCGAAAATCCAGGGCAAATCTATGATGAAATGCGTGATATGATGCAGCAAAAAGTGGGCATCATCAGACAAAAAGAAGAACTTGAGGAAGCAATCGAAGAACTAAATTCCTTCAAGCAAAGAGCGATGAAATCTTCATCAGGTACATCGAGGACATACAATTCTGGCTGGCACCAAGCTTTGGATTTGCATAATATGGCGGATGTATCGGTTGCTTGTGCACTTGCAGCATTAACCAGAGAGGAATCCAGGGGAGGTCATACTCGTCAAGATATGCCAGAACCTGAAGATGATTATTGGGGAAAACATATCAACATCATATGGATGGAAAATGATGAAATCAAGATTCGTCAAGAAGAGGTTGAACCAATGAGTGAAGAATTGCAATCTGTGATTGCTGAGGTGAAAGATATGATTGCTAAAAGGGCAGAAGAGCAAGGAGGAAGTGCTTAATGTCGCTCAAAGGAAGAAAACAAAAGTTCAGTATCCTTAGAGGCGAAGGAGAAAATACTTCCCTCGAGGAGTACGACTTGGAACTCGATGAAGGAATGGTCGTCCTCGACTGTGTCCATCGGATACAACATGAGCAAGAACCTGATCTGGCTGTAAGATGGAATTGTAAAGCAGGTAAATGTGGTTCCTGTTCCGCTGAGATCAACGGAAAGCCAAGACTCATGTGTATGACGAGAATGGGTGAAGTAATCGAAGAGATGGAAGAAGGTACTTCGCTTGAAATCAGGCCTATGGCCTCCTTCCCTCATGTCAAAGATTTGGTGACAGATGTGTCATTTAATTATGAAGTTGCTCAACGTATCAAACCAATCAATGGACCAAGTTCTATGGATTGGGAGTTTAATCAAATGGAAGCAGATAGAGTACAACATTTCCGTGAATGCATCGAGTGCTTCTTGTGTGTGAACACCTGTCACGTGTTAAGGGACCACGGGAAATTCGATGAATTTGCAGGTCCACGCAATCTCGTAAGGTTAGCTCAATATGAGATGCATCCTCTTGACCAAGAAGATAGAATTCCAGAAATAAAGAATGAGTTTGGTGTTGAATATTGTAACATTACACGCTGTTGTACAGAAGTCTGTCCAGCAGGTATACAAATCACCGACGATGCAATAATACCTCTGAAAGAGAGGGTAGTTGACCGGTACTATGACCCAGTTATGCGAATTTGGAGAAAGATAACTGGGAAAAAGGTGCGAATGTAATCACAGTATGTGCGTTTTAACCAGAACACTCGACGGTTTTCTCGGGGGATCGCTAAAGCCAAATCCACATGTTTCATCTATATTTGATAAAGTTCCCAGGGTCTCATTATTCATGTAACCCTCACACTGAATAATCTTTGAAAGGTGATTTATCATGTACCATTCTTTGCGATGGTTATTTGTGATGCCGTATGTTTTTGTTTTGAAAAATACTTTTGCAAACCATGATTCCACATTCTTGATGAAAAACAAAGAACGGCGGAATGGAATCCTAATCCCTTTGCTCCATTCAAGGGATATATCAATTGAGTTTGTCTGAATTTGTAAACCATTGGGATGTTGAACAATAGATACGGGTTGTATGGCGACCTCTTCAAAGGTATACATGGATGAGATGTAAGATGCAATTTTTTCATCCCCACAGACAAGGATTCTTTTCTGATTTGGCGTAACCCACATGATGTCATTGAATGAACCAAATGGGGTATCATTCCATTGGCCAATCACAAATCGATGGCCTGAAGTGAATCCCATTGATGTGATTCGTCCTTCAAAAATTTCCAATTGGTGGTATAATTTTTCTTTCCCCTTAAACGGAGTGATTTCACCAATCCAACACAGAAGAAGGATGAGGATTATTTGGATGACTAATCGCGCAAAATGCCAAGGAGCGCTGTAGGTAATGCCGTCAAGTGGAATGTTATTGATCCACATGTTCGCGTTAGCGATGTATAGAAACACCATGAGCCAAGCACCGGAGAGTGAGGCATAGGTACGTGTTTTTGGAAAAAGAAGTCCTAATCCAACCACGATTTCTACTACACCGGAGAACAAAACCCAAAATTTCGGCACACCGAGAAGGGAAGGAACGATTGGAATGTACCAATCAGGGTTTAGGAAGTGGTCTATCCCTATGAAAATAAGGGCGATACCAATTATTAAACTACCAATAAATCGGAGCATGTATGTTATCACTGACACGATTCATTATTGAAAAAAGGATGTTTAAATTGCAGGCCCCGAACATTGCCTAAGCAATGTTCGAGGCGGTATCCCGAAGGAGTGTTTCCAAAAAGAGGGGAATCAATTCACAAATGTTCGATTCCTACTTTCTTTACGTTGGCTTTCTTGATCTTGTCAGGAAGCCAATCGGGGCCGTTTGCAGGCTTGTCAACCATTGACACGGAGCCCTTGAAAACGTGAACTTTCTTGGTCCCACGCTCTCTTAGGCGGATGTCGGTTGCACCGCGTGTTGCTGCTTTAAGGGCAGCTCCTCTTGGTTGTCGGCTTGCAAAAACTTGGCTAGTGTCTTTTCCTCCTGACATCAGGACGAAATATTTCTTGTCACCCATATTATTACCTCGTGTCCAGATGAGGAAACCGGGTATATAATCTTTCGTCAAAAAAAAGGCTTACTGCGAGCAATATTGTCCGCAGTGAGCCTTTCCGAATGCGTAAGTCCGCAGTCCCCCATTCTACAAAATGGAAGTTCATGAGTTGACTTAGTCAGTCAATCTCGACCGTAAGTATTCATTTTCTTCTCTGAATTTATTCCATTGCTCTTCAGTCCATCCTTCCGGCAATGGTCCATCAAGCCACCAGATGAATTGTTGTGTAGTCCATCCTTCCGGTATTACAGAATCATCATTTAAATCATCAAGGAGATCATTATTTTCCACTAACTGAGGGTCATTAGCCTCATTTCTTGAATTCCACAAAACATTTTCTTCTATGAGGTTGGGGTCCCAAGTATCAATCATTTCTTCTTCGTTGTTTGATTTTCGTGTGAATAGAGTGATTAAAATGAACAAAACCCCAATGATTGCTATACCTACATAGATTGGTGTGTTGGTGTTTGAGGAGAGTACACTATTATCTATGGTGGTATTTGTGGTTTCGTTATCGCAGATTTCACATGTGTTATTGAAATCTACTGGCACCTGAAATTCGACAAAACTGCTAGTATTTGTGACATCAGTACAAACAATTGTAACAGAAACGGGGCTTATGATATCATTTGGTAAAGGCCATGTCCAACCGATGTATCCTATTTTCTCACTTACCACCACGTTTTGACTATTATTCCACAATGAAATGTTATCTGAAAAAACTTCCAACCCGCACATTGTCCCAGTGACACCATCAGAATCAGAGACAGCCGCATTAATCTTCAGATTTTCAGAGATAGAAACATTATCTGGTGCGGTGAAATCGATTATCGGAGCAGAATAATTTAATTTCGTATCAAATCGCTGGGTATGGGATAATCCATCAATATCCCGAATGATCACTCTCACAGACGCATTCCCTTTCGTGATAGTTGCATCTGAAACCAAACGATATAATTCAAGGTCATCTGTGATTTTTACTCCACCACAAGCGCTGATTCCATCAGCATTATATGGCACTCCATAGACAAAACTGTCATCTTGTCCCAGAGAAACGGCAGTAAAAATGATTGGCCTCACATACTGACTTTCGATGCCTACAAGAAATGGTATTCCAAGCGTTATTTCATCAACAATTTCGCCATCGAGGTTACAGATACTGATGTAATCAATTTTTGGATTTTGGAGAAGCAGTGGAATCTCAATTACTTGTTGAATCATTGATTCATGAAGGCCATAAACTGTTACAGAGACCTCAATATCACCATTATTTATCGAGCGATCGGGTCCTGTTAATGGGTGGTATAATACAGATTGAGGTGAGTCAAGTTTGTATTCAAAGAACTGTGTAGCTCCACCTGGCCAATTGATTTCCAATGAAACATCGAAATTTGAATAAGGATCATCTAGGTCAAAAATAGAAATTTCTAGTAACTCATGATTTCCAGAATTGATAGATTCTATCTCAGAATTATTCTCATTAACAATTCGGAGATCTATTTCAGGAGTCAAATCTTGAAGTTGTATTGTTCTTGTAATCAATTTATTGTTCATGTGGTCGTATAATTCGACAGTAAACGGTATGAGAAAGGGGTCTATTTCGTTTTTAACTGGTAATTCATATTCTGCCACATAACAATGCACGAATGGATTTTCAGAATTTTGACTTCTCAACTCAGATAAATTTCCTTTTGACACAACAAAGCGAGGTATTTCAGATTCAAACTCGTGATCTGGGTCAAGAACACAAGCAGTCATGTTGATGCTAGTTCCTCTAACATAGCCAATCAGAGGTGATGGTGGGAGCACAGATTCACCATTCCAATTGTTGTTATCCACGCCCTCTAGATGAACGCCATACCAACTTGCTTCGGCATTTGTCACATTTGCGATGCTGGTTTTTTCAAGGAAACCAGTTTGGTTCGAAAGGTCACTTGCAATAGCGTGAATATTCAAGAGACCTAATGGTATATCAGCAGGTAATGAGATAATTGTCCACCAATTGATTCCGTCACTGCTTCCTGCATTTGCGTATGTATATGTCGTTGTATTCCCTTGCTCATCAGTAATACTCCATCCAACTGTGACTGTGTTCACCCGATCATCATCATCTACCATCACTGTACAAGAAAAAGAATCACCTCGACTAAACGTATCCCCATTACAATACAGGTCTTCAATCACTGGGGGAGAGTTGACCCAGAATTGAATCCTGATAGCATTATTATCTTTCACACGTTCAGGTCCAGATTGGTTATGGTGTTCGTAAAAAACTGTTACGTCATTCCATCCTGCCCTCATTGAGGTGATGTCAAGATTAAGCATTGTCCGACTACCTTCAGATTCACCCCCTGGAATTGAGATATTCATTCTGAGTAATTCATTCCCCCCAATGATGTCTCTTACCACCAGCATACCATCTGCTTGAGATAAACCTAGATTCTGAATAGCGACCTCTAGTCGACCGGATTCGCTAACTGAAAAGTTGCTTGTAGGATATGCATTAACGATTTCGATATCATGAAGTCTGTCTGCAAAAGGAGCCATTTTGGGGTCACCAACAACAACTCCCATCCATCCTGAGGCCTTATTTGCAGCAAGGTATGCTTCTGCCATGTTGAAGCCTTGAGCGTAGGTAGAAAACAGAACTGATGGATAACTTACTGTCGTAAGATAAGGCTCGTAGACATACCCTTTGACCGATGAAATCCCATCTTCGAGAAGGTCTGCAACAAGTGATTGGCCATAGGTTGTATCCCAAGTGAATGATCTTCCTCCAGTACTAACAGCTGTGTCACCAATACTACCGTTCATCCATCCCATATGAGGGCGGATGACTTTGAGATTCATCGTGTCGGCATAAACAGAGCCATTTCTTGAAGAGTCATCGAGTAAGAATATAATTTTAATCGATAATTTTGTTGCGTTTTCATGAGGCCTAAATCGAGCATTCAATCCATTCCATGATGTTGTAAGTGTTGTGACTTGGGTCTCATTTTCTGATAGTGTTTGATTTTGTTGGTCTAAGCTTCCTATGACTATTTTAGCCTCTGCATTTATCCAACCTTCTTGCTTCACGTAACCACTAACAATCCAAGGATGTGAAAGGAAATCCTGCTCGATATCGACCACTTGTTCTATTTCTGCCACCCCAAGTGGTGCGCCGCTGTAGGGGGGGCACTCAAAGGCAATTTGTTGAAACACCAAATCCATTTCATGTGAAGATAAACTGCGATTCCATAATTTTACTTCATCGACTTTTCCTTCAAAGAATGTATTACCAGCACGATTTGCTCCTAATTTGAAAATCTCAAAATTATTTATTTCTCCGACTCCAACGGTAATATCTGAATTGAGTTGACCGTTGAGATAAAGAGACAGATTTTGATTTGAAAAAGTCACTCCAAGATGAGTCCAGGTGGAGTTAATGATTGGTCCTATAGGATAAGTTTGGTCATGGTATAATTGCCACACGGGGTTATTCCCCCCGCTTGTTTCCAATTGAAAGGATTCATTATCCCCTGCTGTTGTACCAATGGTAAAGATAGAAGCGTGCTGATTCTGAGTAATATTGCTTGTATTTACCCATATTGAAAGAGAAAAGTCTGAAACCATATCTGGGATATCTACTTCTGCTATATCATCGAGGCCATCGAAAACGAAGCAGTTGCCTAATAAACAATCTTCCCAACCACTTGTCCCATTATTTCCAGAAATAGTGAGATTTGCAGAACCGATCGAATCAGGAATCAGCGAGCCCTGACTCTGGTTGAATTCCCAATGATGGATGAGGTTTTCAATACCTATTTGACTTCCATTTGATAACCTGAATGCAGATTCGGGAATAATCTCTTTACTTTGGTTGGGTCCTTGCCATGAAAGTTCGTATCCAGCATAACCTCCATGTTCAAAGAATTCACTCCTGAAGGTATACTCTCCAGCATCGATCCAAGAAGTGTTTGATTGTTCAGACATCCCATGTGTTCCTTGATGTTCAGCGATCAATATTTCATCAAGGTACAGCGTTGTTCCATCATCACTACGCAGAAAAAAGGTCCAATTTCCTGATTCAGGGATGGTGATGTAACCTGTAAATTTTGCAGACCAATATTCCTCAAACCGACTATCTAATCCCCCCCAAGCATTTTGAGTTGCAGGATAATTAATCTCTGTTTCCAATCTCCAAACGTCTGGAGTTCTGTTGGTTAAATCTGGCATGAGACTTGAATTATAGGAAATACCATCATTGTCAAAATACTCTCCATACAGTCCTGAAATAGTATTTGAGGCATTGATGCCACAAGAACCGGGGCTAAATCGCCCCTCTATGGCAGCATTACCATTTCGCTTAATTTGTGTTTGACGGGACCAATCAAAGGATTCATCTGGTTGGAGAATAGGTGAAACAGTATTCCAGAATTTGGCCCCAGAAGACCATTCATTCGATGAGGTATCAAATCCACTATTAGGCAGTTGATTTTCACCCCATGACCCATCGTTTGAGCCCCAAGAGGCGTACCCCAAAACATTTGAGATATTGGTGAGGAAATGAGAAGTCTCATCAAATACAACATTAAGATTCATTTCATGCAAGGATGTATTTGCAGTATAGAGGTCGTCGTTCCAAAATTTGTATCCTGATTGATTCCTATTGGTTGCTAAATCAAGGACAAAATCACCTCTTTCGCTTAGACTGTTATTTGCCATTTCAATTAATTTTAATGCGGTATCAACATCATAACCTGTCAATCTCGTGACTAGGTAAAAACCATATTCATCACGACTAAATGCTTCTAATTCGTTCCCACTTAGTGGCCCATAGTTATGATCGAACCAGAAATCATCCCCTCTTAAGTTGTCATATATTCCTCCCACAAGAGCGATTTCTTGGTCGAAGGAAGCTTTGTCATTCCCTCCGTTGACTCGAAGTGGTATCCCCTTTGTAGTCACAAGATAATTGATATCCCTAGTCAGGTTTCTTTCTTGAAGCATTTCAAATAATGGAGTTGCAAAGAAATCATCAAATTGCTCTCTATTGATTGTTTCTTTTGTTGGTGCAGATTCATTCTCAAAGATAAGAACTCTATCTGCTGAAATATTTCTTGCCGTAGCAAAAGCCCAACCTATTGTTCGACTGGCATCACTATTGTTGTTGATTAAGATAGCAACATCATCATAATGATACAATTCTTGAGAAGTAATTCCATTTGGATATGTTTTATTCCCGAAAGAAGTAAAGTTCCAGAAATCACCCATCTCGTCTGAAGAACTTCCGCTTCTATCCGCATCAAACACATTTTTTGGGAGATGAGCAAATGGTGAGACTGTGCAAAAAAGCATCGAAGATGCAAGCATCACAGCCACGAGCGTTTTCCGCACGGCCTCAACTCAGAGCATTTGTCTAAATTTCTGTCGATAAATTGGGTCATAATCCCAGTTATACAAATCATTTCATCGATGGGAATATGTAGGACGGCCCTCCCTGCTCAACACATGGTCCAATTGTTTATGTCCCGAACCTGCAAGTGGGGCAAGCTGAAAGTTATCGGGGCCGACCTTCACAAACAGACCGCTGATGCCCTGATAACGCCTGCAAATAACCGCCTATCCGGAAGGGAAGGATTAGACGCAATAACTCACAAATTGGCGGGAGAAGAACTTCTAAAAAAATGCAGAGAAATTAGCGCTGAACAAAGGAAATTGAATTTGCCTCCTTGTCCTGTCACAACCAATGTGGTTACACAACCGTATAATCTTGAAAAACAATTTAAGCACCTCATCCATGTCGTTTCTCCCGATTGCAGAAGGCCAAATCAAGATGAGAGACGTCGAGACCTTCTTCCAGCGACCTATCAAAATCTCTTTGAAACTCTCAAGGAATTAAAGGATGTCAGAATAGTAGTCTCTCCACCTCTTTCCATGGGGATTTTTGCCTACCCCTCTCGTGAAGGCGCAAGACTGACCCTCGAATCTCTTCTTGGGATATTAGATGGAGATGAAGATCCAGAAATCGATGAATACACAATAATTGTGAAAGATCGAAATTTTATTGGAAACATGCGAACAGTATATCGAGAATCAGAAGACCAATTGCCAGGATTTGACTCAACAGATGAAATGTGAGGATTTCTGAATGAAACTTCCTGATTTAGTTTCATCAATATTTACTGATTCTAACCATCGAATATCGATGGTTTTGATTTTAACAAATAAAACAAAGACAGCTCGTTCGATTTATGAAGTTCTTCCAAAGAAATTATCTTGTAAAGTTATGACGAGTTCAACGAATGTTCATGATGTGCTTTCGAATGAGAAAATACCCACACAACTTGTTGAAGAATCACTCTCTGCTATGGGACTAAGTGTCCTAAATTCATTACACGATCTCATATTACAGGTTTTAGGAGAAAATCAATACAATAGTGGCGAGAAAATACTTGCAGTCCTTGCAGAACCGGTAGATGGAATCGTAATATTTGATACTTCATCACTAAATTCAAATCGTCTTGTGATGATAGCACATGAGCACCAAATCGAAGTAGAGGTTTTGAACAGAGTTATGGAACTTGCCAGGTACATAGGTTTCAGAGGAAGAGAGGGGCATCCAGTTGGTGCATTATTTGCTATCGGCTCAGTTCCAAAATTAAGGCGTTTCTCTACGCAACTAGTTCTCAATCCATTCAAGGGCCATTCTGATAACCGGAGAACGGTTGTAAATACATCAAATCATGAATCCCTCGCAGAATTTGCATGGTTAGATGGTGCAATATTCTTCAATGCACGAGGAGTTGCAAGTGATGCCGGAAGATACATACAAGTTCCATCTGGAGTTTCAAGTAAACCAGGAGAAGGAGGGAGGCATCTTGCAGCCCGTTCGATTAGTCAACTTGCGGATTGCGTATCAGTTTGTGTATCTTCTACTGGCATTATTACTCTATACAGCAGAGGTAAACAACGTTATTCAGTACGTCTTTCTTGAATCAGGATTGCTTCATCAAGCGTGAATCTACCGACTGCAACGGCTTTGGCAAGTTCTCCAGAGATTGTAAATCTACCATTACTGAATTTTCGGGACCTACGCTGCCATTCTCGGATTTCTCCTTCAGTTACTTCAATCGGTAATTTTTCAGTTGTTTTTCTGCCCTTGAGCATGGCGATTCTTGCGGCAGCAGTTTCATGAGATCTAACTCTTGGTCCTCTTGTTGTCCTTTTCTCATTGACGATAATCACCTCGTAATTTTGTGCAATGCATAAATTTACCAATCGATTCCTGACCACGGGTGAACCGTTTCCTATCTTTATCCTCAAGCGGTCGTGCTGGATAACAGAAGCAATTCCTCTGATGTGGTTAACAGTATCATCTACTTTCTCAATTTGAGCGGACCCAATGAGGACTCCATCAGCAAGCCAAGCAAGTCCGGGTCTCGGTCCTGGATCCACGCCGAACGTCAAAAAGACGGCGTCATCTAAACCTCTGAGAATTTGTTGAACTCTTTCGATGCAAAGGTCGATGGTTTCAATTGAAACACCGATGCCTTTGCCTATACCAATCGATTGAAGAACTTCTGATTCCGTTCCAAGCCATAATCCGTTGGGAACAGGATCTTTTTCGGCGTCCAAAAGTATGAAAGGAATTTTTCTATTTTTCAGGTATTTCATGAGACGAAATCCTAACTGGAAATCGTTGGTCCTGATAGCAACCTTGTCCACGATAAATGCACTACAAAAGGGCATTTGAATGTGATGCAAAACCGAAGTCATCAAAAACATTTGACACACACTGAAATTCGATGGGTAGTCAATATGAAAGAGAACTCAGGCATGTTTTGGCAGGAGTCGAAAAAGGTGTCAATGCTGTCATTCGTTCATGCGATGAAATGGAAAAAGCAAGGGTTAGACTGGTACTCGACCGTCCATTTTTGGTTGTTAGAGCTTCAGGAAGTGGCATGAGAGGAACTGGTGATTTACTTGCACTCAGAGGAGATATTTGTTTTCCAATTGAAGTAAAATCCAGTAAGTATGACAAATTATACCTCTCGGGAAGAACCTTAGAACAATACAATGGATTGGTTGAAGAAGGAAAAAGATGCGGACTCATGCCTTTGTATGCATATAGATTGAAAGGAGTGAGAGGCGATTCATGGCGAGTGTTTCGTGTTGAAACTGGCCAACTCAATGGAAGGTTAAGTTTGTTGAAAAGAAGAATTCCTTGTCTTCCATTAACGAGGTCAGGTAATCCCTTTCTCGATTGGAATCAAGGCATGAGTTTAAACAAATTCCTCGCCCTTGTTTGTCGACCGATCGATGAAAATTCATCATTTCCATCGATGAAAAGAAGGATTGGATCACATACAAAAATAACATCAGAAGTATGGAATGAGCATGATGAACAACAACATCATCAACAAGCCCAATGACGAAAGGGAAGATGCCCGATTTGAAATATGATCAACCCATAGGGGGTGCAATTTCCATGCCCCAGATTTTTCACCAAGTTTCTTTATGCCATTCATGAATGAATGAACTAGATCCTTGAACAAATGTCCCCCGTCAAATGGAATCATCGGTATTAAATTTGTAAATCCGAGTAGAATATTTACCCATATCAGCCAGAAAAACAGATTCGCTAGAAACAGAAGCCCTTCAATACCTAAGAGAGAACCGAAAAATCCCTCGCCGCTTGATAGCATGTTTTCTTGAATCGGATTGATAGCAACACCCTTGTTGAGAAACGGAGTAACGAGTATGTTCAATATGTAGAGCGGCACATCAATTAAGAGACTGAATCCACTTCCTTCATGTCTTGGAGAGAACGGACCAGCGATGCGATCGATACCTGCAGTTCCTTCTGCGATATTTTGTACACCAAGAAAGGCATCTCCTGGTTCGATACCCACGGATTCAAGATTTTCCTCACTCCAACCATTATTGAGGTAATGCGCATACTGGTCACCGAAAGTAACATTCAATTCTTCCATGGTCCCGTCTGTTCTTAAAACTTCGATAAACACAGTATCATTGGCGCCGTAAATGTCCATGACATTTCTGAAATCATCTAATGTTTCGACGGTATTGTTATCTATTTTCAAGATGACATCTAATGGTTCCAAACCAGCATTTTCGGCGGCTTCTCCGACGACAATACCCGAAGCGTGAACGCCGGGTTGAGCAGAAACAATTTGCCCAGCCACGAGCCCCATGAGTAAACAACAAAAAAATGCGGCGAATAAATTGGTCGCCGGACCAGCGGCGAACATCCTCTGCCGCTCTCTTTTTGGTGCCTGCGTAATTTCTGCATATTCTGGTTCTGCAAAAGCTCCCAATGGCAATGGTCCGAGCATGAGTAGGCCAAAACTCCTCACCCGCATGCCATGGGCTCTTGCTTGTAGCCCATGGCCAAACTCATGAATAACAAGACAAATGACAAAAGCGATGACTCCCCATCCAAGAGGTATAACTGGATTCAATCCGGGAATAGCCATTAATTCCGATGCAGAGGGGGGATTGTCTGTTGGGGGCGCTATGATCGACATGACAAAGGTAGCGGCGAGCATAATTGCTACAATGAACATTGCACCCCAACATACCCAAAGGGAAACTTCACCATACATTCGCCAAAAACCCCGAGGTTTTGATACCGTTTCGAGAGTTTTTTTCCCAGCAGATGTGCGCATCATAAGAATGAGGCCGAAGACCCTTGTCGAATTCCAGTGGTCTAATTTACCACTCCTCTCCCATGATTTTAGTAAAACATACCAAACCAAGATGAGTAGAAAAACCACCTGCCAGTTTAGCGTGATGGAAAGCCACCCTGCGGCCATGTGTTTGGGAGGACTTCCTCCTTCTTCAATCCGTGCGCAAGAGATAAGGACAACATGTTTGTGGAAGGCGTGTGAACCATCAATTGAAACTCATTCATGAATGGTGTCTTCGTCAATTTGGAGAAGAACCAATTGAGGCTGTTTTTTGGACACAGGACGAGGATTTCATTCAAGTATTCTTGAGATTGAGTCAACAGGTATTAATCACTGATTTCATTCACTCTAACGGAGAGTTGAATGAACCAAAATACATGGCTATTCACGTAGAGTCATGGATGCCTGGGTCTATTCAAACAAGAAGATTGCCTAATGGCACTATTCGATTTAAACACCGTGTGAAAGAAATATTCTTGCTGGCAAAAAATGAATCTCCAGAAACAGCACAGGCCCTTCTTGAAGAGTGGTTGATGGAAATGCGAGGGGATTCAGTGAAGCCTCGAGAAAAATCAAGGCGGTTGGCTGACATCAAACGACTGAAAGATCGGATTTCTCAACTGATAAAGCAAGCAGAATTAAATTCAGTGAGTGAAATGTTGATTGAAGCGGAATATAATCTTGAAATGGCCTCAAATTTACTCAGTGGCCAGCATCATTCAGATTCTTGAAGATGATCAATAACCAAAGAGGTTGTTAGTTCTCGTTCGTATTCATCTATTTCTGGCGAATTTAGCATAGACTTACGAACAAAAAAATCGATAGCATTTGGGGCCACTAAAATCCCACCAATTAGGAAAAAGAGCCAAATGAATGACATATTTGGAACATAGGATACTCCTGGAGAATCCCCGCTATTGATGAATAACTTCACCACTCCAAGCCATGGTATTTCTCCTCCTGCGACTCCCACGAGCCAATCAGCCTTCACAGCGCCAACTACCTGAGTGTAACCAGAGATTCCCGAATACAACGGATTCACTTCTCTCCCCTGGTCGACATTACAATTATTATTGTCTCCAAGTGTCATGAATCCTTCATGTTGTGGTTTCCAATCAATGACTGTTAGATACTCTGACCCGTGGAATGGCCTTGCGCATACATACAAGCCTATGTTGTTCTCACCATTGAATGTCAAATTAATCGAGGTCACGTTTCTGACATAAGTTCCTGGTACGTCCCAAGTGAGTATGCAAATTCCTTTTTCTGCATCATATGCACCGGCTTCGCAGTTATCTCTATCGGTTTCCACACTTTGGTTCGCTACTGCTTTCAATATCGCTCGATGGATGATTGGAGTGGAATCTTCTCCATTTTTGCTGAAAATAATCACATCTCCGTACATTCCATGACTTTCATGTCCGTAACTTGGATGTGATTTATCGGAAGCCTCGGCAAAAGTGATGACATGCTCGGCATCACGATCGTGGACTAAAATTAAATCTCCGGCATCAATTGAACCAATTTCACCATCTTTTTCGTGAATCATGGAACTTGATTCAACAACAACCAGCGGCGGCATTGAGCCGGTATGTTGCCAAAGAGCTACAACGATAATCACAATCATTGAAATAGCAAGAAAGACTTCCTTCAATCCAGAAATGAAGGGTGACGATTCAGGCATCTACGCCAACTCATCTGCGCATTTTGAGGCCTTTTTCTTGAAGGAAATTACCCCACTTATCAACAAACATGCCTCCAAGATCCCTTGCTGCATCATCGCCTTCGGCTTGTCGTCGTCGTAGTTCAGCAGTTGAGGTCAAATTCATCAATTCATTGATTAGATTAGCCTTTCCTTTTAGGTGGAGAAATTCAGGAGCAACAATAAACAGGCCAAGACCAGAAATAACGACCATCACAATAGAAACGGCTGTGAAGTCGCCCCAACCTTCAATATCTTGTAAAAAAGCAAGATGTATGACGCTGTAAATGAACATTAAACCGAAGGCAAACGTAACAGTTGCTGTTATTTGTAAATGCTTACCATACCATGAATTCCAAAGTTTTGAGAGCACTCCCATCATCTCACCTACCCCACACAGAGGGTGTTAACAAATGAGTTTTCCCATAATTTGTCTGATTGACTGGAAAGAGTATAATTCAAATGGTAGGTTTTGTTCCAAGGGACGGGTGAATGTATGAAAAAGGCAATTTTCATTTCATCACTCATGATATTCGTTATTTTTGTTCCCTTCTCCTCCGCCTTGGTAACTGAAACACAATTTTCCAACGGAACCTCAAGTTATCTTCACACGTTTTCAGGTCAGGGAGATGGACTCGCAGGAGAAATTTCAATTCCAAATGGAGCTATCGTATCGGATGCAGGTTTCACTTTAACTGGGACTTCATCCTCTCAAAGTTATACCAATATGACAACAGATGCCAATTTTGGAGGTGAAGGTACTAATTCGTGGCAATCTCCATACCCACCAAATGTTGGCTACGCATACAGAACAAGTTTAGAAGCCAAGGATGATTCTCTTCAGTTAAGAGATACAAAAACGAATTCTCAAAGAACATTTTCAAAATTAGGCGACTTGTCCTCTGCGGGTTCTTCTCATCAAAATACATCTGGACAATTTGTGGCAAACGGCGATCAGGGATACAATGCACTAACACTCAGAAAATCAGACATTTCGCTTGATAGTACTTCAACTTGGAATTATCCAGGACCCGTTATCTCGCAAGAAGATGATTATCACGTCATTCACTGGAGTTCCTCTAGTGTTTCATCAGTCCCTACTGTAAAAAGATTCAATCAATCCACAGGCGATCTTGAAGGGAATGTTAACTGGAATTATGGCACTTGTACTTCTCAGGTTACGAATTACATTTACGACGCCACCAGTGGCGGTGAAGGTGTGCTATGGACGGTTTCTTACAATTATGGATATCTTGCAAAATGGGAACTCAATACACAAAAAACACAATGGGTATGTCAAGACTACTGGATGATAAGCACATCGTTTGACATAGCAGGTGTTGACATCGATGAGCAAACAGGAAAAATGTATCTTTATGCCTACGAAAACCTCTATCCAAACTACAATCGGTATCTGTATGAGGTCAATCCGACTTCTGTAGGTTTGAACATTAATGGTTCGTGGCTATTGGGTTCTTCCAGTGATTTTTCAGGAACTGCGACAGGTCTTGTTGTAGATTTACCTCGTGTGATTGCCGGAACCCGATCTGGTAGCACGAGTTATCACTATCATTATCGCTTCGAGGGTTTACTGCTAGAAAGACAAGCTGTTCAGACCTTTTCCAATTTACCTCATTACGGCATGGACATTGTCGAAGACGGAACTATTGGGTTTACTTGCTATTCTGGAGGCAGTTGCTCATCTCTCGCTCGAAAAATCATTCAATATGGGGACGGTAGTATCTCTGATTTGAGAACACCCACTTCTTCCGCCTCTGTAGTCATCTCTCCAAATCAGGTGACAAGTATTCAATTTAATGCACTCAAATTTACAGGAATGCTTGGCTATCAGAGTTCGCAATCCAGCATCGAAATTGCACTCTCAAATGATGGAGGTGCTACTTGGATATCGGCAGAGGTTGGTGATACTGTCTCGTTTTCGGCATACGGTACACAATTTCAATGGAAAGCTTGGCTAAATGGGACAAATACTGAAACTCCTGTTTTGGATTTTGTTTCGATAGAATATACCTCTTCCTATTACTCTTCTGGATATTTTTATTGTCGATTTGGCACCTATAATGCCAATTCAATGCCTGTTGCAGCAACGATAAACTACAACGCAACAGTGCCTTCTGGTTCAAATTTGAAAGTTGAGATCCGTCAGGGTTCCACCTCTTCGACCAGTTCGAATATACTGAGTTTCAGTAGCGGACAAACACGCTCTATAACCCTCTCATCCGGTTATTTGTATCTCTACGTTACGTTCACAAGAGGAACCAGTCCTCCCTCAACGCCGGTATTGTATGATCTGAACCTCACCTTTGTACAAGACGCACCAACTGATGTGAAAATCGACATTGGTGATGACAATGTATTCGAATGGGAATACACTGACACACTTCTTGGAACAACTGTTGCTTCAGGACAAGATCTCATCGATGGCTTGAACGAACAAATCGAAGGAACTGGTCAAGGTATGAACAACATAAGCGTCGTATTGACGAGCGAAACTGCTGGGATTTTGAGTTTAGATGAATTTTTTGTAACTTATTCCATGAACACACTCAACCTTGATATTATATTCAACAAATCTGAAATTTTGCATCAAAGAAATGCAAATTATGAAGTGGTAACTCGCCACATTATCGGTGACAATGCCAATAGTATTCGAAAGGCTAGTCTCCAAATAAAGGCAACACCACTATCCAGTTCTCCGACTCTTGAGTGGGATGCTGTACAAGGATTCCTGACTCCAAACGATCCAAGTGCGTGGATTGACACGACAAACACTCATTCATATGTCGTCGAAAACAATGGTATGTTAGAAATACACTGGCAGTTTGATGTAACCACAAATTTCCCAGAACAAACAAATGTAAAATTTGTTTCGAGTTGTACTGACGATTCAGATGCTAATGGCGGAGAAGGATACTCTCCTGCACTTCTTACAAGTGCTGATAGTTTATCCGTAAACCATACGTTTGGGTTGGGCTGGATGCAATTGGTCGATGAATCGGGAAGTGTTGTGAGAGATGATGTTCAATCAGGTGAGTGGGTGGCTGCTGGGGAGACGTTAACTTTCACCGGAGCCATGTGGTACCTTAACACAGAGGATACTCCTCGAGATAGTGCGTTTGACGTACGAATATCTCAAGATGGATATCTTTGCTCCACCTGCCGTGATACCTCGAACATGAATGGTATGTTTCACATCAATGTAGACATGCCTCAATCAGATATACCCGAAGGCGTCACATTTGAATTACAAACATACAATGAAAGAGATCCTAATTGGGTGTTATTTCCAAATGAGGATTGGCAAAGATTTGTTTACGTAGACGGAACGCCTCCACAAGCATTGTCAGTCTCCCCTTTGGAAGATGCTTATGAGGCTGCGTCAGTTACACAACCTGTTTCAATTAACATCATGGATGAAGTTGGGAATCCACACAGTCTGACATTGAATTATTGGGTGGAAGCTGACCATGACTTGAATCTCAATGGGGAACCAGATGATGAGGAATATGTGAATAAATCTGTATATAATTCAACGGATGCCTCATCTAAAACCTTTACAACTTACATCGACCATTCTCGAAACCCAAACATGGGTAGGGTGTCATATTATTGGAGTGGCGGTGACCGTGCTGGAAATGAATTATATCATCTCGCAACAATTGATGGGGAGACTTTCAGTTACGAAAAAGGCCCTGGTTATCTTCGTGATGATGCTACATTTAGAACGAGAAAAGATTCGACAGCTGAATTTACTGGCTTGGATTGGCATAACCACGTCGATGGACAGGCAGTTTATGCTGGACAAACACAACAAATTACCTTAGGACTGATTGATGCAAATACAGCCATTGACTTTGAATATGTTTCACTGGTGTTTGACTTTGAAGGGCCCAACCCATTGACTGACCGACAAGTTATTTCTTATTCTGGATTTACAAACACTTTTACATCCGAGAGTGATTATATCCATTTGCAGTCAAATACAAGGATGGTTGAATCGATTTCGTCAACTGGTTTACCTCTCATCTTGCTAAATTTCGAATTTATTTTCGATTGGAGTTGGCCGGATGAAGATATTTCAGATTTGGTACTCATGTACAAAGAAAGGGGGTCAGAGTATCCTACGCAGCACATAATCGTAAATCACACCTTCCATGTAGAGAATGATATCGTTCTTTCTCCATCTGATTTTGAGGTTTTAGATATTAGTGAGCCACGATTGGGCCCGGTAGCAGATGGAAGTAGAATTCGTAATGATGACCGATTGGAATTTTCGGGAAGAGTGGTCTATGAGAACAGTAACGTACCCATTTCAAAAGATGAATCCATTGTTGTTGAGGTATTTGATGGCCAACATATTTGGTCTGATGGAAGTCTCTCCGAAGATGGAGATTACTCGATTGAAGTGCCTCTCTCAAGTGCATCTGCATTAATTAACAGCCCAACAAGAACCTGTCTCATTTCAATCAAGGATATCCCAGGTACTGGGCAAGATATGACCGGGCAATCAATCTCAACGACTCTGCGTTTGGTTGTTGATAGCACAGCTCCTCGTGTTTTGACAAGAACCGCTCCAGTAAATTTGATTGATATTTCATCTATATCCGATTTATCGCAAGTAGCAGTGAGTTTCAACGGGACAGAAGATGCAGATCTAACAGGAAGCGAACAAGTTGTTCATTGGGTTATGAAGGATTCGAGCAGAACTGTTACGATTGGTGCTGGTGAGTCAATTCTCGGTCGGCAGCAGAGTGGTCAGGATGTATCGTGGACAGGAACTGTCGATCTTACCAATGGTGGTACACTTTCGTTTAGAGAGGGGGATTGGGTTGGCTTCTATCTCACTGGTTGGGATGCAGCAGGTAATGAATTCCCAGAGATATCGAATTCAGAGGCAAGTCCGATTCCGGAATTTGCATCTGTTGATACTGATTTTGAGAGGCAGTGGGTCCGTCTTGGAGCAACTGGTCCTGAATTAACGGTAATTGGCCTAAATCTTGATGATGATCATGTTTCTCCTGGACAGAAAGTCAAGATTGAAGCTCTGGTTTCAAACTCAGGTGGCTCGACATCGGCTCAATTTAGAGTCGCATTCTATGAAGGGGAGGCAACGGAGCCATTTGATGTCTCTACTCTAAACTCAATACAAAGCGGTGAGATTCTCACTGTCTCAACCACTTGGTCTGCGAGAGAAAATGTCGAACGAATCCGGGTCGTTGTAGATCCAGATGATTTGATTATTGAAGTAAATAATGAGAATAATGGGGCTGAGCATGCTGTAAGTGTTGTTTATGGAAGTTATCTAGGTTGGCTTGACAGTCCGAGGGAGCAGCCTTTAGTTTGGCTCTTCGTCATAATTTCATTGGTTACATTGGTGGCTATAGGGGTAACTGCATCACGTACTGCGGTCACTTTTGATGAGGATCATTTGATGGATGATGATTGGGAAGAAGACGACGAATATGACGAATATGATGAAGATTAACCTTCTTTCGATGCCCTCAATAATCAGTGCATAAACGAACCTCCATGGGGGATGTCTTTACGCGGCTCCATCCCTCACTCAAACGAGTCATAGAAGGCAGAAATTGGGAATCTACGGATGTACAATCATCTTCCATAGACACGATTATTGAAGGAAAAAACGCATTGCTTGTTGCCCCAACAGGTTCTGGGAAAACAATGGCTGCAATGTTACCTCTTCTTCACAAGTGCCTCGAGGAAAAATGGCAAGGGTTATCCATTTTGTACATCACACCTCTGCGTGCATTGAATAGGGATGTCGATAGAAGGCTCATAGAACTCTGCAATGAGATTGGATTGAGAGTAGATGTCAGACATGGAGATACGAAAAATTCTCAAAGGCAGAAACAAGTGAGAAAACCGCCAAATGTCTTGATTACAACCCCTGAAACATTTCAGCTGATGTTCACAGGTCATCGAATTAGAGAACTCTTAATCAGCACTCGATGTGTTATTATTGATGAAATCCATGACCTCATTTCTTCAGAGAGAGGGTGGCAACTGGAAGTAGGTTTGTCAAGACTAGAACACTTGAAAGGTTCTAAAATTCAGAGGATTGGATTATCAGCCACGGTTGGAAATCCTCAAGAAGTATCAAACTGGCTTGGTGAAGATGTTTCTGTGATTGCATCTTCGTCTCCGCGCGAAACTAAATTGTTGGTTGAAGCGATGCCAGTTGAGGTTGAAGACCAAATTGGATCTATGGAACTTGGGATTTCTCCGCAAGCTCATGCTACATTGAGGGGTTTATGCCAATTAGTTGCTCACAAATCACCATGTCTCATTTTTGTGAATAGTCGAAATGCAGCCGAAACGATTGGACAGCGCCTTCCACTTATCTCTCCTAATTTGAGAATCGGTGTTCATCACGGTTCCCTTGCCAAAGAAACAAGGCAGGAAATGGAAACGAATCTCCAAATTGGAAAATTAGATGCCTTAGTCTGTACATCGAGTTTGGAATTAGGAATTGATATCGGCTCAATCAGTCAAGTGCTTCAATTACGTTCTCCACGCTCAGTTGACCGAATGTTGCAAAGAGTTGGAAGGGCAGATCACAGAGTTGGTGGCATTGGTAGAGGTTATCTTTTGTCTTGGGAGTCGGATGATATTGCAGAATGCGCAGTTATTGGACGTAAGGCAATGGCTGGTGAAATTGAACCGATTACCTGGAGGCAAAAACCATTCACTGTTGCTGCAAACCAATTGGTTATGATGGCTCACTCTTTTGGTGCAGTTCCACTGAAAGAAGTAAACGAGATTTTTTCAAAATCATCTCAATTTCCAAACTGGACACCAACTGATACTGAGAATATCGCCAAAATTCTAGCAGATCGTTGGCTCATACGGTTTGAAACCAATCCTGAGAAAATCCCCTGGTATGATTGGCCTGCAGCAGTATGGAAATGGAAACAAAATATCTCCACTGAGGCCCTGCCCGAAAGACCGAAAAGGGTTCATGGTGAAGATGTACCAAAGTCATGTAAGGAAATTTCGATAACTTTACCTGAGAGGTTTAACTCAGGATGGATCTCACAATCAGGAAAAACACGCGATTGGGTCACATCTCATCTCTCAATGATTCCAGATAAGACCATGTACAAGGTAAGAGATGCAGTAACGAGAAGACAAATCGGAAATGTCGATGAATCCTTCGTTCTCACTCTCAATGATTCTGGAGAGGATGAAGATGGAACCAAACGGACCTTTGTGATGGCTGGACGGACTTGGGTGATTGTTGATGCGGACCCTGAACAAACCGAACTTCTTGTTACTCCTGCCAAGGACCTAGGTCAAGCACCTCATTGGGTTGGAGAATTACCTCCGACACCAGAATCTGTAGCCATGGAAATTGGTCATTTAAGAAAACTTGTGGCTCGAGATTTTGGTTTCATCAATATGAGGGATGAAGAATATTTTTGTCCGTTTACAGGTGAAGAACTCACTCGTAAGATATCTGATTACCCAATGAGTGAAGAAGCACAAAGGCTCATCACAGAGATGATTGTTGACCATCTTGAAATTACGGGTTCAATTCCTTCAAACACGATGGTGACTGTAGAGGTGAGGAAAGACGCGATTGTTGTGAACAGTTGTTTCGGCACAAGAATTAACGAAGCATTGGGTCATTTTCTATTGGCTATGTCCACGACGACTTCTGGAAAATGGGGCCGTTTAATCGTTGAATCTACGCGATTTTCCATCCAAGCTCCAGATATTGACCCAGAATCATTGGTTTTGTGGCTCAGTCAGACCCCTCCTGAGGCTCTAGAGAGTGTACTCACCGTTTCATTACCAAATTCAAGGGAGGTTCGGTGGAGATTTGCTCAAGTTGCAAAGACATTTGGCATTTTACGGAAGGGAACAGACCCTCGGAAAATCAATCTTCAGGCTCTTCTAAAGCGCTACAAAGGGACGGTCGTTTTGGATGAAGTCCTTGGTAAACTGTTTCATGAAAGAATGGATGTCGTAGGTGCAAAAGATGTACTTCAGTTGATTCAGTCAGGGAGAATCATGGTTGAAATCACCGCAGCAGGACCACTAGGATTGAGTGAGAAAAATGAGAGGGATCTCCTTTTACCTAATTGGGATAATCAGCAAGTAAGAGAGAAATTAGAAAATCGCCTTATGAATGAAAGGGCTGTTCTGTGTTGTTTGAAATGTCATGCTGTGAGAAGATTTAGAGTCGCTCGATTCGCTGAATTGAAGCAATCTGGAAGTTGTTTGAAATGCGGCGGATCCATGCTCGCCTGTACACGAGAAGGATTAGAAAAACAACTGATATCTTGGGTCGAAAGTAAGGAAAAGAAAGACATGGACCGTATGCAAAAAAATGCAGAATCCGTAAAAAGTAGAGGCATAGAAGCCATCATCGCCCTAATGGGTAGAGGAGTTGGAGAAGCAACTTGTCAAAGAATCCTTCGAAAGGTGAGAAGGGGCCGTCTTGATGATCTCTATGAAGCAATTCACTTAAGTGAAATCGAGTATGCAAGAACCAGACGCTTTTGGTAAATATCATACTATATTTCAAATATATCGACCTTGTGTGAAAATCATGGATTTGAGAAGACAGACCTTCACTTTCTTTTGTCTTGTAAGTCTATTACTCTCAGGTTGCACTAATCCTTTTGCCGAGGATACAGTGTCGACGGAAGGAATGTGTACAGGCGGTGATGATTCCCAATCAGGTTTGGATGAATCATGTACTATCGCTGATACCGAAGATGAATTTGGACAAGAATCAGATGACCTTTCTAGTGGAGATAATCAAACCTCTGTGACCGATGAGAATAATCAATCATCCACAAA
>MDTE01027271.1_pt1 | contig 72877 bp, 68 predicted proteins | sample 811231 | NCBI WGS metagenome assembly MDTE01 (sample SAMN05326651, study PRJNA326480) | marine metagenome | isolation source: seawater | place: Indian Ocean: Red Sea | collected 2010
CCTTTCCCATCATTTACATAAGCATCACCTGCAGTTGACCATTTAATCGAAGTACATGGCATATTGCCAAACCATGCAAGAGATTCCAATGAAGTATCATGTCTGTATTGTGCCCACATTGGTACGGCATAGAAAGGTAGTCCTAAAATATCTATTGCTGCTATTGTTCCTAAAAGAGCGTATGCGTCTGTAAGTGAATGTGCCACTGGGTTAACATTGTTATCGTGGTTTCCACCTTTCCAGATAACCGCATTGGGATATCCTTTTGGTTTGATGTCTGCCGATTCAAATAAGCCAGATAAATGTTGCAGTAAATCTCCTCCATCAGCCTCAGTTTTTGCTATGGACATAAGATCAATCATACATACTCCTTGTCAATTTATTTTAATGAAGGGTTCTTGTGCTTGTATAGCACCGCCGGGTGCTATTAAAAGTTCTAGTATTGTTCCATCTACATCAGATTTAATAGTAGTTTCCATTTTCATTGATTCTATTATTGCAACGTCTTGATTAGATTTTATTTTATCATTAGTTTTAACCAGATATTTAATCACTGTTCCTGACATAGGCGAGTTAATAAATTTGAATTTATCTACTATGCTTTTTTGTTTACTTTGAAGATTATTCTTAATTTCAGGTTTTGTTTCTTGATTGTTTTTGTTTTGCTCAGAACTAATTTCTGATTGTTTAATAATATCTGCAATTAATTCTTCATTTTCAACATTAATAGATATTGTATATTCTTTATTTTCAAATTGTATCGTGAGTTGATTATCTAGATTTTTCGGGGAAATCTTATTGGTAATAGATTCAGATTTATTTATTTCGGGTTTTATGTATATATTTGTTTTATTAAGGAGGAATTTTTTTCCGGTTTCATTGAATAAAGCAAATGTCAAAATGTCAGGTAAATATTGTGAAATATCTTTTATTTCATCTGTATATTTTTTTAATGATTTTATTTCTGTATTATTATTTATCTTTTTTACTTTTTTAAATTTAACTTTATTTATTTCACCTGGGGGTTTGCCGTAATGACCTGACAGATAAGATATGACCTGTTCAGAAATATTCTCATATCTTTTTGTCATTACATTACTTACTGCCTGTGCACCAACCATTTGGCTGATTGGAGTTACCAGAGGTGGCATTCCTAAATCTTTTCTTACCTTAGGAATTTCATTTAAAACTTGTGGAAGTTTATTTAAATTATTGTTTTGATCTAATTGCGATGTCAGATTAGAAATCATTCCACCTGGAATTTGATGAGTCAATACTCCTGAATCAATATTAGAAAATTTTGTATTTATTGAATGTGAAGTGTATTTTTTTACTTCTTCTTCTAATATTTGTTCGATTTGAGTGATTTGATCAAAGTGTACATTTGTTTTGAATGTACTGTTGTTTGAAACAAATGTTTTTAATAATGGTTCAATTGCAGGTTGTGAAGTTTTTTGAGCTACAGTTGATATACATGTATCTACACCATCAATCCCTGCCTCTATTGCTTTTAATTGTGTCATTGAAGCCAAACCACTTGTATAGTGATTATGTAGTTGAATTGGTATTGATATGTTATTTTTTAATTCAGTTACTAACATATAAGCATCATAGGGTGATAGTAATCCGGCCATATCTTTTATGCAAAGGCTATCAGCTCCCATTTTGACAAATGTTTTAGCAAGATTAACATAGTAATTCAAAGTGTAAATTTCTTTTGATTTGGTTTCTAGTTTCCCTGATTCTCCTGTGGTATAACACATTGTTAATTGTAAATGCTTGTTTACATTTTTAATTGCTTCCGATGCAGTATTAAGATTTTCAGGATCATTTAATGCGTCAAATAATCTAAAAACATCTATTCCAAAATCTGCTGATACTGAAATAAATTCATTTATAATTTCCTTTGAATAATGACGGTATCCTACTAAATTTGCACCACGAATTAACATTGAAAGATTTGTATTAGGAGCTAAGCGTTTAATCATTTTCAATCTATCCCAAGGATCTTCGTTTAAATAACGAATGCAACTATCAAATGTTGCTCCGCCCCATACTTCAAGTACATCATACCCAACTTTGTCTAACAGAGGGGCTAACTTACTGATTGTAGAATTGTTAAATCGAGTAGCAAATAAACTTTGATGAGCATCTCTGAGTGTTGTATCTGTAACTTTTATTAATTTGGTCATTTTATATTCAATCTAAGTTAGTATATTCCAGTTTTTAGTTTTCCATTTGTTTAATTTTAGCTCTGATTTTTTCACTTTGGTATTATCTGATATTAATAATAAATTTTTCAATGATAATTCAATGATTTTTAAATCAGTTTTACTTATATTATTATTGGTTTTATTATAAATTTTCATGGTGATTAATTATAAAGGGATATTCCCATGCTTTTTAGGAGGTAATAACTCTCTTTTATTTTCTAATATATTTAATGAATTTATGATTGTTTGCCTTGTTTCTTCTGGAAGTATTAAATCTTCTATGTATCCATTTTCAGCTAGGGTATATGGCGTCATAACTTCGTTTTTATACTTTTCTAATAATTCCTTTTCAAGTTTCTTTGAGTTTTTTGCAGATTGTAATTCCTTTCTATATAGTATTTTTATCGCAGCTTCAGGTCCCATGACAGCTACTTCAGCTGATGGCCATGCATAATTCAAATCACTTAACAATGATTTGCTACTCATAACAATATAAGCTCCTCCATATGCTTTTCTTATAATAATTGAAATTTTAGGAACAGTGGCTTCTGCATATGCGTACAATAATTTTGCTCCTCTTCTAATTATCCCATTATGTTCTTGATCTAATCCTGGCAAAAAACCAGGGACATCAACTAAAGAAATTAGAGGAATATTGAAAGCATCGCAAAATCTTATAAATCTAGCTGCTTTTTCAGAAGCTTTAATATCAATTACTCCTGCAAGGTGATTTGGTTGTTGAGCAATTAATCCTATATTTTTGCCTCCAATTTTTCCAAATCCTATAATTATATTTTTTGCATAATTTTCTTGAATTTCCATGAATGTGTATTTATCTAAGATATTTTTAATTATTAAATTCATATCATATGGAGTATTTGAATTTTCAGGTAAAATATCTGATAAATTTTCATTCAGTTCTGGCACTGAATTTTCAATATTTTGAACTAATTCTTGATTATTTTGTGGCAAGTAATTTAATAATTTTTTAACATTATTAAAACAATCAATTTCACTGTCATAAATAAAATGACAAACGCCGCTTTTTGTCATATGAGATTCGCTACCACCTAATTCTTCATGAGTAGTATTTTCTCCGGTTACTTGTTTTACAACATCAGGTCCAGTTATATACATTTGTCCCATGTCTTTTACCATAAATATAAAGTCTGTTATTGCAGGCGAATAAGTTGCACCTCCCGCAGAAGGTCCCACGATAATAGATATCTGAGGGATTACACCTGATGATCTGACATTTTTTGTAAAAATAGAGCCGTAACCTACAAGGCTGTGTACACCTTCTTGAATTCTTGCCCCGCCAGAATCAATAATTCCAATAATCGGACAACCGGTAGAAATTGCAATATCCATTATTTTACAAATTTTATCTGCTGCAACTTTAGATAGCGAGCCACCCATAACTGTGAAATCTTGTGAATACACACAGATGTTTTTGCCATTTATTGTTCCAGTGCCTACTATTACAGAATCTCCTGGTATAGCATTATCTGAATTTGCAGTAAATCTATCTATTTCAATAAAAGAATTCTCATCTAATAAAAGATTGATTCTTTCTCGTGCAGTGTTTTTTCCTTTATGATGTTGAGCTTTGATACGAGCTTCGCCGCCACCTAGTTCGGCTTTGGCTCTCATTTGATTTAAAATGTCAATTTTATCTTTCACGAGTTATTTAAATGTTATTAGGTGGTAATAAATTTGGTATACCTTCTAAAATATTAAATATTAATTTGCATTTTTCATTTATGCAATTAAGAGTACCTGATATAACTTCATCACCATCAGCTCTATCTATATTTAATGACAAATCCTCTTTACATATAGGGCAAGCTAAGATTTCGATTAATGTCTTTTTCATAATGATTTTATAATTTAATAAATTCTAATATTTCTGATATTAAAAATATAATAATAGTTAAAGGGAAAATTAAATTCTCATTTATTAGTAATTTTAAAACATTATTATATATATTTGCTGTTTTGAAATAAACTGATTTAAATCTCACAATAAACACAATTAATCCTATCCAAAAAAACAATAATAATTTAATTAGTAGTATCAATAAGTAAATATTAGAATTATCATTTATTGTAGATATGTTGTTTAATATTAATATAACTCCTGTTATTACTAAAATTGAAAGTAGTGTGGTAGTCCAATTTTTATATTGATTTGATAAATAGGAGTAAATATTTTTATTTAATTGGATTTTACTTCCGGTAAGTATAACTATTGTTCCAGCCAGCCACGTTGAAGCAGTTATGATGTGTATGAAATTTATAACTATTGTTACCATTGATAAAAAATTATTATTTATCATTTTTTACCTGTCATTATCTTTTTTGTATTTTTTAGCAAATCATCATAACCTATATATCCATCCCAAATTATAAATTTATTATTTGATTTTGAAACAAATATGGTTGTAGGAAAGGAATTAATTTCATATTTTTTTATTGTTGAATTATCTGTGTTATAACCGAGTTTGTATGACAAATTTAACTTTTGGGCAAACTTTAACCCATCATTTGTATTATCGATTCCAATCATTTGTATTCCTATAATTTCGATTTTATCACCAATTTCGTTGTTGAGTTTTTCTATATGTGGTAATTCTTTTGCACAAGGCCCACAAGAAGGGAACCAAAAGTTTAAGATATAAGCATCTTTCGTAATATCTTTAGTTTGATAACTTTCTGCAATTGGTTGATATAAAGAAATATTAAAGTCTATGGGATGATTAGATGTTATGCACGCAGTTGATAATATTAATATAATCGAAAAAGATAATATTAATTTATATAAATTAATCATTTTCATTTTCATATTCATTTATAATCTCTTTTCCATAATCTAATAATCTTTTACGTTTTTGATCATTGATTTCTTTAAAATTTTCCAAGTATTTTTCAAAAGAATCAATAATACCTAAATTTTCAGTAATTTGGATATCATTTATCTTCTTTTCAGATATTATTTTTAATTCCGTTGAAACAAGATATTTTGCATTTGATAAAATAGATTTTATTTTTGGATCGTTTATAGATTGATAATGCTCTCTAGTAGATTCAATTATAATTCTTGCAATAGAGTCTTTAATTTCTTTAGAATTAAGTTCTTCCTCTATGATATTTACAGGAAATTCTGTTTCTTTAGGTATATTTATAATATATTCCCTGAAATTCCTTGCTGATACTGGGATTTTCTTATAATTGACTAATCTATTCCCTTGAGATTTTTTTGGATCAATTTCTATTACGTAAAAGCCTTTGACGTCGTCTTTTTCTCCAAAATCGACTCTTTCTAAACTTCCTGAATATATAACTGGAGGTGATTCTACAAGAATCTGATCTTTATGGACGTGGCCTAAAGCAACATATTCAAATTCTGGTCTCGCAAAAAATTGGGCAGGAAACATATAATCTGCTCCAATTGACATTAAAGTTTCAGTACTTGTTTTTGCCTCCATTACAGTAAGATGACCACTAAATATGCAAGGTATTGATTGATTGATTTTAAATATTTCTTTTTCTAATGAATTATCTAAAGTTTGAATTATTTGCTTATTAAGATCTTCAATTGTAATATCTTTTTTTATATTTGATAATCTAGAAATTAAAGATCCTTTTCTTATCCATGGCATTCCTAATATTTGAATTGGATTCTTTGATTTTGTTTTTAATTCATATAATTGTAATTTGTCTATAACAGTTATATTATCTAAATTCATGGTGGGGAATATATCCAAAGCAGTTGCTCTACCTTTATTTCCTGGCATATCATGATTCCCGACAACTAGTACAACTGGAATATTTGCTTTAGTTAACTTTAACAATCTTTTCGCAAATTCTTTTTGGTGAGTTTGGGAAGGATTTCTATCTTTGTAAGCATCACCTGCAAAAATCACTAGTTCAACGTTTTCTTCCAAGGCATAATTAACAAGTTCATCAAAAGTATTTAAAAAGTCTACAATTCTGTTATCTAATCCTGTTTCTAAATCAATTCCTTTGGAATATCTAGTATATCCAATATGCAAATCGGAAAAATGTATTATCTTCAATTTTTACCACTTCTATCAAGAATGAGTTAATATATTTTATAATTTAATTATATATTTCCGAGGTAAGTTTTTGTGGTAAATCATTAATATTTATTCGTTCTTGAACCATAGAATCTCTATGCCTGATAGTTACACAGTTATCATTGATAGTCTCAAAGTCAATGGTTACACAATATGGGGTTCCAATTTCATCTTGCCTTCTATAACGCCTGCCAATACTTTGAGTTTCATCATATTCGATTTTGCCTAAATTACCTTTATTTATTAAATCTTTTTGGATATTTTTAGATAATTCTGAAAGCTTTGTATCCTTACTTAGTGGCAAAATAGCTATTTTTATTGGAGATATTTTTGGTGACAATTTTAATACTGTTCTTGTTTCTTCTTTTGATTCTAATTTTTCTTCGGTATAAGCGTCTAATAATGTTATTAATAATAGCCTGTCCACGCCAATAGATGGTTCTATGACGTAAGGAGTATATCTTGATTTTGTACTTTCTTCAAAAATACTAAAGTTTTTAGATGCTGATTTAGAATGTGCGTCTAAATCAAAACTACCTCTATTTGCAATGCCTTGCAGTTCAGCCCATCCCCAAGGGAATTTGTATTCTATATCAGTCGTTCCTTTGGAATAATGAGAAAGATCTTCAATAGTGTGCTCTCTAAGTCTAAGATTAGATTTATTTATATTTAAACTGAGAATAAATTCCATACTATTGTTAATCCATTCTTCATAATATTTGGCACTATCTTCAGGTTTGACAAAATATTCTATTTCCATCATTTCAAATTCTCTGGTTCTAAAAATATAATTTCCTGTAGTTATTTCATTTCTAAAAGCTTTTCCTATTTGCGCTACCCCAAACGGTATTTTTTTTCTGGAAGTATTTAATATATTTTCAAAATTAACAAATATCCCTTGTGCAGTTTCAGGTCTTAAAAATATTTCACTAGTATCTGATACCACGGGACCTATATTTGTTTTAAACATCATATTAAATTCTCTTGGGTTTCCAAATTGAGAATTTGAACATTTTTCAGTAGGGCATATACCTTCGGTATTGTCTAAAACATCAGACCTGAATCTTGCATTACATTCTTTACATTCTATTAAAGGGTCAGAAAAATTCTGTGTATGGCCACTAGTTTCCCATACTTTATTTGAAGAAAGGATTGCTGATTCAAGAGCAACTATATCATCTCTTTGATAAACATGATAATTCCACCAATAATCCTTAATATTTTTTTTTAACTCTGCTCCTATTGGGCCGTAATCCCAAGTACTTGCTAATCCTCCGTATATTTCACTGTTTTGAAAAATTAATCCACGCCTTTTGGCTAAAGAAGTTAATTTGTCTAATAAAGATTCCAAAAAGTTGTCCTATAAAAACAATGGGGCAAAAACTACAGATATGATAGTCATAAGTTTTATTAAAATATTAAGAGCAGGACCAGAAGTGTCTTTAAATGGATCTCCAACTGTGTCTCCTACAACTGCAGCCGAGTGAGCATCAGAACCTTTACCACCTAATTTCCCGGATTCAATATACTTTTTAGCGTTGTCCCATGCTCCGCCAGAGTTTGCCATCATAATTGCTAATAAGAATCCAGAAGCTATAGAGCCTGCTAGCATAGCTCCTAAAGCTTCTTTGCTTAAAATTAAACCTGTAGCTATTGGTACAATAATTGCAATCAAGCCTGGCACTATCATAGCTTTAAGTGACCCGTTAGTACTAATTTCAACAGCTTTTGCATAATCAGCTACAGCTTTTCCTTCCATAAGCCCTTTAATTTCTTTAAATTGTCTTCTTACCTCATTCACCATATCCATAGCAGCTGCACCAACAGCTTGCATAGTAAGAGCTGAAAATACAAAAGGCATAAGAGTTCCTATTATTAATCCGATTAAAACTTTTACTTCTAAAAGATCAATTGATTCAATACCTGCAATACTTGCGTAAGAAAATAATAAAGCGCCTGCTGTTAAGACTGCAGAGCCTATAGCAAATCCTTTTCCTGTTGCTGCTGTAGTATTTCCTAACGAATCTAATGCATCAGTTCTCTCTCTTACTTCTGGAGGTAATTTAGCTTGTTCAGCGATTCCTCCGGCATTATCTGCTACTGGGCCGTAAGCATCTGTAGCAAGAGTTATTCCTAACGTTGATAGCATTCCTACTGCAGCTAGAGCAATTCCATAAAAATCACCTAGCATATACGCTATAGCCATTGATATTATAATTACCAAAGTAGGGATGATGGTACTAATCATACCTAAACCTAAACCTCCTATGATAATTGTTGCTGCTCCAGTTTTAGCTTGTTCAGCTAAGTCTTTTGTATATTTATATTCATATGATGTTGCAATTTCAGATGCTGTACCAATAATCACTCCAGCAATTAATCCTGTCAAAATTATCCAAAAGACTTCTAGAGGAAACATTGAAGTTATTGATCCTAGTAATGTAACAACTAAAACAATAAATCCGGCAGAAAAAATTCCTGTTCTCAATGACCATAATAGACTACCCATGCTTGCTCCTTCTTTGGTTCGGACGAGAAATGTACCAATTATTGAGCTGATAATACCTATAGAAGCTATGAAAAAAGGAAGTACAATAGCATCTTTAGAATCACTAATAAATGTTGCACTTATTACTAAAGTCATGGTTGCTATAATAGATCCAACATACGATTCAAATAAATCTGCACCCATTCCTGCAACGTCTCCAACATTATCTCCAACATTGTCAGCTATAGTAGCAGGGTTTCTTGGATCATCTTCTGGGATACCTGCTTCAACTTTTCCAACCAAATCAGCACCTACGTCTGCTGCTTTCGTATATATCCCACCACCTACTCTCGCAAATAGGGCTATAGTAGATGCCCCAAATCCAAATCCGGCTGCTGCTTCCATGGAATCAAAAATCAAATATATTATTGTTATACCTAATAAGCCAATGGACACAACTGATATTCCCATTACTGCCCCGCTATTAAAAGCTATTCTGAGAGCAGGGTTTAATCCTTTCATAGCTTGAACTGTTGTTCTGTAATTTGCTCTTACAGCAATCGACATACCTACAAAACCAGCTATTGCCGATCCAATAGCACCTCCAATATAAGAAATTGCTATTTTTGGTAATTGGTAATTAGTTATATCTTTTCCAAAGTCTAATAAAATCGTAATTATTATGGCAACTATTATTACAAATATACTTAAGACTCTGTATTCTTTGGAAAGGAAAGCCATTGCCCCTTCTTTAATCGCATTGCCAATGAAGACTATATCTTTATTACCTTCATCTTGTTTTATGATTTTAAATGATAAATATAAAGCAAATATTATTCCAATCAAAGGAACTATTACTGCCATAATTAATATTAAATCGTTATTCATATTAAACCTCTAATTAAACCTTTAAATTTTATTTATTTTATTATATTTCATTCATTTTTTAATTCTAAAATTAACTCAATTTCAACAGGTATATTAGAAAATACTGAATCCATACCTGCTACTGTCATAGCACATTTACCTTTTGTGCCAAAATAATTAATTAAAAATTCTGATGCTGAATTTGCTACTTCATAGTGATCAGTAAAATTTTCAGTTGCATTAATAAAAACTAAAAGTCTTACAAATTTTGCAATTTTATTAAAATCTTTTATATCTTTTTGTATTGTAGAAATCATATTGGCGATCACTGTTTCAGCTGCGACTTTAGCTTGCTCTACAGTTATTCCTTCTCCAAGCCTACCTGTTATCCATTCTTTATTTTTAGATATAGGTAGATTCGTTGTATCAAAATCCTCAAATCCTATAAGTTTAGGACCATGTCCGGATACGAATAATAAATTTCCTGTTTTAACTGTTGTAGCATACTGAAAATCTGGGCCTGAGGATTTTGGTAAAAAATCCCAATAAAGTTTCGAGTTTGGTAAATTGTTAAATTTATTTTTCATAATTAAATAACCTTCTAAAACTATTTGCTTCTAATTCTGGGTTTGATGATTTGGTAATCTCTGATACGACACAAATTGAATCTGCGCCTGATGTAATAACTTTGTTGGCATTGTTTTTATTTATACCTCCAATTGCTACTATAGGTATATCAGTTATTTTCTTAGTATCTATGATTAATTCTAATCCTACAATATTTCTGTCTTCTTTGCCCATAGTTGAAGTTTCAAATACTTTCCCTATTGCTAAGTAATCAACTTTTCGTTTAATAGATTGAGATATTTCGTCCATATTATTATTTGAAGTACCAATTATTTTTTCATTAGACAATGTTTTTTTACAGTATTCAATTGTATCGTCATTTTGACCTATGTGTACTCCATCTGAATCTACTTCTTTGGCTAAGTCAGCGGAATCGTTTATTATGAATAAAACATTGTATCTTTCACAAATATTTTTGATTTTATTAGCATTAATAATTTTTTTAGCAATGGTGTTGATTTTATCTCTATATTGGACAATTTTTACACCACCTAATATGACTTTTTCTGTCAACTCAAATATATTTGACCCTTGTTCAGGATCAATAATAGTATATAGCCCATTTATTGATTTTTTTTTCATTATTATTATATATCTACATTTTTGATTAAAAACGACTTTCTGTGAATTTTAGATCTACCATATTTTTTTATGGAATCAATGTGTGACTTTGTACCATATCCCTTGTTTTTATTAAATAAGTAATGAGGAAATTTATTACTTATACTTATCATATAATTATCTCTTGTTACTTTTGCTAGAATTGATGCTGCTGCAATAGAAAGAGATTTTTGATCTCCTTTAATAATGCTTGTTTGAGGAATATCGTTATGTAAATATTCAATTGCATCAATTAATAAATGATCGGGCTTTTGCGTTAAATGTTCCAATCCTCTAGATAAAGCCAATTGGATAGCATTATTTATACCAATATCGTCTATTTCAGATTCGGTACTGAAGCCAATACTATATGATATAGAATTTAAAGTAATATATTCGCAAAGATTTTCTCTTGTTTGGGGTGAAAGTTTTTTACTGTCATCAATTCCAATACCTGTAAGTATTTTTTCATTGTCATTATTAATATCAAATATTACTATCCCAACGGTTACAGGGCCAGCCAATGTTCCTCTTCCTGCTTCATCTATACCAGCAATATATTCTTTTCCAGTGTTTATTATTGCTTTTTCAAATTTGAAATTAGGTTTGACTTGCATAAGCAATTAAATCTTAATTGCATTAAAGTCTGAATTAACTGAGTCAATTATTCCGCCTCCAATCACTTCATCACCGTTTGATTCTGTAGAATAAAATACTACAGCTTGCCCTGGAGTTATTGCCCTTTGAGCATCTTCAAATTCAATATCTGCAGTTTTATCAGCATGAAGTTTTATATTAGCTTTGAATAATTTTGCTTTGTATCTTATTTTGACATAAGCATCAAAGTTTGATGAATTTAATTTATTGCTTTGTATATTTATATTGACTGCATTAAAATTTTTTTGAAATAAATATTCGTGTGGACCTACATGTACAGTGTTGTCACTTTTAGATATTTTGAGTACAAAGTATGGTTTTTCTGAATTCATATCAATTCCTAATTTTCTTCTTTGTCCAATAGTAAACGATTGTATCCCATCATGATTTCCTAGGAAATTACCATTAATATCCAAAATTTTTCCAGGCTTGGGATTAGTTCTTTCTGTTATAAATTTTCTGTAGTTTCCGTCGGGTATAAAACAAATTTCTTGACTGTCAGGTTTGTCTGCTATCGGAAGTTTGTATTTGTGTGCTAAATTTCTTATTTCTTCTTTTTTATATTCTCCAACAGGCAGTAATAGGTTTTTTAATTCTTTTTGTTTTAATGTAAATAATACATATGATTGATCTTTATTTTGATCTAAGCCTTTATATAGTTTATATTCATTGTTTTCTTTTTTAATTCTTGCATAATGCCCTGTTGCAATTAGTTCAGATCCTAAATTTTGTGCTCTTTTAAATAAAAAGTCGAATTTAATTTTGTCATTACATGCAAGACATGGATGAGGAGTTTTGCCCTCAATATATGAATTTACAAAATAATCAACCACATGTTTTTGAAATTCTTTTTCAAAATTTAAATGATAATGATTTATATCTAAGATATCACATACTTTTCTGGCATCTTCTACATCTTCTACAGAACAACATCTTTTGTTGTTTTTGGGTTTAGTATCATCATCAGAACCCCATAATCTCATTGTTACACCGATTACGTCGTATCCTTGTTCTTTCAATAATAATGCAGCAACAGATGAATCTACTCCGCCACTCATAGCAACGATTACTCTTTTTTTCATATATAAAATTTAATTATTAATGTTTACAATTTCAAATATGGATCATATCATCGTATAGATAATACTTAAATCAATTTAATTATATCTTTAAACAATTAATTATTTTGAAAAGTAATATTAATTAAAGTTGTGTTAAAAATTAATAATCATTTAATAGATCAAATAATAGAAATTGCTGAGTCTAAACAGGCTTCAGATCTTCTCGTGCTAGATGTAAGTCCAGATTGTGATTTTGCTGATTTATTTATTATTATGTCTGCTGAAACAAAAAGACAGATCAAATCTATACTAGATGATATAATGATTGAGCTTAAAAATAATGGTTTAGATAAAAGACGGGTTGATGGTGACAATACATTGGAATGGGTTGTTATTGATTATGGGGATTTTATAGTACATATTTTTGATGAAAAAAACAGAGAAAAATATTCTATTGAAAACGTTTGGGAAAAATCTAAAGAAATAATTAGAATTCAATAATTAATTCAACAATTTAAAAATAAGGAAGGACAATAATGCCAACAGGTAAAATTAAATGGTTTAATCCAACAAAAGGCTACGGATTCATTGGAGCTGATGATGGAGGAAAAGATGTTTTTGTACATATTTCCGCTCTTAATGATGCTGGAATAGACAAATTAGAAGAAGGTGATGCAGTTTCTTATGAAATCGGTCAAAACCGAGGAAAAGAAAACGCTACAGATCTGAAAAAATTATAAATATAATTTTATTCTAATATCCATTTATCTATATTTTTCTTGTAATCTACTAATTCTGATTCTTCAAAAAAGATTTTCAATTCTCTTTTAGCAGACTCTGTAGAGTCGGATCCGTGTATTAAATTCATTGACAATGATATTCCCAAATCCCCTCTAATCGTGCCAGGTGCTGCATCAGAAGGGTTTGTGCTTCCCATAACATTTCTTATTTTCTGAACACAGTTGGGTCCTTCAAAAGCAATAGCTATAATCGGACCTGATGTTATAAATCCTACCAAGTCATTAAAAAATGGTTTTGATTTATGTTCTTTGTAATGTTCATGTGCCTTTTTTTCTTCAAGAATCATTAATTTTAAACCTATAATTTTAAATCCAATTTTTTCTATTCTATTTATTAATTCACCTGACAAATTTCTTTGTACTGTATCAGGTTTTAATAAGACTAATGTTCTTTCCAATTTTAATCTCCTTTATTTAGAGTTTTGATCGCAGATGATATCTGGCCTGATTTTGCATATACAGGATTAATACTTATAGTTTCTAAATTATTAAATAAACTTTCATATTTTTCTTCTATTTGTATTATAGATTGAATTTTATTAGCAGTCAGCGATATAAGATTTTGTAATTTGTTTAATTGAATGTATTCATTTGATTTTATATTTGAATTACCGCTGATTATTAAACTATTTTTTTTCTTTGAAAAATTTGTAATATCTTTTGCTGTAATTATTTCAAATGATATATATTCTTTTTGATTCTTATAATTAATGTCATCATAATTGTTAAACACTTTTGAATAAAAAGTTCCTTTTGAACATTCAATAATTGACATAACTTTGTTTTTATCAGAAATAAATTCTAATGCTGAACTTAATAAGCTTGGTATTGGTATTAATGGAATCCCTAAAATAATGCTTAACCCTTTAGCTGTACTTACTCCTATCCTTAAAGAGCTAAATCCACCTGGTCCAATAACAACAAATATTTTACTGCATGTTTGTATATTTAATTTGTGTTTTTTTAATAAAGAATTTAAATTAGGCAACAATGTTTTAGATTCATTATTTTTAGATTCCCATTCACATTTAGAAAGTAACTGTTTATCTTTTAATAATGCTATTAAAGATTTTGGAGTAGAAGTGTCAATTACGATTTCAAAATTATTTGTATTATTATTCATTATCACTCTATATTGAAGTTTATGTTTCCAGCCGTACTTATATTTATGGTTCTGCTATTATTATCTTTAGTTTTCGAAATATATATTTTTATATATTCTTTATTGATAAGTTCCATACTTATTTCAGGCCATTCAATGATTTTCACAGAATTCATATTTAAATAATCTTCGATTCCAAAACCCAATAAACTTGCCAAATTGTCTAATCTGTAAAAGTCCATGTGTTGGATTTTGTATTTTACTTCATATTCTTTGACTATAACGAAAGAGGGGCTTCTGGGCCATCCTTCATAACCTAATCCTTTAATCAATCCCTGAGATAAAGTGGTTTTACCTGAGCCCAATTCACCAAATAATAATATTATTTCATCACCTTTAAGTTCAGAGGCTATTTTTTCTCCAATCATTAATGTTTCTTGAGTAGATTTACTTTTGATTATTTTTGTTTTCATTTAATATATTTTTATTCTTATTATATTAATTATAAATTTGTGAATGTGAATAAATATATAAATATTCAAGGAAATCGGCTTTTGATTTCTAATTCAGATAAACTTAATACTGAAACTGAAAGTATTATTATCTTTTTACATGGTTATGGGGCTAATCAATCTGATTTATTATTTATGTCAGAATTTAACCCATTTATTAAGTCTTTATGTGTTTTTCCACAGGGATTTTACAAACTTGATAATCCATATCAATTTGAATCTTACTCATGGGGTGATATAGATAATTATGAAAATATAATTAAAAGTGCTGAATCATTAAATTTAATTATAAATGAATTTATTTCATTAAGTGAATTTAGCAGAATCCCTAAAATTTCAATTGTTGGTTTTTCACAAGGAGGATGGTTAGCTCAAATATTGGCTGTTAATTATTTAAGTAAAGTAAATAATTTAATATTGTTATCTACATTATTACCACCAGTTATGCATGATTATAGTGGTACATTTCCTCCTATTAATAAAATATTTATTGCCCATGGAACAGAAGATAATGTTATTGACCAAAGTAATGCTGATTTGATTTTTGATTATTATAAAAAATACAATTATCATGTAGAAATGAAAAAATATAATATGGGTCATACCATTCATAATAATTTATTTGAAGATTTATCTGAATATTAATTATAAATTTAGGAGCTTATATGAGAAATTTTGTTAAAAATCTTAAATCAAAAAATAAAATTGCTAAAGGATGTACTTTGGTTTATCCGTCTCCTGATGTAGTGGAATTATTAGGTTTAGCTGGATATGATTATATTAGATTGGATGGAGAGCATGGAGCTTTTAACCCTCAATCTATAGATGATATGTGCAGAGTGGGTGAAGGAGCTGGATTATATGTATTGGCAAGAGTCCCTAGTATTGAATCTTATGTGATTAATAATTATTTAGATAGAGGTATCAAAGGAATTATGGGGCCACACATAGAAACAGCTGAAGATGCAAAACAATTAGTAGATGCATGTAGATTTTACCCTCATGGTCAAAGAAGTTGGGGAGGGGGTCGTGGTAATTATTATCATACATTATCTATATTAAATGACAAATTTGGTGGAAAATCTAAATATGTTGATATTGCTTCTGACACTATTTTTATTGAAGCTCAAATTGAAACGGAATTCGCAATAAATAATTTAGATGAAATTTTAAGTGTTGATGGAATTTATGCTTATACATTTGGACCTAATGATCTTGCGCAATCTATAAATTTACCAGGACAACCGGAACATAAAGATGTTCAAGATTTAATGAAAAAAGCTACTGAAATTATAAGAAAGAAAGGAAAATCAATGTCTCAAGATTTTTTAAGTTCAGTGACTTTATCAGATTTAATTGTGGATGGATCAAAATCTTATTTAAAAGGATAGTACTATGAAAGCAGGAATTTTTAATGGACAAAAAATAAAATTATCTGAAATACCAAAACCTAATTTAATTTTAGATGATGATGTTTTGATAAAAATAAAAGCAGCAGGTATATGTGGCAGTGATTTACGAATTATTCATGGGAAAAATGAATCTGACAATCTTCCAATTGGGCACGAATTATCCGGTGAAATTGTAGAGGTTAATAATCCAATTTATGAAAAATATTTAGGTAAAAGAGTCGCTGTGGATGTTGTTTCAGCTGGCAGAGCCTGCGGACTTTGCAAACATTGCCTTAATGGGAAATATACATATTGTTTATTTAAAGATGAAGAATCAGGTGGTTCATATGCTGAATATTTAAAACGCAGAATAAGAGGTTGTTTTACTTTAGAAGATAGTATGTCTTTTAGTGATGGCGCATTAATAGAACCTTTAGCGGTTGCAGTACATGCATTTAGAAGATTAGACACTAAAATAGGGGAGAATATTTTAATCCTTGGTTCAGGAACTATCGGTTTGATGTGTTTATATGTAGCAAAATTATTAAATTTTAACAATATATATATTACAACTAAATATGATCACCAAAAAAAGATTGCAGAATATTTTGGAGCAGATGTTATTTTTGATTATAAAGATGATGTGGCTAAAAAAATATATAATGATACAGATGGATTAGGAGTTGATGTTTCAATTGAAACAGTTGGTGCTTATTCTGCTGAAATTAATACACTTACAGATGCTGTGCAACTTACTAAAAAAGGTGGTCAAATTGGAGTGGTTGGCGGATTTAGAGTTCCTGTTGAATTTAACTTCTTAGAACCTTATATAAAGGGACAATCACTAATTTTTCCAATATGTTATAACTATATTGATGGAAAACATGATTTTGATATTGCTATTGATTTATATAAAAAATCTGAATTAGATATTTCCAGAATCATTACAGCTAATTATAATTTCGATGATATAGAAGCAGCATTTGAGCATGTTATTTCTGACAGAGAAAAAGTTATTAAAGTTCACTTGACCGTCTGAAAAATTAACTATAGGATTGCTTCAATGCAGTTATTCAGATCTTCAAACAAACCAACAATACCCAAATTAATAATTAGGAATACGTTATTTTTTGCAGTTTCACAGGCTTTTCAGGGCATTCCAATGCAAATGGCTGTCACAACAGGAGCTTCTATGGTTTCTTATTTAACTGGTTCTAAAGCTTTAGCAGGAGTTCCTGGTATGTTAATAAGTGGCTCTCGATTTATTGTTGCATTTCCAACCGGATATATAACAGACAAATATGGTCGTAAATCTGGAATGTATTTAAGCTTGGTATTAGGAATAATTGCTTGTTTAATATTAAGTATCTCCACATATTCTAGCTTAACTTTTGTAATGTTCTTTGGTTTTATAGTATTAGGACTAGGTTTTGGTGCAAATACACAATTAAGAGTAGCCGCAGCAGATATGTATCCTGCTAAACTTAGAGCATCTGGTATCGGCACAGTTTTAACGTTTTCAGTTTTCGGTGCTTTTTTATCACCATTATTAATTACTTTGGTAAATAGATTTGAAATATTTTCATTTGATGAATTAACTAAAATCTGGGCTTTTCTTCCATTATTTTTATTACCTGTATTTATTTTTATTTACTTAATAAAGCCAGATCCGATTCAAATTGCTCAAAATCTTGATAAATATTGGGGAGAGCAATATAAATCTAACGTAGTTACAAATAAATTAAATGATTCCTCAAAATTTGATTTTAAAAAAATATTATCTAATAAAGTGAATTTATCAGCTTTTATAGGCTATAGCATTGCCCAAAGCATGATGGCAATGATTATGTTTTTAACATCATTAATAATGCTTGAACGAGGTTATAATTATTTGGAAGTTTCTCTTACTGTAGCTATACATGTAGTGGGAATGTTTGCTTTTTCTAGTCTTATTGGTATTTTGACAGATATTATTGGAAGAAAATATGTATCTATAATTGGTTTGTTAATATTAGCAATTGGATGTTTTATAACGCCATTAACGGCTAATTTTTATGTAATTACATTAGGATTGTTTTTGATCGGATTAGGTTGGGCTGGAACAAACATAGCAAGCACATCAATGATTGCCGATGTTAATCCTGTAAATATTAGAGGTAGAGTTACAGGTGTCAATGATATGTCATCTGGTGCATTCTCGGTTTTATTTACTTTGATAGGCCCAATTATTGCAAATTATTCTAGTTTAGCTATCATATGTTACATAGCTACAATAATTTCATTAGCTCCAATTTTATTATTATTATCATTAAAAGAACCTAAACCCGGTCAATTCAAATAATAGGAGGTATAAATATGAAAGCAAGATTTTTTACAGATATAACCTGTCCTTGGGCTTGGCAGTCATCTAGATGGTTTAAAAAAATTGAAGAGGAATTAAAAATTCCAACTAGTTGGGAACTTTTTTCTTTAGCCATAAAAAACAAATCTTCGAATAAATCACCTGAAATGAGAGAAAAACATCACAAATCTTTAAGAGTATTAAGGATATTACAAGCTGTTCAAAATGAATTAACTAATGATAAAGTATCTAATCTTTATACAGCTATTGGCACTAATTTCCATGTACAAAAACAACCAATTGATTCCAACTTAGAAAATATTTTGCTCGAATGTGGAATTGATAATAAATTTCTTGAAAATATGGATAATGAAGATTTGGATCAGTTGATTGAAAATTCAACTCAACAGGCTGTCAAATTATGTGGCAATGACGTAGGTGTTCCAATAATTGTTCTAAATGATGGCAAAAAAGAAAAAGCAATATTTGGACCAATAATTAGTGAAGTCCCCAATTTACAAGAATCTTTAGAAATGTGGGAGCACTTTAAATATATTTGTTTCAATGAAAATATACATGAATTGAAAAGAGAAAGATTTATTCCATTGGGACTTTAATTCTCTTTTTGTGAAGGATTCATAAGTTTTTCAATTTCTACTTTTAACCACTCGTGTACTTTGCTTATTGTATTTGATGATACATAGAATACTTCTGTTTCATTATCAAACTGAAGACCGTGATCTTCACGCATAAATAGAATACCATTTGAACCTACATTTAATTCTTGTGAAATTTTGTCTAAAAGATTTTTATTTCTCTGAGAATTTGTTTCATTGTATTCTTTTGATATTGTTTCTCTTGCTTTTGCTGAAATAATTCCAGAAGATAGTGCTCGTTGCCAATCCATTAATTCTGTAATTAATTCCTCATTTTCAAAATCTGAAATCGTTGAGCCTGAATTATGTAATATTTTTATAAAATCTATACCATCCGGATTTAAATTTTCAATAATATTTAATCCATCTTCTTTTGATTTTGTATTCATTTCATGGAAAATTATATCTATTTTCCCTAACGATAATTCTAGTTTATTAATATTATCAGCGATCTCCGCCCAATAATCTTTAAAGGGGTTATTTTCTTTTATATCAGATATTTGTGGGGGTACGAAAAATATGGGAACATAAATTAATCTCTTTTTATTTTTAAATCTATCAACAGAAGGTTTTGAAATTTTCCCTAATTCTGGCATACGATACTTCCTTTTATTTTATAATATAATAATCAAATTTATTTAAAGTGTAAAAAATGGGTGTTATAGATAATCCTTTATTTGTTGGTCTTATAGATTTAATTCCTATAATTTTAATTTTATCAATAATTTTTTATTTTATAAGAAAAAGATCAGTTAATACAAATAAAGATAAAGAAAGTGATTAATTTAAAATCTAAAATCAAAGCTATACTTTTTGACATTGGTGGCCCTATTGATTCAGAAATATTGAATGATAAATTGCTGAAATTGCATTTCATTGAAGAATTTTCTAAACATGAGATAACTATTAAAGACTATGATATTGAAAATTGCTTGGAAAGATTAATAACTAATTTTGATGACAATATTTATTTATCTTTATGTGAAAATTTTTCTAATAATCCCAACATTAAAAAATCTGTATATAATAACATTCTTTCCAGAGCCAAAGAAAGAGATTTAATAAGAAATGCTCCTGAAATACCTGATGATGCAATTGAAGTTTTAAAATACTTAAGTAAATATTACAAATTAGGCGTAGTGGCAAATCAAACTTTGGATGCTTTAGCATTACTCAAAAGCACAGGGATAAATAAGTATTTCGATAATTTTGAAGTGTCAGATTCTATAGGCCTAGAAAAACCTGATAAAAGAATTTTTCTTCATGTAATGAATATATTAAATGTATCTGCTGAAGAATGTATAATGATTGGCGATAGAATTGATAATGATATTATTCCTGCTAATAAATTGAATATTTTTTCTATAAGAATCAAAACCGGGAGATTCAGCTGTCAAAATCCTCGTAATGTATCAGAAAAGCCCAAATTTGAAATAAATAATCTATTGGAATTAAAGAATATTTTGTAATTAATGTAAATAGATGAATTTTTCAAATTCTTTTGTTTTAGAAGAATACTTTATTAATAACGGTTTGCCTGTTGGGATTTCTAAATTTGAAATATTTTCATCACTGATTTTTTCAATTTCTTTAATCATCGTTCTTATACTATTTCCATGTGCTGATATCAAAATATTATTATTTGATTCTAATTTGGGGATAAGTATATTATTGATGAAAGGAGTAATCCGAATGGATGTATCTTTAAGGGATTCAGTTTTAGGTATTGATGATTTGTTAGCATATTTTCTGTCATCTTTTAATGAATTATGGAATTCTTCTGAAGATTTAGGTGGCCTGGTATTAAAACTTCTTCTCCATTGAAATACTTTATCATTGCCATGTAATTTAGAGGTTTCTGTTTTATTTAATCCTGTTAATCCACCATAATGTCTTTCGTTTAACTCAAAAGTTTTATGTACAGGAATCCAATGTTGATTAATTTCATCTAAAATATACCATAAAGTTTTAATTGCTCTTTTTAGGACAGAACTATAAGCAATGTCAAACTCTATCCCACTTTTATTAATCAATTTACCTGCGTTGATGGCTTCTTTTATTCCGTTATCGGATAAATCTATATCTTTCCATCCGGCAAATTTATTTTCTAGATTCCATAAACTTTGACCGTGCCTTATTAAAACTAATTTTGACATATTATTATTAATGTATTGAAAGTATTACATATAAAATTTTAATTTTTTATAATATTTCATGCAATAGATTTGCTAATATTTATATTAACCTAATTAAAAAGGATATGTATGGGAGAAACAAAATTTGATTTAAATATATCAAAAGATATGAATTTATTAGAATTATCAACAAAACATGTGGATGGTAATTTATATTTTGTGAAAACAGAAAAAAATTGGGTTGCAGATAATGATTCGATATATGTTCACTCTTTGATTGGCTTTTTTTCTGAATTAAATGTATTAGATGATAAAGCAACCAAAGAATTAATGAATGAATGGGGAATTTCATTTCGGTCAAATTCAAAAAAATCAGATTATAATTCTAATATAAAAAATTAATAATATGATTAACCAAAAAGAATATAAAACAAGAAGACAAAAGCTTTCACAATTTATAAATGAAGGAGTTTTGATATTACCCGGAAATATCTCCTACATAAGAAATCATGATGTTGAATTTGATTTTCGTCAAAATTCTGACTTTTGGTATTTATCAGGTTTTAATGAACCAAATGCCATTATGGTTATAACTTTTACCCCTTCTGTTGAATACATATTATTTGTTGAACCTTATGACGTGAATTACCATATTTGGTTAGGCGAGAGAGCTGGAATAGAAGGAGCAATTAATAATTTCATGGCAGATAAAGCTTATCCCATAAATGAAATTAATAATATTCTTCCTGAAATTATTTTAGAATTTAATAATATATATTATCGAAATGGAAGTAATCCCACTATAGATTCCATTATTAATAAGTATTCTAATTCAAATTTAAGGTCTGTCACTGGTAGCAGGGGAAATTATAACCTGAGAAAAAGTGATACGATTGAAAGTACTAATATTATAGATCCCATTCCTTTTATTTCACAATTGAGATTATATAAAAGTGATAATGAAATTGATTTAATCAAAAATGCTGTTAATATTTCAAAAATTGGTTTTGAACATATTTTGAATATTTTAAAACCTGGTATTAATGAATATGAAATACAAACTGAATTAGAGTATCAATTTAGAAAAAATGGAGCTAGATATAATGCTTATCCATCAATTGTTGCCTCAGGAGAAAATGCTTGTGTATTACATTATATAAATAATAATTCAACTTTAAATGCTGATGAATTTATATTAATTGATGCTGGAGCAGAATATGAAAACTACGCTTCAGATATCACTAGAACTTATCCCATTAATAAAACTGTAAATACGTTAAGACAAATGATCTACGATGTTGTTTTTGATGCACAACAAAATGCTATTAAATCAGTGAAACCTGGTGCAACATTATCTGATATACATAAAACTGCTTTAAAAATTTTAATACAGGGATTAAAAGATATTAAAATTCTAGAAGGATCTTTTGATGAAATTATTGAGAATGGTTTATATAAAGAATTTTATATGCATGGAACTAGTCATTGGCTTGGATTAGATGTACATGATACTTGTCCATATACTTTGAACCAAAAAGATATAAGTTTAGCACCGGGCATGATTTTTACAGTTGAACCAGGTTTGTATTTTTCAAATAGATCTAATTATTCTAATAAAAACAAAATTTTGTCAGGAACTGGTATAAGGATAGAAGATGATATTTTAGTTACCAAAAATGGCTATATAAATTTATCTACTGATATAAGCTATAGATAATTACTTTATTTGGCAGCGTTTTTTACTAAATCGTCGACTACTTCTGGTTCTGCTAGTGTAGATGTATCACCAATGCTATCTAAATCTTTTTCGGCAATTTTTCTTAAAATTCTTCGCATAATTTTCCCGCTTCTAGTTTTTGGAAGAGCAGGTGCCCATTGAACATGGTCTAAATTAGCTATTGGTCCTATCTGTGTTCTTACTTGTTGAACTAATTCTTTTTTTAATTCATCTGTAGGTTCTATATTTTGATTTAAGGTGACAAATGCATATATACCTTGTCCTTTTATATCATGAGGAAATCCTACTACAGCAGATTCTGCTACGGTTTTGTGTAGAACTAAAGCTGATTCAATTTCCGCTGTCCCTAATCTATGACCAGATACATTTATTACATCATCAACCCTGCCTGTAATCCAGTAATAGCCATCTTCATCTCTCCTACAACCATCTCCTGTAAAGTAATAACCTTTATATGTAGTAAAATAAGTATTGTAAAATCTTTCAGGGTCCCCATATACACCTCTCATTTGCCCAGGCCATGAAGATTTAATGCATAAATTACCACTAGTTGCACCTTTTAATTCATTACCCTCGCTATCAACTAGTAAAGGCTCGATTCCAAATAAAGGTTTTGTAGCAGACCCCGGTTTTAATTTTGTAGCTCCAGGTAGGGGAGATATAAGAATTCCACCGGTTTCAGTTTGCCACCAAGTATCTACAATTGGTAATTTTGATTTGCCAATTACATTGTAATACCAAAGCCAAGCTTCGGGGTTTATTGGTTCTCCAACAGTTCCTAATAATTTTAAAGAATCAAGTTTTCTTTTGGCAACATGATGGTCACCCATTCTTGCAATAGCTCTAATAGCAGTAGGAGCAGTATAAAATATGTTAACTTTATGTTTGTCTACCACATCCCAAAACCTTCCCCAATCTGGATATTGAGGTACACCTTCGAACATAATACTTGTTGCCCCATTAGATAAAGGTCCGTAAATAATATAAGAATGACCAGTTATCCATCCTATATCTGCAGTACACCAAAAGATATCTCCATCCTTATAATCAAAAACATATTTGAAAGTCAATGTTGTATAAACAATGTATCCACCTGTTGTATGCATTACACCTTTGGGTTGCCCTGTAGAGCCTGAGGTATATAAAATGAATAGCGGATCTTCAGCATCCATTTCTTCAGGCGGGCATATATCAGAAATTGAACTGTGATTGGTTTCATCATCCCACCAAAAATCTCTACCAGACATCATGTTTGTATCTTCACCTGTTCGTCTGACAACAATACATTTTTCAACATTAGTATCTTCCATAGCAGTATCAGCATTAGATTTTGAAGGAACAGATTTTCCTCCTCTTACTCCTCTGTCTGCACATATTAGAAGTTTTGGTTTACAATCTAAAATTCTACTTTTAAGTGAATCTGAACTAAATCCCCCGAATACAACCGAATGAATTGCTCCAATTCGAGCGCAAGCTAGGACAGCTATGGACAATTCAGGAATCATTGGCATATAAATAATGACCACGTCCCCTTTTTTTACATCATGTTTCTTTAACACATTTGCAAATCTTGATACTTCTTTATGTAATTCTTTGTAAGTATATGATTTGTCAAGATTTGGATCGTCAGATTCCCAGATAATTGCTTTCTGATCTCCTCTTTCTTCTAGATGTCTGTCAATGCAATTATATGTGACGTTTAATTTCCCACCTAAGTACCACTTTATATCGGCTGTATTAAAGTCATAATCCATAACTTTATCCCACTTTTTGGTCCAATCAACTTTTTCAGCCTGTTCAGCCCAAAATTTATCAGGATCATTAATTGATTGTTTGTACATTTCTTCATATTTTTCAGTGTTTATATAAGCATTCTTGTTATACTCATTCTTGATATCTATTATGTCACTCATTTATTTCTCCAAAAAATTTATTTACTGATAACTTATATTATTTGATTTTAAGCTATAATATTTTGGATGACAAGTTTTGAATTTTATTTTTATATATCAGTGTAATACTCTTAAAAATTCAATTTCAAATTTATATTTAGAGTATTTCGATAGTCTAAAAGAGGACAAATGAATTATAGCCTGATCAGTTGGAATGTTAATGGTATTCGTGCTTCATATAAAAAAGGTTTTAAAGATTGGTTATTAACAGAAAACCCTGATATATTTTGTGCACAAGAAACAAAAGCAAATGTTGATCAATTACCATCTGACCTTGTAAATATTGCTGATTACATTTCATATTTTCATTCAGCTGAAAGAAAAGGTTATAGTGGGGTAGCAGTTTATTCAAAATATAAACCAGAGAAATTTTCTTCAGGGTTCGGAGATAAATCTTATGATAACGAAGGAAGGACTATAATTGTTAATTTTAAAGATTTTATTTTATTCAATGTTTATTTTCCAAATGGACAAAGATCAGATGAAAGATTACAGTACAAATTAGATTTTTATGATTCTTTTATTGAGCAAATAATTAAATTAAAGAATGATGGCAAAAAGATAGTAATATGTGGTGATGTTAATACAGCTCATAAAGAAATTGATTTGGCTAGACCAAAAGAAAATTCAAGTGTTTCTGGATTTTTGCCAATCGAAAGGCAATGGATAGATAAATTAATAGAAAATAATTTTGTTGATACATTTAGATTATTTGATAAAAATCCGGATAATTATACCTGGTGGAACATGAGAACTAGAGCTAGAGATAGAAATGTGGGATGGAGGATAGATTATTTTTTTGTATCTGATAATCTTGTAAAAAATGTAACAAACTCAACTATATTAAGTGATGTTATGGGCTCAGATCATTGTCCTATCAAATTAAATTTGAGTTTTTAATCTAAAGATTCTATCTTTTTTAATACATCATTCGGCCTAGGATTTACTTGATGATCTAGATCGGGATAAACAATCATTGGAATTGTTCTACCGCCGTTTTGAAATTTGTATAAATCATCAATTGCTTCTGGTTTTTCATCTATGTCAATAGATTCATACGATATATTGCTTTTATCTAAGAATCCTCTTAGATTATGGCAATATCCTCACCAAGTTGCTGTGTAAAATTTTAATATCATAATATTTATATATTTTATAAAACTATTTTAATTAGTTTATTAATTATTTAATACCTATTCCTGTGATTATTATCCCGATAAATATTAACATGCATCCTGTTATTCTATTGAATTGTAATCTTTCATTTAGAAATACATATCCAATTATAAAACTAATAACAATACCTATATTTCTCATTGGTGCTATAGAACTTACTTCTACGAAAGTTAAAGTGTATAAAATTAGTATATATGAAGATGTATCACTTATCCCTACCATTGCATATTGTTTGACTTTTTGTTTACTTAATAATCCTTTATAAACATTTTGTTTATTTAAAAAAAAATTTAAATTCATTAATGGAAAAACACCGAAATTAGTATAAAGATACATATATACAAATGGATTTATATTTATAACGCCCAATTTATCTATAAGTGAGTAAGACGTTATCATTAATCCAGTTAAAATAGAATAATTAACTCCTTTGTTACTTAAAATTTTGTTGTATTGAAATGTATTGGATTTTAAATTTGAAAAATTATTTATATTTAATAATATTAATCCTGATAAATTAATTAATATTCCAATTATTGATAATTTAGATAGAATTTCATTAATTAATGAAATTCCAAAAATTGGAGTTAATAAATTACCCAATCCTCTTGAAAGTGGATAAACTTTAGAAAATTCTTCATTTTTGTACATTGCTATTAAAAAATAGAAATAAAAAAAATGAGTTATTATAGTTCCTGATAAATATATTAAATCCTGACTATTGAGTGGTGTGTAGAAAAATAGAAAGAATGGTAAAAAGAAAATAGAATTAAATATCCTAGAGCCAACAAACAATTGTTCAGGACGTCCGCTAGATTTATAAACAGCATTCCAAGACACATGTATTAAGCCGGATGCAAATGTAAGTATTAGTGCTAATAAGTTGGTATTCATTTTTATATATTAAACGAATTCATATTAGTAAAACATTATTGATTAAGATAGAATTATATAATAATTAATTTAAGTGAAAGAACAAATGGATTTTAGTGACAAAACAGCTATAGTGACTGGAGGTTCTTCAGGAATTGGAAAAGCAACAGTTGATCTTCTTTTAGAACAAGGTGCTAAAGTTATAGTTTTAGATTTGAAAAATATAGATCTAAATCAACGCAATGATAATTTGTACTATTATAAAATTGACGTTACTGCTGAAGAACAAATTTCAAATGTAATTCAAGAAATAACTGAAAAATTTCATATAATTGATATCTTAATTAATAGTGCAGGTGTAACTGCACGAAATGCTTTTGACAGAGAAGTTAGTGAATATGAATTATGGAAAAAAGTTTTAGAAGTTAATCTAAATGGTACGTATCTAGTATCAAGAGAAGTTGTTAAAGTAATGATTGAACAAAACCATGGATCAATAGTTAATTTATCTTCTATTATGGGGCAGGTGGTATATCCTGAATATTTGAATTCTTTGACGAGTCCATATCCTGTATCTAAGGGAGGAATAGTTCAATATACAAAAAACCTGGCATCTTTTGTGGGTGATAAAAATATAAGAGTGAATTGTGTTTCACCTGCATTTATATATACCGAGCTTACCAAAAATATATTAGATGATGAATTAATAGGTACTAAATTAAAAAACCATCACCCTATGAAAAGATTTGGAACTCCAGAAGAAGTAGCTGAAACAATTTGTTTTTTAGCATCAGATAAAGCATCTTTTATAACAGGTGTTGATTTACCATGTGATGGAGGATATTTAATTTTATAAAATGGAACGGATAATAACTAATGGCTAGCAGAAGATTCCCTATAGTTTTTTATAAATGGATTGCAAATTTTGGAAAATCATCTTTTGATTATTCAAATATAACAGAAAATATACTTATCTCTGGTGAATATGATGAAAATGATATTTTTACTATTCAGAAATTAGGAGTCAAATGCGTAATTGATATGAGAAGCGAAAACTCGTTTGATAAATCTCTATTTGAATCAATTGGTATTAATTATTTTAATATACCGGTTGATAATTTTTTTCCTCCTGAATTAGATCAAATTGATAACGCTATTCAATATATTAATTCCAATATTTCTCATGATAGTAAAATTTTAATTCATTGCAAAGAAGGTGTTGGTAGAAGTTCTTTAATTATTATTGCTTATTTAGTTACTACAGGGTTAGATTTGTTTGAAAGTATGAAATTAGTTCAATCCAATAGATGGGGAGCTAATTTGAATAATATTCAATTTCAAAAACTAAAAAAATGGTATGAAATATATAACTTTTCTTAATATTTGTTATTCATTAAGATATTCAGTTAACTGATTAACAAGATAGCGCATTTCTGAATATTTATCTTGATCTGAACCTCCGGGATTAAGATTTAAATCAACAACCGAAACTGAGACATAGCCATCTTGAATTGCTTTCATATCACTTTCTTTTGGAAATTCTACGTTTTCTTTCAAATCTAATCTAAGCCAATAATAATCACCTCTTGCTCTTGATTCTTTTAATAATATTTCATCTTCTACTTTGGGTCCGATATAAGTAGTTTTAGTTCCTTTGATTTGATGAGATGGCAAATTGGGAAAATTAACATTTAATAGTTGAGGTTCTTTAATATTATTTTTTATTAGAAATTCACATATTTTTGATGAATACTCAATTGATGATGTGATATCAGTTCTTACAGCATCAAGTGATGCAATTGATAGTGCCACTGATAGTGATCCGAGTAAATATCCATGAATAGCAGCACCTGCAGTTCCAGATATTAAAAGATCTGACCCCATATTTGCACCATAATTAATTCCTGAAAAAACATAATCAAAACCTTTGGGGTTGATTTCTTTATTTGCTAAAATCACACAATCTGATGGAGTTCCTTCAACTGCATATGCATTAACATTATCAACATTTATATTAACTGGGTTGTACCTTAGTACATCTCTTAAAGTTACACTTGGACCTTTACCTGATTGGTCTCTGTCCGGAGCTACAACGGTAACATTTCCATATTGTTTTAATACTTCTGCCAATTTGCTAATAGCCGGTGAATTTATTCCGTCATCATTAGTAACTAAAATTTCCATTTTGATTTTACCCTTTGTTGATTAATTTATTTAAGTGAGTGTGAATGAATTATATTCTAGATGATTTACATCAGCAATATTTTTGTAATAGAATGAATTACCTAATCATTATCGAAATATTAAATTATTATGAAATCTCAAAGACATTTATTTAATATCCCTGAGGAACAAGCATATTTTAATACTGCATATTTTGGATGTTTACTTAATGAATCAGTTAATGCGGCTACATATGGTGCAAATTTAAAAGCACAACCATGGAATATTCATATGTCAGATTTTTTTACGGATGCAGATATTGCGAGGCAATTATTTGCCCAATTAATTAATACTGATCAAAATAATATAGCTTTAATCCCTTCTGCAAGTTATGGGTTTGCAACTGCAGCTAAAAATATTAATTTAAATTCCAATGATTCAATAATGGTTTTGTCAGAACAATTTCCTTCAAATTATTATATTTGGGAGCAACTAGCTATTAAAAGTAATGCAAAATTATCTGTGGTACCTAGGCCTGAAGATGATGACTGGACAACTAATATATTAAATACAATTGATGATAGTGTGAAAATTATCTCATTATCTAATAATCATTGGACAGATGGTGGATACATTGATTTGGAAAAAATTTCTAAGAATATTTCAAATTCAGATATTGCACTTTTGATTGATGGTACACAATCAGTAGGTGCTTTGCCTATAGATGTTGAAAAAATCAAACCAGACTTTTTGGTCGTTTCAGGGTATAAATGGCTATTAGGACCATATAATCTAGGATTATGTTATGTCAATCCTAAATATCATGATGGAGACCCATTAGAATATTGGTGGGGTCATAAAGAAGGAGCAGAAAATCCTACAAGTTTAATTAATTATCCAAGTGATTATTTACCTGGCGCTAGAAGATTCGATTACGGTCATAAAGGAAATTTTCACTTACTTCCTCCTTTGATTAAAGCTCTTGAACAGTTATTGAGTTGGGGAGTTAATGAAATATACAAATATACCTCCGAAGTGAATAATAAAATTATAGAAAGTTTATCAGATATTGGTATTTCAACAATTGATGATAAATACAGGGCAGGGCATTACCTTGGAATAAGATTTAATGATCGCATTCCATCTGAATTTACAAAATATTTAACAGATAATAATGTACATGTTAGTGTTAGGGGTGCAAATACAGTTAGAGTTACCCCGCATTTATGGATAAATGATAATGATATAGATAAATTTGTTGATGTTGTTAAAAATTTTTTTAAAAAGTAACTAAACATTGATTAACTATATAAATCATAATAATTATAAGATTGCATATTCCACATGGGATTCAAATAATGAATCAATATACACTCTTTTATTTGTTCATGCTTCTGGATTTCATAGAATGATTTGGAAACAAATTATAGAAAAGCTACCGGATTACAACTGTATTAGTATTGATTTGGCTGGACATGGATTAAGTGACAATCCTGATCATGATTATAATTGGAATCAATTCTCGTCGGAATTAGAATCTTTGATTTCTGAATTGAATTTAAATAATATTATAGGAATCGGACATTCATTGGGTGGTTATGCTATCACTCATGCTACGAAACAACTAAGAAACAGATTTGCGGGATTGATATTATTTGATCCTTCTATATTTACACAAGATAAATATGCCCAAAACCTTAGAAGAAAAAAAGATTTTATACATCCTATAAGTAAAAGGCGTAATTTATGGAATTCTCCTGATGAAATGTATAAAAGTTTTGCTTCAAGACTCCCATTTAAATTATGGGATAATGAAGTTTTAAAAGATTATTGTGAATTTGGCTTAATAAAAGATGATTATAATAGTATTTTTAAATTGTGTTGTCCTCCATGGGCTGAAGCTAGAATGATGTCTGGCAGTTCCCCATATGGAATATTTGAAATAATTGACAATTTTAATCATAAAACATTAATCATTCGTGCGGGGGGTAAAGATTCAAACGACAATAAAGATATATTCTCTACTTCGGTAACTGATCCCAAATTAAGTGAAATGTTTTTGAATGGTAAAGATTTGTTAATAAATGATGTTACTCATTTTATACCGCAAGAAAAACCAGAAGAATGTGCTAAAATTATTTATGATTTTATTAGATAAATTTCAATGGTAAATTAATGAATTATGAAGCAATTATTTTTGATATTGATGGAACTTTAATTGATTATGATTATTCCCAATTTCAATCACTTGATAAACTTTTAGATATTATTCCTTGGAATAAAGTTTCACGACCTCCTACAAAAGATGTTTTTGATTATTGGTATAAAGAAAAAAATGAATTTTATAACAGACCGGATTCAAATCAGATAAATCAATATGATCAACAGAAAATTATATTAGAAAATGTATTGGCTAATTGGAAAATAATTGTTGATTCCACTCAATTAACAAATTCATTATTTGAATTATATGAAACTACTTGGAGAGCTTATCCCGACGTACTTGAATGCTTATTCAATCTAAATAATTACAAAGTCTGTATTATTTCAAATGGCGACAGTGAATTTCAAAGATTAAAACTAACTAAAACTGGTTTAGATAAATATTTTTCTGAGATCTTGATATCTGGAGATATTAAGATTAAAAAACCAAATCCTATAATCTATGAAACTATTTCAGATAGAATTAATATACTTTTAGAAAAATGTGTGTATATAGGTGACAGATTAGATTTTGACGCTATTGGTTCTTCTGAAGCCGGGATGCTAGGTGTATGGTTAAATAGAAAGAATATTTCAGGCAAGAAAGTCCCAAAAGGTATTAAAACAATTACTTCTTTGCAACAATTATCTTCATTACTAATATAAGTCATTGCTATTAGGCTTTTTCTTTTATATATTATGACAATTATCTGTTTTGTGTATTTAATTGACTACAAAAAAAATATCAACTTCTGAGAATAAAGATAGATGGGTCCTAGCGACATTAATTTTATTTGGACACACAATTAAACATATTTATGTTTCAGCATTAAATGTTACTTTATTGCCAAATATCAAACAATCTTTAAATTTAAGTGCAACTACATATGGAAGTGTAAATCTAGCAGGTAGAATTACAAGCATGACCACAACATTCTTTTCTGGGTTTTTGGGTGACAAATATGCAAGAAGATCAGGCACTCTATTAGGTATTTCTTTATTTATTTCTGGAATTTCATATTTAATGCTGAGTTATTCTGATACCATTTTATTATTAACAATATCAATGTTAATAAGTGGAATTGGTCCATCTATGTATCATGCTCCGGCATTAGCAACTTTAGCAAAAAAATTCCCCGAAAAACAAGCTTTTGCTTTATCCTTACATGGAACTGGTGGTAGCTTGGGAGAAACTTTTGGACCACTTATTTTTGGTTCATTATTGATTTCTACGCTATTGATTGGCTGGGAACAAGCAATGCGAGTATCTTCAATCATTCCAATTTTAGTAGGAATATTGGGTGGTACTTCTATTAATTATTTTTTGAGAAATGATATTTCTAAAAAAGTTAATTTAAAAGATTATTATTCTGGGTTGCAAATAATTTTTACAAACAAATTATTAATTTTACTAATTATAGCGGCCGCAATAAGAGGTATGGGAGAATCAGCTTTAGATACTTTCTTACCAGTATTTTTCTTAGAAAATTGGAAATATTCTGTTAATCGAATAGCCATATATAAATCATTAATGAGAGCGAGTGGAACTATTACTCAACCCTTGTTGGGAATTATAGTTGATAAATCTCACCCACTTTCTCTACTTATTCCCAGTTTATTATTTCTTGGTTTTATGTGTTTAACTATTCCATTTATAAACGACATAAAATTATTTTCTATTCCTGTAATTCCAATTGTATTGTTACTTATGGGAATATTTGAATTTTCTCTTCAAACTATTTTTGTATCGTTAGGGTTAGATATTGCAAAGGCTAATAAAAAAGAATCAGAGGATATGAAATCCACTATTGTTGCACTAATGTGGGGAGCTATGTCTTTAGGACTTATTTCTCCTGTTATTGGAGGTGCTATAGCTGATAATATTGGGATGCAATATACTATAATTTATTCGGGAATTTTAATATTACTTTCTTCTTTATGTTTAATATTTTTGAAAGCACGAATGTAGTTATGCATATATTAATAATTTAATTTTATGATAAAATATACTTTATCGTGAAGGAGAGTAGTATTATACTCAGCAACCTTTTAACCTTTTAAGGTGCTTTAAACGAGGTTCATATCGAACAAAGAGGTTATTGAATAATTTATTGTCCTTCATTTTATTAAAAAGTGAAGGATTTTTTTCTATTTTGATTAATTTTGAAAACATATTATTAATAGATGGTGCTATGGGCACTTCTATACAAAATCTTAATCTTTCTTCTTCTGATTTTGGAGGAGAACATTTAGATGGATGCAATGAATATTTAAATATTATTAATCCAAACTATATAAAAGATATACATAGATCCTTTTTAGATGCTGGAGCCAATATTATTGAAACAAACACTTTTGGTGCAACTCCTATTGTTTTAGATGAATATGAATTATCGGATTTAGCTGAAGAAATAAATTTTAAAGCAGCTAAAATAGCTAAATCTAGTATAAACGATTCTGATAAGTCGATTTTGGTAGCTGGTAGCATTGGCCCAACCACAAAACTTTTGAGTTTAAATCAAATAAAATCATCGGAAATCACATTTGATCTTTTAGTTGATAATTACAGAGTTCAAGCAAGAGGTTTAATTTCAGGAGGATCTGATTTTTTATTAATAGAAACTTCTCAAGATATTTTGAACGTAAAAGCTGCAATTGAAGGGATAGCATTAGCAAAATCCGATTTGAATAGAAATGAAATCCCTTTTGCTATCCAATGCACTATTGAAAATATGGGTACAACTCTAGGTGGACAAGATATCGAATCATTTTATTTAACAATTAAGCATAATGATCTATTGTGGATTGGAATGAATTGCGCTACTGGCCCCAAATTTATGAGAGAACATCTAAGAATATTAAGTCAAATATCATCACACCCTATTTCTATAGTCCCAAATGCAGGATTACCCGATGAACATGGGAATTATAATGAATCTCCAGTAGAATTTTCAAAAACTATAGAAGAATATATAAAAAATGGGTGGGTAAATGTTATAGGAGGTTGCTGTGGAACTACTCCTGATCATATATCAAAATTAAATACATTAGTTCAAAATCATACTACTGTTTATGATTACAATAAAAATACATCACTTTTAAAACACTTTGTTACTGGATTAGAATCATTATATGTTGATGACACAACTAAACCAATTTTAGTTGGCGAAAGAACTAATGTTTTAGGTTCCAAAAGATTCAAAAAACTTATAGAGAACAATGATTTCGATCAAGCATCAGAGATAGGAAAATTACAAATCAATTCTGGAGCTAATGTATTAGATGTTTGTTTACAAAATCCTGACAGAGATGAAATAAGTGATATAACAAAATTTTTAGAAAAGTTAACTTCAAAGATTAAAGCACCAATAATGATAGATACAACTGATGTTGAAGTTATTAAAGAAGCCATAAAGTTATGTCCAGGTAAAATTATTATTAACAGTGTAAATCTAGAAGATGGTGAAGATAAATTTATTGATGTTGCACCGATTATAAAATCTTTCGGTGCTTCTGTGATTGTTGGATGTATTGATGAAGATAAAAATCAAGCACAGGCAATAACTCGAGAAAGAAAGTTAGAAATAGCTAAAAGATCCTTTGAGCTATTAACAAATGATTACAAATTAAATCCTAATGATATTATATTTGACCCTCTTACTTTTCCTATAGGTACAGGAGATATTAATTACTTGGATTCTGCTTATGAAACTATAGAAGGTATTAAGTTAATAAAAAAAGAATTACCAATGGCGAAAATTATATTAGGTATTTCAAATGTCTCTTTTGGGTTACCACTAAATGGAAGAGAAGTTTTAAATTCTGTTATGTTAAATCATTGTTTAAATGCTGGATTAGATTATGCAATAGTTAATACACAAAATTTAAAAAGATTTAATTCTTTATCAAAAGAAGAAATAAATCTATCTAATGAACTGATTTTTAACAATACACAAAAAGCATTGGATAAATTTGTTGAGTATTTTAGATCTACTCCAGTAAATAAAACAGTAAAAGAAAATATCCCTTGGGATAAATTTCTTAAAGAATCTGTGATCAATGGATCCAAAAACAAATTAGAACCAAATTTAGATAAAGGATTAAAGAAATATTCACCTTTAGATATTATTAACGGTCCTTTAATGAATGGAATGGATGTTGTTTCAGATTTGTTTGGTAAAAATGAATTAATTGTAGCTGAAGTTTTACAATCTGCTGAAGTTATGAAATCAGCTGTATCATATTTAGAGCAATTTATGGAAAAAGCTGATATTACCTCTAAAGGGACTATAATGCTAGCAACTGTTAAAGGCGATGTTCATGATATAGGTAAAAATTTAGTGGATATCATTCTTACAAATAATGGTTATAAGGTCATTAATTTAGGGATAAAAGTTACTTCTCAAGAATTAATTGATGCTTACAATCAATACAACCCAGATTATATAGGTTTATCAGGATTATTAGTTAAATCAGCTCAGATGATGGTTGATACTGTATCAGATCTAACTAATGAACAAATTGATATACCAATCTTAGTTGGAGGTGCAGCATTAACAGAAAAATTTACATATCTTAATATATTTCCTAATTACAATAATTTAGTTATTTATGCTAAAGATGCTATGTCAGGACTAGATATTGTAAATGATTTAAATAATTCTAAAAGTAAAGATAAATTATTAATTGATGTTGATAAAAAAATTAAACATTTTAAATCTAATATGATTCCTCGTACATCTAAAGTAATTACAAATAAACCTAATTTAGTAAAAAAATCCATAAAACAATTAAATACTGTTCCTCAACCCCCAGATTTAAAAATACATAATATTATTTTACCTATAGAGAATGTTTGGGATTTGGTTAATCCCACAATGCTATATAACAGACATTTAGGATATAGGGGGAATTTTATTAATGACCTGAAAACAAATGTTAAAAAAGCTGTTGAATTATTAGAAAGTGTAAATAAAGTTAAAACAATATTAAAAGATAACCAAGATATACAGGCTAAAGTTGTATATAAATTTTTTAAAGCAAAATCTGATAACAATGACTTACTTATATATGACTCTAACTCTAATACAGAAATTTCAAGATTTACATTTGGAAGGCAAACAGAAAAAGATATGCTTAGTTTAAGCGATTATGTTTATCCTGTTTCATCTGTTAATGATGACTATATTTGCATGTTTGTATCTACATATGGACCTCATATACGTGAATTGGCAGATATCTATCAACAAAAAGGAGAATTTCTCATATCGCATATAATACAATCTTTAGCATTAGAAACTGCAGAAGCATCTGCAGAATATATACATCAAAAAATAAGAGAAATGTGGGGAATAAAAGATTCTCCTGATATAACAAACCAAGACATATTTAAAGCAAAGTATATTGGAAAGAGATATTCATTTGGTTATCCTGCATGCCCCAGATTAGAAGATCAAAAGATATTATGGGATCTTTTAAATCCAACTGATAATATTAATGTAGAACTTACTGAAGAATATATGATGGATCCTGAAGGCTCAGTAAGCGCGATTGTTTTCCATCATCCAGATGCTAAATATTTCAATCTGGATAATGATGCTATTGAAAAATTAAATATTGAAGTAAGTAATTAATATGAATTTAAATTTAAATAATGTTGAATCACCTCCAATAGATTATTTTAATCATCTTTTAGATAGCGTTAAATCTAATAATAAAAAAATATCTTTTGGCCATGGTATTCCAAGATATACACCTAATAAGTATGCAAATATTAATTCAGATTTGTTTGAGAACTCTAATTCATTTAAATATACAGATATTAGAGGTGATAAGAAATTAAGGAATTATTTGGCTGAATATCTTTCAACAAAATTAAGTTTTAATGTAAACCCTGATGAAAATTTGATTATTACACCTGGAGCTAATAGTGCTATCTTTAAATCATTATTTTTATTGCTTAATAAAAACGATGAAGTTTTAGTAATAAGCCCTGTATATTTTAATTATATTATGGCAATAGAAATGATAGGTGCAAAGCCTATTGAAATTAATTCTCATTCTGAATCAGGGTTTCAGTTAAATATAAGAAATATTGCAAATTCTATTACAAATAAAACTAAAGCTATTATAATTAATTCTCCAAATAATCCCACTGGAGCTGTGTATAAAAACGATGATCTTGAAGAATTATTTCAACTCTGTGAATCAAAAGATATAAAAGTCATATTTGACATTACATATTTTGAATATATACATTCTAATAATGAATCGAACTATCTTTCACTATTAAAAAGCTTTGATAATGTAATCATAACTGGTAGTTTTTCTAAAACTTTTGGAATTACAGGTTTAAGAATAGGTTATATTTCAACAAAATCCAATTACATAGATAATTTGTGTAAAATTCAAGATACTATATCTATCTGTGCTTCTTCATTGTCTCAACAAATTCTTATTAATTTGATTAAATATGAACAATTAGCAATAGAAACAAATTTGAACTCTGTTAAATTATCTAAAGAAATTTTAATATCAAATTTAATTAATATTCCTGAGTTAAGCTGGATACAAACTGACGGAGCTTTTTATGCATTTGTAAAATTAAACAATAATATGGATTCTTGGAATTTTGCTGAAAAGTTAATTAATTCCAAATCTGTTTTAGTTTTACCTGGCTCTATATTTGGTTCACAATGGAAATCATATATGCGTTTAGCGTATGGAGCTCTTTGTAGTGATGATGTGAATGAAGGAATGAAGAGAATAAAATCATTTATAGAAGAAATTACTTAATATTTCCTTAATTATTTTTTAATATAATTAATTCATGACAAAAAATATACTTATAATCGAAGATGATAAAAGTGTAGCCCAATTAGTTTCTACATATTTCTTAAATGAAAAATGGAATGTAAATGTAGTCCATAATGGTGAAGACGCATTAGAAAATGCCTACGAAAATTCATATGACTTAATAGTGTTAGATTTAATGTTACCTAAATTATCTGGTTTGGAATTTATTAAAGAATATAGATTAGAATTTAATACCCCAGTAATTATGCTTACTGCACGAATAACAGAATCTGATATTGTGAAAGGATTAGATCTCGGGGCAGATGACTATGTTACTAAACCATTTAGCCCTAGGGAATTAGTATCAAGGGTTAAAGCAGTTTTCAGAAGGTTAGATAAACAAAATTTATTTGCTGAAAGAAAGTATATTCAAATTAATAACTTGAATATTGATATAGATCTGCAATTAGCAAAAATTAATGACAAAAAAGTGGATCTTACACCAAAGGAATTTGAAATTCTTAAAAATCTTTGTTCATATCCAGGTAAAATTTATTCTAGGCAAGAAATTATTGATACTTGTTTTGGAATGGATTTTGATGGTTTTGATAGAACTATAGATACACATATAGCAAATTTACGTAAAAAACTTAGAATTGAAGACAATTATAACGAGTATATTGAATCAGTATACGGATTAGGATACAGACTGATTGATGAAGAATAATATCTTAAAATTATTTAATAGTTTGGTTTTTAAAATTACAGTATCTTTTTCAGTTGTTTTAGTGGGAACTTTATTATCTTTGGGCGTTTATTTACAACATGTTGCTAAAATTGAATCTGATAATATTCAGAATGAATACAATCAATTAAAAGTTGAAAGAATTCAAAGATTAATAGATTCAATAACTACTAATCAGCCAGTGAATTTAAGAGATGTACAACGAAGATTAATGGATTATTCTAAAATATCTGGTGCCAATATTAAATTGTATGATGAAAATAATATTGAAGTCTTTGACACATCTAAAGGGCTTAATATCAACAATAATAAACGTAATCCTGTATTTAAAGTTATACCAACATCTTTAGGTGGTATGGTTGTGGAAGTTAATCAACCTAATTTAGTATCGATACAGGCAATTTCAGCTTCTGATACGCAAGAGGATCAATTGATTCAAACTGATCCTCCTATATCAAATATTGTTAATCAAATAGTTAAATCTATTGCAATTATTGGAATACTTTCAATAATGACTTCTATACTTATTATATGGATAATCTCAAGGCGAACATTAAATCCAATTACTAATATTGTTAATACATCTAAGTATTTAAGCAAGGGTGATTTTACAAAAAGAGTTGATCAGGCAGGCTCAGGGGAATTGAGTGAAATTGTAACAGCTTTTAATTATATGGCGTCTGAATTACAAAAATTAGATGAACAACGTAAAATTATGATAGCTGATATTGCTCATGAATTAAGAACTCCAATGACTAATTTAAAAGGGTATATAGAAGGATGGTCAGACGGAATAATAAAACCTGACAATGAAACATTACAAATACTTGATTACCAAGTTAACACATTGTCAAAAATTATTGACGATTTAAGCACTTTATCTTTGGCAGAATCCGGAATGCTTAATCTAAATATTTCAGAATTTGATCTTAATAATAAAATTTTTGAAATAATAAATAATTTCAAATTAAGATCTAAAAGTAAAAATATTAATATTACTAATAATATTCCTTCTGATATTACTATAAATTATGATGCTCAAAGATTCACTCAAATAATTACTAATATTTTAAATAACTCCATTTTAGCAACTGATGATGGGGGTGAAATTTCGTTTAGTACATCAATAAGAAAAAAACAATTAATTTTAGAAATCTCAGATAATGGAATTGGTATACCTGAAAAGGAATTACCATATATTTTTGATAGATTTTATAGAGCTGACAAATCAAGAAATAGACAATCTGGTGGTAGTGGCTTAGGTTTATCTATTGTAAAATTTTTAATAGAATCTCATAATGGTACTATTGAAATTAATAGTGAATTAACTAAAGGAACTCAAGTGTTAATATTTATAAATAAATATAATACTAGCTTATGATTATAGGGACTTTAATTCTTAACCCCACCAAGGACAGTATAATTTCTCTTGCAAAAGGTAAATTTGATTTTTTACTTTTAGACTTTCAGCATTCAGCATTTACCTGGGAAACTGCTGATTTTGTTATTGAAACAATATATAAATATACAAATAAAAAAATTTGGATAAGAGTTGCAAGTAATAACTTTTCAGATATTAACAGGGCATATGATATTGGAGCTGATTCAGTTGTAGTTCCTTTGATCGATACAATAAATGATTTGAAAAATTGTATTGATGCAGCTAGATATAAGCCTATTGGTAATAGAAGTTGGGGCCCTGTGAGACTACGTGATAATTATAATTCATATGAAGATTATTTTAAAAATGCGTCTTCGAAACAACTTTTATTTCCTCAAATTGAATCGTTAAATGGCTTAAATAATTTGCCAGATATGTGTACATATGAAGGATGGGATGGGGTAATGATTGGACCTTCAGATCTGGCTATTTCAATGGGAGAAATACCAAATTTCCCACCAAAATCAAAATTGGTAAAAGATAAAATGGAAGAAATTATCAGTATTTGTAAAAATAATAATAAAATACCTGGTTTATTTGCAGGTTCTTTGGATGTAGCTAAAGAATTTGTTTCTAAGGGCGCAGAATGCTTTACTTACGGATCTGATTTGGAATTTTTAGACGAAGGAACTAAAATATCTTTCGAAAAATTATATAACTCTATGAAGTAAATTGTCGTTACCATTTTTTAAATGTTCAATGTTTTCTATTAATATTTCAGGTATAACTGTTTCATAATTTGGAGTTTCCCCTGCAGTGTGGGGAGTAATAATTACATTTTCAAAATCCCATAAAGGATTGTTTTTATCTAGAGGTTCTGTAGATAAATGATCTAAAGCTGCACCTTTTATTTTATTATTCTTTAAGGCTTCAATTAAATCATTTTCATTTACACATCCACCTCTAGCAACATTTACTAGGTATGATGTTTCTTTCATATTGTTAAAAACATTTTTGTCTATAATTTGATTAGTTTCTTCATTTAAAGAACTGCTTATAACCAAAAAGTCCGCTTCTTTTACAGCTTCATTAAGTTTACTAGTATGTAAAAGTTTATCGGTATAGTTTGATTTTATATTAGTATTTCTTTTAATTCCTATAACATTCATGTCAAAGCTTTTGCAAAATTTAGCTATGGTATTACCAATATCTCCAAGGCCAAAAATAACTACAGTTTTACCATTAATTTCAGATTGCCTTTCTAAAGGATCAGAAATAAATGGAGCCCAATATTTCTTTAATTGGTTATCTCTTGCAATATGTAAAAAACGCGAAAGAGCCAATATAAGACTGATAGTATGTTCAGCAACAACTATTCTATTTAAACCCACAGCATTACAGAGTTTAATGTTGTTATTTTTCAATTGATTTAAATCATATCCATCATAACCAACACCAGTAAGTTGAATATATTTTAAATTTTTTGCATGTTTTATCAGTTCATTTTGCCATAAGCCAGATATAACAAGTACGTTTGCTTTAGCTATGTTAGCCATAAGATCATCGTAGTTATAGACCTGGTATGATTTTTGAGGTGGGTTAAGTTTTTTAAATCCAATATCTAATTGATAATTGGCGTGTGCAAATAGTACAAATATATCATCATCTGATTTAAATTTGGTCATATCTATTACTCCGTTTGATGTTTTTTAAATGTTTATAGATTGGAAGGTCTATTATATTGTTTTTATATTTAAAAGTCCCAATTCCTTCTGAGGATAATTTTTCAAATTTATTTATAATATAAGCAATTTCTTCTTTATTATATTCAGATGCATTAAATATATCATTGATAATATCTAATTGAGTTGGATGTACTGCAAATTTCCCCTTAAAACCCATAGATTTGGAAATAATACATTTGTCTTTAAATTGATTAATATTACTTATATCTAACTCCGGGGTATCAATAGGGTGACATGATAATGATAATGCTTCATATACGAAACCTAATTTAATATAATCAATTAATTTGTCAGCTTCCTCACTATCAATACTCAAACTTAATCCTAGATCATATTTCCCGAATGCTATTTTGTGAATGTTATTCTCTTGTATAATCGATTTTAGATTATTAATTCCTTCTATACTTTCAATTAAAGGGATTATAGTTAATTTTTTAAGTTTGTTTTTATCTATATATTTTATTATGTTTTTAACTGATTGAGTATTTATTACGCCAGGAATAATCAGTCCATGTAAATCAAGCTCGGTAATTTTTTTTAATTGTAATTCAATATCTAAGTAGGAAGTATCAATTCGTGGAATTATTACTTTATCGTTAGAAGAATTTGATTTTAATAAATTTAAAATATTGTCTAAACCATTAAGTTTTTCATTATCAGGTACAGAATCTTCAAGATCGGGGACTATAACGGTAGCATTACTATTAATAGCATTATCTATGTATTTTTGTATGTTAGAAGGACAAAATAAATATGAACTCATGATATTATAAAATTTCTGTTTAGTTTAGGTATTATGAATAATAGTGAAATTATAAATCTAGATTCAATAATAAAATTACATGCTAAAAAAAATCCATCTAAAACAGCATTAATTTTTGTGGATATAGATAAAAATATTGAAGAAACAGTTACATATCAACAATTAGATATTTTTATATCTCAAACTTGTAATTATTTAAAAGAGAAGAATTACAAGAAAAATGACAAATTATTAATCCATATTCCAAATTCTATTCCCTTTGTAATATTATTGTTAGCTTGTTTTAGAATGGGAATTGTAGCTGTTACAACTAATCCTAATTTAACCACAAGAGAGTTAAAATATCAGTTTAAACAATCTGGTTCAAAAGAAATTATTTCTATTAAATCTAATCTAAGCATAAATTCATTTTCATCAGCGGTCATCTTTACTGAAAATACGCTTATTAAATTCATGAATTTAATAAGTAAATTTAATAATGAATTTAAATCTGAAGAAATAAATTCATCTGATGAAGCAACAGTACTATTCACATCAGGGACAACAAACTTACCTAAAGGAGTGATTTCTACTCACTCTAATTATATAAATAAAATAAAATGTGTTAGCAAAATATTAAGATTAAATTCGAATGACAGACATTATTTAACTTTACCTTTATTTCACACGAATGGTCAATATTCATTACTTTCCATTCTTTATAGAGGGGGATCTGCGGTAATATGTTCAAGATTTTCTGCAAGTAACTATTTTAAAATTGCAGCTAAATACAAAGTAACTTTAAGCACTTTATTTGCATCAACTATAAGAATGTTATTATTGTCAAATAAGAATAAATACGATCAAAATAATAATATTAGACTTATTATGTTTGCTCAGTCAGTATCAAAAAAAGAATTAAAGCAATGGCAAAATAGATTTCAAATCAATTTAATTCAAATTTATGGTATGAGTGAAACCACAGGAATGATTTCTGCTAATCCTATTACTAATCCGAAGAATATGAGTATGGGAAAAATTCTTGATATCTACAAATATAGAATATTGAATGAACATGGAAAGAATTCAAATTCATTTGAAGCAGGAGAACTTGTATTACTTGGAGTGCAGAATGAAACTTTAATGAAAGGATATATAAATGAAGATGAAGCAACATTAAAAACTATAGTTAATAACGAGCTATACACTGGTGATATTGTTTATAAAGATAATGAAGATTTTATTTATTTTGTTGACAGAAAAAATGATGTAATTAAAAGGAGTGGTGAAAATATTTCAACTATTGAAATTGAACATGTTATTTTAAATCATCCCAAAGTAAAAGAAGTAAGTGTTGTTGGATATCCTGACAAGATTATGGATTATAAAATATTTGCTTTTATAATTCCAAAAGATAAAGAAATTAGTACTAAAGAAATTCAAGAATTTTGTAAAATAAATTTAACTTCTTATAAAGTGCCAGAAAAAATAATATTTGTTGACAAATTTCCTTTAACTCCAGTAGGGAAGATTCAAAAATATAAATTGAAGGAGAAATATAAATAATGTTTTATGAAGTAACAGATAAAAACGATTGGTTAATTCATTTTAAAAGTTTAATTGTTCCAAGACCCATAGGTTGGATAAGTTCAAAAAATAATGATGGAAAGATAAATTTAGCTCCCTATAGCTTTTTTAATGCAATTGCGACAATTCCTCCTATGGTTGTAATAGGGCCTGGTGGATATAGTAAATCAGGCAATAATAAGGACACATTACTAAATATTAAAAATAATCCTGAATTTGTCTGTAATTTTGTTAGCTGGGATGTAAAAGATATTATGAATGAAACATCATATTCTTTTGATAATAATGAGAGTGAAATAGAGAAATTAAGTATTGAAATAGAAGATTCTAATCTGGTATCTATTCCTAGAGTTAAATTATCTCCGGCCCATTTTGAATGTACATTATTTAAAATAATTGACTTGCCTTCTGATTCTAAAGGAAATCCAAATCATTTGATAATTGGGAATATAATAGGCATAAATGTTTCAGATAAAATTATTAAAAATGACAGGGTAGATATTGGTGAATTAAAACCTATATCAAGAATGGGATATGATGAATATGCTTTGATAAATACTATATTCAGCATGAAAAGGCCAAAATAATGGATTATAATTCCAACGAATATCTCAAGAATATGTTTAGCCTTAATAATAAGAATATAATTGTTATAGGTTCAGGAAGTGGGATTGGAAGATCTGCATCATTAGCTATAGCTGCGCATGGTGGTAATTTGATTTGTGCTGATATTAATAATATTGAAAGCACAATAAAAGCTGTAAAAGAAATTAATTCAGAAGTTAACGTTATTCCTTTTGAAATTGATATTACTAATAAATCAGAAATAATAAAACTTATGGATCAATACGATGTTGTTGACGGCGTAGTATGTACACCATCTATAAATGTAAGAAAATTATTGATTGATTACACAGAATCAGAATTTGATAAAGTTATTTCATTAAACCTAAAGGCTACTTTCAATGTTTTACAGACATCAGCAAAGAAAATGAAATTGAATAATAAAGGTAGTATAGTTACATTTTCAAGTATAAGAGGTAGCGTTGTTGAACCAGGACAGTCTGTATATGCTGCGAGTAAGGCAGGTACTGAGAAATTAGTTAATACTCTTGCAGCAGAAGTAGCTGAATATAATATAAGAGTTAATACTATTTCTCCTGGCCCAGTCATGACACCATTAACTGAGCAATTACGTAATGACAAACTTTGGAATGAAGCCTACACCACAAAACCTGCATTACAAAGATGGGCTCAGCCCAATGAATTAGCTGGTGGTATTATTTATTTACTTTCTGATGCTTCATCTTATGTTACAGCTACGAATCTTACAATTGATGCAGGATGGATTAATGTTGATGGGCGTTTTAATCCAAATATATAATCTAAACTATGGATAAAATAAAAATAGGATTAATTGTAAACCCGATATCTGGTTTCGGTGGGCCATTAGGTTTAAAAGGCTCAGATTCTGACAATATTTGGGAACATGTTACTGATGTTTATAATTTACCTTCATTGCAAAGAACCTATGACACATTAGATAATATTGACCCCAAAATAGCCGATAAAATAATTTTTTATACAGGCAGTGAATTATTAGGCGAATATTTATTAAAACAATTTGATTTCAAATTCAAAATTGTTTATACGTCTAAAACTCAGAGGACATCTAGAAACGATACTTATGAATTATTAAATCAATTTAAAAATCAAAATGTTGATTTAGTTGTTTTTGCAGGCGGAGATGGCACAAGTTCTGATTTAATCAGAATTATTGATACTGATATTCCGGTAGTTGGAATACCAGTTGGAGTTAAAATGTATTCTTCTATTTTTCCATTAAGTCCTATATATTCTTCAAAAATCATATCTGAATTTTGTTCTTATGAAGATTCGAAATTTATTCTTAGAGAAGTATCTGATTTAGATGATCGTAAAATAATTAAAGGAATAACAACAACTAAATTTATTGGTTATTTAAATACCCCTCTCAATTTAAATGATAATTACCTTCAAGAATCAAAAGGTACTAGTATTTCAGATGAAGGTAATGAGATTGATAATTTAATAGAAGATTTTATTGCTCGTTATACTAATTTTGAATCATATATATTTGGACCTGGCTCAACTACAAATTCAATTTTAAAATCAGTTGATATAGATGGTTCCCTGTTAGGTTTTGATATTATAAATAATAAAAAACTACTATATAAAGATTGCTCTGAGAATGAAATCTATAATTATTTAAATACTAAACAAGGTAAAAATTCAAAATTAGTTTTAACAGTAATTGGAAATCAAGGCTTCTTGTTTGGAAGAGGTAATCAACAAATCAGCCCTAGAATATTAAACAAAATTGATAAAAATAATTTGTTGATTTATGCCACAAAAACAAAATTAGATTCATTAACTAATGAGATTTTAATCGATACAGGCGATTCGATTACAGATAAAAAGTTTACAAGCTATGTAAATATTATTACTGGATATAAATACAGTGAATTGAAAAAATCAAAATCAGTTTATTTATGATTATTTAATATTTCGTTTACTTCATTTACTTCAGTTTTCGTTAATTTCCAAGATGCAGTTCTGGCATTTGCTACTACCTGTTCAGGTTTTGTTGCCCCAGCTATTACAGAAGAAACTAATGGGTTAGCTAACAACCATGCAAAAGCTAAATCTAATAATGATTTATTTCTGGCTTTTGCAAAAATTTCCAAACTTTCAAGTAATGAAAATGTATTACTAGTAAGTATTTGACTAGCTCTTTCTTTGTTTTCACCTAATCTAGTGCCTTCTGGCAGATCTTCTCCTCTTTTGTACTTTCCAGTTAACGCTCCGCTAGCTAATGGAAAATATGGCAATATTCCAATATTATAATATTCACAAGCAGGTATTAATTCACCTTCAATATCTCTGTTAAGTAAGCTATATTCAGGCTGTACAGTAATGAATTTTTCAAGATTATTTGATTTAGATGATTCTAGAGACATCGCTAATTGCCATGATGTAAAATTAGAGCATCCAATATATCTTACTTTTCCAGAATCAATTAAATAATTTAAAGCCCGTAAAGTTTCTTCTATAGGGGTATTTTCATCCCAAAAATGTATTTGATATAGATCTATATAATCAGTTTGTAGTCTTCTAAGACTATTTTCAACTTCACTAATAATATGAACTTTACCAGCACCTTTTTCATTGATCCCTTCACCAACTTTTGAATAGACTTTAGTAGCTAGAATTATTTCTTGGCGTTTATTCTTAATTGCATTTCCGATATATTCTTCAGATAATGTATCGCCATAACTATTGCTTGTATCAAGGAAATTTATTCCTTCATCATTCGCAGTATCTATTACTCTTTTAGTATCATTGGAATTGAGTCTACGGCCAAAATTATTTGTTCCTAATCCAATTACAGAAACTAATGTCCCTGAATTTCCTAAATATCTGTATTCCATCATTATCCTTTATTTTAAATTTTTATCAAAAAAGTTCACAGCTCTAGTCCAATAATCTATTACCAAGTTTGGAGCTGAGCCTGATAACATGCCATGATTTCCACCAGGATATCTAACTAACTGGACATCATTCCCCATTCGTTTTAGAGTCACAAAATATTGTTCAGCTTGTTCTATAGGGCATCTGTAATCCCTATCTCCAACTAATATTATTGATGGTGTTGTTACATTTTTAGCATAAGTTAAAGGGGAATTAAATTGATATTTTTCGACATTATCATATCTTAATCCTCCCCATTGTTCCTCGCCAAACTTTATACCAATATCAGAAGTGCCTGACATTGAATTTAAATTTATACACGGAGCACCAATAACAGCAGCTTTAAATTGGTTAGTATGCCCAATAATCCATGAAGACATAAACCCTCCATAACTATAGCCGTATAAACCTATATTATTATTGTCTATATATTTTTCTTTAGCTAGGTTATCAACTGATTCGATTATGTCATGATAATCCTCACCACCCCAATCATTAAGTACTGCTTTTCCAAAATCTGATCCATATGAAGATGATCCTCTTGGATTTACAGCTATAACTATATAGCCATTTTTTGTAAAAATTTCTTGATTTATTGCTATCTGGTCTTCAAATCTACCATGTGGCCCGCCATGTATATCAACAATTAATGGATAAACATTCTTTTCAGAAAAATCAGAAGGTAAATAAACTCTCGATTCAATATCAAAACCAGTTCTGTTTATTGAAAATTTATTCATCTTTGATGGAAGATTTTCTTTAAAGAAATTCGAATTAGGAATTAGTGTATTCTGTATTTCGTTATTCTGTTTATTTAAAACTTTTACAACTTCCTGATTGTCTCTATTATTTTCAATGAAAATTGTTTTATTTATTGAATCACATAATTGAATAATTTTGGAATTATTTTCATAAATTATAGATTTACTTTCACCATTAATATCAACAATTTTTGAAACTCCCTTATCCGTAAATGATATTCGCAAATTATCATTTACTATTTTTAAGTTTGGTTGAGGGTTATATGCAAATTCTTCGGTATTCAAATTTGATACAGAAGCATTTTCTATATCTACTTTAAACAATGATGAGTTTCTTCCATCACCTTCTTTATTATCTGATGTTCCTATAATAAACAGAGATTTATCATCATTATTCCAAGTAATACTACCAATACCATTAAAATATGTAGTTAATTTCTTCCTTTCAGATAATTCTATATCATATATATGAATATCTTCTCTCCAATGTGTATCTCGTGTATCCCCTTCATCACTAATAAATGCTAAAGTTTTACCATCATTTGAAAATACAGGATGAGTATCATCACCCTCAGAATTTGGAACTAAAGTATAATCTTTATGATTTAAACAATATATGGATATTTTATTAAATTCATCTCCCAACCAACCAACAACGTCTTGCCTGTATCGTATTCTATTAACAACATATGGTTCTGAATCATTATCTCTTTCTTCAATATTCCTGTATGTATAGGCAATGTGTGATGAGTCATTATTCCAATTAAAAGACCCTGTTGAATCATAAGCTGTTGATATAGTTTCATTATTCGAAGTTATTTGAGTTTCATTGCCGTTATATAAATCTTTTATAATTAAAGAATTAAGTGTTAAATTGTCACTAATTTGATTCTTTTTTATGTATGCTAAATTTTTACCGTCTGGTGAAATTTTCGGTGTTGAATCATTATTCCCATCAGTAACTTCTGACTTATTATTAGTTTGTAATTCAATTTTATATATCTTAGATTTTCTTTTATTTGAATTTATTTCAACACTGTTTTCTTGATAATATACAGCATCAGAATTTTCATGATATGAAATCCATGAAATACTTTTTAAATCTGATATATATTTTTTAATTAATTCCATACTTATTCCTTTATTTAGTATCAAATATAACTGGTTGTAAGCCTTCTTCGATAACTCTACGACCTAATTCAGATACTTCAGATAAATTTTCTATTGTTGCAAAATGATTTGCAGATAGTAGCCCCGCTTTGCTTGCAAAAGCTACTTTATCGTAAGGAATTACTATTTCTTTCATAGATTCAAATCCAGGATAAAACATTAATTCTCCTTTTGCTAAATAAATCGTATTATTTTCAAATGGCACTTCTTCTATTTGAACTTCTCCTAAATCTATCCAAACTCCAAATCCGCTCCATCTTGTTTGCATCAATTTTCCAGTTAAAGGGAGTATTTTTAATATCGCTTCACAAGTTTTGGGAGCAACATCCCATAATAGCCTGGCTTTAAAACTTAATTCTTTACTTTTTATATGTAAATATTGATTTTTCATAACTATTTAAATTTAAAATTATAAACTCGTTCTAGTGTATAATAATTCAAATGAAAGAATCTATAATAAAATCAAAATTATCTCAATCTGCTCTGAATATAGGTGCAGGTTCTCCTACTGATGCTGGCATGTCTTTTAGAGGTGAAACTGATCACCCAAATCCTATACAAATAGCTGGTGGTATTCCTGATTTTCCTACTTTACCAATTACTGATTTTACACAAATGCTAGAACAAGCTTCCTTAGATGAAACAGAAGGAAGTTATAACTACGGTGGTTGGTATGGTTATGATGGTTTGCGAGAACAAATAGCTAAACGTCAAACAATTCTCGATAGAAAAAAATTAACACTAGATAATTTTATTGTACACAATGGCAGTTCAGGAGCTCTTGAAAATGTATGTAAAACTCTTTTAGATCCAGAAGACGTTGTTATTGTTGAACAACCATCGTATTCGGGGACTGTAAGAGCCATACGTGGTTTTAATTGTGAAGTTGTTGAAGTAAAAATGAATAATGATGGAATAGATATACCTGAATTGAAAGCAACAATATTAAATTTGAAAAATAGAGGTAAAAATATTAAATTTATTTATACAATACCCGATTTTCATAACCCAACAGGTATTCTAACTTCTGACAAAGTTAAAACTGAATTATGTAAAATTTCTTCATCAGAAGATATATTTATAGTAGAAGATGCAACTTACTCTGAATTATATTTTAATGATAATCAGCCCACGCCATTATTTTCATTAGACGATAGTGATAAAGTTATTAAACTTGGAACATTTAGTAAAATAATTTCTACAGGTATTAGAGTAGGGTGGATACAAGCGCATGAATCAATAATTCAAGCTTGTTCACAGACCAGATTTGACATGGGAAACAGCCCCTTAATACATAGAGCTCTTTCTTTATATCTTTCAACTAATCTACTTGAAGCTCATGTTAACAATATGAGGCAAATATATAGAGAAAAAATGGAATGTTTTACTGAAAGTTTAATTAATAATTGTGAACCATATGTAAAATTTCATAAACCATCTGGAGGTTTTTTCCTATGGGTTTCAATCAACGGTGTAACAAATAAGGAATTAAGACAAGCAGCATCTGAAGATGGAGTATTATTTCCTAGTGGTTCTCTATTTTACACAGATCGTGATGAAAATAAATGGACTTCTCATGTTCGGATGGCTTTTAGCAAATCTTCTCTAGAAGAATTAAAAGAAGCTACTGAAAGATTACAGAAAACTTTTCATCGTATTGTAGATTAATTTAATTAGGGTAAATTATAATACCGCGACCATCTAACCCTTTTTCAAGATCTTCAAAAGCTTCATTTATTTGATCTAATTTATAAGTCCTCTCAACTAATGATCTGATATCTATTTCACCTTTTAAATAATGTTTTATTATTTGTTTAAAACTTTGATGAGGACTAACTGAGCCGTAGAAACTTCCAATTAAAGTTTTTTGATCTCTACACAATCCAATCATATCAGCATTTACAGTATCACCAATTGGTGCTAATCCAACAATTACGGTTGTCCCTTTACGTTTTGTAGATTCAATAGCTTGATTTGTGACTAACCCTCTACCAAAAGTATCAAATGCCATATCTACACCGTTACCTGTGATGGACATAATCTCTTTAATTGGATCACATTTTGATGAATTTATGGTATGAGTAGTACCAAATTTCATGGCAAATTCCAATTTGTGATCTTTAATATCCACTGCAATTATATTGTTACAATTTAAAATCTTAGCTCCCATAATAGCGCTTAAGCCCACACCGCCTAATCCAAATACGACAATATCTATACCAGGTTGTGAGGATTGTTGATTAAGTACCGCTCCTATACCCGTAGTAACACAACATCCAATTAGAGCTGCAACGTCCATAGGTACTTCATCCGGTAATAAATATAGGGATTGCTGAGGACAAATTAAGTATTCTGAAAACAAGCCCAATTTTTGCATTTGATGAATTGCATTTCCATCTTTTTTTAATCTTAAAGTGCCATCATATTGCTTAGTATTTAATGCAGTACTAGTAGTACATAAATTTACAAATCCACTTAGGCAGTATGTGCAATTACCACATCCGGATATAAAAGAAGTAATAACTCTATCTCCAGGTTTGAAATTTTGCACACCTGGCCCAACAGAATCAACATATCCGGAACCCTCGTGCCCTAAAACAACAGGCATAGGCATTTTATTATCACCAATCATATAATGATGGTCAGATGCGCATATTCCAGCTACAGATGTTCTTATTCTCACTTCTCCATGCCTGGGTTCTTCCTGATTTAAAGTTTCAATCTGTAAAGGTTTATTTGCCTCGTATAATACAGCAGCTTTTGTAGTAAACATTTTAATCTCCTAATAATTCAAATTTATATTTAAGGTTCTTTTTTTCATAACTAACTTTATAGTAACCAGAGGGATCATTACCTAATGGGACACCAATACTTGATACAATTATATTTTGAATATTTTGATAACTGTTTATCTTATTTTGATGCATGTGACCTGAAAAGATATTTACAGATTTATTATGATTACTTAAAACATCAATGATTTCAAGCCTAGTTTCTTTATCAATGTTCCAAGTGTTTTTATCTTCATTAACATCTTCAGCATATAATGGATGATGCATGAAAATAAATAAATCCTCATCATAATTATGCACAGCATCTTTAAGTAAATTCAATTGATTATTATAATCTTTAACAAAATTTTTATGATTTCTAAAGATTGAAGAATTTAAAAAAATTAATCTCAAATTATTATGTTCCACTTTATAATAATCCGGTCCAAATCTTTCTCTATATAGATTTAATGAGTATTCAGATATCTTGTCTTCTTTAGCAGGTATGCAAACATCATGATTTCCAGGTACTAGATATATTTTACTGTTAATATTGAAATTTTTGATAGCATTCTGAAATGCATTTAATTGGTTTTGGTCATCTGCATCATTTATCAAATCTCCTAATATTGTAAGAAAGACGAAATTTTCATCATTTAATGACGTTCTTAGTTTGTTAAAATTTGATATCTCAAAATCAAATGAAGTAGTAGGTTTTAAATTTAAAAAGTCGAATTTTTCAAACTCTATTGAATTTTTTCTTATATCAGCAATATTGTTTATATTACTGAAATGTGAATATAAACCTATTTGAGTGTCAGCTGCTACGATAAATTTCATTTTATTAAGAACTTTATATATATTGCAATAATGGACTATAAAGTTTAGCATTCGATTAAAATAATAGTAAGGTAATTATGTTAGATTTTGAAATTAATAGGCCTAAATATAAAGTAATAGCAATTGGACCTATGTATGATGATGAAGAACGGTTTGATATAAAACTTGAACATTTATTGAATTGTGGCGATGATGCAGGTTATTTATTAGATAGAATAATTACAGCAGATTTTCCCGAAGGTCCTTTTGGTTATGCTATCCTTCAAAAAGAAGCTGTCTGATATAGATAATTAATCCTTACATTTGCTATATTATTTATTATTAATTAATTAAATTTTATTAATAGTGAATATAAAGACTTTAGAATCCATCCAAGATAGAATTTTATGGCTGTCTATTCAATTAGTAAATCATGCTAACACTGTAAGAACAAATCGTAGTGATTTAAAAGTTGGTGGCCATCAAACTTCTAGCAGCTCGGTTGTAACAATTCTTACATATTTATATTTTGAATTTCTTGAAAAATATGATTATGTTTCTGTCAAACCACATGCGTCACCAGTTTTTCATGCTATTCAATATTTGCTAGGTAATCTAGATAAAAAATATTTAACTTCTCTAAGGGAATTACATGGATTACAATCGTATCCTAGTCGAACAAAAGATCCTGATTTTGTAGATTTTTCCGGAGGATCTGTAGGAATTGGTTCCATTGCTCCAAATTTTGCTGCAATGTCTCATCAATATCTTAAGGATCATTCTTTGCTTAATGAAGATTTAAATAATGCTAGATTTATAAGTTTATTGGGTGATGCAGAATTGGATGAAGGTACTATTTGGGAAGCTATAGCTGATCCTACTATGGAAGACATAAGTAATGTAATTTGGATTGTTGATCTAAATAGACAAAGTCTAGATAGAATTATTCCATTTATAAGAGTCAAAACCTGGCGTCAAATGTTTGAAGCTAATGGATGGAATGTTATAGACGCAAAATATGGTAAAAAATTAGAGGATGTTTTCAATTTACCTAATGGGGTATTAATGAAAGACGCTATAGACGATATGCCAAATGAACTATATCAAAGATTACTAAGAAAATCTGAAGCATTAAGGGAATGGCTTCCTAAAAGTGTTAAAGACTCATTATCTATGGAAAAATTAATATCAGATTTTGATGAAGAACAACTATATGACATATTTAGTAATCTGGGAGGACATGACTTTTATTCTTTAGATAAATCTTTTAAACAAGCTTCCGAATCTAAACAACCTACAGTTATATTTGCTTATACTTTAAAAGGATGGAATTTACCATCTGTTGGAGATCCGCAAAATCATTCTGTAATATTAAATGAATCTCAAATCAAGGAATTATCAACTAATTTAAATATAGACAATAACAATATTTGGGCTAAATTTAATGAGGGAAGTCCTGAAGATGCTAAATGTATTGAGATACAAAGCAAATTAAATAGAAATATCCCGGAAAATAAATTTAGCATTAATTTCCCTAAATCATTTAATAATGATTACAAAAATATGATGTCATCTCAGCAAATATTCGGATTATTAATGACAGAAAATTCAAGGTTAGAAGAAAATATAAGAAATAAATTCGTATCTATTAGTCCTGACGTTGCTAGTTCAACAAACCTTGGAGGATGGATTAATAAAATGGGAATATGGCAATCTCATCAAACAACTGAATTGCCAGAAGAAGATTTAGTTAGAGCACTAAATTGGGAAATGTCTAAATCAGGACAACATATTGAATTAGGTATATCAGAAAATAACTTGTTTATGGCTTTAGGGCAATTAGGATTAACCGAAGAATTGTTCGGTTCAACTTTAATTCCAATAGGCACTTTATATGATCCTTTTGTGCGGAGAGGGTTAGATGCTTTATTTTTTGGAGTTTATTCTGGTGCTAAATTTATAATGATTGGTACCCCTTCTGGTATTTCGTTAAGTCCTGAAGGTGGATTGCATCAAAGTTTAATAACACCTTCAATAGGGATGGAAATGCCTGAGCTTGATTATTATGAGCCAGCTTTTGGAAAAGAATTAGAATGGATTTTTCTTAATGGAATGAATAATGTATCTAACAGAATATCTTCTTTATATCTAAGATTAACAACATCTAAATTAAATCAAGATTTGTTCAAGGAATATAATAATGAAAAAGATATGAATTTATTACGTGAAGATGTCATTAATGGTGCTTATCTATTCAATTCTAATATAACTGATAATTCCACAGAATATAAAGTAAATTTATTTAGCATGGGAGCTATGTTTTCAGAGGTCATTGAAGCACAAAATGAACTTTTAAAAGAAGGTATATCATCAAATCTTATTAATATCACTGGTCCTGGCCCATTATATAGAAATTTTCATAATAATACTCTGAATGGCAGTCATTTATTAAAAATTTTGGGAAATCATACTAATTTACCATCTCTAAGTATTATTGATGGTCATCCCCATGCATTAAGCTGGATTGGGTCTGCTTTAGGAGTAAAATCTATATCTCTTGGTATAACAGAATTTGGGCAATCAGGAGATCAAAAAGATTTATATGAATATTATGGTTTAGATAAAAATTCAATTCAAGAAGCTGTCTATAAAATATTAGATTTATAAAGGAAGAAAAAATGTCAGGCAAAATTAATGTAATACTTACTAGTTTTGAGCAATTTTATAAATACAAATATAACCCAACTATCTCTGTATCTGGAAAAGTAGAAGAAATATTGAAAAATTCAGAAACTATAGATATATCTACAAAAGTTATGCAGTGCAAGTATTCAACAATTAAACAAGAAGTTTATGATTTATATAAAAACAAACCAGATATAATAATCAGTCTAGGACTTGGAGCATCTAGAACTTCATTAAATTTAGAATCAGTAGCCCAAAATGAATACAACTCCATTGCTCCTGATAATGAAGGAATTATCATGGATGGAAACCCTATTATCCAAAATGGTAATAATTTATTCAATTCTTTAAATTTAAAAGAACTTGAAATTTTATCTAATAAACATGTTTCTTCAGCAGTATCCGATAATGCTGGTAAATTTATGTGTAACGCAAATTTTTATTGGAATCAATATAAAATTAATAATGAAAATTTAAACACAAAATATTTATTTATTCACATTCCTTTTACAGATGAATATATTGGAAAAGAACCCATACTCACTAATGAGGAGTTACCAATACTTTCTGAAAAAGGTATTGTTAATGCAATAGTTAATATTTTTGAAGAATTAAGTGCACAAATTAAGGCCTCTAGGATAAAAGAGCTTAAAATATAATCGTATAAAATTAAATGAAAAGGAAATATATTTATGAAATTTAATTCAAGAAGATCAAACATTTTATCTACAAAAGGCGTCGTATCAACAAGTCAACCTTTAGCTGCGAAAGCAGGAGCAGATATCTTAGCAAAAGGAGGAAGTGCAGTAGATGCAGCAGTAGCAGCAGCAGCGGTGTTAAATGTTGTTGAGCCTATGTCAACCGGAATAGGGGGAGATGTTTTTGCACTTTATTACAAAGCTAATGAAAAAAAAGTATATGCTTTAAATTCTAGTGGCAGATCTCCTTCACAAGCTAATCCTGAACAATTAATTGAAATGGGTTTAAATCATATCCCAGCCACATCACCATTTTCAGTTTCGATTCCGGGGGCAGTAAAGGGATGGGATACTATTGTTAATAAATTTGGAAATTTGGATTTAAAAACTATTATTGAACCTGCATATGATTATGCATTAAATGGTTTTCCTGTTAGTGAAGTAATTGCTGAAGGATGGGCTGGTTCTGTAAATAAAATTCAAGAAGAATCAAGTTATCCTGAATTTTTAAATCCAGGACCTCCAAAATTCGCTTCTTTAAAAAAATTGCCTTCATTGGCTAAATCCTTAAAATTAATTATGGATTACGGCGTTGATGGATTTTATAAAGGAGATACAGCAACTAAAATTGCTAACCATATTCAAAAATTAGGTGGATGGATAACTACAAATGATATAAGCAATCATTCGGCTGATTGGGTCGAACCTATTTCAACAGAATACAGAGATTACACTGTATGGCAATGCCCACCTAATACGCAAGGTTTAAATGTACTAATGGCTTTGAATATTTACGAAGGATTTGATAAAAATAAAACGGAAGATCCTGTTAAAGAATTACATTTAAAAATAGAATCTGTTAAAGCAGCATTCTCTGATGGCCTGTTTAATATCACTGACTTTAATATTACCAAGCATGTTTTACCTCAATTACTATCAAAAGATTATGCTTCTGAGAAACGTATGTTTATAGATCATAATAAAGCCGTTTCATATGAACCAACAGTGAAAGTTGATACAAGCAATACAGTATATGTAACTGCTGTAGATAAAGATGGGAATGGCTGTTCATTTATAAATAGCCTATATCAAGGTTTTGGTTCAGGAATTATTGTGCCTGACACTGGTATAGCTTTACAAAACAGAGGTTCTAGTTTTAATTTGGATAAAAATCACCCTAATTATTTAGAACCTAACAAAAGACCATTTCATACTCTTATACCAGGCATGGTAACAAACAAAAATAATAATAATCTCAAATATTGTTATGGTGTAATGGGAGGTATGCAACAAGCACAAGGGCATTTTCAAGTTCTCTCAAATTTAATAGATAAAAAGCATTCTCCACAATTAGCTTTAGATATGCCAAGATTTAGTGTCACACCATGGGACGATGAAGAAAAAGATGTACAAAAAGATACTGTATTATTAGAATCAATATTTGATAATTCTGTAATAGAGCAGATAAAAAAATATGGTCATAAAATAATTGTTAATGACCCTTCTCCGATGTTTGGAGGTGGTCAGGTTATAGAAACAAATGGTAATATAATGATTGCTGGGTCAGAACCTAGAAAAGATGGACAAGCTGTCGGGCTATAAAAATATATGTAAATGGAGTAAAGAATGAAACAAAACATAAAAGATGAGGTAATAAATAATCTTAAATGGAGAAATATAGGCCCGCCAAGAGGTGGAAGAACAGTTGCAGTAGCCGGACATCCTACAAATATTAACGAATATTATTTTGGAGCATGTGCTGGGGGAGTATGGAAGACTGATGATGCGGGAATTAGTTGGAAAAATGTTTCAGATGGATTTTTTAATACCTCATCAATTGGCGCAATTGCTATATCAGAATCTGATCCAAATGTTTTGTATGCCGGAACAGGGGAAGCTTGTATAAGAGGAAATGTATCACCCGGAGATGGTGTTTATAAATCAACTGATGCAGGTCGAACCTGGTCACATATGGGATTAACTGATACAAAACACATATCTAGAATAAGAATTGATCCAACAGACCATAACACTGTATATGTAGCTGCATTAGGACATGCTTTTGGACCCAATTCAGAAAGAGGTATATTTAAATCTAATGATGGTGGAGTCAATTGGAAAAAAGTATTATTTGTTAGTGAAAATTCCGGAGCTGCTGATTTAAGCATCGACCCCGGTAACCCACGAGTTTTAATTACTACTATTTGGCAAGCAAAAAGAAGTTTTTGGAGATTAGATAGTGGCGGGCCAGAATCAGGAATATACATATCATTTGATGGAGGAGATAATTGGGAAAATATAACTAAGAATTCAGGCCTACCTGCTGGTCTTAAAGGTAGAATGGGAGTTTCTATATCTCCTGCTAAAGAAGGAAGAATATGGGCAACTATAGAATCTGAAATTGATACAGGAGTATATCGAACCGAAAATTATGGTAAAACTTGGGCTCTTGTATCTGATGATCAAGACTTGCAAGGTCGTCCTTGGTATTATCAACATATTTTTGCTGACCCTTCAGATGAAAACACAGTATGGATTATGAATTATAGTTGCCATAAATCCACTGATGGAGGTAAAACCTTTGAATTAGTACCAACTCCACATGGTGATAATCATGATATTTGGATTGACCCAAATGATAGTAATCGTTTAATTCAAGGAAATGATGGCGGAGCAAATGTATCACTAAACGGTGGTGAATCTTGGTCAACCATTTACAATCAAAAAACATCGCAATTTTATCATGTACATACAGACAATCAATTTCCATATAGAGTTTATGGCACTCAACAAGACAACTCAGCAATAAGCGTTCCATACAGAACAGAAACAGGTGCAATAACATGGTCTGATTGTTATATAACTGGCACATCAGAAAGTGGTTATATCGTTACGGATCCTGAAGATTCAAATTTGGTATATTCTGGTTCAATTGGAAGTTCACCTGGTGGTGGTGGCAATATGTTGAGATATGATCATTCTACTGGACAAGTAAGAATAGTTACTGTGTGGCCTGTTTTAAACACAGGAAAAGGCGCAGATGAGATGAAATATAGATTTCAATGGACATATCCTATTCAATTTTCTCCTCATGATTCAAAAACATTATACGTTGCAGGTAATATAGTATTCAAATCTGTAAATGGGGGGCAAACATGGGATGAAATTAGTCCAGATTTAACAACTAATGACAAATCTAAACAAGCTGTTTCCGGTGGTGAAATAACAAAAGATACATCAGCGGCAGAAACATACTGTACAATATACTCTTTCTTGGAATCACCTTATAAAAAAGGATTAATGTGGGCTGGTAGCGATGATGGATTAATTCATGTTACTGAAGATAATGCAAAAACATGGAATAATGTAACACCTAAAGATTTTCCAGAATGGGCCAGAATTCATTGTATTGAACTTTCACCGCATAACGATTCAACAGCTTATGTTGTTGCTACAAAAAATATGCTAGATGATTACAGACCTATAATATATAAAACTACAAATAATGGTAAATCATGGAATCGAATTGATAAATCTTTTCCACAGGATGAAATTACTAGAGTTTTAAGAATAGATAAAAATAATCCAAACATACTTTATGTCGGTACTGAAACAGGGTTGTTTGTAACTTTTGATGATGCTAAGTCTTGGTCAAAATTAGATTCAAATTTACCAGTAGTACCAATTTATGATATAGATATCAAAGATAATAATATGGTTGTAGCTACACATGGACGTTCTTTTTGGATTTTAGACGATATTACAGCAATTTCACAACTTAATGATAATATTGAAAATAATAACTTTATTCTGAAACCTGCACCTACTTATAGAATATTACCTCCTTTTGGTTTTAGATTATTTGGTACTGGTCCTGATAACGGTAAATCTTATTCAGCTTCATTAGGCTCTCCTGTTCTTATTGAAAAATCAAAAAACCCCGATGGAGAAGTTAATGTTGATTATTTAGATTCGGGTGAAAATCCTCCAATGGGTGTGCCAATATATTTTTATTTAGCTAATGACGTTGATCAAGCTGAACTTATTATTAAAGATAATAAAGGTAAAATATTAAAATCTTTTTCTAATGAAAGTAAAAGTGAAAAGAATGCAAAAATTACAAAATCATTTTTACCTTCTAAAAAAGAAAATAAATTCAATCCTAAAAAAGGTTTTAATACATTTATATGGGATATGTATTGCGAGGGGCCTTATAAACTGGAAGGTGAAAAACTAACTGAAGGACTAAGTGGCCCTATGGCATTGCCAGGAATTTATACAGTAGAAATCATCACTTCTAAAAAAAATAAATCAAATACACTTAAAACTGAAATTACTTTGATAAAAGATCCCAGAGTATCAGCTTCAAATAAAGATTTTGAAGATCAATTTAATTTAATTCAACAAGTTAATCAAAAATTGTCTGAATTACATAAAAGTGTAGAAGTGATTAGGCAAAATCAATCAGAGATTGCAGATTGGATTTCAAGATCTGAAAATAATACTAATTATAATCAAATAAAATCAAATGGTGAAAAATTAATTGACACACTTAAAAATATTGAAAATCTACTTGTGTTTACAGATTACAAAGGTGCAAGGGACAGACTAAATACTCCTGTTGTGCTTAATGTAAAATTAGCAGGATTATTACCAGTTCTTGACAGTGCTGATTTCAAACCAACAGACCAGTCGTATGGAGTATACACAGAAGTAAGTAATGAAATTGATGAGCAGCTAGATAAACTGAGAGCTATGCAAGAATCAGATTTGGTAGACTTTCAAGAATTAGTGAGTAAAAATAATATACCAGGATTAAAAAATTTGTAAAATTATTTAATGTGATTTAATATTTGATTTAATTCTGGGATTCTATTCCATTGTTTGATTACAACTCCATCTTTATTTAATAAAAACATAGATGGTACAGATTTATGATTATATAGATTACTGAAATCTTTTCCTTGGATAGTGTATATATCATATTCTACATAGTGTATTTGTTGATTCGTAAGATCATTTTCCAACCTTTTCACGAAAGGTTTATATGCAATACAAGCAGCTCAATAATCACTATAGAGATAAATTATTGAATTTTTATTATTTATAATCTCACTATTTATATAATTATATTTTGATGAATCTTGTTGCGTAATTTTATTGAAAGTAAAAAATAATGTAAAAAATATAAAAACAAATAGTGACACAATTATCAAAGTTTTGCTTTTGTATAAATAAGAAAATAAAAGTAATGAGGTTAATAAAAGGAATATGCAAATTATTAAAGAATTATAATTAACGAGATGAAAGAATTTCATTTAAATTTTATAGACTACTCCTCCACCTCTTGGATCAGAACCTCCTGATAATTCTCCTGATTTTTCATCTATAGCAATTAATTGCGCTCTCGCCATCATAGGATTATATGGAAATTGTTCTTGAACTACATCAAATCCCAATTCAGCTAATTTTTCTTTATAATCAGTTCTTATTCTTGCTTCCAAAAATATTTTTCCACTTTCAGTATGAATTCTTGGGGCTGAAACTGCTTCTGTAGGTGTCATATTATAATTTATTGAATTAAGGATTGATTGAAAAACTGCGCTTACAATTACAGCTCCGCCTGGGGCTCCACAAATAATTATAGGTTTATTATTTTTAAGTACAACAGTTGGAACCATATTAGAACCTCTAGCTTTTCCAGGGGCTATAGAATTTAAATTTCCAGGCCGAGGGTCAGCTAAATTCATTCCATTATTGTACATAAAGCCAAGACCGGGTGTTATGACGCCTGATGCCCATCCAAGGGTATGTGTTATTCCAATCCAATTGCCTTTTTTATCAACTACATTAACATGAGTAGTTGAACCTCTGTCAGTATTTCCTGAATCAGGAATTACATCATTTTTAATATCTTTAACTTTAGAAGCAATATATTTTTCATTTAAAATTTTTTGTAAAACCGGAATATCTACGAATTTTGGGTCAGCATTATAATCAAGTCTATCTTGATGAGAAATAGACATAGCATTTGATAATATGCGTAAATATTCAAATGACCCGTGTTCTTTTAATTCATTTTGAAAAGGTTCAATTAATTTAAACATCTGCAACACGGACATACCTGTATTCGGTGGAGGCGGGGAAGCAATAACATAATCTAAATATTTAACTTTTAAAGGTTCGACAAAATCTGGTTTATAATTTTTTAAATCTTCTTTAGTGACAAATCCTCCATTTTTCTCTATATCATCAATAATGATTTTAGATAAGTCACCTTCATAAAATTCTCTCGCACCATTGTTGGCTATATTACTAAGAGAATCTGCGTAATCAGACATATCAATTAATTCACCTGATTTATATACTGAACCATCAGGTTTTATATATTTTGATTTGCTTCCCTCAGAAGCTGTCAATCTTTGGTAAGTGTTCGGTTGAAATGGATTATTATTTTCATCTCCGCCAGCATAACCAGTTTGAAAATATTGAGCTAAATTAGGATTTACTGTTAATCCATTCTTTGCAAGTTGAATACTAGGTTGTAACAATTCACTCCAGGACATTGTACAATATCTTTTGTGGATTTCTTCAAAAGCAGCCAACACTGTTGGAGTCATGATAGCTCTGTATCCAATTTCACTTCTAAAATCTCTAAATTGAAACAAATTTGAAACTTCACTTCTTGTAACTTCATCATTTGCCCACATATCTTCTGAGCATTTACTACCAGCAGTACCTGCAAAATTAATTGCTATCAATTTTTGTGAATTACTATCATATATTTGTGCAATTCCCATACCACCCATACCACACATAAATGGGTCAAGTATCCATTGTGTAAATGCTGTTGCTAAAGCTGCATCAAAAGCATTACCACCAGATTCTAATATCTTAGCTCCAGTTTCACCTGCTAATGGTTGTGGACATGTAATAATTCCTTGAGTCATATTCAAATTTGTTGTTCTATTCTATAAACTAAATCTCTTGTTGAATCTATACTATCAGGGCTAACCGAAACAGATGTTATACCCCATTTAACTAATCTTTCTGTCAGATCAGGGAAGAAAGAAGGTGCTTGTCCGCATATAGATGATGTGATTCCCTGTTTATTAGCAGCAGTAATGACTCTTTCAAGTGCCCATAATATAGACGGATCTCTTTCATCAAAAGATTTTTCAAGTTTTTCGTTATCTCTATCTACTCCAAGAGTTAATTCAGTTAAATCATTCGAGCCAATAGAAATTCCATTTATTCCTTCATTAATAAATTGATTGATTAATATAACATTTGAAGGGACTTCTACCATCATCCATATTTTATGTTCTTTACTAATAGATATTTCATAATCATTTAAAATAGAAATGACTTCACGTAATTCATTAGGTGTTCTTACAAATGGGATCATAATAATTAAATTGTCGTATTTCTTCAAAACATGTTTGATAGCATTGATTTCTAATTCAAATACTTCTCTATCATTGATATATCTTATAGCACCTCTATAACCCATCATAGGATTACTTTCTTCGTTTTCAAATAATTCTCCACCTTTAAGGTTACGATATTCATTGGTTTTAAAATCCGTTAAACGGTAAACAACAGGACGATCACCAAAACTTTCGCAAAATATAGATATATTATCAGACAAATCTTTTGTCCATTGCTCAGATGTACCTTCTTTAAGAGCTTGTTTTGGATGTTTGCCTATATTTGCAATAATAAATTCAGCTCTCAATAACCCAATACCATCAACATTGCGGTCAGATACTTGAGGTGCTGAAATTGGATCAGCTAAATTCACATAAATTTTTGTATTGGTTTTAAATGATGATTCATGTATTTCATCATCATCAGGAATATCCAATAAACCCTCATATACATTACCTTCTGAACCATCTAAAGTTATATTTTGACCGTTATCAATTTCTGTAGTTGCAGTTTTACCAGTTTCTGAATCATAAGCTCCAACAACACAAGGAACTCCTAATTCTCTGCTGACTATAGCTGCATGACAAGTTCTTCCACCTTTATCAGTTATAATACCCGATACAATCCTCATTATTGGAACAAAATCAGGAGTTGTCATTTCAGTAACCAAAATATCGCCTTTTTTTACTTGATCTAATTCATTAAGATCTTTAATAATAACTGCTTTTCCGGCTCCATATCCAGGGCTAGCTCCTGAGCCTTTAATAATAATATCAGCATTTGAAAAATCTAAGCTTACTTTTTTTGTATCTACAACACCTCTTGAATAATTTGTAACAGGCCTGCTTTGTAGTAGATAAATCTGATCATTTTTCATTGCAAATTCAATATCTTGAGGGTAATTATAGTGTTCTTCTATAAGAGAAGCCTGTTGCGCTAATCGTTTTAAATTTTCTACTGAAAGTTTAGGTTTCAAGCTTTCTTCAGGTGTCAAAGGAACATTTATATTTTGATTATTTATATCAGAAAACATACCAGTATTACCATTTTCATCATTAAGTGCAATTTTAAATGTTTGTTGCATATGTTTTTGCCTAACAACTGTTTGTGTGGATTTTTCAATAACATAGTAGTCAGGTGTTACCAATCCAGATACAACAGCTTCACCAAGTCCAAATGCAGCTTCAATTACAATTTTATCGGGGTCAAGTGTTGTTGGTTCAAGAGTAAACATAACTCCACTTACATCTGGTTGGACCATTTGTTGAACCACTACAGACATACCTGAATCAAAATGAGCAATATTTTGACTATTACGATAAAAAATGGCCCTGGCTTCAAAAACGGAGGCCCAACAAGCTTTAATAGATTCGATTAATGAATTAAAACCTATAATATTTAAATAAGTATTTTGTTGTCCAGCAAAAGATGCTTCCATTGAATCTTCAGAAGTAGCAGAGGATCTAACAGCAACCCTTGAAGACCCTATTCGTTTATATTCCTCTTCAATAGACGATATAATATCTTTATCAAATTGAGTTTTGTTGAATAATTCTTTTATATTACTAGATAGTTTTTGAAGTTCATTTATTTTTAAAGAACTAGAATTTTCAATTAAATTAGAAATTTTATCTTTTAAATTCGACTTTTTTAAAAAGTCAAAATATAAATCTGTACTAATAGCGAAACCGTCAGGAACATTTATCCCCGAATTAATTAATTCTCCTAAATTTGCAGCTTTACCGCCAAACTTCGCAGTAGATGAAGAATTTAATGCAGCAAGATTTACAATTAATGTATTATTTTCTGAGGCCATGATTTTGATTTTATATAAATAAAATAGCTCTGTAAAGATAAAAATAATATTGATAGTAAAACTAGTATGAGCTATCATCATTCTACATCAGATGAATTCTATCATTTATGACAAAATATAACATTAAAATTTATAAAGATATCAAAGTTAAAATGCGAGATGGTGTAAATTTATATACCGATGTATATTTACCTTGTGATACTGATTATAAAACAATAAAAAATACTCCTATATTACTTGAAAGAACTCCTTACGATAAAAAAGCATTAAATTTGACAGAAAGATATAATTATTTTTGCTCAAATGGTTATATTGTAATTACTCAAGACTGCAGAGGTTGTTTTGCATCTGAAGGAGATTTGTACTTTTTAACACAAGAAGCTCCAGATGGATTAGATACATTAGATTGGATTGGAAAACAAGATTGGTTTAATGAATCAAATAAACAAGTTGGTACATTTGGAACTTCGTATCAGGCATGGACACAAAGTGCTGCCGCAACTCAAAATCCTAAAAATTTGAATGGAATGATTGTAAATATGGGTGGTAGTAATGCGTTTACATCAACTGTAAGGCAGGGTGGGGCAATGGAATTAAGATTTATAGCATGGGCTTACTGGCACTCTGCATCAAATACTAATAGTAGTTTAAAATCAGTTGAAACTGATTTGGCAATAAATTCGTATAACTTCGAAGATGCTTTAAATAATTGGCCTATCAAAAAAGGATTAACACCTTTAAGTTTAATACCAAATTACGAAGGTTGGGCATTTGATATATTAACTAACACTGATTATGACGAATATTGGATGCAACCAGGTTTTGCCATTGATGAATATTATAATGATCACCCTGATATTCCTATGATATATGTTGGTGGATGGTATGATTCATATACAAGGGCTACTATTGAAAATTTTGTTGGATTAAATGAACTTAAAAATTCAGAAGTGAAGTTAATTATTGGGCCATGGACACATGGCACAGCACAACCAGAGATAACATTTTCTGGAGACTTAGAATTTGGCGAAGATGCGTCAATTGGTTCATTTAAAGACTTTCATTTGGCTTGGTACAATAAATGGTTTAAAAATTCCAAATCTTCCGATGACTCAAATTATTTATATGATTCACCGATTAAAATTTTTGTTATGGGCTCAGGTGATGGGCATAAAACTAAAGACGGAAGATTATTCCATGGAGGATATTGGAGAGAAGAGAGTCAATGGCCATTAAAAAATACAAACTTTGAAAAGTATTATTTAAACAATGAAAATGTTTTATCAAAGTCAAAACCTAACGGTAATTACTCAACATCATATATCTATGACCCTCAAAATCCTGTGCCAACAATAGGAGCTAATATATCTTCACTAGCTGGAGTAAATCCTTTGCCTCCTGGTACTAAAAACCCTGCTGATGTCCCAACTGCCTTAAGACGATATAATATTGTAAACCCAGGTGGTTTCAATCAAAAAGAAGACAAACGTTTTTATGGATCAAATTCCCCATATCCTAATCTTTCTGAAAGGATGGATGTATTATCTTTTCAATCAAAGCAATTACCAAAAGATACTGAAATAACTGGTCCTATAGAATGTATTCTTTATGTTTCATCTGATTGTTTAGATACTGATTTTACAGCTAAACTTATTGACGTATATCCTCACAGTGATTCCTTCCCTGAAGGTTTTTCATTCAATTTAACTGATGGAATACAACGAATGAGATATAGAGATTCTTATAAACAAGAAAATTTTATGCAAAAAGACGAAATATATAAAATCAATATAATTTTATACCCCACAAGTAATATATTTAAAAAAGGACACAAGATTCGAGTAGATATTTCAAGTTCCAATTATCCAAGATTCGATTTTAATCCAAATACTGGAGAACCAATAGGCTTAAATAAAAAGCAAATTAAAGCTAATAATACTGTTTATTTTTCCAATCAATATCCTTCACATATAATTTTGCCAATAATTGATAGGTGATAGAAAAGTAAAATGAATAGGCTGCAAATCATAGAACGATATAGAAAATTAGATTCAGCAACTATATTCGGTGGAATTAGAGCAGTTTTGATTGCTAAAACCAAAAATGAATATAATGCTGCTTCAGGATATGAAAAAACTTTCATGAGAGGAGTAAATAATCAAACAATTGGTAAAATGTTAGTAGGCTATGCTCGTACATTAAGAATGATTCCGCCAAGACTAGATATTATAAATGACAAGCCTGCTGGTGAAAATTCTCCTGAATTTGAAGCAATGTCTAGTTGTACAGAAGAAAATGTATTGGTAATAGATGCCATGCGATTTCATCACGCAAGTGTCGGAGGAGATGTGAAATTTTTAAATCTTTATATGAATAAAGCCGAAGGAGTAGTCACAGATGGTTCAATAAGAGATTTAAACGAAGTAAAAAAATATAACTTTAAAATATTTTCAGCAGGGAGAACTGGTTCAATTGGAATACCTGATGTATGGCCTTATGAAGCAAACGTAACAATTTCTTGCGGAGAAGTTGCTGTTAGGCCAGATGACTTGGTAGTTGGTGATGATGATGGTGTTGTAGTAGTTCCAAACTTTATAATAAATGATGTTTTACTGTGGTGTGAAAAACATCAGAAAGATGAAAAGATAATTAAAGATTTAGCCTTAAAAGAAAATGTATCACCTGGTAAATATTATAATCCCGAATTTTTTAAAAAATTAAATCAACAGGAGAAAAGCAATGACATATAGAGATAATCCAATTCTTAGCAAAGAGGAAGCAATACAATTACATAATGATGCTTTAGTTATAGACTCTCAGCAACCTCCGATAACATCAGGTGCATTATTTACAAAAAATATGAAAGAAACATTAGATGAGTGGTTTAAAGATGGCATGACAAGAGCAGAAGCAAGAGGGCATTTGTCAAACATGATTGCAGATGAAATTCAAAATGACCAAGATGCGAGAAATCAGTATATAGATTTATGGAACAAATCTGGTGTTACAGTTGCTAGTGGAACTTATGCTGGTCCCGCAAAAATAGAAGATGCATATCAAATTTCTGTAAATGGAATAGCTAATGCTATTTCTATCATTAATGCTATTCCTGAAAAATTAATGTTAGTTACAACTTCCGATCATATTGTTGAAGCTCATGAAACAAACAAATATGGAATAATTTTTGACTTTCAAGACACAACACCGTTTGGTACTGATTTAAACAAAGTCGATTTTTTCTATAATTTAGGATTAAGAGTTGTTCAGTTAACTTATAATTTAAGAAATTTGGTTGGCGATGGATGTACTGAATTTCACAAAAGCGGATTAACATATTTTGGAAAAGAATTGGTAAGTAAACTTAATGATATGAATATATTGGTTGATGTCAGTCATTGTAGTGAACAAGTAGGCTGGGATACAATAGAATCATCTAAATCTCCAGTTGTAATTACACACTCAGCAAGTGCTGCAGTATTTGAACATGATAGAGGTAAAGGAGATAAATTAGCCAAAGCTATTGCAGACAATGGAGGATTCTTTGGAGTTGTAATTATTCCCGGATTTATTCAAGGTTCTGACACAGGAAACCTAGATCATTGGGCTATGCATATTGAACACCTTGTAAATATTATGGGTATTGATCATGTATGTATTGGAACAGATAAAATGGGCCCTGGCCCAGGCACAGAATCGTTATTTGAATACCCTGGTGAAATGCCATTTGCCAAAGCAGGAGAATTTTCTTGGCAAGGATGGCAAGAAAAGCATAGAGTTAATGGACCCAGTGCAACTGGAATTAAACTTGAAGGTTATAATGATTTTGGAGATTGGCCAAATCTTACAATAAAATTAGCCGAAAGAGGTTTTAACGAAGAAGAAATCAGAAAAATGCTTGGATTGAATTATCTTCGAGTCTATAAAGAAGTAGTAGGTTAAACCCTATTATAATTTAACCTGTGAAACCATTTCGTTACCTTCTAATGCGTTCACAATATTTTGTGCGGCCATCATAGCCATTTTTTTAAAAGTTTCATTACTACCGCTTCCAAGGTGTGGGGTAACTAATACTTTAGGATGATTTATAATTTCACTTTTATAATCAGGTGGTTCAGGGTCAGTTACATCTAAAGCTGCGGCGTATACATTTCCATTATTGATAGCATCTATTAAAGATCCTTGATCTAATGTAGGTCCCCTGGATGTATTAATTAATTTAACATTTTTCATAAGTGAAAATTGTTCTTTTCCTACAATTTGATAAGTTTCTGGAGTCAGTGCACAATGAATAGAAATATATTCACAATTAGCAACCAAATCATTAATATTATCAATCCAATTGATTCCGATTTCATTTTCTATATCAATTTTTCTATTTCTTGACCAATAATACGTATTCATATTAAAACCATTAATAGCTCTTTTTGCGAAGGATGTCCCTATTTGTCCAAGACCGATTATACCTAAATTTTTATTATATATATCAGAACCTAAATAAGGTAATTGATAAAAAGATTGCCATTTACCTTTTAATACTTCTCTGTTCGAATATGTGATGTTTCTTGCTATATTTAGTAGTAATGCCATTGTAAAATCAGCACAGGTTTCAACTAAAACACCAGGAGTATTTCCAACTAAAATATCACGAGCTTTTGCAGCTTTCAAATCTATATTTTCATATCCTACAGCCCTGTTTGAAATCACTTTCAAATGAGTAGATGCGGATATAATATTTGATGAAATTTTATCATCAAATTCTGAAATAATAGCAACACAATCATTTAACATATCTATAATTTCTGATTCATTTGGGGGATTCTTATTATCCCAAGTAATAACCTCATATTGATTTTCACGAAGAAAATTAACTGCCTCTTCATGCCAATTACGTGTTAAAAATATTTTACTTTTAGCCTGCATTTTAATTTTTAAATAATATTATTTATAAAATCTATTTATCCGATAAAAATCTATCTCAGATACATGTTCTTTGTCAACTATTTCTTTTTTGATGAATCTTGCTAATATAGGAGCTAAAGTAACTCCACTATGGGTCATTACTATATATACATTTGAATTTTCATATAATCCAATTATAGGCAATCCATCTTTCGGCATAACACGTAAACCATACTTATATCCTGAATAAACAATTTTATGTTTCAAATATTTTGATAATTCATCATGTAATTTTACTATAAATTCATTTGGATTAATAAATTGAGAATCATCCTGACTTCCAATTCCACATATAATTTCACCTTCATGATTTTGTCTGAAATGTATATGCGGAATGTCATTTTCCGTTATTAAATTTAAAGATGAATATTGGTTTAGAATTTTAGTCGTTGGTTTTGTGGAAATAACAATTCCAGGGCTAATTATTTGTGGAAGATATATATTCATCATAGATGCAATTTTGCTAGTTTGAAATCCGGCAGCAAATAAAAACATTTCTGAAGTTATTTTAGTATTATGGTCATCATCTAGTTCTAAATGTATAACATTATTATTTTTAGATATTACATTTTTAACTTCAGCATTTATAAATTTAATATTTTTATTAGTGATTAATTTATTTCTAATTCTATTGATTAAAATATTTGTTTCTACCCACCCGTCATATTTGCTTTGAATAGCTAAATTAAAACTATCTAGTATTAAATTGCTTTCAATGTCTTTTATTTTCTTTATATTTAGAAATTCTCTTCCATGATTGGTTGCAGAGTTGATTAATTTATATAAATAGTCAATTCTTTTAGAATTTTTATACAATCTTAAATCTCCGCCAAATTTGATTTCATCATCTGAAACTAAATTTTGATTGTATAACTCATGCCACAAATGCATAGAATCTAAATTTAATTTATTGTAATGATCTGGTGACTTGTCAAATGCATTAATCCATGCAAAAGAGTGATATGATGCAGATTTTTCATCATTAAACTTATATATAATGGTTATATCATCAATATAGTCAGATAAGGTATCAGCTATCATTGCTCCTACAATACCAAAACCAACTATTGTTAAATTAGATTTCATAATTTTAATTATATATACAATTATAAAGTTAATATAATTAATTCTATCTTATGTCACAAAATTATTTGATAAATGTTATAATCAAGTTCATCAAATTGTACGATATTTAGAAGGGAAGTTTTATGAATTACGAAAATAAATTTACAACGCACAATATACCAGAAGTTTCATTCCCAGACGGATTACGGGATGAAACTAAATATACTTTTTCCATAACTTATACAGACCAACATAGTATGGATTATGCAAAATTTGCAGAAACAACGAAAGATATTATATTAAAAGATGGCAATTCATTAGCACCTTATCCTGACCCACAGGGCTACCTAGACTTAAGAAATTTAATTTCAGAAAGATTATCAAATTTACGCGGAATTGAAACAGATCCTGATTCTATTGTTATTACAGGAGGAGCAGGTGGAGCTATATCTACATTATTAGATATTTTTATTGAACCAAATGACACTGTTTTAATAGAAGAATTTAGTTACCTTGGAACTTTGGCTATGTTACTTTCACGTA